>ERZ724524.554-NODE-554-length-24479-cov-4.315468_pt1 | contig 24479 bp, 29 predicted proteins | sample MGYA00376057_ERZ724524 | MGnify/ENA primary metagenome ERZ724524 (study PRJEB28724, sample SAMN07190888) | wastewater metagenome | isolation source: influent of sewage treatment plant in Hong Hong | place: USA: Christiansburg, Virginia | collected 2016-03-01 ...
CGAAGCTGGCAGTATTCGATGATGTGATCGGTCGTGATGTCTTCGACTGAGATGTCGGGGAAGTTCTCAAGCAGCGCCTTACACTTGTAGGTGTAGTACTCGAGCGTTTCTGGGTTGCCGATTCGCTTTCCCTTCAGGAACTGCTCGATCTGCCAACGGATAGAGGATTTCGGACTTTCGGGAAGCGACGTTCCCTTCTCAGCCTTGGGTTGTGGCTGGGCAATCGGTGCAGGAAGCTTCGACTGCTCCTCTCGACGCGGAGACTGATCACCCGTAGGTCCACTTTGTGACGCCGGAAGTGCTTCATTCCCGCTCTCAATCTGGCTCGCAAGAGCAGGGTTCCGCATCTTGAGCAAGTTCAGAATCGCGAGTTCCTGCTCAGGCGAATCTCGACGAGCACTCTGGAGGGAGATATCCGCCGCAACCTGCTGGAAGCGCTTTTCATCCCGGCGTTTGTGCTCCTCTGAAACGCGGGAAATGAATCCTCGACCCTCCAGAATTCGGCGCATCACGGACTCAAGCAGACTCGTAGGCCACTTGATCTTTTTCGGGTCGGGATACCAAGTCTTGATGATGCCGATCGCCTCAATGATCAGCGAGTGCTGCCAATCGGATGCGGTCTTCCGGTTGACGTTGTACCCGTGAATGATCAGACTTTCCGGCTTTTCGAGCATTCCGCCGACAATGAGAGACTGTGCCTTTTCCGTCGACCAGAGGTGATGGACAGAGCGGTGTTTACTGATCTGTACATCCATTGCGGAATAGGTTCTTCCCTTTAGGAGCCACCAGTTCATTCCCCGTTCGTGCTGACCGGCGAAGAGGATGTCTTCTCTCATTCTAAGAGAGCGCAAAGCCCGTCGCGTCGTTCGATCGCTCAGCTTGGGCTCATGGGGGTCAGTCGGTTCATCCTTTTTTTTCTGACCGAGGCCCAAGTCCGCAACTTTCTTGAAGCAGCCCTTTTTGAGTGGTTGCATTCTGCCAAGCACAAGCTGTTCCGTCGGTGTGCGCGGTCGATTTTTCAACCACTCCTCGTATAAAGGAATAATCGCTTGATCCGCCGAGAGCGCCCGATTGAAACAAGACTTCTTCGGCTCTGCGCCGCTTCGCCGCGAATGTCTGCACACGCCCATCACCAGCTCGGCGTGTCGTCCGCATCCCTTGCACGTTCCCGGGCCGCTCTGTGATGCCGATTCGCTCACCGCTTCCCCTTGCATGTCGTCGGTTCGGTGCTGCGATTGAGTCCGTAGAGAAGCACCTCACCCACCTTGATCATCAGCGCACCGCAGATCGAGCAGGTGTAGTGCCGCTCTATCCTGAACTTTGGGTCGGTGCCCTGATAGCGCCATACGTGGCTTTCGAGCTGGGACATGTGCCCAGGAAACAGCACGAGCTGCCCCCGCTCGCCGGTCTGGATCTTGCCGACCAGGTGAGGCTTTAGCTGAGCCATCTTGGCGCAGGCCCTCTCTATGCGGGCACGACTAGCCAAGATAGCTCCCCGTGATCTTGCCGTGCTTTTCTAGCAGCGTCTGAAGATGGGCCATCGCAGAAAGGCCGACGAACTGCGCGATCGATACCTTCTCGGAATCGTCTGTAGGAAAAGGCGGATCACTCTTCAAAGTGATGCTGAGATCACCCGAGGTCTCATCGTCTTCAATAGTCAGCACTACTTTCGGCATATCGCTACCTCAAGTTGAAGCCAAGGATGACGCCGAGCATGAGGACGACAGAGACGAAGGCGACCTTTCCGAGTAGCTCGTCCATCACGCGACCTCTTTATCGCGACCGGCGCGATCCTTCTTTGCCCGTTGTTCCGTGAGCCACTTTTGGTGCACCCAATCGCGAAGAGCGATGACGGAAGCGAGCGTCTGCTGATACCGCAGCGGCTCATGCTGCGCGGCCGTCCGGACACAGGTTAGTTTTGGCACCGGATGGCTGTACCGGCCACTGCGGCAGAATCCATCGACGATCTCGGAAGGCAACTTGCGCTCGCCACATCCCAGGCAAACGGGCCACTCTTTGGGGAGCAGTTGCTCAGACATGGCACACCCCAAATATCGTCAGTAGCGGAGCCGAAATGGCATTTAGGTAGTGCTGGCGAGAACGGCGCCGAGCGAGTTGTTTGCTGTCCCGCTCCTGTTCTCGATCTCTCTGTTCAAGCAGACGATCGATCGATTCGTGCGCCCGCTTTTCAAGCTCCGCTACATCGTCTTTCGGCTGTTTCGTTGCCGTGTCTGTTTCCGTCGCATCGATCATCTGCCGTACTCCTTTCATTGGGTGGTTGCGGCCTTCCCCGGACGGGGCCGCGCCGTGCTGGCTCTGTGGTCAGGAGGTATGCAGAGCCAAGCGTTACGCCTTACCGGGTGACGTTTTCGTCAGCCTGGGAATCGCCACAATGCCCAGACGACGAAACCTTTTCTGCTGACTCTTTGCGGCATTGCTCGCCGCTAGCTGCCCCCATGTAGACCATGGCGCGAAATAAGGAGTAGGCTTCGCGCATCTTGCCTTCGGCAAGCCATCGATCTTCCCCATCCGGAAGTTCCTTGACCTTCATCCGTAGGTATTGGCGAAGCCCGAAGAATTCTTGTTGCACCGTCGCGACAGACTTCCCAGCCTTCAGTAAGGAGAGAAAGCGACGCAGGATTTCGTTTCGCCCACGACGTCGGTGAAATGCGCAATTCCTACCCTTGGTCTCTGCGAAAAACTCCGCTCTTTGACCCTTCTTCAGCCACGCCGAAGCGGATTCGATAAACCACTTGGCATCGACCTCTTGAGAGGTGTTCATGACGCCACCTTCTGAGGACCAATCACCGCGTTCATCATGTCGACCAAACCAATCGGCAGCCCCGCTTCTTCCTTGCACCACTGCTCAAACTCCGCCCGAGCGGCCGGTCGCTTGCTTGCCATGAGCCGCAGACAGCCCAGCTCGGGCAAGCGCCGCTCGCGTGCATCGGAGCAAAGCCACATCGTCTTGCCGTGCCAGAGCAGCTCGGGCCGTTGCAACTTGCCGCAGGCCTCGCAGCTCGCATGAGAGAGCTTGAACCCCGGTTCATGCTTGAACCCCGGATAGTCTTTCTGCGGATCGCTCACGAGATACCTCCTGGTAGGCAGTGAGAGAGTGCGGCCTTTCCCGGACGGGGCCGCGCCGTGCGCTCCTGGCAAGTGCTAGTCGACAGAGTGAGCGCTTCACGCCTTACCGAGTGGCGTTTCCGTGGTGCTACGTTCCGGCTGCTAGACACGAAAGGAGCACCATGGAAGAGGAAGTAAAATCCAAGGGACCGTCGCTGATGTGGGCTGAGTATGGCCCCGACCTGTCTGTGTTCGCGGAGAGCGATAGGCGGGTTCTGAACCGTCTTGTCCGAAAATACGGGGAGCTTGCGGTTCGCTATGCGGCCCATCTGACCGCCAAGATGGTTCCGTATGACAGCAATGACGATTGGCTGTGGGTCATTCGCCATGCCGTCGAACAGGGCTGGATGTCTGCTTACTGCATGCAGCGAATGGCCGAGCGATTTCACGCTCACACGCGGAGCTATGCTCTCGACAGCGTCACGATCCCATGGCTGAAGCTGATCATTCCCGACGTAGGCAAGAAGGGTCGGACAGCCATAGAGGCCGCCTGTGCCTATGAACAGACAACGTGGGCAGAGCTTACGGCCGATCACGTCAACGCTAGATCGTCGAGGCTCCTCGATTGCTATCAGCTCCGGGCCAAGCTGCATCCGGATCTGCGTTTCGTAAACGTGTTCCGCTGGCTCTGCTTTGTTGTCGAGGGTTCCGAAGACCCGCAGCTTTGTGATGCGCATGCGTCGCTCCACGTCGAAGGATTTAAGGAGTACCCTCGCTATGAGCGAGCTTGGCGGGAGCTTGATGTTCGTCCTGATCCCCGTCCTCGTCCGAGCAGCCAACTGAACTAGCTTCCTCCTCCTCGCGAAGTTCCTGAATCTTGGCTTCCAGACTCATCCACTTGATCCGTCGAGCGACCAGTTGAGGATCTAGGAGCCGATCGCCTAGCATCGACAACAGCGACAGCTCAGAGCCGATCGTGCTCGGCTTGACCATCTTCATTCGCGATTCGACGTAATTTTCGAGAACGTCCCGATCAATCCCGCTCGGCAGAATGCCTTCAGGCAGAAACTTGCTAAGCGCGGCTAGACGCGTTCGGAAATATTCGGTCGTGCCATGCCTTGTGGGCCCGCCCTTGTTGCTGCGCTCAATCGCCTTTTCCAGCAGCTCGATCACCGTTTCCGAAGCCTTCCGATCACCCCCTCCGCTTTCACTCGGGGTCAACATGGCTGCACAGCAGGTTGGGCACGTTGCGCTCTGCCCCTTGTCCCGCCCGCTTTCCGTCTCAGAACTCATTGGCGATACCTCCGAAAACGTCGTTCGTTGCTGTTGCAGTGCCGATCGGCTTGGTCTAGGTTGGGTTTGTCGCTTAGTAGTTGAACAGCCGTCGGTGTGGAAAGAAAGTAACAAATGGAAAACGTGTGTCAAGGATTAGTTGAGGCTCATCCGATGTCCGACGGAAAATGGCTTGCTGGCTTGCCGATCTTGCAGATCCCAGAGGTGACGCAAGGACGCAAGAACCCCCTTTGGATGAGCCTGCCAACACGTCTTGAGAGACTTCGTCGGAGGAGCGATGTCTCGCAAAACTGGCTGGCGAAGGAGACTTCGGTGGCAAGTCCAATCGTGTCTCGAATCGAAGCAAATACCACCCGCCCGAAGGTGGACACCGTCGAGAAGTTGGCTGCCGGTCTCGGGGTATCGCCGATCTATCTTGCGTTTGGCCCAGAGGGTGGCGAGCGGTTCCGGCTCAAGACGCCGGCCTACCTCAAGAACTATGACGAACCTGATCCGCAGCCCGGTGCCGGCGTCTACACAGAGCGGTACCGAGGATGTAGTGAGCGGCTGCGCAGCTCGCGGGAGCGGCTCGGACTGTCTCTGCGCGAGCTGGCGGCCGCTGCAACCGTGAGCTATCAAGCCGTACTCAACACGGAGAACGGCGAGACTGTGCCGCGAGTCGACACCATCGAGGCCATCGCGGTGGCGCTCGATGTCGCCCCCGGCTGGCTCGCCTACGGCGAGGACGAGTGATGACCATGTTCATCGCCCGCTACTGCTCAGCACCGATGGTGCCGGTTTTGGGTCGGTTCCTTGGACGATGTTGCGGCGTTGTAGCGACATTCGGCGCTGTACCAGCTCGCGGTAGGCCACGAAGCGCTCGCGGGCGGGTAGAAGCTGCCGCGCTTCGTTGACGTGCTGCAAACACAGCGAGCAAAGCGTCTGCCCCGGCCTGACCCGGTGCGCGCAGCTCGCGTTTTCGGCGTGATCCATTGGTTGATCTTGGGACCAATCAATCATTCGGACCAATCAAAAAGACCCCGGATTGATTGGTCGGAGGGGGGAGCAATCAATCCCACCAATCAATCAAGATCCCACATTGGCGACAGCGAAAAACGTGGTGGATTGCTCGGAGCAATCAATCCGACCAATGCAATGATCGAAAGCAAAGGAGTGTTTGCTGCGATGGCTGACATTGGTCCCCGCATTGTTTCCTCATTGGTCGAAGCAATCAATCAGCGCGACCAATACCCCGGCGCGCTGGCCTTCATGGTGGCACCGCTGGCCACGAAAAACGGCGGCAAGCGAAGCTGGCACGTCCTGAAAATAGAGGGGGAGGGAGAAGAGGCAACGGCGGTTGGCTGGTGTCCTGAAAGCACCGAGGGCGCAAAGCTTCCACCGGTCACGGTGGACGCAAGAGAACTTCCGGAGCTACCGCCGTCTAAGATCGGCTCCTGGGAAGTCGTATTCATCGACGCAAACAGTGATTTACTCGGGCCCCGCATTCGCATTGAGCCGGGCAGTAAGCCACAGGTTGAGCCAAGCCCCGCAGCCACAGCGCCGCCGGCTCCACCGGCGAGCGTTGCAAGTACGGGTTCTACACCGCCCTCAAGCCCGCCGGGCACTTCCGCCGAGATATTGCTGGAAGCCTTCAAGGCGCAGATCAACGCTTCGCAGCAATCGACTACGCAGATGCTGGCAATGGTCGGGGCCGTGACCAGCTCGATCGAAAAGATCGGCAAAGGTCACATGGAAGTGCAGGCTCTGCTGTCTGCGGAGCTGAAGCGGGCGAATGAACAGACTGCCAAGGCCGAGACGGACCGCGACCAGGCGCTCGGGGCAAATACCGAACTTCAAGGCTTGCTCGCCGAGAGTCGCGAGAACTCGCAGTTCTACAACACAATCCAGCTCCTTTATAAGGACAAGCCCGAGCTACTTATGCACGGGCTCAAAGAACTTACCTCCGGATTGCTCGACCGTCTTTCGGGTCGTCCCGAGTGACGGATTGCTCGGAATGCAATCAAAAGCAATCCGAATTGCCGCCTAGGCGTGCCATCGATCAGCCTTGTTTGTGTACCAAGCAAAACCGCTTGAATGACACACAAGAGGATCACAGCCGATGGCGACCGACGCACTCGAAACGCAACTTGATACGCTGAAGGTAGGGCGAGCAGCTCGCGAGCAGCTCGTTGAAGCCGTAAAAGTCGACATGGCCAAGGCTCGCACCGCGATCCGAAGCCGCGTCGAGAATGCCAAGGCGAGCCTCGTTGAGTCGGCGAAAAGCTCTGTAGCAGTGGCCGTAGGTGGTGGCATCGCCGAGCCTGTGCGTCGAAACCTGGTCGGCCGTCTCACCAAAGACATTCGGGCGCAGGGTCTTGGCCTAGCACTTTTGGGTACTGGCGTAACCGCAGTGCTCGGGAAGGTGCCCTATGTCCGAGAAATTGGGCTTGGCCACTCAGCCGTAGGTGGCTGGTTGCTGTCGGTGAGTATGTATGGCAGCGACAAGAAGCCTGATCCCGTCAAGGTGGCCATTGAGGAGACGACCTACAAGGCACTCCACCCCACCAAAGCGGCTGACAAGTAGAGAAGGCGATGGCCTCAGCCGTCGACAATACGCTCGACAAGCAGCGTCGAGCCGAGCGGGCGAAGCTCTACAAGGCTCTGACCGAGAAACCGGCGGAGGAGTCCAGAGCGGTAGCCGTGGCCGAGATCGCGGCCTTCGATAGCTCGCTATCCAGCGCCAAGGATGCGCTCGGATCCAAGCTAGGCCGCTGGAAGTTCTACGAGGATGCCCTGGTAGAGGCTCGCATTTTCTTGGCGGAGGGCGACAAGCTACAAGCCGCCAAGGACGAAGCAAGCCGTGTACAGCGGCGGCGGTTGTACGCAAGGGCTTACGTCAATCTTCTGTCGGCGACGGATCAGCTCGATCCGGAGCTAAGGCAGGGACGAACCTGGGTGGTATTGCTCGACGACGCGTCGACAGCTACCAAGAAGACCGCAGAAGAAGTCATCGACAAGGCGGAAGACCTTATCGACGACATTGGAGCGGGAATCAGCAGCACAGCAACGATTCTTGCCGTCGGTCTTGGTCTAGCGGCCATCGCCTACGGTGTTTCGAAAGGTAGGCGCTAGAAATGGCCTTCGACGATGGAAACGAGTGGGGCGACTTCGTTGGTGACACCGACGAGGGCGGCAAGGATGACGGCGACTTCTACGAACCTCCTTCGGAGGCAGATCCCAAGGATGAAGACGCCGCCGTGATTGACGAGCCGGATGACCACAGCGACACCTTGCCCGACTTTGGGCGCGACGATACGCCCGAGCAGAACATCGCCACGGCGGAAGCTGTGCTGAAGATTGCGAACTCGGGAATTGGCGTACTCGAGGGACTGGTAAGGACCAGCGGCAACAAGCAGGCGGTCGCCGCCTTGGCAGCGGTCAAAGCAAGCCTGAACGTCGGCGGAGACCTCTTGGAGTTCGCCGACAAGACCGTCAGGAACCAAGGCCGCAAACAGCGCGACAACTTTGACGACGTCCCGGTAAGCGTTCCGACGAGGGAAGAGGACGGACTCGAAAAGGTGCGTCGGGCCATTGCGCAGAGTCGCGAGGAATAGACCGTGAGTCCTCGGACCGGTTCTGCACTCTTGGCGATGGTTCCCTTCTTCGCGGTCGGTTTGCTCCTGCTATCGCAGAGCACTGACGACGCCGAGGAAGCGGCACCCGCGCCGCGCCGGGTTCCGGATCAGCCTGCCCTGGTTGATCCGCTACCCGACTATGAGCTGAACCAAGCGAACATCGTGCAAGCGGTCACCGACGCTATTACCGGAAAAGATAAGTCCAAGCTCACGTCGGTGCTCGTGAAGTCCGCTGACGCTACAGTAGGACTCCGCGCCTACTTCCTCGCGGCGATGAGAGCGATCCCAAAGCGACTGAAGGAGGACGAGGCCTTCAGCAAAGAGTTTACCGCCTACGAGGCGGAACGCCTCCGACGCAATGAAGAGGAACAGAAGGATCTTCGGGAGTTTCAGAACGTCGCTAGACAGCTACAAGTCGCCGTCTCGAAACTGATTCCAGTATTGGGCGGCGTAGTGCTCAAAGCTTCCGATTGGTTCTACGGCTGGCTACGTCGGGAAACCGTCGACGGAGGGGCCGACGCAAGCAAAGCGCGAAGAGCGGCAGACCAGATCCTGCCTGGCTACGAGGGCTTGCAACTCCGTCGTGGAGTATCCATTGAAGCGGGCCCGGATGTTCCCAACCTCAACCGCGCCGACCAGCTCAAGCGCGAAGCGATTCGCAAAGAGTGGTTGGCCAAGTCGGAGGGAGACCTCGACTTCCTCGCGTTGCCGACGGTTCCCGACAAGCAGGCTTTTCGATTTTCGCCGACTTACGCCGAGTTTCGGCAAGCGGCAGACGAGATAAGGAGCGGCCAGTGATCACCGGCGACAAAGCATTTCAATCCTACGAATTCGGGTGGGCGAATGGCGAGGCGCGAAGAAAGAACACGCGTCCCACGATCAGCGCGCCAGCCTCGATTGACTCCTTTTTTTACGACATCGGCGAGCGGGACGGGTACGCCGCCAAAGGAAAGCGGAACTTCCTTGGCGGCACCCAGGGTGCCAGCACCGATGAAGAGCGTCTTTCGTATGACGATGGCTATTACGGCAACTCGGCTCCCCGATTCGACGGCTATCAAGCTTGGTTCGCGCAAGGTCGGGCCGATAGGGCGGCCGGACTGGAGCGGGCCTGGGTAGTTCGTAGCGGCACCAACGCACCGTCGCCATATTCTCCCGGTCCTGTGCGACCAGCGCCGCCCTACGTACCAAACCCGAACGCCGGGCCCGGTCCGGTTGTCATCGTCAATCCGCCGCCCCCAAATGGTGGCAATCCGAACGGATTTCCGCCACCGGTGGTGGTTCAGCCCGCTCCCGGTCCATTCCGAGGGGGCTATCGACCAGCTCCGCCGCCCTGGTACCGGCAGCGGCGACGAACTGGAATTGTGATCCGTGGACCCTGGGGCGAAATCGACCTTGCTGAGCTGTCGAGAGCCATTCAGGGCTCTTCCCCTAGCTACTACTAAACAGCGCCGAAGAGCGCGAGGAGACCGCGACCATGTACAACCAGCAGTATCTTCCAGAGCCCGGAACCTATGGCCAGTGGGGCCCACCGGTGCAGCAGCAGCCTGACCAGAGCGCCCAGCTCATCGGCATGATGCTGCCACTCATCACCACGCTGCCCGGCTTGACGGACGCCAACGCACGAGCAACCGCGATTGCAACCGAGCTGCAAGCGCTGGCAGTGCCACCGCAAATCGGAGCGCAGCCAACGGCAGCCGATTACAACGTGCTTCGCGACTTCACTGTCAAGGTGGAAGACGTGGTGAAGCGTCACGTCGACGCGTCGACCGTTGCGTATGCGGCACTTCGAAAGCAACTGCTCATCGGTCTGCTGGTGCCGCTTCTGTCGAGCGGCTTTGGTGGCGGCGGCGGCGGCAATAACAGCAGCATCCTGATCATCGTGATGGTGATGCTGTTTGCATCTGGCGGCGCGCTGTTCTAGTTCCCAACCACCGTCATTGAGCCCTCCGAATCCGTCGGAGGGCTGGAGCCAAGAACATGCCGAGCATGATCAAATACGACGGCACCGAGTTCGCGATTGACCGCCCGTCACAGGCGCGTGGTTTCGTGCAACTCCTTGCCGACCATGTCTATGGGATCCGCAAAGACCTTGCGACCCTGGACTCTTCCATCCGCGAGGCTTTCAAACGCGTTGATCAGGGCGGATCTTCGCCTGTTTCGCTCGTTTCGATGCTGTCCGCGTTCACTTCCAAAGCCGCGCCGGCACCGGTTGTCATTCAGCAGCCCGCACCGGCCGCGCAAGCAAGCATTCATCGAACCGCAGTGCCGACCATTTCGGCGCAAGGTGTCGACGTCACGGCGACGATTCTCCCCGGCTCAGTGGATCGCACGATTCACCTGTCGGCGGACTTTACCGGCCCCTACCAGGGCGGCAGCAGCCTGTGCGTGATCGCGTTTGGCGCGCAGTACAACACGCCACCGCTGGTAGTGATTCAGCCGAAGGGCACCGCAGGAAACGTAAACCTGCGGCCGCTGAGCGTCACGAACTCTCAGCTTGCGCTGACGGCTGACAATGCCAACGGCTTTCTCGTCGAGTTCGACATCATCGTGATCCCCGTCACCGAGTCTTTCGACTAGGAGCTACCCGTGACCAAAAGAGCCTCAAAAGAAGACCCATCGACCAAGCCGTCGCCCAAGGGGGGATTCATTCGCACGGTCGCCTCGCTGGTGACTACGTACAAGCGGAGCAGCTTTCCGGGCTTGCAGTACAAGACGCTGTTTTTCGAAACGGCGACCGCGTGCATCAAGCGTCTGGGGAGCTGGACCAGCAAGGATCTCGAGTTCGCGGCGATGCTCGATCGAATGTTCGAGCCGCCGTTTATTCTCACACTCGAAATCCCGGTGAGCGGTCAGCTCGACCAGGCACACGGACTGCTGCGCGCACCGCGCCAAGTCTCTGTGATTGGTTGGGATGCCGATGGCGTCGAAACCACAGACCCGCACTTTGGCATGCTCATCACCGGGTGGGATGACACCACGATCAGCGTAGTCGGTACGCCTGGACTCAAGCTCTGGGTCGCCGTGTACAACTAATGCGCAAGGACGCCAAGATCGGGCTTTTCATCGGCCTTGGCGTTCTTGGCGGCCTTGCCCTGGCTCTTACGGAGCCTCCCGAACCGGGCCGACCCGTACCCCCAAAGCCTTCATCCCCACCAGGCGCCCCGCCAGCCGGCGGGCCAATTCCTCCCGACGCAGAGGACGACGAAACTGCGCTCGCTCGGATGCTCCAAAGTGAGACCAGCGACGAAGGCGCACGAGTTGTAATAGGCTGGCTCGCGATACAGACAGCGCGGCGACGCAATCAAACGCTATTTGTGCGCCTGACGGCCGGCGCTGGCTATGGTCCGAGAGTAAAGGACGGCGTGAGCCGTTATGCTTCGACCGCAAAACCACCTACGGCCGCAAGCCGCGCTCTAGCGAAAAAGCTTCTTACCGGCGAAGTGAAGCCTGCGTTTGACATCCGATCCCGTCAGATATCCGCGTGGGTCGAAGAGGAATGGGACGAGAAAAAGCAGTTCACGGAGAAGACCGCTAGCGCGGTCCTCAAGAAGCAGCGCAAGCCAAGAGACTTTGGCGGCATTTGGGGACGTATCGAGGGCACCCGCTGGTACCTCTTTTCGGACAAGACGCCACCGATCACCGACAAGCCCACCGCCCGCGCAGCTCTCGACGCGGTGCCGGTATTCAGCGCGATCGATACCTAACGGCTTGGGCGCTGTCAGACCGCTGTGATACCGGTTGGATCTTGTTATCAGCGGCTTACATCCGCGTCTCGTCACGCGGTCAGCACTACGATTTACAGCTTCACGCCATCGATGCACAGGCGAAGCTGCGCGGTGATAGCCCGCAACTCTTCGAGGAAAAGCGGAGCGGCTCGCAGCTTGCCCGGCCGCAGCTCGACCAGCTACGGCTCGCGGTGAAATCGGGACAGGTAAAGCGGCTTTACGTCTTCAGACTCGACCGGCTTACTCGCTCCGGCATCCGTGACACGTTCGAACTGGTCGAAGAGTTGCGCGCCCACGGATGCGAGCTGATCACCTGCTCCGATGGCTTCGACCTATCCGGCCCACTTGCAGAGCCTCTGATCGCGCTCATGGCTTGGGCTGCAAGGATGGAGAACCATGCCAGGCGCGAACGCCAAGCGGCCGCCAGAGAGCGAGTAGAGGCCAAGGGCGGAGAATGGGGCAGACCCCGCAGAATGACGGCCGCGCAGCTCGCCAAGGCCAGAGCCATGCGCGGTGAGGAGCCTCCCAAATCACTTAGGGCGATCTCGGTCGCGCTAAAGCTTCCACTTGCAACGCTCGCCCGCGCTCTCAAGCGTGGCGTTCCGTAAGTAGACTTATGGCACATACCCCACTACGGCTTGCGCGCTCCTCGGGCCGATTGGGGCGCTTTTTGACGAACTTTTTGACACGCCAAGTCCAGTGCAGTCCGCTTTTAATTGTTCTGTGACTCCGGTCGTCGAGGGTTCGAGCCCCTTCACTCACCCCAGGATTTTGCGGCTGTTGGAACGCAGACGTTCGATAGACCGCGCAGCGAGTGAATGGCTCGCGGTCTGTGCTGCTCGGGGGAGTTAGTAGCAGCAGGCGACGGTTCGGCTCACGTTGCAACCGCTGTCGTCGAGGATGTTGCCGCTGGTCGCGATGTAGGTGCCGTATTTGCTGGCCCCAGCATCGCTCCAGTGGGAACAGGTGTAGCCGTAGATGTAGCGGCCGCTGCTGGGATGCGCGAGGTTGGTGAAGCTGGTGCTAGGAGTTGTGCTGGGATCGATCCAGGCACCGCTCGCCGGGATGGTGGTGGCTGAGGTGGCTCGGATGTACTCGGCGGCATGGCAGAGGTGAGACCCGGCAAAGGCGGTCGCGCACATCGCGTGCATCTTCGGGCGCCCATTGACGTTGCCGTTGGTGGTCGTTGGCGTGAAGCCCGCAAAGCGGGTCTTGCGGACCGAGTTGCAGCAGGCCAAGCTTCGCGAAACGTTGCAGCCCGTGTCATCGAGGATGTTGCCAGCGGTGGTGAGATAGGTGCCGTATTTGCTCGCCGCAGCGTCGTTCCAATGGGCGCAGGTGTAGCCGTAGATATAGCGACCGCTGCCGGGGAGACCAAGGTTGGTAACGCTGGTGCCGAGAGAGCTGCTCGGGTCGAGCCACGCGCCGCCAGCAGGGATGGTGGTGGCCGAGTCCGATAGCGTGTATTCGGCGGCGTGGCACAGGTGGGATCCCGCAAACTCGGTGGCGCACTTGGCGTGCATCCCGGCTCGTCCGTTGGCGACGGCTCCGGTGTAGGTTGCGGTGGTGAAGCCAGCGAACCCGCCGAGCTCTTCGGTGTAGGCACCAGAGCCGGGGGCTCCCGTCGGACCTTGCGGGCCGGGATCGCCTTTGTCGCCCTTGGCCCCAACGCTGCCGGGCGCACCCGGATCGCCCTTGGCCCCGGTTGCTCCTTGCGGACCAGTCATTCCCGTCGGACCTTGCGGACCAGTCATCCCGGTTGCGCCCTGCGGACCGGTGTCGCCTTTTTCCCCTTTGGTGCCGGTCAAGCCGATCGGTCCCATTGGGCCGGTGTCGCCCCTATCGCCCTTATCGCCCTTATCGCCCTTATCACCTGGGAGGCCCGCCTCGCCCCGCATGCCTGCTTGTCCCGCCTCTCCGCTCTGCGGTTGATTGCAACCGAGCCACAGCCCGCAGCTCAGCGTCAGGCTGATGGTCGTCATGGTGCTTCTTGTCATCGTGTTCCTTCCTCTGGGATTGAGCGACTGGTTGCTCATGTGCGGCGCATCGTTTCCTACTCGTGCCAAGCCGGTCAATCAGTAGCTGCGCAGACTGGTTTAGCCCCGGAGGAAGGTGCACAAGTGATAAAACGACATGGTTATCAAAAGATAAACTTATCAATTGACATCATGGTCGTTAAGTCGCCTAATGGCCGTAGACATGCTGAGTCAGACGGTTGGATACGCGATCGCCGCTCTCGGACACCTGAGCCGCTACCAAAAGCAGCCAGGGGCGCAGTTCGTACGCGACATCGCCAAAGCGACGGGAATCCCACCCGCGTATCTGGCCAAGATTGTGCACACGCTGGCGAGGAAGGGGTTCCTGACCACCCAGCGTGGAACAAGTGGTGGTGTGTCGCTTGCACGACCGGCAGAAGAAGTGACTCTGTTCGAGGTCTGCGAGGTATTCGATGATCCCATCGTGCAGCGTCGCTGTATGCTGGGCACCGCTGCATGCACAGATGAACGTAACTGTCCGGCGCACTGCTTCTGGACCGAAGAACGCGAGCGTGTTGCGGAGTTTCTCCGTCGTACAACACTGCGGGCCATTGCTCGGTTCGAAGACGAAAAGGCACCGATGACTTCCGAGAACTTGAAGAGGTAGAACCCATGACCCCCAAGATCGTCCTCGCTGGATTTGCACTATTTGCCCTGACCGTGTCCTCTGCCTGCAATAAGAGTGGTGGAAGTTCGGTTCCTGCCATCTCTCCGGCTGCCAAGCAAGAGGCGGCAGAGATTTTCTCCAGCCGCTGTACGGTTTGCCACGGTGCGCAGGGCGCTGGCGATGGGCCGGGCTCAGCGGGATTGACCCCGAAGCCGCGCAATTTCCAAGACAAAGCCTGGCAGGGCACCGTCAAGGATGACTATCTGGCCAACATCATCAAGAACGGTGGTGGTGCGGTTGGGAAGAGCCCGGCGATGCCTCCCAATCCGGATCTTGCAGAGAAGACCGAGGTTGTGAACGCCCTGGTTGCGCACGTGCGCGGCCTGGCGAAGTAAGCAAACGCGCTTGCCCGAGAGACTGAAGTTGTCGGGCAGCGGTGGATGGATTTGTGATTGGTGTGTCCAATAATAGGCATTTACAATGCTTATTATTGGAGCGCTGGTGAGCTGCGTAAGGGTTGCATTTTTTTGCCTTAAAATAGGCATTAAAAATGCTTGTTTGATCAAACCAGGCACGTAAGGAACAGAGGCTTGTGGTCCATGGCTGCGCGAAAAAATAGGCATAATAAATGCCTAATATATGGCAGCGACATGAACAACCCCAAGTGAGGTGAGGCGCAACATGTCTTCGTCAAAGTATTCTCGCCGCTCATTTTTGACCGCTCTCGGAGCCTCGGCTGGTGTTGCTGCTGGAGCGGTGGCCCAAAAAGGCTGGGCGTTCAACTTCCTAGAGCCGCTCAACGTGGAAAACCCACTCAAGGCGTATCCCAATCGGGGCTGGGAGCGGATCTATCGCGACCTGTACGCCTATGATTCGACGTTTACGTTTACCTGTGCGCCGAACGACACCCACAACTGTCTGCTGCGCGCCTACGTCCGTTCAGGAACGATTGTCCGTATCGGCCCCACGTTCGGATACGGAGAGGCGGCGGATCTGGGAGGAATGAAGTCGTCTCATCGCTGGGATCCGCGCTGTTGTCAAAAGGGACTGGCGCTGGTCCGTCGCTTCTACGGAGACCGTCGCTGCCGCTATCCCTTGGTCCGCAAGGGCTTTATGCAGTGGGCCAAGGACGGATTCCCTCGCGATCAGGCAACGGGGAAGCTGGACCTGAAGTACTTGCAGCGCGGCAAAGAGCCGTTTGTGCGGGTCTCGTGGGACGATGCCTTTGCGTTGGTCGCCAAAGGAATGCACAACGTTGCAAGTTCCTATAGTGGCGAGCAGGGCAAGAAGTGGCTCGACGCACAAGGCTACGACCACCACATGGTGGAAGCGACCAAGGGAATTGGCACGCAGGTGATTAAGATGCGTGGCGGCATGCCGCTGCTTGGGGTGACGCGAATCTTTGCGCAGTATCGATTCGCGAACACACTGGCCCTGCTGGATTCCCATGTCCGCAAGGTCGGTCCGGATGACGCGCTGGGGGCACGTGGCTGGGACAACTATACGTGGCATACCGATCTGCCACCGGGCCATCCGATGGTCACCGGACAACAGACGGTCGACTGCGATCTGTCGATGGCCGAGCATGCCAAGCTGATCGTGGTGTGGGGGATGAACTGGATCACCACCAAGATGCCGGATGCCCACTGGCTTACCGAAGCGCGGCTCAAGGGAACCAAGGTTGCGGTGATTGCAGCAGAGTACTCGGCCACGATGAACAAGGCCGACATGGCGTTGATTGTTCGTCCTGGTGTGACTCCTGCCCTGGCGCTCGGCTTTGCGTACGTTATCCTTACGGAGAATCTGTACGACGCCGAGTATGTCCGGGCTACCACCGACTTACCGTCGCTGATCCGCATGGATACGATGGAACGGCTGGCGGCCAAGGATGTCGCGGGAATCAAGATTCCTACCGGTCTTGGGGCGCAGACCATCAAGAAGGGCGAGAAGGCACCAGGCGCTCTGTTACAGAAGGACATGCTCATTCCCGAAGCGATGCTCGGCAAGTTTGAGCCGTTTGTGATCTGGAATGAGAAGAGCAAGAAGCCGGAGGCGGTGTCGCGTGATGAGGTCGGCGGCAAGTTCAAAAAGCGGGCGATGATACCGGCTCTCGAAGGAGAGTTCGAGGTCACGTTGGCCGATGGCAAGACCGTGAAGTGTCGGCCCGTGTTTGCGCTGCTGAAACAGTACGTCATCGATAACTTTGCACCCGAAGCGGTGGAAGCGATGACCTGGGCACCGAAGGATGGAATTCTTACGCTGGCTCGTGAGATTGCGGCGAACAAAGAGAAGACGTTTTTCGCCTGTGGAATGGGTCCGAATCAGTTCTTCAACAACGACCTCAAGGACCGTACGATCTTCTTTTTGGCATCGCTCACCCGCAACATCGGTTTCGTCGGTGGAAACATCGGTTCCTATGCGGGCAACTATCGCACGGCGTACTTCAACGGACTGCCGCAGTACTCGCTGGAAAACCCGTTCGATGTCGAGTTGGATCCGAGCAAGCCATCGCGTCCGAAGTCCTATGTGAAGTTCGAGTCGGTTCACTACTGGAACCACTCTGATCACATCTTGCACATGGGCAAGGAAGTCCTGACCGGCAAGACCCATATGCCGACTCCTTCGAAGGCGATTTGGGTGTCGAACTCGAACTCCCTGATTGGCAATGCCAAAGGTCACTTCGAGACGGTGGTGAATGTCCTTCCCAAGACCGACATGGTGGTGGTCAACGAGTGGTGGTGGACGGCTTCCTGTGAGTACGCGGACGTCGTGTTTCCGGTTGATTCATGGGCCGAGTTTAAGCACCCCGATACCACCGCCAGCGTGACCAATCCCTTCATCTCGGTGTTTCCGCGCACTCCGATCGATCGCATCTACAACACGCGCAGTGACATCGAGTGTTCAGCCGGAGTGGCTGCCGCTCTTGCGAAGCTGACGGGGGACAAGCGCTTCCATGACATGTGGCACTTCGTGTACGAAGGCCAGGTCGATACCTATCTCCAGCGCGTGTTCAACATGTCGAACATGGCACACGGGCTCAACTTCCTGGAGTGTGAAAACAACGCGAAGAAGGGAATTCCTACGATCATTTTGTCGCGTACCTATCCCAAGATCGTCGGTTGGGAGCAGGCCTACGAAGACAAGCCTTGGTATACGCGCACTGGACGAATCGAGCTGTATCGTGATGAGCAGGCGTTCCGTGATTCCGGTGAGAACCTGCCGATCCATCGCGAGCCGATCGACTCGACATTCTATGAACCGAACGTGATCGTGGCCAAGCCGCACCCGGCGATCAATCCAAAGACTCCTGAGCAGTACGGAGTGTCGCGGGAGCAGCTCGATGGCGATACGCGGCAAGCTCGTCACGTCGTCAAGACCTGGGATGAACTGAAGTTCACCAAGCATCCACTGCAAAAAGCAGATCCGACGTATCGGTATCTGTTCCACACGCCGAAGTATCGTCATGGTGCGCATACCACGCCGGTCGATACCGACATCATCGCGATCTGGTTTGGCCCGTTTGGCGACATGCTGCGTCACGATCCGCGCAGTCCGTACGTGACAGAAGGCTATGTCGAGGTCCATCCCGATGATGCCCGCGAACTTGGATGCGAAGACGGAGACTACGTTTGGATCGACGCAGACCCGAAGGATCGTCCGTTCCGCAATCCGGAGAAAGCGACCGCAGAGGACAAGAAGCTCGGTCGACTCCTGGTCCGGCTTCGCTTCTATCCGGGCACGCCTCGTGGGGTCACTCGAATGTGGCACAACATGTACGGCGCGACCTACGGCTCGATCAAAGGCCACGAAACGAACCAGTATGGACTGGCGCGAAATCCTGAGACTGGCTACCAAGCACTGTTCCGTTACGGCGGTCACCAGAGCTGCACGCGCAGCTTCATCAAACCGACGATGATGACCGACGATATGGTGCGCAAAAACACCATGTCACAGCAGGTGGGGCAGGGGTTCGAGCCAGATGTCTACTGTCCAACCGGAGCTCCGCGTGAGTCGTTTGTCAAAATCACCCGCGCAGAGGCCGGTGGTATGGGCGGAAAAGGTCTGTGGCGACCGGCGCAAAAGGGACTCACTCCGGGTCATGAAACTGAAGCAATGAAGCGATTCCTAAAGGGCGAGTTTGTTTCCACCAAGTAGGAGGGAGCGGCCATGAGCAAAGTAGAGAACATCCAACTGGGCCGCGAGATGGAGTACCCCTATGAGGGCTCGCGACCGAATCGGCAGATCGCGTACATCTTTGACACCAACAAGTGCATCGAGTGTCAGACCTGTACTGTGGCGTGTAAGACCACCTGGACTGCTGGCAAAGGCCAGGAACACATCTTTTACAACAATGTCGAGACGAAGCCCTATGGCTTCTTCCCGCACGGTTGGGATGTGAAGCTGCTCGAGATGCTGGGTCCGGGGGAGTGGCAGGACGGAAAGTACAACGGCAAGACCATCTTCGAGGCGGCACCTCCGGGAGAGCGGGTGCTTGGATATATGCCGGAGGAAGAGGACTACACCTCTCCGAACTTGGGAGAGGATGTCTGTTCCGGCGATGTGCAGCGTGGTGCGTTCTTCCAGAACATCCACAACACTTGGATGTTTTATCTGGCGCGAATCTGCAACCACTGCACCTATCCAGGGTGTCTGTCGGCGTGTCCGCGCAAGGCGATCTACAAGCGTCCAGAAGACGGAATCGTACTGGTCGATCAGTCGCGATGCCGAGGCTACCGCGAGTGCGTGAAGGCGTGTCCGTACAAGAAAATCTTCTACAACATGGTCACGCGGGTTTCGGAAAAATGCATCGGATGCTTCCCGCTCATCGAACAGGGCGAGCAGCCGCAGTGCGTGAAGACTTGCATCGGTAAGATCCGGTTGCAGGGCTTTCTGTCGAAACCGGGGGAAGAGAAGGCGGACAACCCGATCGACTATCTGGTGCGCATCAAGAAGATCGCGCTGCCGCTGTATCCGCAGTTTGGAACAGAGCCGAACGTCTACTACATTCCGCCGCTGCACGTCCCGCGTCTGTTTTTGCAACAGATGTTCGGTCCGGGCGTCGAGGATGCACTGAAGACGTATCGCAGCGCACCGGCGGATAAGCAGCTTCTGGCGGCACTCCTAATGTTTGGGAATACGCCGAAGATCATCCACAAGTTCAAGACCGACAAAGATCATGCGGTCGGTTATGACGGGATGTCGCAAGAGGCGGTGCGGGTTCCGTTTACCGAGCCGTTCTTTGCGCGAGAGATCTTCGATAAAAAGCATGGCGTGGTGCGCCTAAACATCACCTGAGGAGCCAAGGAGTACTGCTATGACATCGAAACATTCCTTCGCAGCGCTGCTGCTCCTTTGTACGCTGACTGGCTGTCCATCGGGTGAACATGACGTCGGTACCTCCAAGCTGACAGGCGAAATCCGGGCCGTGGCGGTGGGCGAGGTTCCGTTGTCCGATCCGTTCTCTGTTGCCTGGAACAACATGCCAGAGACTGCGGTGACCGTGCTTCCGCAGACCGTGGCCTATCCCAACTTGATCAAGCAGAGCGTGAAGGAGCTGCGGGTTCGAGCGCTCGCGGATGCTCGCTTTCTGGCGGTGCGGCTAGAGTGGGATGATCCGACGCTGGATGAGAAGCTAGAAATCGACAAGTTCAGCGATGGTGTGGCGGTCGAAGTTCCGCTAGGGGACGCCGAAAAGACCAACCCGATGATGGGAGATCCGGCAAACCCCGTCTACATCTGCCACTGGAAAGCGGTGTGGCAGCGGGATGTCGATCACGGTCGTGCCGATGTGCAGGACTACCATCCGGGCTTTGTTTCGGACCGTCCACCATTTGTTTCGGGAGGCATGCCTTATCCCGTCAGTGAAGCGTTTGAATCGGACAACGCTCGGCGCTATCTGCCAGGCGTTGCGGCAGGGAATCCGGTCAGCAAGATATTCCGCAAGTGGCCGGTTGAGGAACTACAAGCGGAAGGGTTTGGCTCTCTTGCCGATCACACCTATCAAGACGCGCAGGGCAAAGGGGTGTGGAAGGACGGGAAGTGGACGGTGGTGCTGGCGCTGCCACGTCAGTCCTCGGATCGCTCGAATCCGATGTTCCAGAGCGGTAAGGCGATGATGGGATTTGCCGTGTGGGATGGCGGCAATCAGAACGTAGGCGGACGCAAACACTGGGCACCGTTTGTGAAAGTGGTGCTGCCGTGATGGATCAAAAGGCTCTGCTTCGTGCCGAAGGGTATCGCTTGTTGGCGACTGCCTTTCGATATCCACAGACAGAGGAGCTGCGCGAGGCATTCCTAGAGGAACAGGATTCGCCAACGGAGTTATCGCAGATTGCCTCTGCACTGCTACCGCTGATCGATGACGATCTGTGTGCAGAGTACAATCGGCTGTTTGCACAAGCGGTCGCGGTGAGTCCGCATGAGCGCGCCTACACCGGGGGAGATCTCGGACCGGGGCTGGGTCAGCTTGCCGCACTCTACGAAGCGTTCGGACTCCGCAGCGGTGGTCGTGAAGGAGAAGTGCCTGACCACATCGGTGCACAGCTTGAGTTTGCGGCATTCCTATGTCTAAAGGAGGCGCTGCATTCTGAAGACTCCTCTCCCGAGTCTACGGAGGCTGTGACAATAGTCCGTGCCGCCAGGCAGACGTTTATGCAAGATCACCTGGGACGTTGGGTCTGTGCCTTTGCGGACAAATTGAGGGACCGCTCCTTCCACCCGTACTTCGCCTGCCTGGCCGGGCTCCTTACAGAGTGGGTCAAGGCGGACTTTGTCGAGCAGAGCTGGGAGATGCCGCAGATGGGCCGCCATCTTCCGGTGATTGGCCCCGATCTATCGTCCGAATTGGCTGATGACAGTGAGCCCATGACCTGTCCTTCCGCACCGCATGAGGAAGTGTCGATTCCTCTTTCGACCTTGCTTCCTGCCTAGCGTTGCGACATCGCGATCGTTCCGGCGTAACGGCGACGGTTGTGAATGGACACCTTCGGCACGCTGGACGAGGAGAATCTTGATGACCACCTTCCATAGCAATAGAAACGCTTTTGCGTCGCTGCTCGCCGTTGCGGCCGTGACGCTACTTGAGGCACCAACCGCGATTGCGCAGAGTGGACAGGGACAGACTCCCGGCTCCGATCAAGCGCTGGTGCCGGCTCCGTCGGCAATGACCAACATTCCGCCGCCTCCTCCTTATCCACTGACTCCGGGAGGAGACTCCGTGGCACCGGCACCCGCTCCCAAGCCAGTGGCTCCGGCACCGGTGGAGCAGCCACCCGTTGTCGTTGCGCCGCCCGCCGCTTCACCGGCACCCTACTCGTTACCGTTTGGACTCCGTCCCATTGTCCCAGTGTCGGTACTGCGCCTCGACACAGTGTTTGCTTTCTACCAGCAGAACATCGCCGCAGCAGGTCAGCCCGAGCGGTACGAAAATGGCTTCACCGGGGCATTTTTGCCCACCATCGGCTATCGCTTTCATCCCTCGTGGATGGGAATCTTTCGTTTCGGTGTGGTTGGGAATCGTCCGCCGCGCATCACGGGTGACGAAGCAGGGGCCGACAACTGCGAAGACCAGACCACGGTCGATCCGACCACGATGCAGCCGAAGACGACGCTGACCAAGTGCGGGGTCGCTTCGACCAACATGCTGCTCGGCGGTTTTTACTCTCACAAATTTGCCGACAGCTTTCGCTTTTCATTGTTTGCGGCGACGACCATTCCGGTCGGCTCTGGTGTGAGCGCTACGAGTGAACCGGGGGCAAGTGGTGCCGAAGCCCCTGCCGGTCTGCTTTCGCGATCCGCGATGGACAACGTCATGTTCGCGGTGAACGACTGGGCGCTTCTTGAGGGACTGGACCTCGCGTACATCGGCCACAAACTGACGGTGCAGGCCGAGGTCACCTTCTTCGAGCTGTTCCGTGTTCGCAACGAAGCCGCCAACGTCGATGTGTACAAGGTCAACTTCACGGCAGGTCTGCACGTTGGCTATTTCCTCGCCAACTTCCTGTCGTTTGGGGCCGAGGTTCGCTATCAGCGCTGGCTCAGTGATCCGAAGTCCGTGGTGGCCGATGAGGCCAACGCCGACAAGGGGCTGCCGGTGCAAGGTCTACGTCAGAATCTATCGCTGGCCGTCGGGCCTCGTTTTCACATCAAGCTCCCCGGTGGTCGCTGGCTCCGGCCCGCGCTGGCCTATGAGCCTGGGCTTGCTGGCTTGCTGGCGACCCGCAAATACCACACCCTACAAGTCGACATTCCCATCTTGTTCTGACGGGTGCTGCCGACTCTAGCGTGGAACGGCGTGCTTTTTTGATACCCTAGAGGCATGTCGGTAGGTCAATTCGTCGCTTCAGCCCTCCTAAGCATCGTGGTGAGTGCGACCACCGTGGTGGTCATGCATCTCTACGTAACCCCCAAGCTGCCGGTTGTGACTGTCGAGGTTCCGCAAGTGTCGGGGCTGACGACGGACCAGGCGCGGGCGATCACCGAGCCGCTCGGGCTGCTCCTCGTACTCGACGGAGAAAAGATTCCCGATGGCGACAAGGTGCAGACGGGGGCTCTCTTCGAGCAAAAGCCGCTCAAAGGCTCACGGCTGACCCATGGTGGTGAGGTCCACGCCTTTATTGCCATTCCGCCCCAGTTGTCGACCGTTCCGGCACTGGTCGGACAAGTAGTGGCCGCTGCCGAACAGCAACTTCAGGTGGCGGGCCTGCGACTGGGGACCGTGACGGAAGAAATCTCTGCGACGATTCCACCGGGTCAGGTGATCTCGACGAGGCCAGCCGCAGGTGAGAAGCTGCGCAAGAGCGAGCCGGTGAGCCTGGTCGTCTCGAAAGCCCAAGAACAAGTCGAAATCCCGTCTCTGAAAGGGCGCACCGTCGGCGGGGCCCGGCAGATGCTGGAACAGCTCGGACTTGTGCTCGGGGATATTCGCAAAGGCACCGACGACAATGCGGCAGATGGTGCGATCCTCCGGCAGAGCCCGGCGGCTGGCACGAAGGTTGCAAAAGGTCAGAAAGTCGATCTGGTCATCAACGACTAACGACAGCGGTAACGCGCCCGCCTTCCGGCTGCGTCTCTATCGCAGCCTGCTGCTTTCAAGAGGAGTATGAAAGTCATGTCCACGGACACCCCGCAAGCCCCGACTGCCGCGCCGATCCGGTCACCGCGTCGCTGGCCCAAGATATTGGTTCTTTCCGTCGGAGGTTTGCTTCTGACGCTGCTAACCGTGGTGCTGGTCGTTGGTTTCGCCGTGGACCTGGGGTCGTTGGTGCGGAGTCGAGTCGTCGCCGCGCTCCCCGACGTCCAAAAGAAAATCGGGCGCGAGGTGACGGTCGGCACGGTCAGCTTGCGGCTGCTGCCACGGGTTCGTCTGCGCATCGCCGATGTGAAAATCCACGGTCAGCCTGGCAAAACCGGCGTGCTTGCAGAGCCGCTCGTGCAGATCGGCACCATCGCGGCCGAGGTCAAGGTGTGGCCGGCTCTGGCGTCGCTGGGAGGCCGGGTTGTCATCTCTCAGGTCGAAATCTCCGATGGCAAAGTCCAGGTGGTACGGCTGTCCGGGGGGCGTCTGTCGTATGAGGATGTGCTCGATACCCTGGCGACGCAGCCGAAGGATGACACCCCGCTGACCCAGGCGCAGATCGACCGGCTGGCTGGCCTTTTTATCGAGCGGGCCGCGCTGAAGCAGTCCGAGGTTCTCTTCCACGATTTGTCAGGACCGAAGCCGGCTCCGCCGCTGAAGATTGGCGCGATTGATTTTTCCATCACAGACGGTCAGCTCTTTGGACCGACGACGCTGGCGCTGGATATGGCGATTCTGACGTTGTCGCAGAACTTCCACCTGGGGATGGTGGTCGGGCCGATGCCTCGTGATCTCAAGCTCGACGCGCCGTGGACGGTGCTGCGCAAGCTGGAGCTAAAGCTTCGCCCACTTCAAATCGATCCGCTGCTCGGGTTTTTGCCTGCGTCGACGGGCACTACCATTGATCGAGCACTGGTCGAGGCGGATGTACTGATCGTGTCGCCGGAATCGAGTGGCAAGTTTGCGGTCACGGCCAAAGGCGGTTTGCGAGGGCTCCAGTTGGAAGAGCAGGGCGTTCCAGCTCGGCTTTATAGCCTGTCGAAAGGAACACCGACCGATGTG
>ERZ724524.557-NODE-557-length-24390-cov-7.283131_pt1 | contig 24390 bp, 30 predicted proteins | sample MGYA00376057_ERZ724524 | MGnify/ENA primary metagenome ERZ724524 (study PRJEB28724, sample SAMN07190888) | wastewater metagenome | isolation source: influent of sewage treatment plant in Hong Hong | place: USA: Christiansburg, Virginia | collected 2016-03-01 ...
AAATTACTGCTGCAAGATTTGGCTATGCATGAGCGGGTTATGTTGCCGCAGGTGTGTGTGGGGCAGTTTTTGCATTGAACGGGGGCAATCCGCCCGCAGTTCAATGAGCAACCTCGGGTGTGCGACATCGATGAATTTTTTGCGCTCGTTGAATTCCTGCGCCTTGGCCGCAGAAATACTGATGGCGTCAATGTCCGATGGAGTGCGTTGGCATTGTGGCCAGAACCGTCGACCTGTTCCAGTGAAACTCAAGTGCAGTGAAAAGTCCGATTTTTCCCTTTCAGCCCACGCTTTTCTTCAGCCACTCGGCGAAGGCGGCGCACTCCCAGCGGTCCATCGCGCCGGTGCGCCAGCACAGGTAGTGGGCGTGCGGGCTGGGCACGTTGCGCGGGAACACACGCTCTAGCGTGCCGTTTTCGATCCACGGCGCGCCCAGTTTGATGCGCACCAAGCCCACGCCCAAGCCTTGCGCTGCCGCATCGCAAACCAAGCCGATGTCGTTGAACGAGGAGCCATCCAGCGGCTCGGGCCAATCTAGGTTGTGGGCGGCAAACCAAGTGCGCCAAGGCTCTAGCGGGCTGCGGAGCAGGGCGGCGGTTTTGAGGTCTTCTGGGTTCTCAAACGGGCCGTTTTCGCGGATGTAAGCGGGCGAGGCCAGCGGGGTGATTTCGTCTTTCAAGATGCACAGGTGCTCCACATCGGCGTAGCGCCCGGTGCCGAAGCGAATCGTCAAGTCGGCATCTTCGGCCACCACGTCCAGGAGCGGAATCGACACTTGCAGCGTCAGGTCGATTTCGGGGTAAGCCTCCATGAAGTGGCGCAGGCGCGGCATCAAGATGGAACGGGCAAAGGTGGGCGTGACCGCCAGCCGCAGCTTGCGTTTGCCCGAGACGCTGGTGACCACGCCGGGGAACTTTTGCAGCACGCTCAAGCCCTCGCGCACGTGGGCCAAGTACTCGCTGCCCTCGGTGGTGAGCGAGAAATCAGCGCGGCCAAACAGCTTGACCCCGATGATTTGCTCCAGCTGCCGCACCCGGTGACTCACGGCGCTGGGCGTGACGCACAGCTCCTCAGCCGCTTGGGTCACGCTGCGCAGGCGCGCCAGCGCCTCAAAGGTCAACAAACATTGGATCGGGGGAATGCGAGCAGCGGCCATGGGCGGTTTATTTAAAGATCACGGTTTTATGACCATTGAGCAGCACGCGATGCTCGCTGTGCCACTTCACGGCGCGTGCCAGCACTTGGCTTTCGGTATCACGACCCAGGGCGGTGAAGTCTTCCACGGTTTTGCTGTGGTCAACGCGGGCCACATCTTGTTCAATGATGGGGCCTTCGTCCAGATCGGCGGTCACGTAGTGGGCGGTGGCACCGATCAATTTGACACCCCGATCGTGCGCTTGGTAATAGGGCTTGGCCCCCTTGAAACTCGGCAGGAAACTGTGGTGGATGTTGATGGCGCGCCCGGCCAGCTTGCGGCACAGGTCGTCGCTCAAAATTTGCATGTAGCGCGCCAGCACCACCAGCTCGGCACCTTCGGCTTCGATGATTTCGTACTGACGGGCTTCAGCTTGCGCTTTGGTGGCCGCTGTGACCGGGATGTGGTGGAACGGCACGTTGTAGCTGGCCGCCAGTTGGTAGAAGTCGCGGTGATTGCTGATGATGGCGCGAATGTCCAACCCCAGCAGCCCCGACTTCCAGCGAAACAGCAAGTCGTTGAGGCAGTGGCCCTCTTTGCTGACCAGCAGCACCGTCCGCATGGGCTGGCTGGTGGCGTGCAGCGTCCAGCGCATTTGCAGTGATTCGGCAAACAGCTTGAGTTGCAAGCGCAAATCGTCATGCGTGAGCTGCTGGCAGGCGAACTGCACGCGCATGAAGAACAGACCGGTGTCGGGGTCATTGAACTGCGCGGCTTCTTCAATGTTGCCGCCACGCTCGAACAAAAAGCCCGAGACAGCGTGCACGATGCCCGATCGATCGGGGCAGGAGAGGTTCAGGGTGTAGACGTGGTTCATAGCGGAGGGATTGTCGCAGGCTGGGGTGTCTCTTATACTGCACCCCAGTATCTGAGCCTACACCATGCCCCATTCCCCCGAAGACAAAAAGAAAGCCCTGGCCCGGGTGCGCCGCATCCGGGGGCAGGCCGAAGCCCTGGAGCGCGCCCTGGAAGCCGGGGCCGATTGCGCGCCGGTGTTGCAGCAGTTGGCGGCGATCCGGGGGGCGGTGAATGGGCTGATGTCCGAGATTTTGGAGTCGCACATCCGCGAGGAGCTGGCCGCGCCGCGTTCGGCGGATGCGCTGGCGCATGACATCACGACGCTGGTGCGCTCGTACTTGAAGTGACGCTGCCGTCCCCCCGTCTTCCCCTTTTCCCCATCCCACTGATTCCCCGAGGAGCCCTTATGAAATCCCGTGCCGCCGTTGCCTTTGCCGCTGGTCAGCCTTTGCAGATCGTTGAGATTGACGTGGCCCCGCCCCAAAAGGGCGAGGTGCTGGTCAAGATCACCCACACTGGCGTGTGCCACACCGACGCCTTCACCCTGAGCGGCGATGACCCCGAGGGCCTGTTCCCTGTGGTGCTGGGCCACGAGGGCGCGGGCATTGTGGTGGAAGTGGGCGAGGGCGTGACCAGCGTGCAGCCCGGCGACCATGTGATTCCGCTGTACACCGCCGAGTGCGGCGAGTGCCTGTTTTGCAAGAGCGGCAAGACCAATCTGTGCGTGGCTGTGCGCGCCACCCAGGGCAAGGGCGTGATGCCGGACGGCACCACGCGCTTCAGCTACAACGGCCAGCCGATTTACCACTACATGGGTTGCTCCACCTTCAGCGAATACACGGTGGTGGCCGAGGTGTCGCTGGCCAAGGTCAACCCCGACGCCAACCCCGAGCAGGTTTGCCTGCTGGGCTGCGGCGTGACGACGGGCCTGGGCGCGGTCAAGAACACGGCCAAGGTGCAGCCGGGCGACACGGTGGCGGTGTTTGGCCTGGGCGGCATCGGGCTGGCGGTGGTGCATGGCGCGCAGATGGCCGGGGCCGGGCGCATCATTGCCGTGGACACCAACCCGTCCAAGTTTGAGCTGGCGCGCACCTTTGGCGCGACCGATTGCGTCAACCCCAAGGACTTTGACAAGCCGGTGCAGCAAGTCATCGTCGAGATGACGGGCTGGGGCGTGGATCACAGCTTTGAGTGCATCGGCAACGTCAACGTGATGCGTGCGGCGCTGGAGTGCGCGCACCGGGGTTGGGGCCAGTCGGTCATCATCGGCGTGGCGGGGGCCGGGCAAGAGATCAGCACCCGCCCGTTCCAGTTGGTGACGGGCCGCCGCTGGCTGGGCACGGCGTTTGGTGGCGTCAAAGGCCGCAGCGAGCTGCCGGGCATGGTCGAAGACGCGATGGCTGAGCGCATCCAACTCGCCCCCTTCGTCACCCACACCATGCCGCTGCCCGAGATCAACGAGGCGTTTGAGCTGATGCACAACGGGGAATCCATCCGCTCGGTGGTGCATTTCTGATGGAGCGCGTCGAACACCACGCCAGCTTTGGCGGTCGGCAAGAGGTTTGGCAGCACGCCAGCAGCGCGCTGGGCTGCACCATGCGCTTTGGCATCTACCTGCCGCCCGCCGCCCTGCGCGGCGAACGCTGCCCGGTGCTGTACTGGCTGTCGGGCCTGACTTGCACCGAGCAGAACTTCATCACCAAAGCCGGGGTGCAGCAGCACGCGGCGCAGCACGGCCTGATCGTGGTCGCGCCCGACACCAGCCCGCGTGGCGCGGACGTGCCCAACGACCCGGCCTACGACTTGGGTCAGGGCGCAGGCTTCTACCTGAACGCCACGCAAGCGCCCTGGGCCACGCACTTTCGCATGGAAGACTACGTGGTCGATGAGCTGCCCGCGTTGGTCGAGGCGCATTTCCCGGCCAGCGCGCAGCGCAGCCTCAGCGGCCATTCGATGGGCGGCCACGGCGCATTGACCTTGGCGCTGCGCCACCCAGGACGCTACGCCAGCGTCAGCGCCTTCTCGCCCATCGTCGCGCCCAGTGCCGTGCCTTGGGGCCAGAAAGCGTTCACGGCTTACCTGGGCGATGACCGCAGTGCTTGGGCCGCGCATGATGCGGTAGCCCTGATCGCCAACGCTCCCGAGTGCCTGCCGCTGTTGGTCGATCAAGGCGAGGCAGATGAGTTTTTGCCCACTCAGCTCCAGCCCGAACGCCTGCAAGCCGCCTGCGCCGCCGTCGGCCACCCGCTGACGCTGCGGCTGCAACCCGGCTACGACCACAGCTATTACTTCATCGCCAGCTTCATCGGCGAGCATGTGGCGTGGCATGCGCGGGCGTTGGAGCGGTTGGCAGGTCGCGCTTGAGCCAGTCGATCAGCTCTGGTTGCAGCAGTGTGGTGTTGAGCTGATCATCATCTTGTGCGGTGAACTGATGCAGTTGGCGAATCACGGTCAGGCCGGTGTTGCTGTACTGCGCGGCAATCTGCTGCAAAAACGGAAATCTGTGCCCTTGGTTGGATACACCGATGAACAGAAAGTACACCTGATCGCCGCGTTGCTGTGACTGTGCCAGCGTGCGGTGCGTGGCTTGGGTATCGCTGTTGTCGCCATCGGTCACAAAGATCACCAAACTGCGGCGGCGCGGTGGGGCTGCGGGTGTGGTGCCTAGGAGCCGTTGCAGCAGTCCGCCGCGTGCTGTGCTCCAGCCTTGGTTGCGCAAAACCAGTTCCAGCACCGGGCTGTAGTCGGTGCCTGTGCCGTAGCCAGGAACCTTGCCGATGATGTGTTGGCGGATGTAGTCCGTGTAGTTGGCGGGCGTGATGTGTCCAACCTGATGCGCGCTGCGCGCACCGCTGCTGAAGGTGTAGACATCCAGCTTTTTGTCGGGATCAAAGGTGGTGCCCCACGGCACCAGTCGAGTCAGCAGTGCGTTGGTCAGTCCGCTGCGGTGTTCGTCGTCAAAGGAGCCGGAAACATCAAGTACAAAAGCCAGCTCTACCGGAGGTGGTGTAGGGACACCTGATTTTTGCAGGCACAGCTTGAGCGATTGTTCCGCCTTGGTGAGATTCAGTGCGAGGGCCATGTGCCAATCCTTGCGGGTGATCAGGTGGGGTGCAGTGCGTGCAGCAGTGTTTCCAACTGAGTGAGTCGTTGACGCGCCAGTGTGGGGGTGGCTGGTGCCAGCCGTGCTTGACTTTCTTGCTCCAGCCAAGCGGGCAAAAAAAGGAGCACCGCGTGCTGAATACAGGCCACCAGTGCGCGCAGGTTGTCGCGTTGGTGGGCTTGCAAGATTCCGGTTTGGATGACGTGCCCTTGCATCTGGCTGAGTTCTGCTGCGCGGTGCAGCAGGGTGTGGGTCACGCCATCATCCGTGGCGGTGGGGTTGCCATGCTCGGCCAGCCACGTGGCGGCCAAGCTGTAGCTTTGAAGGGAGTCGGCCAAGGCGGTGAGGTCGCTGCGCAGTTGCGTCAGTGCTTGAACTTGTTCGGACAAGCCCGTGATGGCGTGGCTCAAGGCGTGATGCAGTTGCGTGATTTCTGGGCCGTGGCGTTGCAGCAGTGCATCAGGGTGAGTCTGCCAGCGCGCCAGCAATCCGGTAGGGCGGGGCGATGCCAGCGCATCTGCCCATGTTTGCAGCAGGCTGTGCAGGCGTGCCAGATGCTGTTGCGCCGTGTGTTGCTGCGAGTGCATCGTGCGGGTTGGTTCGAGCAGCGTGCTGTAGCGCTGTTGCGCGGCGATGCCCCAGTTGCTGGCCCATTGCCAGTTCAAGGTGTCGGGACACGTGGTTTGCAGCAGTTGCTGCACCGGCAGCGCCGCCTCCGGGGTCAAGTCTGGGAAGCGATCTTGCAATTGGGCCACCGATACCGTCACGCCACTGCGCACCACACCCGCCATGCGACTGGGCGCATGAACGGTCGGTGCGGGTGTGCGGGGCAGGGCGGTGGGTTGGCGCAGGATCAAGAAAAATGCTCCAGCACGCTGTTGAAGTCGCCGTTGAATCCCACGCCGACGGGGACAAAGTGGGTGCCAGTGGCATCCATCATGATGGAGCCCGCTTGCACGCCCACAAATTCAGCGAACTGTTGCGACAGCTGGACTTTCAGCAGCGTGGTGCCCGCCACATTGTCGATAGACACCCAAGCTTGCTGCACATCACGCAGGCGCTTCGTGGGCGTTGCTTGGTGGATCATGGCGATCAGCGGAATTTCCAGCACTGCGCCGGGTACGGGTGTCAGTCGTGCGGGGTCAATGTCGATCCACTCGTCCACTTCCAGTGTGTTGCCGTCGGTGGCATCCGGGCTGTGAACCAGTGCGCCGTCATGCACGGCAAAGCTGCCATCGCTGCGCTTGACCAAGGTGCCCACTTCACTGCCCCCGATGCGGCGGCGCACGTTGTAGGTGGACAAAATGTCTTCAAAACTGCTGGCTTTGGCCCCGTCACCATGATTGATGCACACCAAGGCGTGCAAATCCAGATCGGTGGTGCCTTCCCAGCCCAGGCGCACTTTGAAGCGTTCGGCTTTGGTCAAATTCAGGGCCAGTTTGCGTGGGGTTTCGCCCGGCTTGGTGAGGTTCAAGTGCAGGGTGCTCATGGAGGTTGAATGTGGCGGATCACAGGGACTGGCGCGGAGCCAAGTCGGGTCGCAATTGCTGCCCCAGCGCCAGCATGTCATGCTGGGCTTGAGTCAGCAACTGACGCGCTTCAGCAAACTTATTGCTGTTGGCTTGACGCGCTTGCAGCACGATGGTTTGCAGTGCTTGGCTCTCGGACACGATGGCGCGCAACTGCTGCGCTTGGGCCAGTCGGTTGTGCCCCGGCAGATGTGCCGAGGTGCTGACCACATCGCGCATCAATTGGCTGCGCACGGTATTGAGCTGGTCGTCCAGCGCCCGGCCTTGGTCAGCCAACCGCTGTACGCCTTGCGTCATCAGCGCGCCATGCAGCGTCAGCAAGGTCATTTTGATGCTGGCAAAGCGTGCCGATGCCGTGGTATTGGTTTCTTGCCAAGTGGCCATGCCCGCATTCTGCAATTGGCGGATCACCAGTTGGTCAGACGGCAACCGGCTCAAGGTGCCTTCTACGGCCAAAGCTCGGCTTTGCAGGGCTTGCAGTTTGTGGCGACGCTCTTCCAGCATGAACAGGTGCTGAGGATCCACTGAGTCGGTCACAGATTGCGCCTGCTCAGCAGCTTGCAGTTGCTGCTGCGCTTCAGTGACCAGGGATTGCAGCAACGCAGCAGCCAGCACGAAGGCTTCAAATTGGCTGCGGTAAGCCAGCTTGAGCTGTTCTAGCGTCTGGATTTCTTGCATCAACCGTTGCTGTTCTTGAGCCAGCTCGGTTTCCAGTTGGCGTACTTTGTCACTCAGCGTGCGTGTTTTGCCACTGGCCAGCCGACGGGTTTCGTCCCAAGCTTGGCCCAGCGCCCGTTGCAAAGCCGGTTTGCTGAGGGTGCCCAGCACGCGGTGCCATAAGCTGGTGGGGCCGTTCAGAATGCGATCGGCCAGTGCGGGCAAGTCTTCTTGATCGACACCCTTGCGCAACGCATCAAACAGGTTGAACAGCTTGGTGTTGTCGAAGCGGTCGATCTGCGCCAAAAACCGGTCTAGCGTTTGTTGCAGACCGGTTTCCACCTCGTGCCCCAAGCGGGCAATGTCTTGCAGGCTCAGGCTATCCAGTGAAATCGCTTGACGCTGCTGCGCCAATTGCTGGCCTTGCTCAGGAGTGAGCCGCAGCATGGGTGAGTTTGTGGCGGCGCTGGCGTACATGCGGTCAAGCGGTGCGCTCAATGCGGTTGGTGAGGCCGGTGTCATGCCTGTCCCTGCGGTGAAATGTCTGCGCACTGTAGCGCAGCTCGCATTTCCTGATGGGCTGTGAGCCGCGTTCCTCAGTGAACAATCACGGGCTGATGCGCCAAGCCGACATAGCCTTCCAGCGCGTCTTCCACTTCTTCTTGGGTGGGGGTTTTGGCTTGCCACGCGTTGATTTGCTGTTGGAACAGTTCGGCCCACGAGCCATCCAGGTAAACCTCTTTGCCGCGACGCTTGTCCACGATTTCAAAGCCGTGGCGGGTCAGTGTGGGCACGGTGGGGGTTTCGCTGATAACGCTCATGTCAGCGTTGGCCAAAAGGTGCGTCACAGCAAAGGTGTCTGAGTCATAGAGGGTGTGCATGGTGTCATTCTCCTTGAACAGTTGTGCGTTAGCACTTGCATATTGCAACGTTTGTGCCAGTCTCAAGGTTAGCAACATCATGTCGAGTCTGAACTCTAGTTTTTTCCTGCTGACGAAGCCGCAGGGGTATTGAGCAATTCCAGGCCCGTGAGCACCTGATCGGCGTAGTCGCCGTTCGATTGCGTCAGCCGAATGCGCACCGGCAAATAGTGCAGCGTAGGAGCCACCCACAGCTCGACACGCGGGTCGTACTCACTGCGCGGGGCGCGGCTGAGTTTGAAGACGTGCCCGTCGCCGCTGGGCAGCGCCATGTGTTCGTCGCCGTCCAGGTGGATCAGCCACGGTTCGGCTTGGCGCGCTCCGGCCACTTGCAGCGTCAGGTTGCCGCCCGCTCGCAGCCGATCCGGGTTGGCGGCCAGCAGCGCGCCCAGTTGCACAAACAAGCTGAGCCGGTCTTGCGCGCCGGGTTGCAGCGCCGCGTCGGGCGTGTTCGCGCTGAAGGTGATGCGCTGGCTGTCGCGCTGGAAGTGGGTGGCTTGCTCGCTGCGCGCCTTGTCTGCGAACCGACGCGGAGCCAAGCCCTGCGGCGTGATGTCGCCTTCGCTGGTCTGGGCGCGTGAGCCGACCAAGAAGGCTTTGATTTCCAGCCGCGTGCTGTAGTGCTGGCCGTCGTGCTGCCACAGCAGCTCTGCATTGGCGCTGTAAGGCAGTTGGCTGGCCCGACCCGCAACGCTGTAGCGCAAGCGCGCCGAAGGCGGCACTTCAGCCAAGAGTTGCACGCCGGGCGCTGATGCCGATGCGAAATGCGTTCCCGTCGCGCTGGCCGCTGCGGTCGCCGATACGGCAGACGAGCTGGCAGCGGCAGCGGGCGGATGGGCGGCGGCATGGTTTTCTTCGCCGGACGGGTGAGCCGCCTTGGCCGATTCCGCACCGTGTGGGCCGAAGCTGACCGGCGCTTGATCGACCTCTGCGCCCGAGACGGGCGGCGCATCAGCCGCTGTCACTGCTTCGGCTTCAGTCGCTGCTGGTTTGGTGGGTGCCGGTTGGGATGTGCGCGTTGCGGGATCGGCTTTGGGTGCCGGTGGCGCAGCGGGTCTGGCGGGCGCGGCTGACGATGGCAAGGTGCGCGTGCTGAACACGGGCGCGGGGTGGCTGGGTTCGTCAGCCAGCAACAGGCTGGGCAACTCGTTCAGCAGCAGCAAATGTGCCGCCAACACCGCAGCACTCAGGCCGACCAGCAGCCGGGGCGTGGCGGGGGCACGCATCAGCTCAAGCGCCTCGGTAGCCCAAGTCGCGTGAGAGTTGCTCGGCCACGGCGCGCAGCGGCGCTTCTACCGTGCCGCCCCACGCGGCATCAAAAGTCGCCGCCGAGCCCAACGCCACCATGCCCAGCGCCATGTGGCCGTCCGAGTCAAACACCGGCGTGCAAAAACCCACAATGCCCGGCAGCAAGGTGTTCACCACCCGCGCCGCGCCGCGCTGGCGCACTTCGGCCAGTATGGCTTCCACATCGGCCAAGGTTTGCGGCACGTCGGGGCGGTTGTGGCCTTGCGGCAAACTTTGCAGCCGCTGCAACTCTTGCGCCATCATGGGTTGCACCTTGCCGAGCGTGCGATCAGGGCTGATGTGGGCGGCAAAGCAGCGCCCAGTGGCCGACGTGAGCAGCGGCATCACATCGCCCAAACGCAGGTTCACCGGCACGGCCAGCGGCGATTCTTGCCAGTGGACGATGGTGGGCCCGTGGTTGCCCCACACCGCCAGCGCCACCGTGTGGCCGATCTGTGCCAGCAGCGTGCCGATGCGCTCGCGGCCCATTTGCACCGCGTCCAGCCGCGACAACGCCGCCAGCCCCAGCCTGAGCGAGGCGGGCCCGAGGTCGTAGCGCGTGCTGGCCGCGTCTTGCATCACCAAACCCAGGCGCTGAAAACTCACCAAATAGCGGTGTGCTTTGGCGGCGCTCATGTCAGCGGCGGCGGCCAAGTCGCGCAGCATCAGCGGGCCGTTGGCGTGGGCCAGCACCTCCAGCAGTGCAAAACCGACCTCCACCGACTGAATGCCCGCCCGCTCTTTGTCAGGGGCGGCGCTGGTGTCTTCATCGGCTGCATTGGGGCGCACGTCATCCATTTGCACTAGAATTCGTTTCGTTTAGTTAAATAAGTTTACCAATGCGTAATTGGCACATGGTGTAGCCAGTCTGCGTATGGATTGATGGAGACCTGAATCTATGAAGCTCGCCACCTACAAAGACGGCTCGCGCGATGGGCAATTGGTTGTCGTTTCGCGCGATCTGACCACCGCGCATTATGCGGCGGACATCGCCACGCGCATGCAGCAGGTACTGGACGACTGGGCCTTCTTGGCCCCGCAACTCCAAGACCTGTACCAGACCCTGAACGAGGGCAAAGCGCGCCACGCCTTCCCCTTCGAGCCTGAAAAATGCATGGCCCCGCTGCCGCGCGCCTACCAGTGGGCCGACGGCTCGGCCTACCTGAACCACGTCGAGTTGGTGCGCAAGGCGCGCAACTCCGAAGTGCCCGCCACCTTCTACACCGACCCGTTGATGTACCAAGGCGGCAGCGACGACTTCATCGGCCCCTGCGACCCGGTGGTGGTGCCCAGCGAAGCCTACGGCATCGACTTCGAGGCCGAAGTGGCCGTCATCACCGGCGACGTGCCCATGTGCAGCACGCCCGAGCAGGCGCTGGGTGGCATCCGGCTGGTGATGCTGGTCAACGACGTGAGTCTGCGTAACCTGATTCCCAACGAGCTGGCCAAGGGCTTTGGCTTCTTCCAAAGCAAGCCTGCTACCGCCTTCAGCCCGGTGGCCGTCACGCTCGATGAACTAGGCAGCGCCTGGGACGCAGGCCGCGTCAACCTGACGCTGCAATCGACCTGGAATGGCCGCAAGGTCGGTCTGTGCGACGCCGGGCCGGAGATGACCTTCCACTTCGGCCAGCTCATCGCCCACATTTGCAAGACGCGCAACGTGCGCGCAGGCTCCATCGTTGGCAGCGGCACCGTCAGCAACAAGGGCGTGGAGGTTGATGGCCGCATGGAATGGCCCAAGGGCTACAGCTGCATTGCCGAAAAGCGCTGCATCGAAACCATCCAAAACGGCCAGCCCAGCACCGAATTCATGAAGTTCGGCGACACCATCCGCATCGAGATGAAGGGCTTGGACGGGCAAAGCATCTTTGGCGCAATCGACCAAGACATCGCCGCTTCGCCAAGCTGAGCGACGGCACTGCGCCAACAAAACGAAGGCCGCGCCTTCCATTGCGGAGGGCGCGGCCTTGAGGTTTTTTGGAAGCGGTGAGGGCGCTTACACCAGCGTGGGGTCAGCGGCCATGTTGTCGAACTTCTTGAAGTACTGACGGGCCATCGCGACCAGTTGGTTGTCGGTGGGGTGGTCGGCGCTGACCGAGTCCACGATGGTTTCAGCCACAGCGGCTTTGTGCGTCACAGCCCAGTCGCGGAACTGGTTGCGGGCGATGCCGGGGCCGGCCAGCAGCACTTCGTGCGTGCCGTCCAACGCAGCGGCGACATCAGCGAAGTAAGCCGCATCGTCGCCGACCTTGCCTTGGTGCTTGTGGTGGCTGCGTGACTTGATGCGCTGCGATTGCACGTGCTCGCGGTCAAACATCACCACGTGGGCTTCGGTGTGATCCATCCAAACAACGGCGTGGAATGTGGTCATGAGTAGGTCTTCCTTAGGTTTGATCGACATGAAATGAAAGAACGAGTGAGCGCGGGGCTCAACCGTGGTGGCGACTTTCGGCAGCTTCTTGGCAACTGATGCAGCGCAGGGCTTGGGGCGCGGCGTGCAGTCGGGCGGTGGGGATGTCCACGCCGCAGCTCACGCACTCGCCGTAGACACCGGCTTCGATGCGGGCCAGCGCGGCATCGATGGCGCCCAACTCGGCGGTCTCGTGCTCGTCAATGGCGAAGGCGAGGTCTTTTTCTGTGACCAGTTGCGCGGGCGTGTCTTCGGGGCTGCCAAAGTGGCTCGCGGCGGCTTCAGCGCGGCTGATGACACCGCCACGCTGCTCTGCGATTTGCGCCAGCAGGGCCGCACGCATGGCCAGCAGTTGCTGCTGGTAGGGGAGGGCTTGCTGTGTGTCCATGATGATGGCTCCTTTGTTTTGTTGTTGGACTCATCATGCGCTTGTGCCGCATACCACGTCTTTGACCAAGGTCAAGATGGCGATGAACACGAGATTCGTGACTAGGGCTCGGCCATAATCCGTGCCCATGTCCATCTTGCACACTCTGCGCCAACCCAGCGGTATTGCCCGTTGGGTGTTGGTGTGGTTTGCGCTGTATTTGGGCGTGGCGGTGGCTGCGCCTTGGGTGCGCCCGCAGGCCATGACGCTGGCTTGCGGTGCCACGGGTGGGCTCAAGCTGGTGCTGCTGGACTCGTCCACAGCTTCAGCCAGTTCTGCGGCAGATGCGCCCGCCGGGCCCAATGCCACACCTGATGCGCCCCGCGCCGGGCACACGCTGGACTGCCCGCTGTGCATGACCGCCAGCGCCCCGCCACCCCCGTTGGTGGCGTACCAACCCCTGTCGCCAGACTGCCCGCACGCCTTGCTGCCGCTGGAAGTGGCCCGACTGGCCACGCTGATTGACGGCCCCGGCCAAGCCCGCGCGCCGCCCGCGCTGTGATCTTCTCTCGCCTGAATTCGCTCTGAATTCAGCGCCTTGCCGCACCTTGCGGCGCATTCCCTGTTGCTGCTGACGCTGCTGCCCGGTGCTTGATAGACCGAGCGCGGCGTGTTCACCGCTTGCGCCTTGCTGGCGGCTTGCCCCTGTTTCCATCCACTTTGGAGTGTCGTCATGACCTTTTCTCGTCCGATTTTTTCGTTGTCCTTGGCTGCGGCCTTGTTGGCTGCTACCGCTGCGCAGGCTCAAGTCAGCGTGCAAGACGCTTGGGTGCGCGCCACCGTGCCGCAGCAAAAGGCGACGGGCGCGTTCATGCAGTTGACTGCCACGCAAGACGCGCAACTGCTGTCGGTCAGCTCGCCCGTGGCGGCAGTCGCTGAAATCCACGAAATGACGATGGACAACGGCGTCATGAAAATGCACGCCATCCCCAGCTTGGCGCTGCCTGCGGGCAAGCCGGTGCAGCTCAAACCCGGCAGCTACCACCTGATGCTGTTGGACTTGAAAGCCCAAGTGAAAGACGGCGACACCGTGCCCGTCACCTTGGTGTTCCAAGGCGCAGACGGCAAGCGCCAAACGCTGCAAGTGCAAGCCCCGGCGCGTCCGCTGGGTGCGGCCATGCCCGCCGCCGCACATGAGCACAACGGGGTGACCCATTGAGCCGCGCACTTTGGATGGGGGCAGCGCTGCTGGCCCTCAGCTCTGTGGTGAACGCCCACGGCACCCACGCGGGCGACTTGCTGCTGGAGCATCCCTACGCCGTGCCCAGCTTGCAAGGCAGTGCCAACGGCGCGGCTTACCTGCGCGGCATCCGCAACTCAGGCAGCCAGCCTGACCGCCTGATCGGAGCCAGCACCCCGGTGGCCGAGCGCGTCGAGCTGCACCAAATGACGCTGGACGCGGGCGTGATGCGGATGCGCGCCATCCCCGCCATCGAGCTGCCTGCGGGCGCTGAGGTGCCGCTGCGCCACGGCGGCACTTACCACCTGATGCTGCTCAACCTCAAGCGCCCGCTGGTCGATGGCGACCGCTTCGATCTGACGCTGGACTTTGAGCGCGCAGGCCGTCAAACCGTCAAAGTCTGGGTGCAAACCCCGCGTGATGCCGCTGCCGTCCATGTCCACTGAACCGAGGTCACACACCATGAACAAGGCATGTTTGCGGCGGATGGCGGCGTTGGTCGCCATGCTGGCGGCCCCTTTCGCTCGGGCTCACGACGCGGCCAGCGCCGTGCCTGAGGAAGCGGGTCTGCGCCTGGGGCTGAGCGCAGCCATCACCCAGATCGTCGCCAGCACGCTGCTGCCGGCCGTCGGCGCGGCTGGCGGGCTATGTGCTGCAAGGCGACCCCGGCGTGGATCGGCGCGGCCTGGGGCTGGAGCACGGCGTGGCCGAGCTGGGCTGGCGGCTAGACGAGACCTGGGCCGCCAGCGTGGCTCTGGGTAAGCACGACAGCGACCGCGCCCACGTCGAAACCGCCGCCATCCACAGCCGCTGGCACACCCCGAGCAGCGACTGGCAACTCAGCGCAGGCCGCCAAAAGCCCGAGCTGGGGCCGGTGCTGGGCGGGGCTGGGCACTTGGATCGTTTTGCCCTGATGCCGCTGGCCAAGCGCGCCGCGCTCAACGACGACTGGGTGGACGACGGCCTGCAACTGGGCTGGCGGCAGGACACGCCCGACGGCCACTGGTTGGTTGACGCCGGGCTGTGGCGTGGCGCGGTCTTTCCGGGCAGTGCGGACAGCGGGGCGGTGGTGCCCGCGCTGCATCTGGGGCTGGAGCAGGGCGATTGGCGCGTCGATGCCTTCACCGCTCGCTTTCAGCCCAAAGGACGGGGCGCTCGCATCAGCACCAGCGGTCACACCCATGTGTCCCCCGAGTGCAACGCGGCCTTGGTGCAAGTGCTGTGTTTCAGCGGCAGCACCCAGGTCAGCGCCGCCAGTCTGCGCTGGGACAGCTCCGCCCTGCCGGTGATGGTCACCGTTGCCGCGTGGCTGCGCCAAGACAGCGGCACACTGGAATCGGCCAACGGCAGCGCCGCCTACCAAGGCCGCAACCGGGGCGGCTGGCTGGAAGCCGTGTGGCGCTGTCAGCCGCAGGCCGAACTGGGCTGGCGCACCGAACGCCTGAGCGCCCGGCACAGCCTGACCGGATCGGGGGCCACGCTGCTGGCCAGCGAAGCCGGATTCGGCAGCTACCAGCCCGCTCACCGCAACGCCTTGCTGCTGGGCTACAACCCCAACCCGCGCATGGACTGGCGCATCGAAGCCGGACGCGAACAAGTCGCGGGCACGGCGGCGCGCTATGTGCTGCTGCGGTGGGTGTTCAGGTTGGACCACACCTTCGCGTCGTCTGGGCGGTGATGTGATGCAACGGGTGCGTCGTGACCGCTTGCGTGCGTGGTGCCTTCGGGTGCTGGTGGGATGGCTGACTGTGCTGGGCGTGGCCGTGGTCACGCCGTGGCTGTCTGCCCCGTCGCCGTGGTTGCTGGTGTGCAGCGCCCGTGGCCTGAGTGCGCCAGCCACGCCTGAAGACGGCGAATTCACCCCGCTGCACCACACGCTGGCCTGCCCCTTGTGCGCTGTGGCCGGAGCACCGCCGCCCCACGCCGCCAGCGCCAGCCAGTTTGCGGACGCGCCCCTTTTCACGCCCAGCGCCTTGACCGATCTTGCTCCCACCGTGCGGCGCAGCGCCGCACCTTTGCCTGCGCGTGGGCCGCCGCTGGTGGCCTGATTTCCTGTCGGTCTTCCTTTGTTTTGTTGATCGCAGCGGTGTCTGTAAGGCACGGTTGCGCCCTGTTTCTTCTCATCATGAAAAAATTCGCACACACACTCGTCGCTGCGGCGGCTGCCTTGGTCAGTTTTGGCGCATCGGCGCACGTCGGGGTGGTCAACTTGACCACGCCCCTCAGCGCCAGCGGCCAAAGCGCTTTTGCCGTGGCGGGCTCGACCAACGAGATCCAGTTCCTGATCCCGCACGGCTGCACATCGACCGAAACCGTGCCCACCATCACCGGGGCCAATCTGGACACCACCAAAATTGAAATCACCGTGCCTGATGCCATCGTCAAGGCGACCACGCTCGCCTCGCTGCGTCCGGCGCTGACGGGTGAGTTTGGAGCCGTCGGCATCGGTGCCGCCGACAGCAGTGGCAACGTCAAGCTGACTTGGGCGCGCAAGCTCGCCAGCACGGGCGAAGCCAACGCCACCAGCGCCGACAACCAGCTCTACAAGATCAGCATCCGCCTGAAAGCCCCGGCCACCAGCAGCGCCACGGACTACGCGATCAAGAAATACCAATTCTTGACCACGCAGTACTGCAAGGCCACGGCGGCTTCGGGCGTGGCGGAAGGCACCGAGGTGGCGATGTCGTGGGGCAGCGCCAACTCGCCGACCTTGCTGGTGCTGCCGGACAAGCGCAAGGGCTTCAACAAGTACACGCTGGATACCAGCACCGTGGGCGACTTCACCGCCGCCAGCGGCACCGCCACTTTGGCCGCCAAGCTCAAGAGCTACTTTGGCGATGCCGCCATCGTCTGGGTTGGCAAGAGCGGCTACAGCGCCAATGCCACCACCAAAGCCAAGATCACCGCCCTGGCCGCCAAGGACAGCAGCTACAGCGAACTGGGCGACAAGGCCGGTGCCAGCTTGACCACCAGCGACACCTTCTGGGTGAAGTACTGATGCGCGCCCGCCTTGCCTTGTGCGCGGCGTTGGCGGCCAGCGCCTGCTTGCTGGGTTGCAGCAGCGACTCCGCAGTGGACAACAGCGTGGCCGTCACGCCCGCCGAGTCCCTGTTGGGCGCGGACTTGCTGCCGCCCGATGGCGTGGTCGCAGCCAGCACCGCCTTGAGTGCGGCTGAGTTGCCGCCCGACACCGCCGTCACGCCTGACGACGCTGATCTGCCCCCCGCGAGCTGATCTTTTGAAGGGCGCGGGGCGCGGTTCAGTCAGCGCCCCGCCTCACGGTTTTTCTTTTTTGAGGATTTCGACATGACTTCTTGGTTCAAATGGAGCGCGCTGTCTTTGGTGGCGGCGCTGGCGGCTTGTGGCGGCGGAGGCGGTGGTAGCGACAGCACCCCGCAGCCCGATCAGGCGGTGAGCATTTCGTTTGCGGCGGTGGCTGGCAGCACCCCGGTGCGCTGCGGCAGCACCATCACCGGTTTGGGCACGGGCGCGGTCAACGCGCTGCTGGCCGACCTGCGCTTTTACCTGACCGACATCCAACTGGTGAACGACCAAGGCGTGGCGGTGCCCGTCACGCTCACCACCAACAACTGGCAGCAAACCAGCACGTCCGGCCATGTCGCGTTGATCGACTTGGAAGACGGCTCCGGCGCGTGCAGCACCGACGGCACGCCCGAGACCAACGCCGTGGTCACCGGCACCGTGCCCGCAGGCCATTACGTCAAGCTCAAAGCCACTGTCGGCGTGCCTGAAAAACTCAGCCACTCGGACGTGATGGCCGCGACCGCACCGCTGGACATCATGGCGATGGGTTGGTCATGGCAGGCCGGGCGCAAGTTCATGAAGCTCGAACTCAACCCCGTCGGCGGCGTGACTACCACGCCCGCCAGCGGCACGCCCACCACCGTCAGCACCTACAGCCTGCATCTGGCCTCGACCAACTGCTCCGGCCCCGGCGACGGCACCGACACCTGCGCGAAAAAGAACCTGGCTTAGTTCACCCTGGACTTCAACCCCAGCACGCAGCAAGTGGTGCTGGATGTGGCCGAGCTGTTCAAAACCACCAATCTGAGCGTCAACCACAACGACGCGGTGGGCTGCATGTCGGCCACGTCGGATCTGGACTGCCCGCCGCTGTTTGCCCAGCTGGGGCTGGATTTGGTCAGCGGTGGGGCTGCGACCACGGCGCAAAGCGTGTTCCGCGCCGTCACCAAGTAAGGCGATCCCCATGACCTCCACCTCCGTTGCGTACGCACGGCTGAGCGCCGCCGCCTTGGCGCTGGGGACTTTGCTGACGGGCTGCGGCGGAGGCGGGGTGTCGGTCACCGACACCAGCGCCACCGCCACCAGCGCCTGGCAGTGGACGCTGCCCAGCTACTTTCCCACGCCCAAAGTCCCCGCTGACAACCCCATGTCGGCAGAAAAAGTTGATTTGGGTCGCCACCTGTTCTACGACAAGCGCCTGTCAGGCAATGGCACGATGGCCTGTGCCAGTTGCCACCAGCAGGACAAAGCCTTCACCGACGGGCTGGCCCAGGCCGTGGGCTCCACAGGCGACATCCACCCGCGCAGCGCCCAGCCGCTGGCCAATGTGGTGTATGCGCCGCTGCTGACCTGGGCCAACAAGTCCTTGACCAGCTTGGAGCAGCAAATGCTGGTGCCGCTGATGGGCGTAGACCCGGTGGAAATGGGCATCAACGACGCCAACAAGGCCCAAGTGCTGCAACGCATCAGCGACTTGCCGCTGTACCAAGCCAAGTTCCAAGCCGCTTTTGCGCAAGAGGCCAATCCGGTGAACTGGGTCAACATCACCAAGGCGGTGTCGAGCTTCCAGCGTTCGCTGATCTCGGCCAACAGCCGCTACGACCAGCAGTTGCAGGGCAAAGCCGTGTTGACCGAGCAAGAGCAGCGCGGCCAGCGCCTGTTTTTTGGCGAAAAAGCCGAGTGCTTTCACTGCCACGGCAGCTTCAACTTCAACGACCAAGTGGTGCATGCCAGCACCCGGGTGCTGGAGACGCCGTTTCACAACACCGGTCTGTACAACATCGGCGGCACCGGCGCATTCCCAACCCCCAACCGGGGTCTGTTTGAGCTGACCGGCTTGGCGGCAGACATGGGCAAGTTCCGCGCGCAAAGCCTGCGCAACGTGGCCGTCACCGCGCCTTACATGCACGACGGCTCGATTGCCACGCTCGAAGGCGTGCTGGACTTTTACGCGGCGGGCGGACGCAACATCACCAGCGGCCCCTACGCGGGCGATGGTCGGCAAAATCCCAACAAAAGCAGTCTGGTGGCGCAGATCAATCTGAGTGCGCAAGACAAGGCCGATCTGGTTGCTTTTCTCAAGACCTTGACCGACGAGGAGTTTCTGACCAACCCCAAATTGGCGAACCCGTTTGCTTCCCCGTGAAGAGCTGTTGCGCAGCGAATCGCCATCGCCCTGACGGGCTTGGAGTAAGCTGCGCAGCACCAACTCATAACACCTTGGAGCAACATCATGAGCGACACCCCTGACTTTGGTTTTGGCAAATTTGTCCCCGGTTTTGACTTCTTGCAAAACTTGGCCAAAGGGGCTGGCAAAACCATGCCCAACATGCCGCAATTGGGCAATTGGGTGGCCCCGACCTTGAGCGTGGAAGACTTGGACAAGCGCATCAGCGAACTCAAAACCGTGCAGTTTTGGCTCGATCAAAACGCGGTGGCACTCAAGGCCACCATTCAGGCGCTGGAAGTGCAAAAAATGACGCTCGCCACCTTGAAGGGCATGAACTTCAGCATGGGTGATTTGGCCAACGCCTTCAAGATCAAAACCCCAGAAGCTGCTGCGCCTGAAGCGCCCAAGCCCACACCGGCCCCCACGCCCGCACCGCAAGCCGAGTCAGAGGCCGCCGCGCCGACGGGCGTGGTCGATCCGATGCAGTGGTGGGGCTCGCTCACGCAGCAGTTCCAGCACATCGCCGCCAGCGCCATGAAAGATGCCGCCGCCCACCATGCGATGGAAACTACACAAAACATGGCCGCCGGTCTGGCGCAAGAAGCTCTCAAAACCGCGACTGACGTGGCCACCACTATGACCCGCGCCGCTGTGGACACCGTCACCACCGCCGCCAAAACTGCCAGCCGCCGCAAAAAAGCCGCCGCTGACAGCGCCGCCGCCGCATCCGATGCCAGCGACAAGCCTGCCGCTAAAAAAGCCAGCCCCGCCGCCAAACGCTGACACCGCGTCGTACTGAAATTCCGCAGCCTTCGTGGCTGCGCTCTCTGCGCGAGACTTCGCATGACTTTGTTTCCCCACGCGCACGCCACGCATCCCGACTGGCGCATGGCCGCCGCTTTGGTGCTGACCCAACTGCGCGCCCAAATGGCGCTGCCCGGTTACGCGCATGCGCCCACGCTGGCGCTGCTCTACATCACCGATCCCTACGTTGACGAGGCCCGCAACATCCTCGACACCTTGAGCGCCGAGCTGCCAGAAATCACCGACTGGTGCGGCACCGTGGGCGTGGGCATTGCGGCGAACAACGTCGAATACTGGAACGAGCCCGCGCTGACCGTGATGCTGTGCGAACTGCCGCACGACCAGTACCGCGTCTTCTCAGGCGTGGCCCCGCTGGGGTTGACCTTCAGCGCCCACACAGCGCTGGTGCATGCCGACCCCAGCACCCATGAGCTGCCCGAGCTGATCGCTGAAATGGCCGAGCGCACCGACAGCGGCTATTTGTTTGGCGGCTTGTCGTTTGGACGCACCGCACCCGTGCAGTTTGCGATGGGCGGCGACGGCAACATGCGCGGCCAAGGCGCAGCGGGTGGCGTGTTCACCGGCGGCTTGTCGGGCGTGGCGTTTGGCGAGGGCGTGAAGCTGGTGTCGCGTGTCACGCAAGGTTGCCTACCGGTGGCGGCGGCCCACACCGTGACCGCCTGCGAAGGCCATTTGCTGCTGACGTTGGACGGCGAACCCGCTTTGGACGTGCTGGAGCGCGACTTGGGCCTGAGCCTGCGCAACGCCCAAGGCGGCCTGGGCATGTCGCCCGCCACCATCGACGTGGTGCGCGGCACGCTGGTTGGTCTGAGCGAAGAGGGCAGCGACGCCATCAGCCGCACCGGCCAATTGGGCGGCGAGGTGCTGGTGCGCCATATTTTGGGCTTGGACATGGCACGCGGCGCGGTGGTGATCGCCTCGCCCCCCAGCGTGGGCATGCACTTGGCTTTTTGCCAGCGCAACGCCCAAGCCGCCCGCGCTGACCTGATGCGCATCTGCACCGAAATCCGCGAAGAGCTGGAACCGCAAGAGCTGTCACTGGCCGCTGCCCACCAGCTCAGCACGGCAGAAACTGATGTCCACAGCCTGCCCATGCCGCACCCGGCGCGGCGCATTGCTGGTGCGGTGTACGTGAGCTGCGCCGGGCGTGGCGGCCCGCACTTTGGCAGCCCCAGCGCCGAACTGCAAATCGTGCGCCGCGCCTTGGGTGACGTGCCTTTGGTCGGTTTTTTTGCGGGCGGCGAAATCGCCCACAACCGGCTGTATGGCTACACCGGCGTGTTGACGGTGTTCACCGACTGAAGTTGAGGCTTCAGCGCCGCAGCGCGGCAAACACCTCAAACTCCCAGCGCCGCATTGCCAGCAGCAGCGTGTAGCCCTCGCGCTCTTTCGAGGGCAGGCGTTGGTCGGCTTGATGCTGCTGGGCGAAGTCGCGGGCTACTTTTTGCAGCCGGTCTTGGAACGACGGGGCCAGCGCCCGGCTCACGGTGCCGTGTACCAGCAGCAGCCCTTCGCCCGCGCCGTCAAACCCGCCCGAGAAATAGTCGAGCACCGCGTGCTCGCGGAAGTAATCCATCACCGGGCCGTGGGGTCGCCAGCGAAAAGTCTTGGCCAGCTTGAGCCGGTAGCGGTTGAGCGGGCGCAGCTCAATCAGCCCGATGCGGTCAAGCTGCGCCAGGTACTTGATGCCCTCGGCCTCGGTCAAACGGTAGTAGCTGGTGATTTGCTCCAGCGACCATTGGCTGAGCACGCAAATCGCGGCCAGCAGCAGCTTTTTGTCGGCCACTACGGCGGTTTCTTGTTCCAGCGTGAGTTCGGCCAGCATGGGCTGGGCTTCGGCCACGCGGCGGGCCAAGTCGGCAAAGTCCAGCTTCAGGGCGCGGCAAATGGCATCGACGCGCGACAGCGGCATGTCGCCCTTGGCCAGCATGCGCTTGACGCTGGACTCGGCCATGTCCAGCTCCTGCGCCAAATCGGCGTAGGTCATTTGCGCGGCTTTGAGCTCTTTTTTGAGCTGGGTGATGAGGTCGGCAGTGGTGCTCATGTAGGCGTTTGGAGGGATGATGACGGTGTGATGGTCCTCAACACATTTGGCATCTTGTGCAGTCCAAGTTCCGGCCCACAGCAGACATCCAGCCTTGTATTGACCACAACAACATGTTTGTAAGGCCACGGTGGTTTAATGTGATATTTTCTATCAAGTTTGAGGGGTGTTGTATGAATATGTTTTCTGAGAAAAAAGGGATTCCTGAATTAAGGTTGCCGCCTTCTTCTTCGCGATTGTTGACTTTTGGTTATGAAGGTTTGGATTTGGATAAATTTATTCAACACCTTCAAGATCATGGAGTCAATGCGGTTGTCGATGTGAGGGAAATTCCTTTATCGAGAAAAAAAGGATTTTCAAAAACGGCTTTTTCTAATGAGTTAAATGCGGCTGGGATCAGCTACCGTCATGTGCCTGCATTAGGTTGCCCAAAGCCTATTAGAGATCGCTATCGCCTGGATGGAGATTGGGCGAAGTACACCAAAGATTTTTGGACTTATCTCGAAACTCAAAATACCGAGCTGCGCGATTTGGCTGGCTTTAGTCAGCATGCAACCGCTTGTTTGGTTTGCTTTGAGGCGGATTACAGCTCATGTCATCGAACATATGTGGCACGAGCTGCTCACCAGCTTGGTGGTGCAGAAGTTTGGCACTTGTTGTCTCACACTAAAAGAGCAATCCCTGATCAGCGGCTTCGGATTGCGGCTTAGGTGGTGCGAATATGCTGATACCCAGCCACTGATCTGGAAATCTGTGAATTGTGCCCATCATCAGCATAATATTTTTGGATGGAAGCTCTTGCTCATATTTCTTGCGGAACGGAGCTTCCCAGCCTGATGGACCAAACTCCTTTCGGAGCCTTCGATAGAGTGCACCAATCTCCCAATCAACGATCTTGATGTCCCGAACATCGATTCCCTCCGGTGCATTGAACTCACACTGGTAGTAAAAGTCGTACGGTAATTTTTCTAGTAGAGCCACGTCTATAGCTGCCTCATCTTCTGAAAAGAGTTGCCCCTGCTTTTGCCAGCTCGTAAGTTTTCTGAGCTCATCTTGAGTCCAGTCAGTGTGTTTAGTCGACTTGATTATTAGTTTTGCAATTCGACTTGGTTTCAGTATCGCAAGTGTCAGCCCATTGACTTGCCTCGTTCTCTCCATTTCATTGAAGCTTGAGAAAGTGGGCAATTTTTTAATTGCTTCCATGCGCTTGGGCCATCCTTGCTTTCCGGGTGGCATTGGTTCTGATTCGAGCGAGACGGTGTCAACATAAATCCGATGACTCTCTGGGCGGTGATCGTCTCTGGATTTTTCAAACTTTGCGGTGATCCATTGCCACTTCTTGAATTGCTGCTCATCCTTTAACAATCTGAATGGCACAGGATAGATTCTTATCAAGCGACCGTCTTCGCACATCCCTGCAACACATGATGTTTCTGAGTACTTGCTGCTTGGAGATGGATAGGTTTTACAGAGAATGAGTATGCGTTTTGGCTGAGTTTGCATCGAGACTCCCCTCGGGTTTTAAATAGAACTTTTTGCCATTCTTGATGAGGCATCCGTTCTTGTGTATGACTGAATAAAGCCGTTGTGGTTTGAGATTATGGCATTCCAACCTTCTGGTGGAAATGTCCGGTCATGAGTCAGGAGTGACGGATCGGTTGTCGAGTATCGATTGATGATGCCGCCAGCACCACAAGGCGTGCGGTTGGCACATTCTGACGCAGGGCCGGGTGGGTGGATGGCAGACTGCGGCCCAGTCTTTTACAGCCGCTGTGTCATTACTTTGGAAGCCCTCCATGCGCCTGATCCCGTCCATTGCCACCCTGCAATGCCTGCACACTCTGCTTGGTGCACCGCTCCAACTCGCCGAGCGCGGTTTGCTGCTGGCGGTGCTGCTCGGGTTGCTCACTGCCGTGTTCGGCCCTGCCATGCACTTGTCACCGCACTTTCACCTGTTCGCTGACCAGCGCGCAGCCTGGGGCGTGCCGCACATCGCCGATGTGCTGAGCAACTTGCCCCTTGCCTTCTTGGGCGTGCTGGGGCTGCGGGCGCTGGTGCGTTTGCCCGCCGAGGCCGAGGTCGGATCAGCGCAGCGCGGACTGCTGGCGCTGCTGTGCGCTGGGCTGTTGCTGACTTGTGTGGGGTCGAGCCTGTACCACTGGCAGCCTGACGATGTGGGGTTGGCGTGGGATCGCAGCGGCATGAGCGTCGCCTTTGCGGGCTTGCTGGGCTTGGCCGTGGCCGACCGCCTGAGCGCCCGCGCCGGTTGGGCACTGGCGCTGAGCTTGCTGCTGCTCGCCCCGTTGGCGGCGCTGCTGCCGCTGTTCACCGGCAACATGCTGCCTTGGGTGGTGCTGCAAGCGGGCGGCCTGCTGCTGCTGGCCGCCTTGGCCGCCTGCCCGCGCCAACCCGGCGCACTGCACTGGAACCCCGCCACCGTGCTGGCGCTGTACATCGCGGCCAAAGTGCTGGAGCTGGCCGACCACTCCATTTTTGCCCTCACCCACGCCAGCGTGGCCGGACACACCTTGAAGCACTTGGTGGCAGCAGGCGCGGTGTGGCCGGTGGTGGGCGCGTTGCG
>ERZ724524.559-NODE-559-length-24380-cov-12.423515_pt1 | contig 24380 bp, 23 predicted proteins | sample MGYA00376057_ERZ724524 | MGnify/ENA primary metagenome ERZ724524 (study PRJEB28724, sample SAMN07190888) | wastewater metagenome | isolation source: influent of sewage treatment plant in Hong Hong | place: USA: Christiansburg, Virginia | collected 2016-03-01 ...
GGCTGGCGCGCATGTTCTACACCGCCGGCCGCATGGGCTCGGCGCTGGCCCACCCGGACGATCCACTGGCAAGCGCTCGGGAGCTTGATGACACGGCGTTTTCGCTGGATCACATTGAAGTGAAGCTGGCCAGGTTGCCTGCCATGATGAACACTGCGGCCGCCCGTCGGCTTGGAGAAGAGCGGGTGGCGTGGCTGCGGGCGTTCCGGGCCGTGTTCGTGGCGGAATGGGGGGCCTCCATCCGGGCGTAACCTGCGCTTGGCTCGACACCATACATCGTCCACGATTCACCCGTTCAGGCCTGTCATGATCGGTGGACGGCGGGGGGCGTCCATGCTCGCCAATAAGTCACTCATCTGGCGCGCCCTGTGCCATTGCGCAGCCCTGTGGTCTGGATGTCACCATGTCACATGACCGCCCTGAACAAAGAACGAGACGCAGCAACTGCCCGATGAAGCATGACCTTCCTTCTTTTGCCGTACTCATCGATGCCGACAACGTCCGTATCGACACCATTTCGCTCATCTTGGAAGAAATAACCCGTCACGGCCGCGTAACTGTCCGGCGAATTTACGGGGACTTCACCACCCCGAACCTTGCCGGGTGGCGCACCAAGCTTGCCGATCATGCCCTCCAGCCGATCCAGCAATACCGCAACACCACCGGAAAGAACGCCAGCGACAGCGCCCTCATCATCGACGCCATGGATCTCCTCCATTCCCGGCGCTTCGAGGGCTTTGGTCTGGTGAGCAGTGATAGCGATTTCACGCGGTTGGCCACCCGAATCCGCGAAGATGGGCTGTTTGTTTTCGGCTTTGGCGAAAAGCACGCCCCAAAGGCTTTCGTTAACGCTTGTGAGCGCTATATCTATGTGGAAAACCTGATCGCGCCGCCCCCGCTGGATAGCAGCGTGGCTGCGCCGGTTGCTGAAATTGTCGAGCCCGTCCCGTGCTCGGTGCCCGCCGTTGTCGCGCTGCTATCTGAAACCTTCGTTCCAGAAGCGCCGGCCAAGCCCGCCTTCAAGCCACCCACCCTGGCGGTAAAGATCCTCCTGAAGGCCTATAGCAACGTCGCCGACGAGCAGGGCTGGGCCATGCTGGGGCAGTTGTCGTCCTACATTCACGCCAATCATTCGGATTTTGACCCGCGAACCTACGGCTGCGCCAAGTTCATTGAACTACTCCAGAAAACGGAAGCCTTTAACCTCGATTTGCGTGCCCACAAGAACGGACACACCTATTTTTGTCGTCCAAAGAGTTTTGGCGCATCCGGTATTCCAGTCGCCGGGTTCAAACCCAGGAAAGCCCTGGCTTACAGCGAGGTGCTGATCAAGGCCGTAACCCAAGCCACTGCGGCAAGCGGCTGGGCGCCGGTCGGCATGGTCGGGCAGCAACTCAAGGCCCTGGGACGAACCGTCAAGGAGTCAGGGTACGCGACGCTGACGGACGCGTTGACTGCGAGCGGAGTGTTCGAAGTGAAGGGAAAAGGCACCGCGCGGCACTTCAGGGTGAAGGGAAAAGTGACATCGGCAGGGCTTTAGGGCATGCATCAGCCCGTTGCTGCCCATTTTTTGAGCAGTGCCAAAAAAGCCTGCGGCATCAGCCCGTTGAGGCGCATCCCCACACCTTATCCACAGCCTTGACCACCTGCGGCGGGGATAAGGTGCGGGGCCTGTTTGTCAGACCTGCTCGATCCCGGCGAGCTTCCAGAAGCCGCGGTTTTCATCGACAAAGTGCCAGACTTCGTCGAGCGCTTCCGGGGCGGCGTCCGGGCCTTCGACGATGGTTCCGGTGTATTGGATGGACACCAGTCGGCGGGCGCCCTGATCGGTGACGTCCAGGACTTGCGGCCGCATCGAGACAACCGTTGTGTGCCCCGGTCCACCACGCTGGGTGATGTCCGCTTCGAGCTGCTGGAACAGCAGGTCGTCGACGCGGGTGCGCAAGAATGTCAGGTCGCCGCGGTTGTTGGCTTCCTGCAGTTCGTTGAAGGCTTTCAGGGCTAACTGTTCGATTGCCGTGTCGGCGTTGGTGGACGGCGCGCTGGCGCCAAACACGGGGGCATCGCTGGCCTTGAAGGAGCCTATCGGCTCGCTGCGGCTGGCGAATTGCGGGTGCCGGGTCGCCTGGTACTTCCGGAAGGCCCACAGGCCGCCACCGCCCAGGGCCAGCAGGCCGAGCAGGGAGCCGAACCCGAAGCCACCCGACGAGCTCTTTTCCGGCGATACGGGGGCACCTGCCTCGGAGGCGGAGCGTTGCATGTCACGCGATGCGCCCGAGTCCGAATTGCCCTGGGATGCGTTGCCCGGTGCCTGTGCTGGCGTCTGTGGCGAGTTGTGGTCGCCCATCATGTAGCCGGCTGCGGCGCCAACTGCAGCGGCCCCGGCAACCGTTCCCCAGCCGGGACCACTGCGTGGTGCGGCTGCCGGTGGTGCCGACGGCATGGGCGCGCCGCCGGCATAGGCACCGGCGGGGGGCGGTGTGTTGCTGCGGGCCCGGGCCATCACGTCGGGGCGGGTCATGCCGCCGCTGTTGCCGTTACCGAGGCGGGAGGAGGGCGAACTGGTTGCCGGAGGCGTGGCCGATCTCGTCGTCATCGACGTGGAACGCCCGCCATTGCTGCTTCCCCCGAGCTTTGCTTCGCTGGCGAGGGGCAGGCCGGCCATCAAGGTGGCGAGAAGCATGGTCATGAGCTTTCGGCCGGGCTGGCGAGAGAGTCGTTTCATACGGGATTCCTTGTGGGTTGGAAGCAGACGGTGGGCATTGGATTCTTTCCGCATCATGGCACACCGTTTCGGGCCTGCCGTCCACCATCTTGTAAGCAGGCATTGCTTGCCGAAAATTCCAGGTGGTTTCGGATTGTTTCCGGCCTGTTGGCACGCTATCTCTTTTGACATAAGTCAAAATGACAAAGATCTAAGTTAATTAACATAAGTGAGGCAAATGACATAAGACAAGAATTCAATTTTTTAAAGGTATCCGCGGTGCCCGTTTTCAACGAAACCCATGAATTGTCTCGCCTCCCCTACTAACGATCCTGTAAGCGGCTTTTTCCATTGGGGGCGAAGGTACTTTGATACAACCAACAGCCACTTTTTCATCATTGACGGCAATGTGGATAGCGAGTTGCTGGGTGAAGCCTTGCGAAAGGCTGTATGTGAATTCGGACTGCTCGGCGACACCCGACACAATTATTCCGGCATAACGCAGGGTGCCTCTTCCCCGGTTCTGGATGAGTCGGTGCATTCGGGAGCGATGTGTTTTTCGGATGCCGTGCTGCGCCGGACCTTGATGAGGCATGTGGCAGTGCATCCCACATCTGCTAGTCATCCCGTCCGTCTGCAATTAATTCGTTCCGCAGACAGCCAGCGTTGCTGTCTGCATTTGCTGATTTCCCATGAAGTGGCTGATGTCAAAAGCGGCCATATCTTCATGGCGCGTTTCATGGCGATTTACGCCACTCTGCGAGATTCATCGTCGGCGCGCCATGCCGGTGCCGGTTTTCCGGTGTGTTCCCTCGCCGATTCCCGCCCTGAATGGTTTGCGCGCAGAGCGCTGCTGCACCGACGTAGCCGTGCCTATGTGGACATTGCGCGTCGAATGCTCAGCGTTGATCGGAGTTGCCTGCGCGGTAGCACCAGTGCATCGGGAGGCAACGACTTCTTCCATCAGGTTCTGCCCGAGGACTTGCAGCAAGGTTTGCGGATAGCCGCGCGCCGGCATGGTGTCACCCTCAATACGCTGTTCTCCGGGGCGCTGGTGCGCTACCTGGACAGGCATCAAGGCCATTCCGGGCGGAGCGTGACCTATTCCTTTGCCCTGAGTCTGCGCAAGCTTCTCGGGTCCGAGCATGCCGAGGCTTTCAGAAGCTATATGGTCCCCTGCACCGTCCGGCTTTCTCCGCCAGCAAGTTCCCGGGCGCTGCTGCAGGACCTTGGCCGGCAAACCGGATATCTGCGTACGGATGGTCTGGCCCTGGAATTGGGGCGCATGGAAAACGCGGTGGGGCTGTATCGAGATGGACTGCCGGGATTCGTGGTTCGCTGGGTGATGAAACGAACCCAGGGAACCAATATTTTCTTTTCCAATCCCGGGGTTATCGAAGAAGACTTTTCCTGTTTTGGAACGAAAAGCCTCCCGATCACGGACAGCCTGACGGTGGGCTGTCTCGTCCATCCCTATGACCTGATGTTCTATACCAGCACCTTCGGCGGCAAGACGCAGCTGGATGTTGTATTCCGGTCGAGCTGTTTTGGCGACATCGAAAAGGATTTCGTCACGCCCCTCATTGCCGAACTCCGGAAAATTATCGATAGCCACGATTGAAATAATGTCCGGGCTGTCCCGGTCAAGTCATTGCAACGGTTTTAAAAGGATCAGCAAATCCATGAGCAAGCAGTCGAGCGGCCGGGTGGTCGTGACGGGATATGGCGCCTTGTGTGCCCTTGGCAACAGTGTCGATGAAATCTGGACATCCATCGAAAACTACAAGGTCGGTTATCGGCGGGTCGAATATCCCGGCGCCCCGATTGTCGCCAAATTTTTTGGTGTCATGGATAACAAGCCACCGCGCAAGCCGTTTTCCAAGGCAATTCTGAAGTTTCTCCCCGAGTTCGCCAAGCTGGGCCTGTCGGCGGCGGCAGAAGCCATTCACATGGCTTTCGGGGAAAAAGCCAACCTGGACGACTTCTGCAGCCCCTTCGAGCGCGGCGTCATCTTTGGTACCGGCTGGGGCGCCCAGGATGAATCCACCATCCAGAACAACGCCTTCCGTGAAAATGGTTCCGCATCGCCGTTCTCCAACCTGCTGGTCATGCCCAGCGTCGGAACGGCTGCCATTTCGATGCAGTGGAACCTGCGGGGCTACCAGAATACGCCCGTCGCCGCCTGCGCCACGGGCAGCATTGCCATCGGTGATGCCTGTGAAGTGATCCGTTCCGGCCGCGCCAAGTTCATGCTGGCCGGCGGTGGTGAAAGCATCCGGGAGGGCTTCGGCGTCTGGAGTATCGATGCCCTGCGGGCCCTCAGCAAGGAGCAGGAAAGCCTTGAGAAGGCGTGCTGTCCCTTCAGCCTTGATCGGAATGGCTTTGTCCTGTCCGAAGGCGCTGCCGTCTTGTGCCTGGAGGATTACGAGTTTGCGAAGGCCCGGGGAGCGCGGATTCTTGCCGAAGTGGTCGGCTATGGAAACTACTCGGATGCCAGCGACATTACCTCGCCGGCCGAGGATCTGCTGGCCCGTACCATGACCATCCGCACCGCCTGCACCCAGGCCGGCATTCCCGTGGATGCCATCGAATACGTCAATGCCCACGGCACCTCAACGCCCCTGAACGATCTCAATGAGACCAGGGCGCTCAAGCTGGCCCTGGGCAATGCGGCCTACCACACGCCGATTTCCAGCACCAAGTCCTATACCGGTCACCTGATTGCAGCGACCGGCGCCATCGAGTCGATTTTCACCATCAGGACGATCGAGACCGGCCTGATGCCGGCCACCATTCACCTGAACAACCCCGATAGCGAATGCGATCTGGACTACATTCCCAATGAGCATCGCAGGAAGAGCGGCATCCGTTATGCCCTCAATCTCAATTACGGGTTTGGTGGTTCAAACAGCGCCCTCGTTTTTGCGTCAGCGAATTCATGAATCCGCTGTATTTTGGTGCGGAGGCCGCAAAGGCCTGGGCTGCGTTTTCGGGGGATTACAACCCCATTCATTTCGATCCGCAATTCGCTCGCAACACCATCGGCAGTGAAGGCACCGTGGTGCACGGCATGCTGGCCATGCTGGGTCTCAAGCAGGCCAGCGCCAGGGCCGACTGGCCCGAGGAAGGCTGGCTGCAATGGACGGGCATGCTCAAGCAGGCCATGCCCGGCAATGTCGGCTATACGCAGGAAGTCAATGCTACTGGGCCTGGCTCCAAAATCCGTTTCAAGCTCGGCTGCGCTGATGGGCAGGGAAAGAATATTCTGGGAAATTGCGCAGAAGTTGACTTCGACAGCCATCGCTATAGGGAGCCACCCCGCTACAGCATTGCAGCGGAGGACTTCCGGGGCCGTCTGGCCAGCTTTTGCAGGGACTTTCCGGACGTGCACTGCGCATGGATTGCGCTGGATGCCCTGATGTTTGCGGAATACATCCAGAAGCACTCCATCAATACTTTCCGGGACGACATCATCCGTCGCTTCGGCCCGGAAATGGAGCTGGATTTTGGCAGATCCTCGATGCTGACCATGCAGACGCATCACCGGGACACTTTCCGGAGTCGACTGCTGAAGGATCTGAGCGAGCTGCAGCTGGAGCGCATTGATTACGACATTCGCAAAATAGACGAAATCATGACCGCCGACTCCCTGTTTGCGACGATTGATATTCCGGTATGGCTGGATGGCGACCTGTCCCTGGTCGTCCAGATTGGCCTGATGGCCCGCAAGAAAACCTGAACACATCACTACGAGGAAACAAGCATGAGCAGCGTATTTGAATTCCTGACCAACGAAATCGGTGACCTGGTGGACTTCGAGGTGGAAAACATGCACCCCGAAACCACCCTCATGGAACTCGAGCTGGACAGCCTGGACTACGTCTCGCTCCAGGTCTCCATCAAGAAGGCCTACGGCTTCGAACTGAACTTCGATGACCTGGCCGCGGGCAAGATCAAGACTTTGGGCGAATTCTGCGATTACGTCGAGAGCAGTACCGTAACTGCCTAATTCAACCGGAGAACCCAAAATGAGTGGATTGGAAACCGTCGTCAAGTTCAGCTATCTTTCCGACGAAAACCGGTGGGATGCCAACCGCTACAATTTCGACTGGCTGCCGGAACTCGATGAGCATGACCGGGAGATCATCCGGCTGCTGGATTGCCTGCGGGACGGCGAATTCTCGGGCCAGGCTTCTGCTGCCCAGTTTCACGACCTGATGATTCAGGCCAAGGCGGCCGGTTACACCGATGATCTGGTCGCCGACTGGTCGCCGCTGTTTTCCTACATGAACGTGATCGTTTATGAAGAAATGCGCCATGGCCTTGCGATTGGCCTGATTCACCAGTACGTCACCCAGGGCAATACGAGTTTCATCGCCGACATGAACGTTCGGGAATTCGGCAAGCGCTATATCTGGTGCTACGAGGAAAGGCGCTACTGGGATCTTTACAGCTACATCCTGAGTCATTTGTTTTCCGAGGTCATCAACACCGAGCTTTATCGGGACGTGGTCACCCGGATTCATCATCCGGGACTGAAGGAAGTCCTGGCCAATGTGCGTAACGACGAGGCCCGCCATATTGCGGCCTGGACCGCGCTGGTGAAGGATTTGCTGAATGCCGACCCGGAGCACAAGGTGCGGGCCCTGGCCTCGCTCCAGTGCGGCCTGACCCACCACAATGCGATGGTGCATGAGACCTATTTTGAAGGTCTCAACAAGATGCTGCCCTTGTTCATTTCGGAGCCGAAGAACAAGCTTGGCCCCATCAAGCGAATCTCCAAACAGAAATACCGCATCCTGCTGGAGCTGTTCGGCGAGGACAATCCCTATTCCGAAAGCGACGTCCAGCAAATTCACCTGCAATACCTGGGCAAGGCTGCCGGCCATACGCGGGCCAGATATTCTGAAACAAGTCCCGGCAATATCGAGTTCGTCAGCTGATCCGGCGATTCCGTCCTGACGACCGGAAGCCGATTTCCGGTCGTCCTCTTTCTATTCCTTTGCCGGCAGGCGATGCCGACCTGTCTGCGCCGGGTCGCCGGGATTGGTCCGGTGTGGCGCGCCCATTTTGAAGGATTGATTATCGTGAGCAAGGCATGGGTTTTTGTTTCCGGCGGCAGCCGGGGCATAGGCGCTGGCGTGGTGAAGGCGCTGGTGGACGCCAATTATTCGGTTGCTTTCACCTACGTGGCGTCGGATGACGCCGCCCGCGCACTCGAAGATGCGCTGGGCAATGAAGACAACTGGTGCCGGGGCTACAAGTGCGACATGGGCAACCAGGAGTACGTGGACCAGCTGGCCGCCGAACTGCAGGCGGTGCATGGTGCTCCCTATGCCATCATCAACAATGTCGGCATCACCCGGGATGCCCTGATGCTGCACATGAGCGCCCAGCATTGGGGGGAGGTGATTCGCAACAATCTGGATTCCGCCTATTACGCCACACGCGCCTTCACGACAGGCATGATCGAGCGGGGCGACGGCTGCATCGTCAACATGAGTTCGGTGACGGGCATCAAGGGCAATCCCGGGCAGGCCAATTATGCCGCCACCAAGGCGGCGCTGATCGGCATGACCCGCTCTCTGGCGGTCGAGCTGGGTCGCTTCAACATCCGCGTCAATTCCGTTGCCCCCGGCATCATCGCCACCGAAATGACGGCCAGTCTCACCGACCAGCAAGTGCGCAAGATTGCTTCCCAGGTTCCCCTGCGTCGTCTGGGCTGTGTCGATGAAATTGCCGCGACGGTGACATTCCTGTTGAGCCGGGGCTCCTGTTACACCACGGGCCAGACCTTTGTTGTGGATGGTGGCCTTAGCGCCTGAATTCCGGTTGTGGCCAACGGGTCTGCGCGCAACATCCCGGCCCGTTCTCCTGCCGCCTTTATTGATAGGAATACCGCATGCTCGACACGCTACCCGAGAACCTGATTTTCTTGACCGGAGTTACCGGGGCTGTAGGAACGGAACTGCTGCCCAGACTCCTCCAGCGTTACCCCCACGCAACGATTGTCACGCTGATTCGTGGCAAGGATCAGGCCGACGTGGAAGCCCGGCTGACCAGCAGCATGGCCTTTGCGGAAGCCGGCACCGCTCAGCGCAAGCGCATTGTGGCACTCAAGGGCGATGTGAGTCAGCCATCCCTGGGGCTGGATGAACCGGTTCTGGCCCTGCTGGCGCGCAAGACCGGGCAGATCTTTCATCTGGCGGCGAATGTCCGTTTTAACGCGGGGCTGGAAGAGTCTCGCCAGGCCAATGTGGAAAGCACGCGCGCCATCCTGCGCTTTGCCCGCAACTGTCACCTGAGCCATCCCGGCGGCGTGCGCCTGAACTACATTTCCACGGCCTATGTGGCGGGGAATCGTCGCGGCCCCCTGCTGGAGCGCGAGTTGAACTGCGGCCACACCTTCTGGAACTCCTACGAGCAAAGCAAGATGGAGGCAGAGGAACTGGTCCGTGCCGCCGAGCCGGAGGTGCCCATCACCATCTACCGCCCGAGCCAGATCATCGGCACCGCCGAAGCCGGCAAGGTGCGCAAGCTGTTCGGATTCCTGGAGTTTCTGAAGCTCACCTGTACCGGCAAAATCCGTTTGCTGCCAGCCTCGCCGGAAACGCGTACCGACATGATTCCCGTCGATTATGTCTGCGATGCGATTGCCTATCTGAGCGGGGAGAAGGATACCGTCGGGCACACCTACCATCTTGCCGCCGGCCTGCAGCGCAGCACGTCCCTCGGCGAGGTCGTCGAGATCGCCTACCGCATCCTGCAGGAATACGCGCCGTCGGAGCAGTTGCCCAAACGCCCTGAATTCATCCCCGTCGATGTCTTTGAGCAGTACGCCGTGGATGGCAAGGTTCACAAATCCTTCAGCGGTTTGCTGCAGCTCTATCAAACCTATATGTCCTATGAGCGGGACTTTGAAGTGGATGCCACCATGGCACGACTGGCGCGGGGTGGCATCGTTCTGGCGCCGATGAATGACGTCGTTCATGCGAGCGCGCTGTATGTGGTCAGGCAGCACTTCGGCATCCCCGACCCCGTTCCGGCCTGAGTCTCCCCGGACCACTTCCCCTGAAAGGGCCCACTGCCGATGTCCCATTCCCCCTCCGAGGTCGTTCAGCCCCTTGTCCGCCTGCGCCATGTACGCCGGCACTTTCTGCTCGGGGAAACCCGTGTGGAGGCGCTCAGGCAGGTTTCCCTGGACATCCACAGCGGCGAATTCCTCGCCGTCTGGGGGCCTTCGGGGAGTGGCAAGTCAACCCTGATGAATGTGCTGGGCCTGATCGATGCGCCAGATGACGGCGAGGTGTGGTTCGACGGTCAGGATACCCGTCAGCTGGATGACAATGCCCTGACCGACTTCCGGGGCCAGAAAATCGGTTTTGTCTTCCAGAGCTTCAACCTTGTGCCGGTCCTCTCGGCGCTGGAGAACGTCGCGCTGCCCTTGCAGATTCAAGGCCTGCCTGAACGGGAGGCCCGTCAGCGGGCGGAGGGCGTGCTGGCGGAGGTGGGCCTGGAGCGCTTCCGGGACTCCCGCCCGGACTGTCTCAGTGGCGGCCAGCGGCAGCGTGTGGCGATTGCCCGGGCGCTGGCGATCCAGCCCCGACTGGTGATTGCCGATGAGCCCACCGCCAATCTCGACTCCGAAAACGCCAGCATGATCGTTAGCCTGATGCGCGAACTCAATCGCAGGAAGGGCGTGACTTTCGCCTTCACGACCCACGATCCCCGCCTGCTCGAGCACGTCGATCGCAAGATCCTGCTGCGGGACGGCAGCGTCGAAAGCGACGAGGTGTCGGCATGAACACCTTCAAGCTCGCCGTGCGCGGTCTGACCCGCAACAGCCGGCGCAGTCTGGTCACGCTGCTGACCATTGCCTTCGGGTTTGCCGCCATCAGCCTGTTTGCCGGCTACACCCACAACGTTTACGAAGGCCTGGCCAGGCAGGCCATTCATGGCGGTCTGCTGGGCCACCTGACCCTGCACAAGCGCGGGATGGACACCGAAGGCAAGCTCGACCCCGAACGCTATCTGCTGACGGGGCCGGAGGTGGAGAAGGCGCGCAGGATTCTGGCCGACGAGCCGCATATCCAGTTGGTGGCGCCTCGCCTGGGGTTGAGTGGCCTGCTCAGCAACGGCAAGTCGAGCACCATTTTCATTGCCGATGGTATCGAACCCCGGGCCATGGAAGTCATCCAGGCCGGGCTGTTGTCGCTCTCCAATATTCGTCCGGAAGTCCTTGCTGCCTATCTCAAGAAGCTCAACCCCCAGCGCCCCGAGGAAGTCGAACTCGCTTCGGGGCTGGCCGAACTGCTGCATCTGCCCCGCAATGCCCAGGCCGCCATGCTGGTCAGCACGGTCTCCGGGCAGGCCAATGCGCTGGATGTGAGCGTGGGGGGCACCTTCGACACGGGCAATGCGGGCACCAACGACAAGCTGGCGCTGATGACGCTGCAACTGGCCCAGACACTCTATGACGTGGACGGCGGCGCCGACCGCCTGACCCTGTTGCTCGACGACGTGGCCCTGACCGATGACTACGCCGTGCGTCTGGCCGAGAAGCTGAAGGCAGCCGGTCTACCCCTCGAGATCCGCACCTGGAAAGACCTCTCGGACTTCTACAAACAGGTGCACACCATGTTCAACATGATCTTCGGTTTCATCTTCAGCATCGTGCTCACCGTGGTGGTGATGAGCGTTGCCAACTCGATGGGCATGACGGTGATCGAACGTACCCGCGAAATCGGCACCCTGCGTGCCATCGGCTTGCGACGCAGCGGCGTGGTGCGGCTGTTCGCCACCGAATCCCTGCTCCTGAGCCTGACGGGCTGCCTGCTTGGGCTGCTCATCACGGTCGCGGTACGTGCCGGGGTCAATCTGGCCGACATCTCGTATGTTCCTCCCGGCAGCACCTCCCCGGTTCCGCTCTTGGTGGATCTGGATCTGCCCCGCATCGCCTTCACCTTCGTGCTGATGCTTCTCGTGGGCGGGCTGGCCGCCTGGCTCCCGGCGCGCCGGGCCGCTGTCCGCCCCGTTATGGATGCCCTTGGCCACAATTAGGAATGCACATGTCTCCCAAGGTTTTCGCGCTTGCCGGTCTGTTCTTGCTGGGCTTCGGCTCATGTGCCCTGGCCACCCCCGATGCCCAAACCCTGCTGCAGCGCACTGACCATGCCCGCGGTGGCGGCCTGCCCGGCATCGTCTGGGAAATCCAGCTCGGCTCCAGGGAAGGGGAGCGTGCTGAAGAGCTGCAGCGTCTGGTGGTCAAGGCGGTGGACAACGCCAGCCTGGCCGAAACCCTGGAGCCACCGCGTTCCCGGGGGGCTCGTCTGCTCCAGGTGGAGCGCAACATGTGGCTTACCCGTCCGGGCCTTTCCAAGCCGATCCCCATCTCGCCCCGGCAGCGCATGAGCGGCCAGGCCGCCAATGGCGATATTGCCGCCACCAATTACGCCGCCGACTACGAGGCCCGCTTTGATGGAGAGGAAGCCCTCGACGGCGAGGCCTGCGCCATTCTCGAGCTATCCGCCCGGCACAAGCGCACCACTTACGACCGGATACGTTACTGGGTGTCCCACAAGCGCCAGGTGGGGCTCAAGGCCGAGTTCTATTCGCTGGGCGGCAAGCTGCTCAAGACGGCCCGTTTCGAGTATGGCAACACCATCAGCTTTGAAGGCCGGCGGATTCCCTTCGTGAGCCGGATGAACATTCGCGATGCCCTGAACGACAGCGAGACGCGTATGGACTTTCGCGAGGTGAGGGCCCAGAAGGTGGGGCCTGAAACCTTTGATCTGGGGCAGATCCAGTGACAGCGCGCCGGCACATTTTCGTGCTGGCGCTCCTGCTGGCCGGACTGACGGAGAGCGCCCGGCCGGAGGGCTGGAAGACGGAGGCCGACGCGAGCGTGTATGCCTACGCCGGCAGCACGCAGCCCCACGCCCACAGCGTACTCAACCCGGACAACCGGATCGCCGGGATTGCCCGGAGTCGTGTCGACACCGAAGTGCGCATTGGCTTACGTGCGGAAAGTGACAGCCTGCGCCTGAGCCTGCGTCCCATCCTCAGTCTGTATCAGGCCTCCGGAGACACCGGCCAGGAGGCCTACCTGAGTCAATGGCAGTTGCGCTGGCGCACCAGCCCGACGAGCCAGCTGGCGGTCGGACGTGACCTGCTCACCTGGGGCCCCGCCCAGTTCCGGTCGCCGTCCAACCCCTTCTATTTCGACAGCGGCCGCAGCAACCCCATGCGCGAACTGTCCGGTGTGGATGTGCTCAAGTTCAGCTGGACGCCCGATGTGCTGCACAGCGTTCAGCTGGTTCGCCTGACTGGCAGCGGGCATCGGCAGCCCTGGCTCGCCTCCCGGGACGATGGCTGGCTGCTCAAGGCCGACTGGCGCAACGATGGCCGTGCCGCCGGTCTGGCGATCGTGCACAGCCCGGAACGCGCGCCTTTTTATGGCGCTCACGTCCAGTACAGCCCCAGCGATGCATGGCTGTTATACGGGGAAGTCGGCAGCGGTAGCCGGGATCAGGCCTTGAAGCCACCCAGGAACCCCGAGCAGCCCTTCGAGGTGCAGGCCGAATCCCCCCGCCATACCCGGCAGTTGCTGGGCGCCAGTTATTCCCTCGACAACGGCCACAGCCTCAGTCTCGAATATCTGCACAGTGGCGATGGCTATTCGCGGGATGCCCTCCGTGCCTATTTCAAGCATGCCGCTGCCGCGTCCCTGTCTGCCCCGGGCGGTGCCCAGACCCTCGGTCTGGCCCTGACCGCTGCCCCGCCCTTGCTGGGCCGGGATTACCTGCATCTGGTCTGGCAGAACAGTCTGCTGGACGAGCAGGGCTACTGGCGCCTGATGCTCACCCGTAGTTTCACCGACAACAGCCTCCAGGCCAGCGGCTATGCTGAAATCCCTGCAAGCTCCCGGCTGAGTGTATTTGCCCTCGGTACGCTGCCCGCAGGTCACCGCCAGAGCGAGTTCGCCGCCCTGATCGGCTACAGCCTTACCCTCGGTATCAAGCTGGCGCTTCCCTGAGTGATGCAGACGGGCGGAGGCGTACAGCTCGCGGCATGGTCTTCCAGCCACTTCAGCAAGGTTCCGTAGAGCGCCCCATTTGATCTTGCTCATCGGCAGATCGGGTCGGCTTTGATGCCATCAGTGTCTCGACCAGTTTGCCTACCGGCTCGAGCCAGTCGCCCCGCTGTGTTTGCCGGAACAGGCGCATGCCCGGATACCAGGGGCTGTCGTCGCGCCCGCGCAGCCAGCGCCAGTCGGTCTTCCGGGCCGGCAGCAGGAGCCAGCACGGCACGCCGAGGGCGCCAGCGAGGTGGGCGGGAGCGCTGTCGATGCTGATCAGCAGGTCGAGCCGGGAGAGCAGGGCGGCGCTGTCGGCGAAGTCGGCGATGACCGGGGCGAGGTCGGTGAGGGGCAAGTCCGGCGGCAGGGGGCCGGCGTCTTTCTGCAGGCTGAAGAAGCGTACGCCGGGGATCGCCCACAGGGGCGCGAGGACCTCGAGGCCGGGCAGGGAGCGCTCGGCGTCGTTGCTGTGCTGCGGGTTGCCGCGCCACACCAGACCGACCTTCAGGCCGTTGCCGGCCAGCAGCGGGGCGAGGCGGGCCACCCGGGCCGGGTCGGGATGCAGGTAGGGCACATCGGCCGGGATGGTCTCCAGCGTGGTGCCGGCGTGTAAGGGCAGGCTGAGCAGGACGGTCCAGTAGTCGTGAGCGGCGAGGCGGGGCAGGGCGTCGGCCTGGCTGATCACGGTGTCGGGGCCGGCGAGGGTTTGCAGCAGCGCGGTCTGGCTGGGGCGGCACACCAGCGTGACCTGCGCGGCACCCCGGGCCTTGAGCCAGGGCAGGTAGCGGCAGAACTGGATCTCGTCGCCGAGGCCCTGTTCGGGCAGCACGATGATCGACTTGCCGGCCAGCGCTTCGCCCTGCCAGTGGCGCAGGCCGGCGGCGGCAATCGGGTCGGGGCCGCTGGCTGGGTCGGCGTGTTCGGTGAGGCGCCCTTCGTGGAGCGGCCAGCCTTCGGTAAAGCGGCCCTGGGCGAGGAGCAACTGGCCGAGGTTCATCCGGGCCCTGGCAAAGTCCGGCTGCAGGGCCAGGGCCTGGCGGAAACAGGCCTCGGCTTCGGCCTCCCGGTGCAGGTCGGTGAGCAGCACGCCGAGGTTGGAGTGGGTGCCGGCGGCATCAGGCTGGTGGGCGAGGGACTGGCGGTAGGCGGCTTCGGCGGCGTCGGGGTGGCCCAGGCGTTCGAGGGCGATGCCGAGGTTGTTGCAGGCCGCGGCATCGCTCGGGTCGAGCGCGACGAGGCGCTGCAGACAGTCGGCGGCACCCGCGTCATCGCCCAGCTGCAGCGTGCTCTCGGCGGCGATTTCCAGCAGCGCGGGGTCGTCGCCGGCGAGGGTCATCCCCATGCGGGCGATGCGCAGGGCGTCGGCCGGGGCACCGTCGAACAGGCATTGCGCGGCTTGCATCACGAAGGGGTTGTCCACGCGGGGTCTTTCTATAAAACAAACAATATTGTTCGTTTGTTGACCGTGGTCAATGTAGGGTTTGGCGTGCTGGGCAGAATCCACTCACCGGCACTCAAGCCGGAATGATCCGGAGGAGACTAATCAATGAATGCACCCTGCGCAATCCAGCACCCGCGCGTATCACCCGAAAACCTCGGCGATCCGGCCACCTTCCAGCGTCTGCTGGCACAAGAGAAAGTGCCCGTCCCGGCCTTCCTCAAGCCGGCTCCGGCGGCCGGGCTGGGCGATGCCGATCTGGCCGTGGACCGCTATTTCTCGGCCGATTTCCACCGTCGCGAGATGGCCGGCATGTGGCCCCGCGTGTGGCAGTTCGTCGGTCGCGACGAAGCCATCCCGAACGCCGGTGACCATCTGGTGTACGACATCGGCGACCGCTCGGTCATTGTGATGCGCGGCGAGGACGGCGTGGTGCGCGGCTTCGGTAATTCGTGCCTGCACCGGGGGATCGCGCTGCGCCCCGAGGGCGGCCATGTCGAGCAGTTGCGCTGCCCCTTCCACGGCTTCACCTGGGATCTGGCCGGCGCGATGAAGAGCCTGCCGTGTTCGTGGGATTTCAAGCATCTGGCGCCGGCCCGCCAGGATCTGCCGCAGGTACGCGTCGAAACCTGGGCGGGCTTCATCTTCATCAACTTCGACAAGGACGCCGAGCCGCTGCAAAGCTGGCTCGGCGTGATGCCCGCGCACTTTGCCGACTACGGGCTCGATCGGGCGACCACCCTGCTGCACGTGCGCAAACGCATCCCGTGCAACTGGAAACTGGCCCAGGAAGCCTTCTTCGAATCCTTCCACGTGCGCGCCACCCACCCGCACATCATGACCTTCACGGATGACGTGGACAGCCAGTACGACGTGTTCAGCGACAACGTGGCGCGCTGCATCACCCCCATGTCCATCGCCAGCCCCAACCTGTCCGGTGTCACCGAGGCCGAGGTGATGCGCGACTGCATCGCCGCATCCGGGCGCATGTCCGACGCCAACGGCGCCGCCCACCAGCTGCCGGCCGGCATGACGGCGCGGGAATACATCGGCGAGATGAACCGCGAAGCCTACGCGGCGGCCTCCGGCGTCGACCTGTCGCAGGCGACCCTGGCCGAGCTGCAGGATGCCATCCTGTATTCGGCCTTCCCCAACTTCCAGATCTGGGCCGGCTACTGCGGCAACATCGTGTATCGGGCCATTCCCGACGGGCAGAATCCGGAGAGCTGCATCTACGACGTGATGGTGCTCGGCCGCCACAAGGCAGGCGAAGCCCGCCCGGCCGCCCCGGCCGTGCATTGGCTCAGCGACGACGAGCCTTTCAGCAGCGCCCCGGAGCTCGGCGCCCTCGGCCCGGTGCTCGATCAGGACATGCGCAACCTGCCGCACATGACCCGCGGCCTCAAGGCTTCGCTGACCGGCGTGGTGACCCTGGCGAGCTACCAGGAACTGCGCATCCGCGCCCACCACCACACGCTCGACAAATATCTGGCCGACTGATTTTCGGGGCTTGTCACTCGCCGGGGCTGTCGATATACTGCAAAAAAACAAACGGGACTGTTGGTTTTGTTTTGGGGCATCGGGCCCCGCCAACAGTCCCGTTTGCCGGACGAGCCGCCGGCTCCAGGGCTTCCCGTTACCAACCCAATCGAGAGGTAGGGCATGAGTGAGACAAAGCAACCCGGCAAGGCCACCTTGCTGGAGATCTACCGAATCGCGACCCTGATCAAGACGGCCGACGACCGCTTCATTGCGCTCATCAAGGCCGGCCAGATCGCGTCGCCGTATTACTCGCCGCGCGGCCAGGAGCTGATTCCGGCGGCCATCTCGGTGAGCCTGACACCGGCTGACTACGTGGTGACCACCTACCGGGGCATCCACGACCAGCTGGCCAAGGGCATTCCGCTGAAGCCCTTCGTGGCCGAGTTGTTCGGGCGCGCCACCGGCACCTGCAAGGGCAAGGGTGGGCCGATGCACGTCACCCACGTGGCCTCCGGCCTGCCGGTCACCACCGGCATCGTCGGCGCCGGCCTGCCGATTGCCAACGGTCTGGCCTGGGCCTCGCAACTGAAGGGCACCGACCAGGTCACGGTGGTGAACTTCGGCGACGGCGCCAGCAACATCGGTGCCTTCCACGAAGCCCTCAACCTGGCCGCCGTGTGGAAGCTGCCGGTGATTTTCGTGTGCCAGAACAACGGCTACGCGGAGCACACCAAGTACGAATACGGCACCGGCGCGGCGACCATCGCCGACCGTGGCCTGGCCTACGGCATCCCCGGTGTCGAGGTGGACGGCAACGACGCCGTCGCCATGTGGCAGGCCGCCAGCACCGCCATTGCCCGCGCCCGCGCCGGCGACGGTCCGACCCTGCTGGAAGCCAACACCTTCCGCTTCCGTGGCCATCTGATGGGTGACGACAGCCATTACATCGCCAAGGAAGAAATGGCCGCCGCCATTGCCGCCGACCCGCTGCCGCGCTTCCGCGCCTGGCTGATCGAGCAGGGCCACGCCACCGACGGTCAGCTGTCCGACATTGAAGCCACCAATGTGGCCGCCTTCGAGGAGGCCGTCGAATTCGGACTGGCCAGCCCTTATCCCGATGTATCCGAACTCGACAAGGACGTCGTTGCCGAGGGAGTCCAAGCATGAGCGCCGTTCAAGCCAAAAAGATCAACATCGTCCAGGCCATCAACATGGCCCTCCACGACGCCATGGAGCTGGACAGCTCGGTGGTCGTCCTCGGTGAGGACATCGCCGACCGCGAAGGCGGCGGGGTGTTCAAGTGCACCGCCGGCCTGTCGGGCAAGTTCGGCACCGGGCGGGTCAAATCCACCCCGATCGCCGAGCAGGCGATTGTCGGTGCCGCCGTCGGTGGCGCGCTGGCCGGCCTGCGTCCGGTGGCCGAGATCATGCTGATGAACTTCACCACGGTGGCCATGGACCAGATTGTGAACCACGCGGCCAAGCTGCGCTTCATGACCGGCGGCCAGACCCACGTGCCGCTGGTTATCCGCACCACCACCGGCGCCGGCTTCGGCACCGGCGGCCAGCACGCCGACTACCTGGAAGCCTGGTTCGCCCACACCGCCGGCCTCAAGGTGGTCGCTCCATCGAACCCGGCCGACGCCTACGGCCTGCTGTTGTCGTGCATCTTCGACGACGATCCGTGCATCTTCATCGAGAACCTGCCCCTGTACTTCGTGCCCGGCGAAGCCCCGGTTCCCGGCCAGCGCGTGCCCATCGGCAAGGCCAAGGTGGTGCAGGAAGGCACCGACATCACCCTGATCAGCTACAGCAAGACCCTCCACGAGGTGATCGCCGCCGCCAAGGATCTGGCCAGGGAGGGCGTGTCGGCCGAAGTCATCGACCTGCGCACGATCTCTCCGCTGGACATGCCGACCATCCTCGCCTCGGTGGCCAAGACCGGCCGCGCCGTGGTGGCCCACGAAGCCCAGGTGGATTTTGGCGTCGGTGCGGAAATCTCCGCCCGCCTGCACAAGGCGCTCTTCGGGACGCTCAAGGCGCCGGTCGCCCGCGTCGGTGCCGCCCGCTCGCCGGTGCCCTTCTCCAAGCCCCTCGAAAGCGCCTTCGTGCCGACCAAGGAACGCATCCTGGCGGCCATTCGCGAAACGCTCAAGTAAGCCTCAAGTCATTCCCAACCAGAAATCAAAGGACACGAACATGGCAACCGAAATCATTCTCCCCAAGCTCGGCTTCTCCGTGAATGAGGCCATCCTCACCGAATGGATGGTCGCCGACGGCGCCCCGGTGACCCAGGGCCAGCTGCTCTACACCATGGAAAGCGAAAAGTCGGTTCAGGAAGTCGAGGCCCCGGCCGACGGCACCCTGAAGATCATCAAGGAAGCCGGCGAGACCTACGAGGTCGGCACCGTCATCGGCGAGCTCGTCTGATGTCCGCCGCGCCCGACGCCAAGCCCGTGCCGGTGTGGCCGGCCACGCTGCCGCCGATGCCGGTGGTCGATTTCGCGCTGTTCGGCGAAGTCGAAACGGTGCCGCTGCCGCGCCACCAGAAGCTGGTGGCGTCCTTTCTGTCCCGCAACTGGGCGCAGATTCCCCACGTCACCCACCACGACGAGGCCGAAGCCCCGACGCTGGACACGGTGCGCAAGGCGCTGGGCGAGCAGCTCGGCATCAAGCTCACCCCGGTGCCCTTCCTGATCAAGGCGGCGGTCAAGGCGCTGCAGGCCTTTCCGCGCTTCAATGCCTCGCTGGCGCCCAACGGTGACGGGCTGGTGATGAAGCATTACTTCCACATCGGCGTGGCGGTGGAAACCCCCAACGGCCTGGTGGTGCCGGTGATCCGCGACTGCGACAAGAAGTCGATCGGCGAAATCGCCCTCGAACTGGCCGAGAAGGCTGAGCGGGCACGCACCAAGGGCCTGCCGATCACCGAGATGTCGGGCGGCTGCTTCTCGATCAGCTCCCTCGGCAACCTGGGCGGCACAGGCTTCACGCCGATCATCAACGCCCCCGAGCTGGCCATCCTCGGCGTCACCCGCGCCGGCGAAAAACTCAAGCTGGTGGATGGGCAAGTGCGCAGCGTGCCGGTGATTCCCCTGTCCCTCAGCTACGACCACCGGGTGATCAACGGGGCCGACGCGGCCCGCTTCACCCGTTTCATTGCCGACGCCCTGGCGGATCCGGCAGCCCTGGCCTGACCTTTCGACAAGGAACAATAAGAACATGACCTCAACGGAAAGAATGAGCGCCATCCAGCAGACCTTCTCGCTGGAAGGCCGGGTAGCCCTGGTGACCGGCGCCGGTACGGGCATCGGCGAGCACTTCGCCCACGTGCTGGCGGCGGCCGGCGCCAAGGTGGCCTGCGTGGCCCGCCGCGTCGAACGGGTCGAGGCGGTGGCGCAGGAAATCCGCGCGGCCGGGGGCGAAGCCTTTGGTTGCCGCATGGACGTTGCGGATCGGGACTCGATCCGCCTCGGCTTCAAGCAGATCGAGGCGCATTACGGGCCGGTGGACATCCTGGTCAATAACGCCGGCCTCGCCAATCCGACGGTTTTCCAGGAGATGTCCGACGAGCAATGGACCTCGCTTCTGGACGTGAATCTGTCCGGCCCCTTCTTTGCCGCACAGGAAATGGCCCGGCGTCTCATCGCCACGGGCAAGCCGGGCTCGATCATCAACATTGCCTCGATTCTTGGCCACCTGGCTTACCCGGCCTTCCTCAACTACGGTACAACTAAGGGTGCGTTGATTCACATGACCCGCTACATGGCGCTGGATTTGCTGCCTCATTCCATTCGGGTGAATGCGATTGCGCCGGGTTATTTCCCCAGCGAAATGACCAATCCATTTTACGAATCGGAAGCCGGCAAGAAGGAAATCGCCAATCTGCCGGCCAAGCGCCTGGGGCGTCTGGAAGAGCTGGATGGCCCGTTGCTGCTGCTGGCCAGCGAGGCCTCGTCGTTCATGAACGGAAGCGTATTAACCGTGGACTATGGACACTCCGTGCGCTTGTCGTAGAATCCGGTCGCAATCAAGACGTTGAAGCATGAGGAAAACGCGTTCATGACCCGCGGCAAAAGTTCGCGGGCAGGAACCATCAGGGAAGCGGAAAGACGGTATGGCAGTGCAAGGCTGCCGGTTCGTGCATGGGCGCGGGCCACGTCTTTCCTGTGCAGTATCGACTTGCTCGTCAGGTCTGAGGGATACCGAAAATGATCGAAGACAACAAGCCAGAATCCTTGCTCGAGCCGGAAGCGGCGACGACGCGACGGGTCGAGCGACCCAAGCGGGACTCGGCCCGTACCAAGGCCGCCGGCGGTACCTGGCAGGCCGAAAAAAGCCTCGCCACGCGCACCCAGATTCTCGACGCCACGCTTCAGTGCCTGGTTGAACTGGGCTACACCCAGACCACCACCGAAAAAATCGCCCTGAAGGCGGGGGTGTCGCGCGGCGCGATGACCCACCACTTCAAGTCGCGCGCCGACGTCTTCAAGGCGGCCGCCGAATACATCACCGACATGCGTGCCGTCGAATACGAGGACGCCTGCCGGCGTATCAAGCTGCCGCCCGGCAACCTCGCCACCTTCGAGAGCATGCTCGACACCCTGGTGATGCTGCAGAAGTATTACTACGCCCGTGCGTCCTTCATCGCCCTGCAGGAACTGCAGCGCGGTGCGCGTACCGACAAGGTGCTGGCCAAGGTCATGTTGCCCCTCGAAAAGGCCCTCGACGAGAAGAAGAACGCCAGCATGCTCAAGCGCTTCCCCTTCTGGGCCGACTACCCGCAAACCGGTGAAGTGCTGCGAGATCTGTTCTTCCACTCCCTCAAGGGCGTGGCGGTGAACCCGACGCCCTACATGCAGGGTGATCGTCTGCACCGCCTGCACCAGTTGCTTGCCTCGGTGGCCATGATGGAGTTCGAAAAGGCCTACGAGGCCGCCCACGGTGCCAAGGTGCCGCCGCAACCCGAGCCCGAAAAGAAGGAACGCAAGCCGCGCAAGGCGGCAAACGCCTGAGTTCGTGTTGCCGGTGTTGAAAAAGGGGCCTTCTGGCCCCTTTTTGCATGGTTTTCCGTGGCTCGGACTTCAGCCTGGCAGCGTCCCCGAAATTTCCGAGGAAGTGCTTTACCGCCCGTTCTTTTCATGTACTATAACAAACAGGATTGATTGTTTTAGACATGAAGAGGCCGGCCACGATGAACCTGGATACTTCCCCGAAACTCGCCTGCCCGGATCTGCTCCGGCTCGGTGGCGAGCACCCGGTCCTGCTGGGCAGCCGTTGTACCGACTGCGGCGAGGTGTACTTCCCCGCCAGCGAGGGCTGTACCCGCTGCTGTTCCACCGCCATGGAAGCCTTCGCCCTCGGCAGCTTCGGCACCCTGTGGTCATGGACCATCCAGGGTTTTCAGCCCAAGTCGCCCTACAACGGCGGCGAAGCTGAAGCCGACTTCCAGCCCTACGGCGTCGGTTACGTCGAGATGCCCTCCGGCGTGAAGGTGGAAAGCCGTCTGACCCTCGCCGACCCGGCGCAGCTGAAGATCGGCATGCCGATGGTGCTGGTCCTGCTGCCCTACCGCCAGGTGCCCGGCGAGGCGCCGGTTTATACCTACGCTTTCGCCCCCGCCTGATCCCCCCGGAGACAACCATGGACAACGAAGTCGCGATCATCGGCGTCGGCATGCACCCCTTCGGGCGCACCGACGCACTTTCCGGCCAGCAGCAGGGCGCCCACGCGGTACGCGAAGCCCTGAAAGACGCGGGCATCGAATGGAAGGACGTGGGTGTGGCCTACGGTGGCAGCCAGGACGGCGGCAATGCCGACGCCCTCAGCAACCAGCTCGGCCTCACCGGTCTGCCCTTTGTGAATGTGGCCAACGGCTGCGCCACCGGCGGCAGCGCCCTGGCCAGCGTGATTGCCGCGATTCAGTCCGGCATGGCCGAGATCGGCGTGGCGGTGGGTTTTGACAAGCACCCCCGCGGCGCCTTCAACCCGAAGCCCAAGGACTGGGGCCTGGAAGACTGGTACGGCGAAACCGGCCTGATGCTGACCACCCAGTTCTTCGCCCTGAAAACCCGGCGCTACATGTTTGAGCACGGCATCACCGACGACGCCCTGGTGCGCATCGCCCAGCGGGCCTTCCGCAACGGCGCGCTGACGCCCCACGCCTGGCGTCGCCGCGAGCTGAGCTACGCGGAAATCGCCGAATCGATGGCGGTGAACCTGCCCCTGCGCAAGTTCATGTTCTGCAATCCGGCCGAGGGCGGCGCCGCCCTGGTGCTGTGCAGCGCCAAACACGCCCGCAAATACACCGCCAACCCGGTGATCGTGAAGGCCGCGGTGATGCGGACCCGCCACCACGGCTCCTTCGAGGTCTTCAACCCCGGCCTGGCCGCGCAGCAGTCGCCGGCGCCGACGGTGATGGCCTCCCACGCCGCCTTTGAGTTTGCCGGTGTCGGCCCGCAGGACATCGACGTGATCCAGCTGCAGGACACCGACAGCGGCTCCGAGCTGATCCACATCGCCGAAAACGGCTTCTGCGAACACGGCGAGCAGCAACACCTGCTGGCCTCCGGCGCCACCGACATCAACGGTCGCCTGCCCATCAACACCGACGGTGGCTGCCTCGCCAACGGCGAGCCGGTGGGGGCTTCGGGCCTGCGCCAGGTCATCGAAATCTGCACCCAGCTGCGCGGGCAGGCGGGGCAGCGGCAAGTGCCGGGCACGCCCCGGCTTGGCTACACCCACGTCTATGGCGCCCCCGGCGTCAGCGCCGTGACGATTCTTCAGGCCGGCTGACGGCCTTTTACCGACAAAAATAACGGAGACAAAGACATGAACAAACCCGAAGAGAAGTTTGTCCTGCTGCCCCAGGACAGCGCCGGCGATCCGGACGTTTTCCAGCAGCTCCTTAAGCAGGAAACCGTTCCGGTGCCCGACTACCTGGCCCCCTGCAATCCGGGTTTCAGTGACGACAATCTGTCGGTGGACCGCTACATCTCCCGCGATTTCCACCGCCAGGAAGCCGAGAAAATGTGGCCGAAGGTGTGGCAGTTCGTCGGTCGTGAAGAGCAGATCCCGAAGGCCGGCGACCACCTCGTCTACGACATCGTCGACGACTCGATCATCGTGATGCGCGGCGACGACGGCGTGATTCGCGGCTTCCACAACTCCTGCCTGCACCGCGGCCGCGCCCTGCGCACCAGCGGCGGCACGGTTGGCCAGCTCAAGTGCCCGTACCACGGCTTCACCTGGGATTTGAAGGGCGAGCTCGAGAGCATTCCCTGTGCCTGGGACTTCAAGTACCTGAAGAAGGAAGAGCAGAACCTGCCGGAAGTGCGCGTGGAGAGCTGGAAGGGCTTCGTCTTCATCAACATGGACCCGGATGCCAAGCCCCTGCTCGAGCACCTGGACGTGCTGCCCGATCACTTCCGCGACTACGCCTTCGAGCGCTCGGTGATCATCGCCCACGTGCAGCGCAAGGTGCCGGTGAACTGGAAGGTGGCCCAGGAAGCCTTCATGGAGTCCATGCACGCCCACGTCACCCACCCGCAGCTGCTCACCTTTACCGGTGACTGCGACAGCCAGTACGACATGTACGGCGACAACATCAGCCGCAGCGTCACCCCGATGGCGGTGCCCAGCTCCCACACCAAGGGTGTGGTCGAGCCGCTGGTGCTCCA
>ERZ724524.561-NODE-561-length-24330-cov-7.117364_pt1 | contig 24330 bp, 21 predicted proteins | sample MGYA00376057_ERZ724524 | MGnify/ENA primary metagenome ERZ724524 (study PRJEB28724, sample SAMN07190888) | wastewater metagenome | isolation source: influent of sewage treatment plant in Hong Hong | place: USA: Christiansburg, Virginia | collected 2016-03-01 ...
TCATCCAAGCCGTGTCGCCCTTGTTGGGGACAGGTGCAGGAGGAGCCGATGCAGCAGCGGGTGCCGATGCGGCAGGGGCTGGCGCAGCCGCAGCGGCGGGTGCGGCGGCTTCGGCGGGTTTGGCATCCGCAGACTTGGTTTCAGCCGAGGCCGCAGCCACTGGCGCGGAGGCAGCGTCGGCGGCCATGACAGCCGACGTGCCCATCAACAAGCCCAACCCCAGTACGAGGGAGGCGAACAGCTTTTTCATTTCAGTGTTCCTCTAACGGGGGACTTAAAGTGCTTCCGTACCGGTTTCGCCGGTACGGATGCGCACAACTTGTTCAAGGTTGTAGACAAAAATCTTGCCATCGCCGATCTTGCCGGTGCGGGCTGCGCCCTCAATGGCTTCGATCACGCGATCAACCAAATCAGTAGCCACTGCGGCTTCGATCTTGACCTTGGGCAAGAAGTCCACGACGTATTCAGCGCCGCGATACAACTCGGTGTGGCCTTTTTGACGGCCAAAGCCCTTGACTTCCGTCACGGTGATGCCTTGCACCCCCATGCTGGACAAGGCCTCACGCACCTCGTCGAGCTTGAATGGCTTGATGATGGCGGTAATGAGTTTCATGATGAGTCTTTCAGCAGATGAAGATCAGAAGCTGTACTTCACGCCCAGCACGACACCGTCTTTGCCCAGCTCTTTGCCGTTGGCGGGGCTGAAGTAGAAGGCCTTTTCGGCATTGGTGCCGATGACAGCAGCCGAGGCGGAGATGCCATTGCCGAAGTCTTTGGCCAGAGTCAGGGAGTAGTCGGTGTAGCTGGCCTTGTCAATCTTGGAGACATATTGGCGACCCAAGTGCGGTGTGACGCTGTAGCCGCTGCCCAAGTCAAAAGTGGCGCTCGCTTCCAAGTAGCCGCTGCCGCTGCTCTTGTCGCCCGTTGTGAAGTTGTAGTTACCGAACAGGTTGCCCAGGCTGTGCGAGTACTTCACAGTGGCGGGGCCGTAGGTCACAGCGCCGTACAACTCGTTGGTGTTGGCGTTTTTGTAGGAGCCGCCGCCGTTGGTATTTGCGAGCTTGTTGCCCACATATTGGTAACGCAGGTAACCGACGTCATAGGCCACGTCTTTGACGATTTCGCCTTTGTAGCCGCCATACAGATCGAGCTCAACCGGGCCTTTGACCGGGTTAGCGGCGGTGCTGTTGTCCTTGATCCACTTGATGGTGGAGCCCCATGCGCCCAAGTAGAAACCGCTCTTGTGCGCGAAATCCACGCCGCCTTGCAAGGCAGCCTTTTCGCGGGTTTGCGAAATGCCGCGATAGCGGTAGTCTGTCACCAGACCAGCGTTGTACGACAGTGTGTAGTCAGGTTCAGCGGCAGCCAGAGCATTGCCAGACACAAAAACCACTGCCGCAACCATCGCCAGTTTGCTGAGAGTGAAAGATTTCATAAAGAGCTCCATCGTGAGTTGAAAAGGGATGTAACCGCAATGCATGAAGCATGCCAATTACCACGAAAGTTAGCAAATCACTGTAGGTCGTGTGTGTATATTCCCAGTGAGGCGCTGGAGTGCAATTCGGAGTGCGTGGTTGATTTGCACTATTTAAGTGCGTTTATCTGTGTGGTGCTGCACCAATTTGGAGTTAAACCGGTATGAGTCTGTCCTTGGTGCAAAGTCGTGCATTACTGGGCTTAGATGCCTTGCCTATCACCGTTGAGGTGCATTTGGCCAATGGTTTACCCTGCTTCACGCTGGTGGGTTTGGCTGATGTCGAGGTCAAAGAGGCCCGCGAGCGGGTGCGCTCGGCCTTGCAAAATGCCGGGCTGGAGTTTCCGCACAACAAGCGCATCACCGTCAACCTTGCGCCGGCTGATTTGCCCAAAGACTCGGGTCGGTTTGACTTGCCGATTGCCTTGGGTATCTTGGCTGCGAGCGGGCAAATTGACGCGGCGCAGTTGGCCGGGTATGAATTCGCGGGCGAGCTGTCGTTGTCGGGTGCGTTGCGCCCGGTGCGTGGTGCGCTGGCCATGAGCTTGGCACTGCACCGCCAAGGTTTGGCAACGCGCTTGGTGTTGCCACCCGCCAGCGCTGAAGAAGCCGCGCTGGTGCCCGGTGCCAGCGTCTACCGCGCCCGCCATCTGCTGGATGTGGTGCGCCAGTTCGCGCCCGCCGCCGTGCAAGACACACTGCCCGAACCCGACAGCGGCGACGGCTGGGCGCGTCTGTCGCCAACACCGCTGCCCCAAGCCGCCCACTATGCCGATCTGGCCGATGTGAAAGGCCAAGCCGGTGCCAAGCGCGCACTTGAGATTGCGGCTGCGGGCGGCCACAGCCTGCTGCTGGTCGGCCCGCCGGGCTCGGGCAAATCCATGCTGGCGCAGCGCTTTGCCGGACTGCTGCCCGCCATGTCAGTGGATGAAGCCTTGGAAAGCGCCGCCATCGCCAGCTTGGGCGGACGTTTTGCGCTGAACCGCTGGGCGCAGCGCCCCACCGGCAGCCCGCACCACACCGCCAGCGCGGTGGCGCTGGTGGGCGGCGGCTCGCCACCCCGGCCCGGCGAAATCTCTCTGGCGCACCACGGCGTGTTGTTTTTGGACGAGCTGCCCGAATTCCCCCGCACCGCCCTTGAAGCGCTGCGCGAGCCACTGGAAACCGGCTCCATCACCATCGCCCGGGCGGCGCGGCGGGCCGAGTTCCCGGCGCGCTTTCAACTGGTGGGCGCGATGAACCCTTGCCCTTGCGGCTATTTGGGCTCGCCGCTCAACGCCTGCCGCTGCACGCCCGACCAAGTGCTGCGCTACCAAGGCAAGTTGTCTGGCCCGCTGCTTGACCGCATCGACTTGCATGTGGAAGTGCCCGCGCTGCCGCCCGCAGACCTGCTGAACACCCCGCCCGGCGAAGGCACCGCCGACATCCGCGCCCGCTGCGAGCAGGCCCGCAGCCGCGCCTTGGAGCGCCAAGGCCGCAGCAACCACGACTTGCAAGGCGCACAAATTGACCAGCACCTTCAACTCGATGCCGCAGCGGTCAAGTTCATGAACACGGCGGCAGCCCGCTTGGGCTGGAGTGCCCGCGCCATGCACCGCGCTTTGAAAGTCGCGCGCACCATCGCCGACTTGGCCGGGGCGCACAGCACCCAAGTCACGCATGTGGCAGAAGCCGTCCAGTACCGGCGCGCCCTGCGCAGCGCCTGAAACCTGTTGCCGCGCCTCCGGCAAAACACCGAGTGACGCTGCGCCGCCAGCGCCTAAACTTTCGCAACCCACGTTCACTCTTATCGCGAAGGCAGCCATTTCCATGCAAATCGACTTTCATCATGCCGTCACCTACATCGTGGCGCGGCTGGCCGGGTTTGAGCACCCGCAGGCCGAAGTCATCGCCCACAGCGCCCAGTACGTGGACGATGCCACCTGCGACGGCACCATCCGGTTCGACAACGGCGCGCAGTACTCCCGCATCGCCTCAGCGCACAAGATGCTGGATTACAAAAACATGGATGAGTTGGCTTCGCACACCTCGTGGCTGCCCTTTCACTTCCTGCCCGGCAATTTGGGCGAGGCCGCACCCGACACGCCCCAAACCCTCAGCAAAGCCGACTATCTAGCCCGCTGCGTTTGCCGACCGGGCAGCCCCATCGCCCAAGACATGATGCAAGACGTGATTCGCCGCCAAGAGCGCCCTTACGCGCTGCACCGCTTGGGCATTGCCAGCCACGTCTATATAGACACGTGGGCGCACCAAGGCTTTGTCGGCTACCAAGATGAAATCAACCGCGCCAGCAACATCACCACCACCCGACCGCAGCGCACCAAAGCCTTGAAAGACCGGCTCGGCAATTTGTTTGGCGATGCGTGGGACAACGTGCAGTCCGAGCTGGTATCCAAAGTGCTGCCGCTGGGCCACGGCGCGGTGCTGTCCTTCCCGGATCAGCCTTACCTCAAGTGGAGCTACACCAACGGCCAAGGCCAGCGTATCAAGCGCGACAACCCCGCCGACTTTGGCACTGCCGTGCGCCAGCTCTACCAGCAGTACAAGCGCTACCAAGCCTATACCTTGAACCCCAGCGCCGCCGTGCTCGACCAAACCTACCCCGAACACGAAAAGCTGGCGCTGATCGACACCTACCTCGTCAAATTCACCGATGAAGACGGCGAAGTGCGCCACCGCCAATGGCTGGAGCTGATCGCCAACGGCACCTTCGGCTTCAGCCAAAAGCTGACCTACATCGACAAAGGCACAGGCTCTTGGAAGCACGCCGCTCTGGGCGAAGCCGCCGCCGATGAGGCCGACGACATGGACGACCCCCAATACACCTACACCGCCGATTTTTTGAGCAGCAACTGGAAGCGCTTCCACGACGCGCTGCAAATTCACCGCCTGCACATCCTGAACGAATTGCTGCCGCGCTATGGGCTGACGGCGGCTTGAGGACATCGCCGCCTGCCTTGCAGCGAGCGGCGGACGATACGCTTTACAAATTCGGTGCCAACAACCGCTGCACCTGCGCCTCGGGCAGGCCCCGGCGGGCGGCCAAGTCGTGGACTTGGTCGGCGGCGATTTTGCCGACGTTGAAGTAGCAGCTCTCGGGGTGGCTCAGCATGAAGCCGCTGACGCTGGCCGCCGGGGTCATCGCCAAGCTCTCGGTCAAGCCCATGCCGATGTCGTCGCAGGCCAGCAGGTCGAACATGCCTTGCTTGACGCTGTGATCCGGGCAGGCCGGGTAGCCGGGGGCGGGGCGGATGCCTTGGTATTTTTCGGCCACTAGCGCGGCCACGTCCAACGATTCACCCGCCGCGTAGCCCCACAAATCTTGGCGCACGCGCTGGTGCAGGCACTCGGCAAAGGCTTCGGCCAAGCGGTCAGCCAGCGACTTGAACATGATGGCGTTGTAGTCGTCGTGCGCGTCCACAAACTGCTGCTCTTTCTTTTCCACGCCCAGCCCGGCGGTGACGGCAAACACCGCCACGTAGTCCGCCGCCACGCCCTTGGGCGCGACAAAGTCGGCTAGGCAGCGGCTGGGGCGCATCACCCCATCGACCTCGTGCTTTTCGGTCTGCTGGCGCAGGCCGTGCCAGGTCAGGGCGACTTGGCTGCGGCTTTCGTCGGTGTACAGCTCGATGTCGTCGTCGTTGACGGTGTTGGCCGGGTAGATGCCGACCACGGCGCTGGCGCTGAGCCAGCGGCCTTCGATCAGGCGTTGCAGCATCTGCTGCGCGTCAGCCAGCACCTTGCGCGCCTGCTCGCCGACCACGGCGTCTTGCAAGATGGCGGGGTACGGCCCAGCCAAGTCCCAGGTCTGGAAGAACGGCCCCCAGTCGATGTACTTGGCCAGCTCGGCCAGATCAAAGTTCTTGAAGACGCGCCGACCGATGAACTTGGGCGCGGGCGGGGTGTAGCCGTCCCAGCGGATGGCGGTTTTGTTGGCGCGGGCCTGGGCCAGCGGCCACAGCACCGCTTGCTTTTTGCCCGCGTGCTGGGCACGCACCCGGTCGTAATCGGCGTTCAGGTCGGTGATGTACTGGGCGGCGTTGTCGGACAGCAGCCCCTGCGCCACGCTGACACTGCGTGAAGCATCGGGCACATAGACCACCGGGCCGCTGTAGTGCGGCGCGATTTTGACGGCGGTGTGGACGCGGCTGGTGGTGGCCCCGCCAATCAAGAGCGGCGTTTGGCGGCTGCGGAAGTACTCGTCCTTTTGCATCTCGCCCGCCACGTACTGCATCTCTTCCAAGCTGGGCGTAATCAAGCCCGACAGGCCGATGATGTCGGCCCCCTCGGCCTTGGCACGCGCCAAAATTTCGTGGCAGGGCACCATCACGCCCATGTTGACCACTTCAAAGTTGTTGCATTGCAGCACCACGGTGACGATGTTCTTGCCAATGTCATGCACGTCGCCCTTGACGGTGGCGATCACGATCTTGCCCTTGGCTTTCACGTCCTGACCGGCTTCGGCTTGCAGGCGCTTTTCTTCTTCGATGTAGGGCAGCAGGTGGGCCACGGCCTGCTTCATCACGCGGGCGGACTTGACCACCTGAGGCAGGAACATCTTGCCTTGGCCGAACAGGTCGCCAACCACGTTCATGCCGTCCATCAGTGGGCCTTCGATGACGTGCAGCGGACGCCCGCCCGTGGCCAGAATGGCGCGGTAAGCCTCTTCGGTGTCTTCGGCGATGAACTCGTTCAGGCCATGCACCAGCGCGTGCGTCAGGCGCTGGGCCACGCTGCCGCCGCGCCATTCGTTCTTTTTGGTGTCGTCCTTGGCCGCGCCTTTGGCGGTTTCGGCGACTTCAACCAAGCGCTCACCGGCATCCGGGCGGCGGTTCAGCACCACGTCTTCCACGCGCTCGCGCAGGGTGGGTTCCAGCTCGTCGTACACGCCCATCATCCCGGCGTTGACGATGCCCATGTCCATCCCGGCTTGGATGGCGTGGTACAGAAACACGGTGTGGATCGCCTCGCGCACCGGGTCGTTGCCCCGGAAGCTGAAAGACACGTTGCTCACGCCGCCGCTGACCTTCGCGCCCGGCAGATTCGCTTTGATCCAGCGCGTGGCCTCGATGAAGTCCACGGCGTAGTTGTTGTGCTCTTCAATGCCGGTGGCGATGGCGAAGATGTTGGGGTCGAAGATGATGTCTTCGGGCGGAAAGTCCACCTCATCGACCAAGATGCGGTAAGCGCGTTCGCAAATCTCGATTTTGCGGGCGCAGGTGTCGGCTTGGCCTTGCTCGTCAAACGCCATGACCACGGCGGCTGCGCCGTAGCGTTTGACCAGCTTGGCTTGGCGCTTGAACTCGTCCACGCCTTCTTTCATGCTGATCGAGTTGACAATGCCTTTGCCCTGAATGCATTGCAGCCCGGCTTCGATCACGCTCCACTTGGAGCTGTCGATCATGATCGGCACGCGGGCGATGTCGGTTTCACCGGCAATCAGGTTCAAAAAGCGCACCATCGCGGCGCGGCTGTCGAGCATGGCCTCGTCCATGTTGATGTCGATGACCTGCGCGCCGTTTTCGACTTGCTGGCGGGCCACGGCCAAAGCTTTCTCGAACTCACCGTTCAAGATCATTCGTGCAAAAATCTTGGAGCCGGTGACGTTGGTGCGCTCGCCCACGTTGACGAACAGCGACGAAGCATCAACCGACACCGGTTCCAGCCCCGACAATTTCATGGGCGGCACAGCGGACAAAGCAGCGGCAGACACCGCAGCAACGGGAGAGGACAAAGAAATGGAAGAATCAGACATGCAGCAACTCACCTGGAAAAGCGCCAAACAGGTGAGCGTCGTTGCGTCCCGGTGCGCCGGGGATCCAAGCCTGACGAACACCCTGAGCATGGGTTTCGCTGCAACGCTCCTTGGAGGCGCGCAATTTTAACGGACATGCTTTGCGGCCACCGAGGCAAAGCCATCGCCTGATTGCGGTGCAATTGCTACGGCAGGCCGTAAATAAGCGTAAATAGTTGGATCTGCGCCTTGTCTCGGCTTCAAAATGTCAAGCTGTTCCACACTGATCTGCGCCCGGATTTCAGTCCTGCTTTGCACTTCGCACCATGAGTTCCTCTAGCCTGCCCCCCGATGCCAAGATGGCGCGGGACGCCTTGCGCCGCCGCATTGATGCGGAGTTGGAGCAAATCGGCCCGATCAATGTCAGTTCGTGGATGATGGGCTTGTCATCGAAACCCGCGCCTGCGCCTGTGCGCCATCAAGATCAGTGGGCGACCTCGGTAGAAATTGAAGCCCGACTGGGGCGCTTGCTCTGGAAAGAAAGCGCCAAGCTCAAAGAAGGACAGTGCTTTCATGTGCTGACTTCAACGTCGCAGTTGGTGGCAGTGCTCAAGCCCGAAACTGGCGCAACGTACCTGAAGGAGCAGGTGCTGATCACGGAAATGCGCGGCTGGCAATTGCAGCGCCGCCCGGCTGCCGCGTTCAGTTCGCCGCCGGGTTATCGGCGCACCACCATGACTGCGGCCCTGTGGCGCTTTGCGCTGTTCGACCTAGAGGGCAACAAGGTGCTGCCGGGGCGCTACCGCGAAGCACCGCTGGTATTGCGCCAACTGCCCGCCGTAGAGCGCGACTTGGTGCCAGTGCGTCAAGTCAAGCTGATGCAGATGATCAGCCGCAAAGCCTACACCTTCACCGAGTTACTGGCCCTCACCCAATTGAGCGATGAGCAACTCAGCCGCGACTTGGCTGCGCTCTACCTCGCCCGCAGCTTGCGGGCGTTGGGGCCGCCTCAGGCCGCTTCGGCGTAAAACCCGTTCAGGCGGCGCGTGCTCAGCGGGGCCACCGCGTCGTGGATCGCGTTGATGTGCTGGGGCGTGGTGCCGCAGCAGCCACCGACGATGTTCACCAGCCCTTCCGCCGCAAACTCGCGCACCAGTCGGCTGGTCACGTCTGGGGTTTCGTCAAAGCCGGTGTCGCTCATCGGGTTGGGCAGACCGGCGTTGGGGTAGCAGCTGATGAAGGTGTCCGGCGCGGCCTTGGCCAGCTCCTGGATGTAAGGGCGCATCAGCGTCGCGCCCAGGGCGCAGTTCAGGCCCACCGCCAGCGGGCGGGCGTGGCGCACGCTGTGCCAGAAAGCCGTCACGGTCTGGCCCGACAGGATGCGGCCCGAGGCATCGGTCACCGTGCCGCTGATGAGGATGGGCAGGCGCTCGCCCGAGTTCTCAAAATACTCATCGATGGCAAACAGCGCCGCCTTGGCGTTGAGCGTGTCAAAAATCGTTTCGACCAGCAGCACGTCCGAGCCGCCTTCGACCAGCGCTTCGACTTGCTCGTAATAGGCGGCGCGCAGCTCTTCAAAGGTGACGTTGCGTGCGGCGGGGTCGTTCACGTCCGGGCTGATGCTGGCGGTCTTGGGCGTGGGGCCGACGGCTCCGGCCACAAAACGGGGTTTGTCGGGCGTGCTGAACTTGTCGCAGGCGGCACGCGCCAGCCGGGCGGAGGCCAGATTCATCTCGCGCGCCAAGTGCGCCATCTCGTAGTCGGCCTGGGCGATGGTGGTCGCGCCAAAGGTGTTGGTCTCGATCAGGTCGGCCCCGGCGGCCAGATAGGCTTCGTGGATGTCACGAATCACGTCCGGGCGGGTCAGCGACAGCAGCTCGTTGTTGCCCTTCACGTCTTTCGGGAAGTCGGTAAAGCGCTCACCCGCGCCATCTGCGCCGCTGTAGCCCGCGCCCCGGTACTGCGCCTCGCCCAGCTTGAAGCGTTGAATCATGGTGCCCATTGCGCCATCAAGGATAGCGATACGGTGTTGCAAGATGGCGGGTAAGGCGAGGGCTCGGGTGTAGGTGATGGGCTTCATGGTCGGCAGATTGTAGAAAGTGCTGGGGCGCAAGAGTTGCCCCAAGGTGATATCCGCCATCGGTGAGCGGGTAAGACCGCTCAGCCCTGTTGCGGCACTAACGTGATTTGCAACTCGCAACCCACGGCTTGGGCGTAGCGTTTCAGGGTGGACAGGGATGGCGAGTGCTTGCCCGCCGCCTCCAGCCGCGAGATGGTGCTTTTGGTCGTACCCATGCGTTCGGCCACCGCGTCTTGTGTCAGTCCGGCGCGGGCGCGGGCTTGCAGCAGTTGTCCAATGATTTGGTATTCCAGCGACAACTCGGCATAAGTCTCTTGGAAACTGGCGCGCTTGCGGGCACGGGCCAGAAACTGATCGTGCTGATGACGCACGGGGGTGTATTTCAGGTCAGCCATGTTGCAACTCCTTGAGGCGCTTTCGAGCTAGTTTCAGTTCTTGATCCGGGGTTTGTTGAGTTTTCTTGATGAAGGCGTGCAGAACAACAACCCGCTTGCCAATCATGAAGCAGTAGAACGCCCGGCCTATGCCTGACTTGCCACGCGGGCGCAGTTCAAACAAGCCATCACCAAAGGCACGTGAGTGGGGCAAGCGCAGGCTGGGGCCGTGCTCCATGAGCAGCTCGACCAGATGGGCGTAGTCGGCCAGCACATCGGCGGGCCAAGACTCAATCTCAGCCAGCACCCGCTCGTGGAAGTATTCGATGTCAAAAGCCATGATATCGAAATGTTAGCAACTTTGCTAACATTTCGCAAGTTCTGGTGTCTGCTCGCCGCCTAGCTGTCACACATCGGGCGGTGTTATGTCTGAGGTTTTTTCAAAAAAATTTGAGAGTGACTTAAAACGACATGGTTTGTCAGGGGTGGTATTTACGATGAGCACATGCCTCACAAACCCAACCATCAAGAGACCATCGCGTACCGACTGACTGAAATCCTGCGCCGCCTCAATGAAGGCGAAAAGCTGGAGCCGCATGCGCTGGTGGAAGAATTTGGCGTCAACCTACGCACCATTCAGCGCGACCTGAACGAGCGGTTTGCCTTTCTGGAACTGGAAAAGAAAGACGGCGTTTACACCATCAACCGGATGCGCCTGGGCAAGCTCAACTTTGAGGACGTGCAGCGTTTCGCCAGCTTGGCCGGGCTGCAAGGTCTGCACCCAACACTTTCGACGGATTTTCTAAAATCGATTTTAGAAAATAGCTTACAAAGCGCGCTGCTGATTCGCGGTCACAACTACGAAGACTTGCAGGGCAAAGAGCCGCTATTTAACCAGCTCAAGCAGGCCATTGAAGAGCGCCACCCCATCAGCTATCAATACACCAAACCCACCGGCCCGAAGATGGTTGAAGCCGTGCGGCCTTATAAATTGGTGAATCAAGATGGCATTTGGTATTTGGCCGCCACCGATGCGGGGCTGCTCAAATCGTATACCTTCAGCAAAATAGATCGGCTGCTGATTTCGCCCGAAACCTTCACGCCCGACCCGGCCATCATCAAAAATCTCAGCGAGGAAGACAGCATCTGGCTGAACCTGAAGAAAACCGAAGTGGTGCTCAAAGTGGCGCGACATGCCGCCGACTACTTCTTGCGCCGCAAGCTTATCGGCGGCCAGAAGATTGAGAAACAACTCGAAGACGGCGGTTTGATCGTCTCCGGCACCATCGCCCACCCGAACCAGATTTTGCCAATCGTGCGCTACTGGCTGCCCAGCATCCACGTCATCAGTCCTGAAGGGATGCAGGCCGAGCTGGAAAACCAGCTGCGGGCCTACCTCGGGCAGGCGTGATGTAACACAGCCACCTCTTTCAAAAAAATTCACTCAGTCTGTGCCGTGGCACAGGTGGGGCGGAGCTTTGCCAACTTAATCACCCAGAAAGCCACTCCATGACTTATTGCACAGGCTGCGGCCACCAGATTCATGAAACCGCCCCGGCCTGCCCGCAGTGCGGGGCCGTTCAACCAGCCGCCAAGCTTACGGTTCAGGCTGGCAAAAAAGCGCAAGGCACCTTATGGCTGCCCGTGCCCGCGCTGGTTTGCGGGCTGATCCCCGTTTTTGCTCTGTCCGATCCTCATGGATCAACACACGAGCAAGTCATGGGCATGGTCATGTTTGCCGTTGCAGCCATCGCGCTGGCTGGTGTCGGTCTGGCACGACAGGAGCGCGGACGCGGCATGTCCATCGCCGCGCTGGTGCTGGGCGTGATTGGCCTGCTGGGCGCTATCGGCTCGCAAGTTTGAAGTTTTTTTGTAACCACAGGAGAGAAAAAATGACGACCAACATGGTGTTCTGCCGAGGCTGCGGCAAACCGATTCACTCTTCAGCACTCACCTGCCCGCATTGTGGTGCAACCCAAGGATATGCACCCAGCGCAACTGATTCCCCAAAAAGTAGGATCACCGCTGGCGTGCTAGCGCTGTTGCTGGGCGGCCTGGGGATTCACAAGTTCTACACCGGCTCTTGGGGCTTGGGCATCGTTTACATCGTGCTGTGCTGGACTTTTGTGCCCGGCATTGTGGCGCTGGTAGAGGGCATTCGCTACCTCACACTGTCAGATACCGAGTTCCAGCACAAAGCAGCGCAATTGAATGGCCCCTTCAGCTTTTTGTGGTGAAGAGCACCACAGCCCATCCGATGTCAATTTTTCAAAATTGACCGCTATCGATGAAAGTTCCTTACGAATTGAAACTATAGTGATTCAAAAACAGGGAGCGATCATGCAAAAAGCATCAGCAATCTTGAGCTTGGCCACTTGCGCGTGTGCGTTGCCCCCCGATCCCGATCAGAGCGCAGTACACTGAATCTTCATGCATTGCGCCTCAGTTTTGAATCCGCCACCTGTCTCTTACTTAACCTGGAGTAAATAAAAATGCCTCTTCCAATCATTATTGCCGCTGCTGTAGCAGCCGCTGTGGGCTACGGAGCAAAAAAGGGTATTGATGGCTATCAAAGCCATTCAGAAGCTGATGAAATTGTTGATGGGGCTAAGCGCCGCTACAATAGCAAAAAAGTTTCTTTTGACAAGCAAGAGAAAAATACACAAATAGAATTAGAGCAACTTGGCTCCCTAGAGTTGAATATTGGTAAAAAATTCGATGAATTCTCAACTATTGCCGAAGAGCTGCTGGAGAAATTGAATCGTGGTCGGCAAAATAAATTAAAAGTCAATCTGCCGAAACATCAACTTGAAAAAATCGAAAACTACAAATTCACTGCTCTCGGTGTGCTGGGCAGCGTGGCTGGTGCTGGTGTTGCCGGCGCAGCGGCAGGCTTTGCGGTATACGGCGGTGTGATGACATTTGCCGCAGCCTCTACCGGTACGCTCATTTCAACTTTGTCAGGTGCAGCAGCTACCAATGCTACGTTGGCCGCTATTGGTGGCGGTGCACTGAGTGCAGGTGGGTTGGGCATAGCTGGTGGTACAGCCATTTTGGGAGCAGCCGTAGCTGCTCCAGTGTTGGCAATTGCTGGTTGGGCTTATGCAAACCACGGCGAAGAAGCTTTACGTAATGCCCGTAAAGCCCGCGATGAAGCAGATAAAGCTATTGAAAAGCTGGATAAGGCAGAACAATCGTTGAAGAGAACCCAGCAATACGCGAGCAGGGTGCGCGTGGCACTCAATGATGGATACAGCATTTTTCAGAGTTATTTGGGGAAATTGCATGAGGTCGATCAGGTACTCAAGCGAGCCAAGCAACTCAACGAAGATGCTGAGCAGAAGCTGCAATCAATGAGTGATGAAGTCATGCAAACCATTGAAAATGGCTTCTCACTAGCTGCAATCCTTACCGATATTATCACCACTCCTTTGTTTAAGATGAAGATCGAAAACAGTAGGCTCGTACAAGACAAAGATGGTATGCCTGTCATGGAAAAAGATAGTGATGGCTCAATGATCTTGAATGCATCGGCTGTTAATGAGTCTATCAACAATGGCAGGCGAGGTTTTGATCAGTTTAACCTCTCATGATGTTTTACTGAGTTTTAATGTAAAGTGGCTTAATTGCCACTTTTTCTATTTAATCTAGGGAATTAATATGAATGTGGCTGCACAATTCGACTGGACTCACGAACTGGAAAAAACTGTTGTCAAAAGCTTAGTTACTTCGTTTAGTTTAGATTTTTTGCTTTTTGAAGATAAACGTGGTGGCAATGTTGACACAATTCACAATGCACGCCAAGGTGTCTATGCCAGTGAAGCTGAGCACCAAAAATATGAACAGCGTGGAGATTATAAAGAGGTCAGCGATCTTTATCATCAGCATAAAAATTACATAGATCATGGTGTGTCAGATAAGCAGAAGCATCAAGATGGAGTAATCTATGACCCATATCGTCAAAAATTCATGGCCCCTGATGAGATTAAAAAGAGAGACTTAGATCATACAATTTCTGCAAAAAATATTCACGATGACCAGGGGCGAGTATTGGCTGGACTCGATGGCGTTGAATTGGCAAATCAAAATAGCAATCTAACATCCACTCATCGCTCCATTAATCGTTCTAAAAATTCAGATTCTGCTAATGATTTTTTAGTGAGGTTGAAAGCTTCTATCCCCAAGTTTGAAGCTGATGTGCAAAATAAACAACAGCGGCTTTCTAAAATGCCACGCGATACGCCCGAGCAACAGGATAAATTTCGTAAGTTACAAGATGATATTTGTAAAAAACAAGAAAAAATAGAAGCATTAAGATCGGTTGATGCTGAGGGAGTGCGTGCGCAAGATCGTAAAGCCCGTGCTGATTATAATAAAAATATTAATAAGGCGTACTATACGAGTAGTAAGTTTTTAAAAGCTTCTGCTTTTTCTGCTGGTGCATCTGGGCTGCAAATGGGAATGCGACAGATGCTTGGTTTGATTATGGCTGAAATTTGGTTTGAATTGCGTGAGCAGCTTCCAATTATTATTCATAAAATAAAGTCTGGCTTCGATTTGGAGGTTTTTGTCGACAAAATTGCTGTTACTTTAAAAAATATCTGGGAACGTATCTCTGCTCGCTTTAGTGATTTTTTGATTCAATTTAGAGACGGCATGTTTGCGGGAATTATGTCGAGTCTGACAACGACATTGCTAAACATTTTTGCAACTTCGCAAAAAATGATGGTGAAGTTGATCCGCGAGATGTGGGGCAGCTTGGTTCAAGTCATAAAAATCATCACATTCAACCCGGAAAATCTAGGTACTGTGGATATGATGAAGGCTGTATCCAGTATTTTGGCCGTTGGTATTTCTACCGTGCTAGGAACAATGATTTATAGCGCACTGGTGCCTGTTTTGAATTTTCCTTTTGGTGTTGAGTTGGCTGCATTTATTAGTGCTTTGTCAACAGGGATTATTGTGCTGGGCTTTCAATATTTTATAAGTCATAGTGCCTCGATGAAGAAGGTCTGGGACTTCTTGGGGAAAATTGACCATAGCTATACATTGGAGCAATTCCGTGCTATCAATGCTAAACTCGATGCTTACTTGGAAGAACTTGCGCGAATTGATTTTAATATCGACCCCTTGGAGCTAGAAGAATTCACTTTGGCTTTGGCAAGCCAAAGTGGTGAATTAGAGAAAAGTATAATTTTAAAAAGAGAAATATCTCGCAGAAATATAGAGCTGCCATTTGAAATTGGAAATCATGATTCCACTAGGAAATGGTTATCAGGTCTGTCTAAAAAATGAAACCTTTTCCCTGCTTTCGTTGCGGTGCCTGCTGTCGTCATGTGAATGTAGCGCAGGAAACAAAATTTCTTGACGGTGGCAACGGAACTTGTCGTTACTTTGATTTAATAAATAAAAATTGTAGGATTTATGAAAATCGTCCAGATATTTGCCGCATTGATCTGCAATATAATTTAAATTATCGCCACAAATACTCTTGGGAAGATTTTGTGGTTGTAAACTTGCAAATTTGTGAGCATCTGCAAAAGAACCTTAATGATAAAATGTGATGTTTTTAAATTTCCATGATTATTTTTTATGAGTATAAAAAATATCGGCGGAATAAAGTTTCCTGTAGTCCAGGATATTGAAAGACTGCACTTTAAAAGTGCAAAAATATTTATATTCCCGTGCCTATCCGCCCCAAGCCCGCTACCTATTCCTGCCCCGTGTGCCACTGGTCTAAAACTGTCGCACCGCTCAGCGATGCTTTGATGCCCGGCGAGTTCTTCAGTGCCTGCCCGCGCTGTCACCATTCGCCGCTGGACAGGAAAACGGCCAGTCTTGCGCAAGCCACGCTGGGCGGCTTGGCGGACACGCTCAAGCGCCTGTGGTGATGGTCTTTAAACCCTCAAAGGCTTCGTCGAAATCCGGCGGTGATGCCACCTAGTGCGCCGCATGGGCGGTGTGACAATACCGCCCATGCCCGCCTCCACCATCCTCAGCCAGACCTTTGGCTACGCCGCTTTTCGCGGCCCGCAGGCCGCCATCGTCGAGCATGTGATCCAGGGCGGCGACGCGCTGGTGCTGATGCCCACCGGCGGCGGCAAAAGCCTGTGCTACCAAATCCCCGCCATCGCCCGCCAGCAGGCCGGGCACGGGGTCAGCATCGTGGTCTCGCCGCTGATTGCGCTGATGCACGACCAAGTCGGCGCGCTGCACGAGGCGGGCGTCGAAGCCGCCTTCCTCAACTCCACCCTGAGCCTGGACGAGGCCAACGCCGTCGAGCAGCGCTTGCTGCGCGGCGAAATCACCCTGCTCTACGCCGCGCCCGAGCGCGTCACCACGCCGCGCTTTCTGGCCCAACTCGATGCGCTGCACCAGCGCGGGCAACTCAGCCTGTTTGCGATTGACGAGGCGCACTGCGTCAGCCAGTGGGGCCACGACTTTCGGCCCGAGTACCGCCAGCTCACCGTGCTGCACGAGCGTTACCCCGGCGTGCCGCGTCTGGCCCTGACCGCCACGGCGGACGCGCTGACCCGCGCCGACATCGTCGAGCGCCTGCAACTGGAAGACGCGCGCCAGTTCGTCAGCAGCTTTGACCGGCCCAACATCCGCTACCAAATCGTCGAAAAGCAGGATCCGACCCAGCAGTTGCTGCGCTTGATCCAGCGCGAACACGCGGGCGAGGCGGGCATCGTCTACTGCCAGTCGCGCAAAAAGGTCGAAGACATTGCCCAGACGCTGTGCGAGCACGGCATCAACGCCTTGCCCTACCACGCGGGGCTGGAAGCGCGCCTGCGCCAGACGCACCAAGACCGCTTTTTGCGCGAAGACGGCATCGTCATGGTCGCCACCATCGCCTTCGGCATGGGCATCGACAAGCCGGACGTGCGCTTCGTCGCCCACTTGGACATGCCGAAAAACATCGAAGGCTATTACCAAGAAACGGGCCGCGCCGGGCGCGACGGATTGAGTGCCCACGCCTGGATGAGCTACGGCCTGCAAGACGTGGTCAACCAGCGCCGCATGATCGACGAAAGCCCGGCGGGCGAAGACTTCAAGCAAGTCATGCGCGGCAAGCTCGATGCCCTGCTGGCCCTGGCCGAAGCCACCGACTGCCGCCGCGTGCGCCTGCTGGCTTACTTTGACGAAGCCAGCGCGCCCTGCGGAAACTGCGACAACTGCCTCACCCCGCCCGCGATTTGGGATGGTACGGACGCGGCGCGCAAGCTGCTGTCCACCGTTTACCGCGTGCAGCAGGCCAGCGGCATCAGCTTTGGTGCAGGGCAAGTTATCGACATCTTGCGCGGCAAAAAGACCGACAAGGTGCAGCAGTTCGGCCACGAGGCCTTAAGCACTTTTGGCATAGGCGCGGACATGAGCGAGCAGCAACTGCGCAGCGTGCTGCGCCAACTGATTGCCACGGGCGCGCTGGCGGTGGACGCGCAGGCCTACAACACACTGCGCTTGACCGATGCCTCACGCGCCGTGTTGAAAGGCGAAACCGCTGTGCATCTGCGGCTGTCAGCCAGCGGCCCGGCGGAGCGCAAACCTCGGCGCGAACGCACCGCCACCCGCGCCACGCCGCCCGCAGCGGCCAACTTGGACAGCATCGCCCAAGCGCGGTTTGCGGCGCTCAAAGCCTGGCGCGCCGAAGTCGCCCGCGAACACAACTTGCCCGCCTACGTCATCTTTCACGATGCCACCTTGGCCGCCATCGCCGAGCGCGCGCCCCAAACCGCCGCCGAGTTGACCGGCATCAGCGGCATGGGCGCAGCCAAATTAGAGAAGTACGGCGCAGCGGTGCTAGAGGTCTGCGTCGGCATGTGACCGATTTCGTTTTCTTGCATGAAGGCAACCATGTTCAACATCTTCAAAAAATCTGCCCCCGCTGCAACCACGGCTCCCGTTCCTGCCCCGGCCCAGATACCGCCTGTAGAGCAAGCCAATCAACTGATTGAACTCGGCAACCAGCACGAAGACGACGGGCAGTTCGACGCGGCCATCGCCCATTACCAGCAGGCGCTGGCCTTGGTGCCCGGTTACTGGCGTGCGCACCTGAACTTGGGCAATGTGTTCAAAGCCGCCGACCAAGTCGATCAGGCGTTCGAGCACTACCGCATGGCCCACGCCCAGCTGCCGCAGCATCACGCCACCTGCTACAACTTGGGATGTGAGCTGATCCGGCTGCGGCGCATGGACGAAGCCATCGCCTTGCTGCGCGATGCCGTGCGCATCAAGCCCGATTTCGCCGATGCGATGGTGATGCTGGCCGAAGCGCTGGAAGCCCAAAAACAGTTGGCCGAAAGCTTGGAATGGCTGAACCTTGCACTCACCCTGCGGCCCGATGAAGCGGGCATTTTGTTCAACAAGCTGGTCACCTTAGAAAAGCTGGAGCGCTACGAAGAAGGCGAGGCCGTGGCCCAGCAGTTGATTCAGCAGCCCGAGGGTTTGATTCCCGGTTTGGATTTCCTCGCCGAGTACGCCAAGAAATACGGCGAGGTGCAAAAAGCTTTGGCCTATTACCGCCAAATGCCGCCCGCGCAAATGAGGCGCAGCACCTACAGCAATTACCTGCTCACGCTGACGTACGACCCGCACCTCGACCCCGCCTGGGTGTTGAGCGAGCACAAGCGCTTCAACGACTACCTGGAAAGCACCACGCCGGTGGTCTTGCCACCCCGCATCACCCGCATCAAACGGCGCATTGGATTTATCTCGCCAGATTTTTCAGATCGTCCGGTGGCGACGTTCATCTTGAAGTTGTTTGAGCTGCTGAACCGCGAGCGTTTTGAAGTCTGGGGTTACTACGTTCACAGCGACCACGACGCGATCACCGACCAAATCAAGCGCAGTCTGGACGGTTGGCGTGAGTTGAGTGGCCTGAGAACCCAAGCTGCGGCACAGCTGATTGCCCAAGATGGCGTTGACATTTTGGTGGACTTGGCGGGTCACACCGGCAGCAGCCGTTTGGACGTGCTGGCCTTGAAACCCGCGCCTGTGATTGCGACGTGGCTGGGCTACTTGGGCACCACAGGGCTGGATACGGTCGATTTCCGCATCGTCGATGGCTACACCGATCCGCCCGGCATGACCGAGACGCACCACACCGAACAACTGGTGCGACTGGCGCACAGCCAATGGTGCTACCTGCCGCGTGACGACCACCCCGCCGTCGAGTCGCTGCCCGCGCTGCGCCAAGGCGGCATCACCTTTGGCTCGTTCAACAACTTCGTGAAAATTTGCGATGAGGCGCTGGCGCTGTGGGCGCAGTTGCTGGCCCGCGTGCCCAACAGCCGTTTGTTGATTGCCGCCATCCCTGTCGGACGCTCTCGCCAGCGTGTCACCGAGTTTTTCACCCAGCAAGGCGTATCACCCACGCGCTTGGAGTTTGTGGGGCGCACCAGCTTCGTGCAGTACCTTACCAACTACAACCGCGTCGATATCGCGTTGGATTCATTTCCTTATAACGGTGCCACCACCACCTGCGACGCGCTGTACATGGGTGTGCCCGTGCTGACGCTGGCGGGTCAGCACTCGGTGGCGCGCAGCGGCGTGAGTTTGATGACCAACATCGGCTTGCCCGAATGGGTGGCGCACAGCCCGCAGGAGTTTTTGGACATCGGGGCGCGTTTGGCGGCTGATATTCCGGCGCTGGCGCAGTTGCGAGCGGGTTTGCGCAAGCGCTTCATGGCCTCGCCCTTGGGTGATCAGAAGCTGTTTGCGCGGGATTTTGAAGCGGTGCTGGATGAGATGTGGCGGCTCAAAGGTTCTGACAGTCAAACAGCACTGCATCTGCCTCGTTTGCGTTTGGCCTGCGAGAGTGATCCTGGCAATAGTCGAGCTTGCTACGAGTTGGCTGTTGCATTGGTCTCTCAGGGTGACAGTCAAGAGGCGGTGTATTTTTTACGAAAAGCACTGGGAATCCACCCCGATTTTTATCATGCGATGGTGTTGTTTGCAGAAATATTGATGGCATCTTCGGATTTTGAAGAGGGCTTGAGTTGGTCTAAAAAAGCATTAGCCATCTCAGAAAATGGCGACAGAGAGTTGCTGTGTGCCTTATTCTGTTTGGATAAACTTGATCGGATTGAAGAGGGGGAGTCTCTGGCTGTACGGCCCTTGTCTAATCAAAATTCTGAAGGCAAGAGGCTACAGTTTTTGGCAAGATTCTCTATGAAAAATGGAGAGATTGATAAAGGATTGCTTTATTATAGGAGAGCTCTGGCTTTGGGGGTTGATTCTCCATCTTATTCTAGTTATTTGCTGGCATTAATGTCCTCATTCAATATGGAGCAAAGCGAAATTCTAGAGGAGCATAAAAAATTCAATCAATTTTTCACAGTTCGGAAAAAATTTGTGGGGAATCTGTGGTCTGCGAGGAGTGTTCGGCGTATAGGTTTTATCTCTCCTGATTTGAGAGGGCATGCTGTGGCCTTATTTGTTGAGAAATTATTTCTAAATTTAGATAGATCAAGGTTTGAAGTTTTCATCTATTCTGCATGCTCACCTATCCTGCATGATAATTTGACTGGAAAAATACGAGAGTGTGTGGATGGATGGGTTGATGTAAATATACATTCTGGTCAAGATGCGGCCTCAATAATTGCAAGAGATTGCATAGATATTTTGATAGATTTATCGGGGCACACAGCAGGAAATCGATTAGATGTGTTGGTACACCAACCCGCGCCTGTGATTGCGACGTGGCTGGGCTACTTGGGCACCACAGGGCTGGATACGGTCGATTTCCGCATCGTCGATGGCTACACCGATCCGCCCGGCATGACCGAGACGCACCACACCGAACAACTGGTGCGACTGGCGCACAGCCAATGGTGCTACCTGCCGCGTGACGACCACCCCGCCGTCGAGTCGCTGCCCGCGCTGCGCCAAGGCGGCATCACCTTTGGCTCGTTCAACAACTTCGTGAAAATTTGCGATGAGGCGCTGGCGCTGTGGGCGCAGTTGCTGGCCCGCGTGCCCAACAGCCGTTTGTTGATTGCCGCCATCCCTGTCGGACGCTCTCGCCAGCGTGTCACCGAGTTTTTCACCCAGCAAGGCGTATCACCCACGCGCTTGGAGTTTGTGGGGCGCACCAGCTTCGTGCAGTACCTTACCAACTACAACCGCGTCGATATCGCGTTGGATTCATTTCCTTATAACGGTGCCACCACCACCTGCGACGCGCTGTACATGGGTGTGCCCGTGCTGACGCTGGCGGGTCAGCACTCGGTGGCGCGCAGCGGCGTGAGTTTGATGACCAACATCGGCTTGCCCGAATGGGTGGCGCACAGCCCGCAGGAGTTTTTGGACATCGGGGCGCGTTTGGCGGCTGATATTCCGGCGCTGGCGCAGTTGCGAGCGGGTTTGCGCAAGCGCTTCATGGCCTCGCCCTTGGGCGATCAGGCGCTGTTTGCGCGAGATTTTGAGGCGGTGCTGGATGAGATGTGGCGGCTCAAAATGGCACCCAAATCAACGTAATGCCTCAATTTAGGCCGGCGTGGCGGTAGGCGCGGTGAATTTGCGCTACTTCGACGGAGTAGGTTTGGTACCAGCGCTCGCGTCCGACCTGTTGCGCCATCAGGTGGTCGCTGTGTTGTTTCCAGGCGCGAATGCTGGCTTCGTCAGGCCAGTAGGACAGGGCGATTTCTTGCGTGCCCTCGGTCACGGCGCAGAACTCTAGGCAGCCAAATTGCGTCAAGGCCAGCTCGCGCAGTTGACTGGCAACTTGGCTGTATTCAGCGTCGAGCACGCGGGCTTGTGCCCGGAAAATCACCACCCACATGGTCGTCCTTGTGTTGAACTGACTTGCAGACGACCGCTGTGGCCGTGCTGCGCATGGGGTGAATTCTAAAAGCGCGGCTTCAGAACAGGCGCGCTACCAGCGGAATCAACAGCGCGGCCAGCACGACTTGCAAGCCCAGCGCCAAAGCGGCCCACGCGCCCGCTTCTGCATCGACTTGCAGCGCGCGGGCGGCCCCGATGCCGTGGGCTGCGGTGCCCAATGCGAAGCCGCGTGCCATCAAACCGGTGGCATCGGTGCCAATGCCCAGCAGCGTGAACAGGTACTTGCCCGACAGCGTGCCGATCATCCCCGTCACCACCGCGAACACAGCGGCCAGCGCCGGAATGCCGCCGATTTTTTCAGCGATGCCCATCGCTACCGGGGCAGTGACGGATTTGGAGGCCAGCGAGAGCACGATGTCCATCGGCAAGCCCAGCGCCCAAGCCATGCCGACGGCGCTGATGGCAGCGGCTCCGCCACCGGCCAGCGCGGCCAGCAAAAATTGCCGCCAATGCGCCCGCAGCGCCACCCGCCGTTGCCACAGCGGCCACGCCAGCGCCACCACCGCAGGGCCGAGCAAAAAGTGAATGAACTGTGCGCCCGAGAAATAGGTGGGATAGGCGGTGCCCGTCAGTGTCAGCCCGGTGGCCAGCGTCGCCACTGAAAACAGCACCGGATTGGCCCACGGCGCTTGCGCCATGCGGGCATAAAACGCCTGTGCCAGCACGTACACCACCAGCGTTGCCGTCAGCCCAAACAGCGGCGTGGACGACAGGTAGACCCACAGTTGCACAAAGTCGGTCATGGCTGTGGCGCTCCGGGGTCAGGGTTGGTGGGACGGGGCATCAGTGCGCGCAGCACCAGCGCGGTCACGGCCAAGCTGATCCACGTCGAGACCACGACGACGACAACCAAGCGCAGACCGTATTGGCCCAGCAACCCCAAGTGCGTCATCACGCCGACACCCACGGGCACGAACAGCAGCGACAAATGCGTGAGCAAAAACTGCGCGGTTCCCGCCACGCTCTCGCGCAGCGGTGCCCAACCCAGTGCCACCAGCAACAGCATCAGCCCCACCACCGGGCCGGGAAACGGCAGTTTGAAGCCGCGCGCCAAGACCTCGCCGATGGACTGGAGCACCAGCAGCCAAGCGAAGCCTTGCAGCGCTTTCAAAACCGTTCCAGTTCCGGGAAGGCGATTTTGCCGCCGCGCACCAGCATCTTTCCGTACTCAGCGCAGCGGTGCAGCGTGGGAATCACCTTGCCGGGGTTGAGCAGCCCTTGGCTGTCAAACGCGCGTTTGATGCCGAACATTTGCTCATTCTCAGCGGCAGAAAACTGCACGCACATGCTGTTGAGCTTTTCGATGCCCACGCCGTGCTCGCCGGTCACCGTGCCGCCCATCGCCACGCTGGTTTCTAGGATGTCGGCGCCAAACAGCTCGCAGCGGTGCAACTGGTCGGGGTCGTTGGCATCAAACATGATCAGCGGGTGCAGGTTGCCATCGCCCGCGTGGAACACATTGGCGCAGCGCAGTTGGTACTTTTTTTCCATCTCGGCAATTGCCAGCAGGATGTCGGCCAAGCGTTTGCGCGGGATGGTCGAGTCCATGCACATGTAGTCCGGGCTGATGCGGCCCGAGGCGGGAAAGGCGTTTTTGCGCCCGCTCCAAAAGCGCATGCGCTCGGCCTCGTCGCGGCTGACGGCAATCGCGGTCGCACCGCAGTCGCGCAGCACGGCGCTCATGCGGCCGATTTCTTCTTCCACCTCTTCGGGCGTGCCGTCGGACTCGCACAGCAAGATGGCGGCGGCGTTCAGGTCGTAACCGGCGTGGACGAAGTCTTCGACGGCGGCGGTCATGGGCTTGTCCATCATCTCCAGCCCGGCGGGGATGATGCCCGCCGCAATCACGGCAGCCACCGCGTCACCGGCTTTGCGCATGTCGTCAAAGCTGGCCATGATGCAGCGCGCCAGCAGCGGCTTGGGGATGAGCTTCACGGTGACTTCGGTGATGACGGTCAACATGCCTTCGCTGCCGATCACCAGCGCGAGCAGGTCGTAGCCGGGCGCATCAAGCGCCGCGCTGCCGAATTCGACCTCGTCGCCTTCGATGGTGAAGCCTTTGACTTTCAGCACGTTGTGTACCGTCAGACCGTATTTCAAGCAGTGCACGCCGCCCGAGTTTTCAGCGACGTTGCCGCCGATGGTGCAGGCGATTTGGCTGCTGGGGTCGGGCGCGTAGTACAGGCCGTAGGGCGCGGCGGCTTCGCTGATGGCCAAGTTGCGCACGCCCGCTTGCACGACAGCGGTGCGGCTGGCGGCATCAACGCTCAGGATCTGGTTGAACTTGGCCAAGCTCAGTGTCACGCCCAGCGTGTGCGGCATGGCCCCGCCCGACAGCCCGGTCCCTGCCCCGCGTGCCACCACTGGCACGCCCAGCGTGTGACAAGTGCGCAGCACAGCTTGGATTTGCGCATAAGTTTCGGGCAGCGCCACCACCAGCGGGCGCTCGCGATAGGCGGTCAGGCCATCGCATTCGTAGGGCGTGGTGTCTTCGGCGTTCCACAGCAGCGCGTGACCGGGCAGCACCGCTTGCAACGCACGCACCACTTGGGCTTGGCGCTGGGCACGTTCAACAGGAGACAGCGGGGGTGGCGTGGCAGATGCGTTCATGGTGGGGGTTCCGGCAATGACCGCAAACTGTAGTTCAAGCCCGCCGCGCTGAGGTGAAGATTTCTAACGGGGCGCGTGAATTACGGCGGTGCGATGCACGCCTTTCAACTCACGCTTTTCTTCAGCCACTCGGCAAAGGCGGCGCACTCCCAGCGATCCATCGCGCCGGTGCGCCAGCACAGGTAGTGGGCGTGCGGGCTGGGCACGTTGC
>ERZ724524.563-NODE-563-length-24294-cov-6.365032_pt1 | contig 24294 bp, 16 predicted proteins | sample MGYA00376057_ERZ724524 | MGnify/ENA primary metagenome ERZ724524 (study PRJEB28724, sample SAMN07190888) | wastewater metagenome | isolation source: influent of sewage treatment plant in Hong Hong | place: USA: Christiansburg, Virginia | collected 2016-03-01 ...
TGTTCAAGTTGAACATCTTTGTAAATAATTGGCAATGCTAATTCTTTTTTGACAAAATATCCATTACTTATTAATTCAAAAAGTAAACACTCTTTATATGCCGATTCCAATAATCCTGGGCCTAATTTCTTATGCACTTCAATTGCATACCCTATAATGATATTAGATAAATCGTTTTCATTCATATTATTATTTATTTTCTTTGTGAAACTTTGTGCTCCTTTGTGAAACTTTGTGATATTTTAATTCTTCTAATTTTTATTCTATTTTTTTTTAAAAGTCTTTCTTAGAATCTTATATATGGACTTACCTTATCCACCCATTCCTTATCCAGCGCCCCCGTATTGAGCAAGTCTTCTTTAGATCTAAATGGTCCGTGATTATTTCGGTAAGCTATGAGGATCTTGGCTTCCTTCGCGCGGATGTAAAAGTGTTTGGCAAGTGTTAATTCATCACATGAGTTAATATTGATGCGGGTTTGTTCTGTCGTAAAAACTATATATTGACGAATCTTTTGAAATACTGAGTCAGGTAAGTTGTACGTAGATTGTATTTGGTCAAGACTGTGAAATCCTCCTAATTTATTGCGCCAATTCAAGATTTTATTTGCATAACCTGGACCTATTCCTGGCAAATCATCCAATTGTTCCACTGTTGCTGAATTGATGTCTACATTGGAAATTTTCTTGATGAATGCTTTCTTTTCAAAATTTTGGGAAACTTCTGCTTCATGCATTGGTCCAGTAATTTGAACAAAAGGAGCTAATTGATCAAAAGTCTTATCGTCCATGGAATAGATGCGTTTCAAATCTTCAGCCTTTTTATATTTAAAGCCGGCCTTTTTAAAATTTTCTATTCCTTTAGCAATTTTCTGATCGACACCCATTTTAATCAGTTCTTGCATTGAAATAGTGTTTGGATCAAATGATTTTAGATTTGAAGTCTTGACTCCATTCGCATTGTTATTCCTACCTTTTTTGGTAAAAGTGGAATACTGGTTATAACTAGCCTCACGATGACTTTGGTTATTTGCAGAATTTTTATTCAACAAACTTTTAGATTGTAAGGTGGAAAATTGTTCATCGCTCAATCCATAAACCTTTTTGACTTGATCCCAATTCTTGAATCCTCCTATCTTATCTCTAAATTTGATCATTCTTCCGGCAAGTTTTTCCGTTAGACCCAATGCGATTAATTGCTGAGTATTGATTTTATTTAGATCTATCTCAGATCCTGGAATGGTGGGCTCTATATCAATTTTGTTTTCTTTGGTAAGAGCTAATTCCGGTAATGGGTTGAAATGATATTGGATATAAAAATGTCTGAATAGTCCGTAACTAAGAATACAAAGACATGTCAAGGCGATGCCTTTTCTTTGATTTTGTCCTATATAGAAATAGGATTGAAGTGATTTCAACATGATGGTGGGTTTAGGTATTTGAAAATTTTCTCTCAAGAGAAGATCAAAAATAATAATAATTCATTAAATCAAAAAATTTAACCGAAGTTTTTTGAAATCATCAAACTATTCTAACTTCAATTTCGTCATTAAACCAATAAACTGCACATCAACAGTCGAATGTAATTACAAATAAATATGGATTAACTTTGCGTTTATAAAATGACACACAAAAAGATACCTGTTTCCATGGATGAGATCTTATCGGCATGTGCTGATAATGATAGGTATGCCCAGGAACAGCTATACCGTCATTTTTTTGGAACTATGGTAGGCATGTGTAGAAAATACATGCATAATGATGAAGATATTCAAAGTGTCGTAAATGATGGCTTTTTAAAAGTTTTCATTAATCTGACTAAAACACCTGTACTCACTAATATTGAAGGTTGGATCAGAAGAATTGTATACAACACTATGATCGACTTCCACAGAAGTGTAAAAACATATAAAGGCAAAATTTCGCTGGTTGAAACAATTTATGAAGGTATACAAAGTACTGAACCTGAAGAAAACGTTGATTATATTTTCAGATTAATTGACAAATTACCTGAAGTGACTAAATCAGTATTTACGAAGTATGCTATCGAAGGATATTCTCACAGAGAAATTTCTGAACAGTTGGATATTAAGGAAAATACAAGTAAGTGGCATTTGTTTGAAGCAAGAAAAAAACTTAAAAATTGGTTAAGCATTAATAACCTGAACAAAAGTATTGGATAATGAAACAATTTGAAGATAGGGCATGGGAAGCTATGAAAATCAAACTAGATACAGCCTTGCCCGTTAATCGTAAACGAAAATATATTTTGTGGTGGCTAGCATTGCCTCTACTACTTATTGGTACGCTCTCTTTTATCTTTATGAGGCAGTCCGATTCAGTAGGAAAGCAACCATTGAAACTTGATAACATAGCCAATTTGCAAACCAATTCTGTTAAAGTCAAAGGTGCAACTACATCTAATTTTAATGTAAACACTTCAGAAAGAATAGCGCCAAACGATTCTAAATTAAATCTAAATTCCAAGTCAATTATTTCTGGCAATTTTTCAAATCACTTATCGCGTGATGTTGCATCCGCAGACATATCAAGATTTACGAATAAAACTTTTAATGTAGAAAATACAAATTCAAATACCATCAATACAAATGGATTGTACTATTCTATCAGTAGTGATAAAAATGCAGCAGAAAATGAAGTAATTTCAACACATGTTGATGACCAAAGTAATATTAATGATAACAAGCTCCATGGAGAATCTAGTCAAAACAATAGATCTTTGGATAATAGTAATTCGTATCAAAGTAATTTTACACTTTCACCTTTACAGAATTTAAATGCTTATGCACTTATTTTGGATGAATTGACAATCGCTGTTGAAAAACCGATAATTAAAATATTAAAAAATAAATATCCTCATACTTTTGCAATTATTTTAAATGGTGGAGGTTATGCAGAGAGCAATACTGAATATTCAGGGGCTTTCTTACGTCCTGAATTAAGATATAAAATATCTTCACGTTCATCCCTTTTTATGGGTTTTTCATCTCGAATAAGATTTACAAAGGAGGACGCTATCTTAACAGACTACAACTCAACAGCAGAAAAATATATTAATGTCAACAACCTGACTTCTGCTAGTCTCGATCAGATATCTATTGATGACGATAATATCAATTCTAAATCTTTCGATATTGGACTTGACTTGGGATATCGATTCAGAGCTACACCCCGAGTAAGTTTTAGTGGATTAGGATTTTTTAGGAGAAACAATGTCTTCAAAAATAAACTTATAAACAACCTTCAATCAGGAAATAATAACGGGAATTACTTTGATGCTAGAACCAAAATTAGTTCAAATATCAAAAACTTAAATCAAAATTTCGTTTATGGTGCAGGGATTGATGCAAAATATTCAGTTGGCTCCAGGAGTGAATTAACGTTAGGATTCAATGGTGCATTTAACCATTTTAAAAATTATGAGTTCAGTCTTGGTTATGGCTTTAGAATATACTAATTGAAAATGGAAATACCGAATGGAAATTCGTAATAGTCCAAATAAATTTGGACAAACGACTTTCAGCTCGGTATTATACGGCAAAATATTGGTCAATTATATTATTCCGTTTCGTATAAGATAGACTTTGAATATGAATTCCTAAAATGTTTGAGAAACTGAAGATTCGAAGATTTATTCCAATATCGAATTGAAATCCGTAATTGACCAAATATATTTAATCAATTTATCTAGGAACTATTACCATGCCTATTTTGGAAGAAAGTGCACTGCGTTCCTTATCGATTAGTACTTGCGCTTTTAATTGAATCAATAAACCGGCATCATCTTTAGCTTCAATCATTTCATTTATCTTCTTTTTATTTTCAATGACAAGTTTGTTTAATGCAAAAAGCTTAAATAACAATAAAGCATAATTGTACTCATTGACGTAATTCTCTTCAGGTAAAGGTTGATACTGCAAAGGATGATGGTGCTTTTCGATCCAATTCTTACTAAATTCATATCCAGGATCAATCCAGGATAACACCATATTTCTTATATCTCCATTTGAGTGATTCATGTAATATTCTGCAGAATTATTTATTTCAGCTGATTCACGTTCCTGGTATTCTCTCAGTATAGAAATATAAAGAGGATGTTCCAAAGCATCCAGATCCTCTACTATATCACTTAAAATCTGGGTTTTAGTATTTACAGGATTATCAGGCCCGAAGGGACGGTTCCCATGCAATATCAAGATTTTAAGAATAGTTTGGAAGGGATGATTTTCATTTACTATGTTGACTATATCAGTCTGATTATCTGTTGGTTGAATAGAGTCTCCTGGAGAAGCATTGCGTTGTTGTTGCCTTTGATCCCTTATTTCCTCCAGTCTTTGTTTCTCAGTTTCTTTCTTGTATGTTTTGGACAATTCTGAAAGAATTACTTCTTCTCTTATATCAAGCGTCTTTGCACTGGAAGCAGCATAAATACTCCTTTTCAAAGCGTCCGGAATCTGCGCAATAGAATGTATAATATCCTGAGCCAGTGCAACTTTTTTAATCGGATCATTTTTGGCCTGCTCAAGGACTTCATTTGTTTTAAATAGGATAAAATCTTTTTTGGTATTTTCGACATAGTCCAACAAAGCCTGTGATCCATGAGTTTTTAGATATGAATCAGGATCATCATTGTCAGGGAGGATTACGATGTGGACATTTAGGTTCTGCGACAATAGAATGTCAATGCCACGTTGAGCAGCTTTAATTCCAGCATTATCTCCATCATAAAGTATCGTGACATTATCCGTAAACCTCTTGATAAGCTGAGCCTGTTCCAGTGTAAGTGAGGTGCCGGAAGATGCCACAGCTATTTCTATTCCAGCTTGATGAAGAGAGATAACATCTGTATACCCCTCCACAAGAAAGCAGTTTTCTTGCTTTCTGATTGCATTCTTGCCCTGAAAAAATCCATAAAGAATCTTGCTCTTATTATATATCTCTGATTCAATCGAGTTAAGGTATTTTGGGGTTTTCTCATTGGTGGATAGCGCCCTTCCTCCAAATCCCAGGACTCTTCCAGATAGACCATAAATTGGAAACATTACACGATTAGTAAAAAAGTCACGCTCATTGATATTAACCAATCCGATCAATTTCAACAAGTCGATATTGTAAGCCTTTGCTTTTGCTGTATTTATTAGATCATAACCATCAGGAAAAGCAAATCCTAGTCCGAATTTTTCAATTGTTGACTTATGATAACCTCTTTCTTTAAAATAAGCCCCACCAATATTTTGTCCATACTCTGTATCATTTAGATTTGAATTAAAATGCTTGGTGGCAAATTCATTTATTAACAACAGGCTTTCCCTTTGCCTGGCTGATTCATCCTGTTCAGGAGTCTTCTGCACTTCACTTATGAGGACATTGTATTTATTTGCAAGATACCTTAGCGCATCCGAATAGGACATGTTTTCATGCTCCATAATGAAGCCAACTGGTGTCCCGGACTTCCCGCAACCAAAACATTTGTATATATTTTTAGTAGGCGAGACGGTGAATGAAGGTGTCTTTTCATTATGGAATGGACAATTGCCTAATAGATTGACTCCTCGCTTCTTTAGCGTAAGAAAGTCACTTACGACCTCTTCGATGCGTGCTTTCTGAAATATTTCTTCTACTGTCTGATTGGGAATCATTTTCTATAAAATAAAAAAAGGTTTACAGTGGCTTTTCAACTTATTTATCCAAAGATAAGATACATTGAGTAAGCTACTATAAACCTTTAATAAAAAAGCGTTATAATTATCTAATGAACATCATTTCACGATATTTAGCTAATGGCCAAACATTATCTTCTACTTTTCCTTCCAAGTGATCTACAGAAGTCCTGATTTCTGCCATCAATGGCTTTACCTTGTGACAAAAAGCATATGCAACTGCTTCAAAATCAGACTGATGGTGAGCATTCTCGATCTCCTGCTCCAACTCATTTACTTTGGTAGAAACTAAATTAATATGCTGTGTCAGATCTTGCAAAAGTTCATATTGAGCTTTATATCCCGATTCGGGAACACCAATCTTTTGCAATGCATGAATATTCTGCGCAACTTTTGTCTGATAAGTGTAGCAAGCAGGAAGAATGAAAATTTGGCATAAATCTGCCATAGTCTTACTTTCAATATCCAACTTCAAATTGTAATTTTCAAACATTACTGCATAGTGCGCTTCTTGCTCCACTTTGGAGAAGATCCCTGTTTTTAAAAACAGATCTTTTGTTTTTTCCGATTTATAAATTTGTAAAGCATCAGGTGTATTAGGGGTATTGCCCAATCCTCTTTTTGCAGCTTCTACCTGCCATTCATCACTGTAACCGTCTCCTTCAAATAACACAGGAAGCGATTCGTTGATATACTTTCTAAGAATTGTTAAGATAGCTGTATCCCTATTTTGACCTTCGGTGATCATGCCATCCAATTCCTTTTTAAAATCAAGGAGCTGAGCACCCACTATTGTATTCATTATCGTCATAGGTGCAGCACAATTCATTGTAGAACCGACCATCCTTATTTCAAATTTGTTTCCTGTGAAAGCAAATGGCGAAGTTCTGTTTCTATCAGTGTTGTCTAGTTCTAAGTTTGGAGATTTCTTCAACAAGGAAAGCACTTCTTTTACACTATAATTGTCACTGTTTTTACCCTCAGCAATATAATTTAAAACCTCAGTTAATGCTTTTCCAACATATATAGAAATAATGGCAGGCGGAGCTTCATTGGCACCCAATCTGTGATCATTTGAGGCTGAAGCTATACTAGCTCTTAGAAGATCTGCATGCTCTCTTACTGCTCTAATAGTATTAACAAAGAATGTAAGAAACTGTAAATCCTGGCCAGGGTTATTACCCGGAGATAACAAGTTCTTACCCGTATTTGTACCCATAGACCAGTTATTATGTTTGCCGGACCCATTAACACCATCAAATGGCTTCTCGTGGAGCAAAACAGCTAATTTGTGCCTTCTTGCAACTCTTTCCATAAGATCCATCAGAAGTTGATTATGATCTATAGCAATATTGACCTCCTCAAACATTGGCGCCAATTCATATTGACCAGGACCTACTTCATTATGCCTTGTGCGAACAGGAATTCCCAACTTATGACATTCAGTTTCAAGGTCACGCATATAGTTATAAACTCTTTCTGGAATAGAGCCAAAATAATGATCTTCGAGTTGTTGACCTTTATTACTGTGCTTTCCAAGAATAGTTCTACCAGTCATCATAAGGTCAGGTCTGGAAAGGAAAAATGACTCATCAATCAGGAAATACTCTTGCTCCCATCCAAGAGTAGTATGCACTCTTTCAACTTTCTCATCAAACATTTTACACACTTCCAAGGCCGAAGTTTCAAGATAACTCACAGATTTAAGTAATGGAAGTTTAAAATCTAAAGCTTCACCGCCATAGGTAACGAAAATAGTTGGAATGCATAAAGTCATTCCATCACCTACTTCTAGAATAAATGCAGGAGAAGAAGGATCCCATGAAGTGTATCCTCTAGCCTCAAAAGTGGAACGTAAACCTCCACCCGGGAAACTTGAACCATCTGGCTCTTGCTGCGCTAATTCTTTACCACCAAATTCTTCTATTGCCTTGCCGGAAGGCGTAATCGTAAAAAAAGAATCATGTTTTTCAGCAGTTTTACCTGTAAGTGGCTGAAACCAATGTGCATAGTGAGTAGCCCCCTTCTCCATAGCCCAGTTTTTCATAGCCTCAGCTACTGAACTTGCAACTTCCTTGTTTAAATTCGTACCAGACTGAATCGCAGCCTTTACACTAAAATAGGCTGATTCAGAAAGATATTTCTTCATCGACTCATCATTGAATACATTCTCGCCATAAAAACTGGAGATTTTCTTCTCTTCGGATGTGGAATAGGGCATTTCGATATCTAACCGGTTTTGGATAATATCGATTGCATTAAATCTGTTAAGACTCATGATTATAAGATTGTTGTGCGTTGGAAAAAGATTAATTAGGAATGACCGCAAAGGTAAGAACAAAATTTATATATGAACAACTTATACATTGTAATTTTTATAACTTAATTTGTGCCCTGAAAGACGATATGGCTGGAAATGGCTTTGTTAGTGTATTTTAGACAATAAGTTTTATTTAAATTATTTTTGAACTGCCTTAAATGTTTGAACCTCAATTGATAAAAAGATTCGGCTTCTTGATTATTTTACTTTGTTTTATCAATATGAAAACAGAGGGTCAGAATGATCAATTAAGTAATGCTATTGAAATCGAAGAAAGCATTGAATCCATTATTGCAGCCAATCCTGATTTAAGTGATGCCCAATTAAATGAGATCACAGAGAGACTCAATGCTATCTATCAAAGCAAAGTAGATATTAATACTTCTGATCTTAGAGTGTTTACAGAGCTATTGCTTCTCAACGATATACAGATTCAGGCTATTCTTGTTCACAGAAATAAGTATGGAAAATATGCTGCACTTTATGAATTGCAGACAGTCAATTCTATTGAACTTTCAGATATTAAAAGGATCATACCATATTTAAAACCTATCGGAATAGAGGGAGTTACGCCTTTCGATTGGAATATGCTTTATAAAGGAAATAAAACCATACTTGCTCGTTATACCAAGCTATTACAAGATCAGAAGGGCTATCTAGGAGACGAACCTAAATATTTGGGTAGTAATGAAAGATATTCTATCAGGTTCAGACATGTTGTTCCTGGCAGAGTAAGCATTGGATTTGGAATGGAAAAGGATGCAGGAGAGCCATTTTCAAGGAAGTACAATGACCTGTTTTTTGACTTTACTACTTTCCATATATATCTTGAGAACGTCAATAAACTGGTTAAAAGAGTTGTAATAGGCGATTTCCAAGCGTCAGCAGGGCAGGGGCTCATACTTTTTTCAGGTTATGGATTTGGTAAAAGCGCTTTTACTACAGCTGTTAAAAAAAATGAACGTAGCCTGCGCCCTTCAACTTCTCTTAATGAGATCAATGCGCTCAGAGGTGCAGGTGTTGAATTGAATATTGCAAAAAATACATCATTTATGGTTTTTGGTTCTATTAGAAGAAGTGATGGCAATGCTATTATTCCTGATTCTATAGAAAATGATCAGGAGCAAATCATCTCATCACTGCAGATGGCCGGACTCCACCGCACATTGTCTGAAATTGAAGACAAGGGCTATGTAAAACAGATTACTGCCGGTTCCACATTGAAATATGCCGGAACAAAGTTTTCTATAGGTATAAATACTGTCTACGACAAGCTTGACAAAAGTTTGCAACCATCGGATCGTGGTTATAATAAATATTACTTTTCAGGAAAGGAAGCGTTGAACTCGAGTGTTGATTACACATACTTTCTTCGTAATGTAGTATTGTTTGGAGAAACAGCTGTTAATCCTGCCAAATCAATTGCCACAGTAAATGGCGCATTAATCGGGCTCCATCCTAAGGTTTCCCTTGCTTTGATGTTCAGACATCTTCCTAAAGAATATTATAGCCTTCATGGGAAAGTTTTTTCAGACCAGACCGCTACTACTAATGAAACAGGTTTTTATATAGGTACGGAAATAAAGCCTTCCCCAAGGTTTGTTATTAATGCTTATGCCGATTTTTATAAACATTCTTGGCCTACTTTTCAAGCTGATGGTCCGTCAGAAGGTAATAGTTACTTAATAAAACTTTCCTACCAGAAGCGCAAGAAATGGGATACCTATATACAATTCAGATACCAATCTGAGCAAGTGACAGGTACCAATGATGTATTAATTCCAGCGCTTTTCTCAAGAGAAAAAGCCGATATCAGATTTCATTTTAATAGAAAGGTAGGAAATTACCTAGCCTGGAGTAGCCGGTTTGATTATGTTCATTTAATTCTCCCTGGTGATAACACTGAAAATAGTTACCTTATGTATCAGGAACTTTGGGCGAGACCTTTGGGTAAACCTTTTAGTGGATTTATTAGATTCGCTGTATTCAATGTTGAGTCATACCAGAGCAGAATATATTCTTACGAGCACTACATGGCTTATGACTCGAGAAACCTGCAATTCGAAGGTATTGGAAATAGATTTGTTTCTGGCGTAAGGTGGAAGTTTTTTAATGGTATTACAATAGAAGCCTCTTACAATGCTACTAAATATTCAGACAGAACTGCTATTGGATCTGGTAATGATCAAATTTTAGGAAATTTGCGTTCCGAATTCAGAGCTCAGGTAAGGTATGGGTTTGGAGATTAGTTTCTATGGGTAATCAATAATCAGTAATCAGTAATCAGTAATCAGTAATCAGTAATCAATAATCAGTAATTTAAGAATTACTACAAATTCGTAAAGAAGGAACTATTTATATAAAATTGTACTATTTCTCACCTTCTCACCTTCTCACTATTTTCCGTAATTCTGTTCATATACTGTCCATGGCGTTTTCTTGTAATGATCTTCGCCGAAGAACTTAACAATCTTAATAAATTCTTTGGCTTCCTGGTATCCTTGAATCGGCTGAATCACATTTAATTCTTCATCAATGAAAACCACACTTGGATAACTAAGTCTTCCGCCAGTGATTTCAAGAGCAAATTGGTTATAACCTTTACCTTTATTAGCTACGTATGAATAAACTTTGTCATTGAAAGTAATGTCATTTTTATACTCGGCATCGAGTTTGACTGGATAGTAGTACTTGTTGATATAGGTAGCAATCTCTTCATTGGCAAAGGTATTCTTATCCATTACCTTACACCATCCGCACCAGTCCGTATATAGATCAATGATGATTTTCTTCTTTTTAGCTTTATTCAGCTCGATTACTTCATCTATGCTATACCACTTGATTTTACAAGAAGTCTTATGACTAGCCTTAACACTATTATTTTGAGCCCTGGATTCGAAAGAACCGGATATAAATAATGCTCCTAAGAATAATATTACGAAATTAATTTTCAACTGCATATAAATTATTGCTTGTACAAATAAACAACTTTTGAACAATTTGTAGTCTATATTGATCTCGAATTTTAGTGAATTTAATATTACTTTAACCATTTGTGATGATAATAATAGGATTCATCTAACAGCAATTTTAAAGACATACCGATTATACCAATTGGCCTTTACATAAATTATAGCGAGTATTATGGTTATATTTTTTTTTAATATTAAAATCCTTAAAAAACTTGATTCTTTTAAGTAATGGAGTAGGTAGACTAAAATCTTTTAGTAATTTAAATCATTCTTCCACTTAATATCTTAATTTTGATGCATACGATAGTTCTTTATCAATAATTTACATAATTTCTCTAAAATAGTTTAAGATGAAATTCATTAAACGATTTTTTATTGGTCTTTTCTTACTACTAATAGTTGCTTTGATAGCTGGCCTATTCATGAAAAAAGACTATCATATTGAGCGCAATGTGACAATTGATGCCCAGAAGGATAAGGTTTTTGATTATATTAAGTATTTAAAAAATCAGGATAATTACAGCTTCTGGAACAAGCAGGATCCTGAAATGACAAAAAACTATACCGGCAATGATGGTGAAGTTGGATTTGTTTCATCTTGGGTTGGGAATGATAAAGTTGGGACAGGAGAACAAGAAATAATAGGGATAAAAGAAGGAGATCGATTGGATCTTGAACTGCGGTTTAAAAAGCCCTATAAGATGTCCAACAGTGCTTATATGACCACTGATGCAGTTTCGGAAAATCAAACAAAGGTAACATGGGCCTTTGATGGCAAGATGAATTATCCTATGAATGTTATGATGCCTATTATTAATATGGATAAAATGTTAGGAGATCAATTACAGGCTGGGTTGAACGACTTGAAAATTATTTTAGAAAAAATACAGACAGAAAAACGTGTTGAACCTTCGGTTCCTGTTGATTCCGCAAATACAATCAATTAATATGTTAAAACAATTTGGTATTGAAATGAAATGGGGAATAATATTTTCGGTCATGACACTTATTTGGATAACAATGGAAAAAGCTGTCGGTTTGCATGATCAGTATATTGATAAGCAAATGATCTATACGAATTTAATAGCCATTCCAGCCCTCATTTTGTACTTTTTGGCCCTTTTAGAAAAGAAGAAGAAATTCTATCATGACCAAATGGACTTTAAAGAAGGATTAAAAGCTGGACTTGTAATAACATTGGTCATAGCAATTTTGTCTCCACTTGTAAGATATATTGCATTCACTTACGTTTCCCCTATGTACTTAACGAATATGGTCTCATATTTCGTGGAGAAAAAAATTATGACACAAGAACAGGCTTTATTTCAATTTTCTTTAAATAATACTATCAAGGAGGCTGCTTATAATTCACTTGTGATGGGTGTAATCGCTGCAGCTATTGTGGTTGCTTTCATTAGATCGAAGAACAAAAACATTACCAATGAGAAATAAATATTTTAATAATCTAGTAAATTAATTAGCTTTCTTTATAGATTATTTTGTTTTTATACCAGTGTTTTATATTTTTACATTCGACTTAAAGGAGTCTCACCCGATTTATTTAATTTCTTAAACTTCAAATCATGATCACCATCCATGAATTACCTGCATTAAGGCTATTGCTTTCATTAGTTATTGGCATTATATGTGCCCCATTGATAGATCTCTATGATCCATCTGTTCAGGTTAATCTTATTTCTGTCTCTATTGGCTTGATTGCCACTTTATTTCTGGTAAATCTAAAATTCAAACTAAGGCACCTAAGCACTATACTACAATTATTCATAGGAGCCATAGTTACCATTGTAGTTATCACTTTAACAGATCCACGGAATAGTCCGACACACATTACTACATTTTCTCAGACTGCAGACAATTCTAAAATTGAAGTAATAGCGATCTGCAGCGATCCAGTTAGTAAGAAGAATAGCTATCAGATCCCACTAGATCTTATAGCAATAAAATCGCATTTGGATAAAGGATATAAAGTGGCTACTGGAAAGGTCATGATTTATGCAAAAAATTTAGCCAAAGTACCTATGCCAGGAGATAAGATCAAGTTTTTAACAATTTTGAAAGATCCTGATCCTCAAATAAATCCCAATGCATTTGATTTTGGCCAATACTTAAAAAGACAGAGAGTTTACAAAATCGGTTTTGTCAAAAGTAATGAAATTGAGATCCTAGAACCATGCAGTGGTTTTAATATTAAAAATTTAACCTTACGAATGAGAGATTGGCTGCTGGAAAGATCATGCTTGCTCATAGGAGACAATGAAATAGCAGACGTATCTGCCGGACTTTTATTTGGATATCGGGATAAAATAGATGAGGAAACCAATCAACAATTTATAAATAGCGGAGCAGTTCATTTATTAGCAGTTTCGGGCATGCATGTTATTCTGATCTTCACTAACATTAGATCACTATTAAGAAGGATTCGGTTGAATAAATTGCTATCTGATACTTGGGTATCAATCATTTCAATATTAATGATATGGATATTTAGTTTCTTAGTTGGACTGGCAGCTTCGATTGTAAGAGCCACTATCATGCTTTCTTTGTTGATCTTTGGAGAAATTTTCAGGAAACAAACCAATACCCTCAATATAGTCTGTGCAGGTGCAGTGATCATGCTGATTTATGATCCTATGACTTTGTGGGATGTAGGATTCCAACTCTCATTTGCAGCGGTTATAGGAATTATTCAACTTCAAAAGGCAGTTAGGCAATGTTTACCAGCCATAATTTGCCGTTCTAAAACACTTACAGATTTAATCTCAGTTACATTTGCAGCACAATTAGGGACATTACCATTGATATTGTATTATTTTCATCAATTTCCAATATATTTCTTAATAACCGGGATTGTCGCAGTAGTAATATCAGATTGGATCATTAAGATTGGATTTGTCATCATACTTATATCGTTGATATATTATCCCTTAGCTGAATACTTTTCACTAGCATGGTATGGCGCGACATTTGCGTTGGTATTTAGTATAGAATTGATCAATAAGCTCCCAAACGTACTCATTGACCGGATATATTTTGATCTGCCGATGGCCTTGATTACTTCTTTTATTATTCTCGCCTTAATTATTCATCAACATAAAACAAATCCAAGGCTTAGATCGCATATTACAGTAGGTGTCTTACTATTAATTCTGTTGGATTTTAGGTCAATATGGAGCAATCAAGATATACAGCGAGTTACACAGTATCAAAACAAAAATTCCAGAATAGTTGAAGTCCAAAATGGGTTAAATTCATTTTTAATAGTTGATGATGATATCACAGATAAGACAATTTCAAATACAGTTCTTGGTAATCAAATTAAAAATAATATAAAGGAATCAAGTACAATAAGAATAAAAAAAGGGGAGGATTTAGGCTTCACATTTGGCGAAAAAGATTACTTTCTTCCAGCCGAAAATAATACACAAGATGCTTCTGAGAAAGTCATCGTCATCAGTTTGCCTAAACAAAATGAATAGGACTTAGGTATAAGAGAAAACTAATTATTCCTAGTTAGACCAGAACCCTAAAAGTCTTTCGATTACTCAATCGTAAGTTAAAGTTCGAAACAAGAAATCAGATGCTTACCCAATAAAAGTAAAACGATGACTAGCTTGCCCGACTAATAGGGTAGGTGGGAAAGCTCCGATGGTTGCTTCCTGTAAATGTTTCCAATTACTAAAATTAAAAAAACTCTAAAAGATAATAACATATTGAATTTCAATATAATAGATTATTGTTTTTGAAATTTATATAAATTATATATCATTGATAATCTATACCATAAACATAAGTGTAAATATGGAATACAAAATTAATTTATGCTTATATGTTTTGTCAAACTATAAAAATGTGTTTAATTTTGTTCTGAAAGTTAAGCTGAGTGGCATTTATGCTTCCTTCCTCTTTCAGAACACTTGATAATTTATTTGCATAGCCTTAAAACAATTGTACATTTGTGCCTTCTAATTTAAAAATATATATGTTCTGGACACAGGAATTGCTGAAGGCTATCAATAAAGATCAACCTCAATTGATTAACGATTCTAAAACACCTTCAGGTGAGCCCCATATAGGTTCATTACGCGGCGTATTAATACATGATGCTATTTATAAAGTTCTAAGAGATGAAGGTTATAACGTAAGATATACCTTTGGTTCTGATGATTATGATCCGGTCGATGAGATACCTAAAGGACAAGATGAGCATTTCTCAAAATATCTTGGAATGCCATTATGTAATGTTCCCGCACCTCCGGGTTCAGAATTTAGTGACATGGCGGATCATTTCATTTCAGGATTTTTCAAAATTTTCGATACTCTTGGGGTTGAAGCTGAAAAATACCGCATGAGGGATATCTACCGCAGCGGTCAATTTAATGAGGCAATTGAGCAAATATTGAATAACTCTGATGCCATTAGAGGAATCTATAAAAAAGTAAGCGGCTCTGAGAAGTCAGATAAGTGGTATCCTTTCCAAACTATTTGCGAAAATTGTGGTAGAATAGGTACGACAGAAGTAATTGATTTCGATGGGAAAGAGGTGACATACATTTGTCATCCTAATATGGTCAAATGGGCTCAGGGTTGCGGTCATACAGGTAAAATGTCCCCATTTGACGGAAATGGCAAACTTCCTTGGAAGCTGGAATGGGTTGCAAAATGGATGACTTGGGGCATCACTATAGAAGGAGCAGGTATGGATCACTCAACAAAAGGTGGCTCTCGAGATGTTTCGTCAAGTGTTTTGAGAAATGTATTCAATAAAATTCCACCATTAAACATTCCTTATGGATTTTTTCTAACTGATGGTGCTAAGATGTCCTCTTCGAAAGGGATAGGAGCTACAGCAAGAGAAATGAGCAATTTCTTACCAACTGAGATACTTAGGTATTTAATGTTAAGCACTCCGCCAAAAAGAGCAATCAACTTTTCACCCACTGAAAATTTTATTGTCAAATTATATAATGACTTTGACGGAGTTCGAGCAGGTGCATTCTCAGGAAGTGAAGAAAAAGAAGCACAAAAAGAAACGTACAGAATTTCTGAATTGGACAATTCTACCAACTATCAAATTCCAGGTTTTTCATTAATCAAAAACCTCATCCAGTTACCACATGTTGATATTTATAATGAGGCTAAGATTATCAAAGGAAGTGAACTTAACACTTTAGAGCTAAATAGATTAGATGGTCGCATTAAATCAGCTAAATTCTGGCTTGAGAATTTTGCTGAAGATGAAGATAAGTTTGAAGTTCAGGATAATCTTTCTGACGAAATTCTCTCTAAACTTGATGCTGAAAATTTAGGATTCATTAAGCAGTTCAGGGAAGATCTTCCAAAAATAGAATGGAAAGAATCACTTATTCAACAACAGATATTTGATTCATCCAGGATGGTTCCAACTTTGCCTAAGGTTAGTTTCAAAGCAATGTATACCTTGTTTCTGAATAAAGACAAAGGCCCTCAAGTTGGTAATTTATTATTTTATCTTGGTCGAGAACTAGTTTTAGATAGGTTGAATCAAGTGAAAATCAATGAGAAGGAGATTTGGGAGGGATGCAGTGTCAACCTTGAAGAAATCATCACATATATTCAGGAAAATTCAGAGAAAATAAGCTCATCTTCATATAAATTGAATGCTGGAGATAAATATTCATCCATAGAAATAATGTTTTCAACGCACGATGGTCATACCACACTTAGACGATTGTTTTTTGATAAGATCATTTTATACGCAGAGGCAGCCTCTATTATAGATGAAATTAAAAACCAAACTTCTTTAGATATTACTGAATAAATATGAACCAACTTACTTTCTCTGTAATCCCATTTAAAGACCTATCCAGTATAGCACTGTATAATATTCTTTTCATGAGAGAACAGGTGTTTGCATTGGAGCAAAATTGTCTTTATCAGGATATCGATGGATTAGATGTTGCCGCATTTCATGTTTTAGGGTACGACGAACAGAATGAACTGGTCGCTTACTGCCGTTTATTGCCACCAGGTAAACCTTATGAAGGCTATTATTCGATAGGAAGGGTCTTGACCACTAAGAATGGAAGAGGCAAAGGTTATGGTCAGCTGCTTATGGCAGAAGCAATGAAAATTCTCAAGGAAGAAGATGCTGAAATGCCTATTAAAATAGGTGCTCAATATTATTTAAAGAAATTCTATGCTACTTTTGGATTTGTTCAAACAGGAGAAATATACGATGAAGATGGTATAGACCACATTCATATGATATTTAATTATAAAAGCTAATATATAGTCAGTTTATAAAATATAAAATTATGTCTTCTAAGCATATTGATATGAAGAAAGTAAGCTTTGCAGGCTTACTAATCACCTTAGGCATTATTTATGGAGATATAGGTACTTCTCCATTATATGTGATGGGAGCTGTTATCAGTGGTGTACCGGTTTCGGAACTATTGATTATTGGAGCGATATCTTGTGTGATTTGGACTTTAACACTAGCGACCACAGTCAAGTATATTCTTATCACTCTTAGGGCAGATAATAACGGTGAAGGAGGCATCTTATCACTTTTTTCACTTGTAAAAAGGCAGAAAAAATGGCTTATAGTAGTTGCGATTATAGGTGGTGCAATGATGATTGCAGATGGTATAATTACTCCTAGTATAACTGTTTCATCAGCTATTGATGCCTTAAAAATATACAATGCAGATATTCCGACGATCCCGATCGTTATTTTTATTCTCTTGGGGTTATTCTTTGTTCAACGATTCGGTACTGCATTTATTGGAAAATCTTTTGGCCCAATTATGGTTATTTGGTTTTCAATGTTGGGAATATTGGGTTTTATTCAAATCCTTGACATGCCAATAGTACTCAAAGCCTTCAATCCATATTATGCTTTTGAAGTGCTGAAAGAAAACCCTAAGGGATTAGCAATATTAGGAGCTATATTTCTATGTACTACAGGAGCTGAAGCATTATACAGTGATCTGGGCCATTGTGGAAGGAAAAACATACAAGTATCATGGATCTTTGTAAAGACATGCCTTGTACTTAATTACCTTGGACAGGGAGCTTTTTTATTGCATCACGTGGGTGATGTTTATACTAAAAGTGTATTCTATTCTATTATGCCTCCTTGGTTCTTACCGGCTGGTATTGTAATCTCCACACTTGCTTCAATAGTAGCCAGTCAGGCACTTATCTCAGGATCATTCACCTTGGTAAGTGAAGGGATATCACTCAATATATTTCCTAAACTTACTGTGGAATATCCATCCAATATAAAAGGTCAATTATATATACCACTAGTCAATACATTTCTATTAATAGGTTGTATTGCAGTCGTGCTCTATTTCCAGGATCCATTAAAAATGGAAGCAGCATACGGATTGGCTATTACTTTTACTATGCTAATGACTACTATCCTCCTCTTCTTTTATATGAAGATGAAGAAAATTAATCCAATCTTCACTTATGGTGTCACTATCCTTTTTGCTAGCTTAGAATCTATCTTTATGTTGGCAAACTTCAGCAAAATATGGCATGGAGGCTACATCACATTAACTATAGCTTTCATTATTATATTTTTAAACTGGGTTTGGGTAAGAGCTTCCAGAATCAAAGGCAGACATGCCCAGTATGTTAAACTGCAGCATTATGACGATCAGTTGGCATCATTGTCCAATGACCTCACATATCCAAAGTATGCCACACATCTAGTTTATCTGACTAAATCAAAAGTAGAGGACGAAGTTGAAAAGGGCATCCTATATTCAATCCTCCAAAAACAACCCAAGAGAGCTGATTACTATTGGTTGATTAATATCCAGGTGGATGAAGACCCTTTTAGAATGGACTACCATGTTAATACCTTGATTAAAGAAGACCTTATAAGGGTTACATTTTATTTGGGCTTTAGGGTGCAACAAAGGATCAGTGTTTTCTTAAGATATGTCGTTACTGATATGCTTGAAAAAGGCGAATTGAAATTTAAAGAGAAATACCATTTTATGAAAGAATCCAATGGAGTAGGGGACTTTCAATTTATTTACCTAGAAGATGTCTTATCTTATGAAAGTAAAGACAAATTTATTGAGAAGTTCATATTGAGTTTTCAGATTGCTGTCAAAAAGCTCACAGCTTCACCTGAGAAATGGTTTGGGTTAGATACATCCGTTGTAAAAGCCGAAAAGGTACCTCTTATTATTAGACCCATCACAGGTATTTCACTCAATAGATTAGATAAGCCGCGATTAAATTAAAACAATTTATTTTTTCTTTAATATCATATAATCCTGAAAGTCGTTACTTTCATGTGGCACGTGCTTTTGCCAATATCCTTTAACATACTTTTCTAAAATAAAGCCATTTTTTTCGATTAAGGAAATCAAATAACTTAGATCTAAAGCGACATTTGCCGATTTTACTTTTTGGTCCATTAAATAATAATGACCATAATCATAAGGAAAACTAAAATCTTCATTTGCATTATTCTGGTCCTTTTCTATGATGAAAAAAGTTGCAAATAAAATACCACCTTGTTTTAATGTTCTTGCTGTCTCAGCCAAATAGTTATCGATTTCATGCGGTAACATATGTGTAAAAACAGAAACTGATATAGCAAAGTTGAAATGATTTGTTGCATATGGAAAAGCAAAAGTGGATGCATCAATACCTGATGACTTATAAAGATCGTTAGAAAGATCTACGTATTTGAATTGAAAATTTGGAAATTTACTTTGAATATTTATCTGGCACCAATCAACTCCCTGTTGCACAGCGTCAAAACCTTCATATTCCCCAGTTTTTAAATATGAAGTAAGCCCTACAGCCATCCTCCCAATGCCGCTTCCAATATCCAATAATTTATCATCAGACAATAATCCACCTTCTTCTATAAATTTATTGGTCCAATACTTTCCGGCTTTCAAAAAATCTCCTCGTCCAGTATAAATTAAACCTTTGGGAGGAATAAGGTTATTTTTCGGAGAAAATAAATCCATTGGCCAATAAACTAGCTTTCGTACGAATAAGCGCAATTGCGGACTTAGAGCATAATAAATATTTCTTAACATGAATGGAAATTGGAAAAATACAATTATTATTTCTCATTCTTTGTTTCCATAGTATCCTTTGGTTCCAAAATATCTTTGGCTGGATCACTTTCAGGGACATTATAATTTTTTTGCTTTTTCCCAAAAACACTTACATTGACATATCTTTTAGGATTCAACCTAAGATCTTGCATAAGTAAATCCAATTGCTTTGAAGTTCTTTCCAAATTAAGATAAAGACCATCATCATTAACAAGTTTACCTAAAGTACCTTTTCCTGAATTGACGCCTTTCATTATACCGGAGAGTTCGCCAATTGCTTTGTTTGCACCTTCAAGAGTTGTTTTAAGTTCAACCATTCTATCATTGGCTGTGCCAAAGGTAGTATTAGCAGTCTTAATTGTCTTATCCAGTTCAGCATCCCTGATTTGACCTGAAATATTATTAAAGTTATCTAGTAATGCAGCTATTTCCTTGTTCTTATTATTTATATTACCAGTGATACCATTCAAGTTAGCAAATGTCGCTTGGAGGCTGGCATTTGACCCTTGGAGTAAGAGGTTAAACTGGTTGGTAAGAAGTTGGAGATTGGCAATTGTTGCAGATAGATTTTTCATTGCAAGCCCTACACCTTGTGATTTGTCGACACCTTTGAAATAGTCATTGATCGTATCCAGAATCCCAGTAGCGCCATTTTCTATCTGTGACATATATTTTTGGAGATCTTCGGGATCACCCAACATAGAAGTAAGGACACCTTTGGTCCTACCTTGGAGGAAATCGCCACTCTTTGCAAGGTCACCTGATGCGGTACTTTCAAATGTAAGATTTACTGCTTTTGCACCCATGAGACCTACGTCTACAATTTCTAAAACAGATGATTTGGGCACTTTTATATCCTTTGAAACTTCAATTTCTACTTCGACCAATTCAGTATTTGTTGGTTTGAGATACATATCCACCACAGTTCCTACCTGAAAACCATGGATGTATACAGGAGTGCCGATGGTTAGATTTTTTACATTGCTGAAATCTGAATAGAATGTTTGGTTGGAAGAAAAGACGCTTTGCCCTTTTAAAAACTTCAATCCAAAAATTACTGTCACAAGGGCTACTATTGCCAGAATACCAATTTTTACTTCTTTTTTCATAAATTTATTATATAAATCCACCGTATTATATCACGGAGATCACTCATATCAAATTATTTGTTAATTATAGAACAATCTAAAGTTTATACTAATCTTGTTGCAAATCTAATAAAACATTAGAGAATTGTGTAATGTTCATTTAATCCATCAGCAATATTCATAGAATGCAATTTTACCAAATGAAGTTCAATGTAAGACACAAAAAACTAATATTTACTTTTATTAAAAGTACTGTTTAGTAATAGATTTGGATATCATTGAATAAATGTTCTGTAAATTAGGATTGGCAGATAAAGCATCAATATGCCGCTGGATTATTTTCTTATCATCACGCATAGCGGGACCAGTCTGAGCTTTAGCCGGTGAAATTGACTCGATCTTATTAATAGTTTCGCGAATTAAGGGCATCATGATATTGAAGTCAAGATCATTTTTGTTTAGCCAACTTTCAGATAGGCTGAAAAGATGATTAACAAAATTATTGACAATCACTGCTCCTATATGAATATTGAGTCGCTGATCATCACTTACTACCTGCGTAATATCAGATAATTGAAGAGCTAGTTCCTTTATAGATTGATCGTTTGAATCGTTATTAGAATTTACGAATATTGGAATTTCTTTCCAATTTACCTCCTTATTTAGACTAAAGGTCTGCAATGGATAAAATGATCCGAAGTTTCTATACCCCAAATCCTTAAATATTGCTGTTCCTGTAGAACCTGAAGTATGAAGAATAAAATAGTGATAATTCCGAAAATACTCTGCGATTTCAGGTATAGCATCATCAGATACTACAATGAATGTAACAGGGGTTTCTAAATCAAATTCTTCTAGGCCATGACAATTCACTTTGTCAGAAATAGATAAAAACAAATCCTTATTCCTCCGATGTCTGGATAAGATATTTATTTGTTGAATCTCAGATATTAAGGAAAATCCCTTTGCTAAATGGTAAGCTACATTTCCTTCACCAATTATCTGAAGTTTCTCAGGAAGCATTTTAAACTTTTTGTTGCTTTTTTCTCTTAGCCCAGAACCCTAAACCTAAACCCATCATCATCATCAAGCTCCCAAACCAGAAAAAATTGATTCCTGGGAAGACGACTGCTTCTAATACAATATAGTCAGCCCTTGTTGAATTTTCTGCTACTTTGATTGGAATATCTTTTCCAAGTGTTTTGAGAATGTTGACTTCAAAAGTGGCACTTTCATCCTTTGGATCGATCTTAACCAATGCAATGAAGGCATTAAGTTCATTAATATAAACTTTGTCGCTTTTTGATGATTGCCCAATTATTTCAAATTGAGGACTTCCAACCACTTTTCCTTGATTATTTAATATTTCAGCTGAAACTACAACCTTTTCGCCACTTTTATCCTTCATTACAAACTTCTCAAACGTGAGTTCTTTACCTGCAATATTAAATTTATCTCCTGGCTTTACTTTAATGGTAAATGTTTGATTGTCATCCTTGTCAAACAATGGCTTAAAAATATTCTGGTCAAGGTCTATTTTTGTTGCCAGATCATTTATTTGGGCTGGATAAGACATTAATATCTCATCTCTTAAAACGATGACTGGCATAGCTTTGTAAACAGAATCATTTTTCATATTACCTACTTCCAGCATTAGGCCGATAGCGATATCACCTATCTCAGGCTTGTATTCCTTGTGTTTCGGTTCAAAAGTTATACCGGTAGCCTTTATATAGCTACGTTTAGTATATAACGTGTCATTTATATTAACCTTGTAAGGTTTAAAATCCAATGAATCAGTTTTTGCTTTTGCTTGTTCCTGGTTAATCTCTTCAGGAGGCAGTGAAGCGATATGAACATAGATATCCTTGGTTAAAGTGCGAAGAGTAGAAGGATTTGATGCAGCTACTTTGGAAAAATCCCTCTCATAGACTATATTGGGATTTAAATCAAAATTTTTAACTTTATTGCCCTTTTCATCCAACTTCGAAAATCTGATATCAAATGTCCTATTATTGTCAATTATAGTATCGCCTTTATAATTAACCTCATAGCCACTCATGGTCATAGGTGAACCTTTGATAAGCAGAACATTTTTACCAAGATCCTCATCAGCTATCATTCCACGCTGAGTAAATGGATTAGTCGAAATAAATCGCTTGTTAAGACCTGATGCTAGTATTCCAACCAACATCAAACCGAATCCCATGTGTGAAATTACTGAACCGGCAAATTTTGGTTGCTTCCTAAGATAAATCCAAAAGTAAGTCAGGTTACTTAGAAATGTAAAAACACCGGCTCCAAAAAATATATAGTACTGCCAAGAAACCATATCAAGCTGATAAGAAGCCAAAAATGTCAACAATAATGATAAGGTTGCAAAAATTCCCATTCTAATAAAAAAAGTCTTATATCGACTTTTAAAATTACTTTCCTTGTACCTTAGGAAATAAGTAAAACCTGACAAAATAGCAACGAAAACTGCCGTCCAGAGCTGAAACTTATTATAATGACCTATCACATCCAAAGGAGCACTTCTATGATATTGTGTGAGATTCGAATTAAATATACCTGCAAAGAAATCAAGTAACTTATTATATACTGGTATTGAGGTAGTAAAAGTGATTAATACTGCAGAGAAAATTAGAACCAATGAACCTATGAACATCCAGAATTCTCTGGAACTTACTTCTTCTTCTGTTTTGACTTGAGAAATACCTTTTGATCTCTTAAAGAATAAAACAGTGAAACCGATTAAGTAAGTCATCAAAAATATAATGAGCTGCCATTCTAATCCCATTTCAGTAAATGCATGAGCTGAGGTATCGCCCAATACACCACTTCTGGTAAGAAAAGTACTGAAAAGTATTAAGATAAAGGCTGATCCATAAAACCAATAAGTACTAACTATTGATCTACCAGTGGCTTTCGATATCATATTTGTATGGATACCGGCTACGAGCACTATCCATGGCACTAGCGACATGTTTTCAACAGGATCCCAAGCCCAATAGCCATTAAAGCTCAAAGCCTCATATGCCCAAGCGGAACCCATTAGAATACCAGTACCTAATACAGAACCTGCCAATAAAGCCCAAGGCTGAACAGCAGTCAACCATTCTTTATGTTTTCT
>ERZ724524.569-NODE-569-length-24096-cov-5.132440_pt1 | contig 24096 bp, 13 predicted proteins | sample MGYA00376057_ERZ724524 | MGnify/ENA primary metagenome ERZ724524 (study PRJEB28724, sample SAMN07190888) | wastewater metagenome | isolation source: influent of sewage treatment plant in Hong Hong | place: USA: Christiansburg, Virginia | collected 2016-03-01 ...
CTTAGCGATGATTCCGTCTTGATATCTTCTGGGCTTATCAGCAGAGAACAACGCTATCACCGAGCCCAGGTAAACACTTTAGGTATTCCGTATGAGATATTGAAATCGCTTGGCTACAAGCCCAAAACTTCTGATGAAGTAACGACGAAGATAAGTTCCTACTTTCAAAAGTGCCAACCCAAACAGACTCTTGATGATGTGATAATTTCTGCAGGAGATAAGCAACTGATTTCCCAAATAATCACAAAATGCAGGTCTGATAAACGCAGAGACCTGGAAAATTGGGGATTCAAGATAGAAAGTAATAAACAAGGCGTGGTGCTGCTACTTTATGGCCCTCCGGGAACTGGCAAGACCTTTACTGCTGGTGCGATAGCTAATGAACTTCACAGAGATTTGGTATCTCTCAATGTACCAGAACTAAGAAACAAATACTACGGTGAGACCGAAAAGCTGATCAAGAAAGCTTTCTGCGAGATGCGGGAGATGGCTGCAAAGGACAGCAATGCGCCTGTGTTCCTACTTAATGAAGCTGATCAACTGATCCATGAAAGAATAGCCAGTACTTCCACGTGTAGCACAATCGAGAATTCAATCCAGAGCATTATACTGGAGGAATTGGAGACCTTTCCTGGCATCCTGATCCTTACCACTAACCTTGAGTCCAATCTCGATGAAGCATTCTTTCGCCGCTTCGATCTCAAATTCAGATTCAAACTACCGGACATCGAAAGCAGACGTAACCTTTGGAAGATGTATCTTAGAAAGGAGATCCCAGGATCAGAGGCCATCGATGTGGAAGTACTGGCACAAAGATACCTGTTTAGCGGCGCACAGATCGCTATGGTAGTGCAAAATGCCTGCATTGAAGCCATTGCTCGCAACGGAAAATCCAAGCGGCTCTATCTTCAAGACCTGCTAAAATACGCAGATCTGGAAGAGCCGTGGGGAAATAGAGTAAATAAAAGTATAGGATTCTAAAAGGAGGAATCATGAGTCAGCATCCGAAAGGCAGTAGCTATCAATTGTTTACTGTTATTGAAAGAGATCCAAAAGTCCTTTTCAATATGGTCGAAAAAGGACTAAAATCTTACGGAGTAAAGTTCAATGACGTAGAATATTATCTACCCAATCAAGTCAATAAAGCAGAATCAACTATTGAAGATTTTGTTAAGGCAACAAGCGCTGAGTTTCCTAAGGTAGACCTCAACTCTCTTTATCATTGGTGGGCACCAGTTAAGCAAAAACCTAGCTGGGACTTAATTTCAACATGTAATGTTGATGGGACAAAAGGGATTCTACTTGTCGAAGCGAAATCTCATCACGGAGAGATGGAGGCTGGAGGGAAAACAATCGTAGTGGACTTATCCAACAAGGTCATTACGGATGAGATCAAATTTCTTATTAAAGAAAGGTTCAAAACAACCGCACTTAAACTCAATCTAACCGCTATGGAATTAGGGCACCTAATGCTAATTCTTAACGAACACTCATTACTTGATGACAAGCTACTAAAGAGTTGTATTGAAAAACTCAGGCATCACGATGAGATTGGCAATGCAATTTCTGAAGCCAGAGGAGCCCTATTACACTACTGCGATAATGTATCGATATCACGAGATAATCACTATCAACTCAGTAATAGAATTGCCTATACTTGGAAACTAGCTAGTATGGGAATCCCAACGATTCTGCTGTATCTGGGCTTTACCAATGACCCAGCTTGGACATCAGCCCAAGACCACTTTGAATCGAAACAACAATGGAATGATGCGATAAAGAGTTACTTTACTGAAGTTGGGGCAAAGGATTTACTGGACAAGAGAAGAATAACGCTAGATAATGGCATATCAATGTGTTTTTATACATGGGCATTAGAGGCAGAGTGAAAGATTCTCTCGTCGATGCGCATAATTTGAACAGATTTATAACAAGCAGAATAGAGTCCCTTGTACAAAGACACCAGATCAGCGGCTCAAAGATCTCTTTTGTGGGGCAAGAAGCCTGCACTGAAGCCATCGCACGCGCTGGAAGATTAAAACGGCTCTACCTTCTAGACCTGCTAAAATACGCAGATATGGAAGAGCCGTGGGGAAATAGAGTACATAAAAGTATAGGATTCTAAAAGGAGGATTCATGAAACCAATCAAATTCAAATCATGTTTTGATAACAAACACCTAGGATGGAAAGGGAGCCAACAGAGATGCTTGCTACTGACAAGCATGGGGAAGGATATCTTGCAGGATGCACTGTCGAAGATCATCGGTCAGCAAACATTAAGTGATTTAAAGATAATATTTACCGATGACTTCGATTATTATCCAAAAGGACTAATCAACCCTCGAGAAATTGAATTAGACAAGGAAATGATGCCGGTAGGCGGGTCAATTGAATATTCCAATAAGCTAAACAATTGGTGGTTACACGAAAAAAATAGAAAGACACCAACTTGGGATTTAGTATGTAAAGCAGAAATCGAAGGATGTCCAGGCCTGATATTAATCGAAGCAAAAGCTCATATAAGTGAACTACTGAGGAAGCGAGACAAGACAGGAGCAAAAAAAGACTCGCCAAACTATATAAAGATTGAAAACGCTTTATCAGAAGTTAGTACAGCATATAATTACAGCCTTTCAGCTGACAATCATTACCAGCTTTCAAATCGAATAGCATGGAGTATCAAGTTGGCATCCATGGGCATTCCGGTGGTGTTACTATATCTTGGGTTTATTGACACTAAAGAAATGGATGATAAGAAAAGCGATTTAATTAAGGATCTCAGGCAATGGAAAAAAATTGTTGGGGATTTTTCAGAAGAGATCGGGTTTAAAAACTGGGAGAATAGAATCCACGGAGATAAAATGAAGCGCGAAGATGACTCGATTAACCCAAGCTTCGTTTATCCAATAATAAGAGTTGCAAACGTCCAGATCGATAGAGGTGAATTAGACCTGACTCTAAATATTGACTAACACGAAGCAGGATTTGTTAACAGCGCTTAGGATTATCTTAAGAAAGGGAATATAAATGTCTTTTGTTCATTTACACGTACACAGCGAGTTCAGCGGGCTGGATGGGGCCTGCATCATTAATGATCTGGTGCAAAAGGCGGTGCAGTTAAAAATGCCGGCAGTGGCTATCACTGACCGGAATAGCGTAGCAGGCGCTTCCCGCTTTTGGCATCAGTGCATCAAGGTCGGGATAAAACCGATCATCGGAATGGAGATCGCAGTATTGAACGACCCTGGAGATGGCAGATTCTTTTCCGTGATTCTGCTGGCCAAGAATGGCTTTGGTTACTCAAATCTTTGCCGGCTTATCACCTTGGCTTATGAACGCGATCATGCTATCCCTAAGATCACTAAAATCCAATTGGCAGAGCATGCTCAATATCTGATTTGTCTATCCTTCAGCGTAGTGGGAGAGCTATGCACCTTGCTTTTGGAAGGCAAAGATGATCAGGCAAGGCAGGTTTCGGATTGGTATCATGAGGTCTTTGGCGAGGATTACTACTACGAAGTGCAAAACCATGGCCTGCCCCAGGAAGCGGTTGCTATGAACAAGCTCTTGAACCTAGCCTATGAGACAAAGATACCTGTCGTGCTCACAAATGACTGTCACTACATGGAGCGCCAGGATTCAGTCGCTATCGATGCCCTGAACTGCATCCGAAAGGGGATAGATTTTAGCCATCCTGATGCCCAACGTTTTGCCTGCAATGAGTACTACTTCAAGTCACCAAAAGAGATGAAAACGCTAGTGGGCTTCCCGCCGCAGCTTATTAAGAATACCGTGGAAATAGCCAATAGAATTGATGTGTTTGATGGCTATATACCGGTTTCTGACAGCGATTTGTCGGTACCGGAGCTTATAGGTATCCTACGTAGTTTCTCTCACTCACTGAGGATCAAATTCAAGCCCAACAGCAAGTATATAAGGGTTTCTCTGATGGAATATAAGTCTGCCGAAGTATTGAAGTATCTCCGCTTACAACTTCCGGATTTCGATCTCATTCACTTCACAGAGTATGCATCCTGGACGCCCCGAAGCATCTATGCGGCTGTCCTGAAATTGATGAAGGTGCCAGAGTCAAAGATCAAAGAACTCTGCGGTTTAATCCCATCTGAGGCACAGACACTTCGGGAAGCTGTTTTGCTCAGTACAGAGTTCTCCTGCCTTTCCAGTGAGGATTATATGTGTTCATTAGCTGCAGAGATAGGAGATACTTTGATCAATACGTTCAAAGAAGAGGAGCCCCTTAGGCACAATTATGCTCTGATCCCTAAAGGTATAGCGATGCCTCTTGTTCGAGACTTTGATGGTCAGCAAAGATACCAGTACGATTTCGGCCTAATTAAGGAAACTGGCTTAATTAGCATAGAGTTACAGCCATGAGATTTGATAATTAATAAATGGAGGAAACATGAGTTTTCATAAAGATGCAATCAAGAGTATGGAAGATTACAAGGAAAGTGCCTTATACCTGAGTGTTGAAGAAAGAGCTTACACAACGGAATACAGAGGAAAGTTAAGAAAGCATATACTCCCCGAACCAAAATGTAATCTTACGAAAACTAACCAAACATACTTCGAAGATATTACAAGAGGAACTAATGATGTGTCAGGCTTGAAATTCCCCAAATATTTCTGTCATATGACCTCGTCACAGGCAATGGCGGTAAACTTCTTTCATCCTATGATTAGACACAATAAGATCAATAGCGTATTGAAAGCTATTGGGATTAATAATGAGGTAGCGAATCCAGCCCAAAAAATACAATTCGAGTACAAATCGTCCATTGATGGCAATCGCTCGAGTATCGACGTGTATATCCCATTGATGAATGAGCGTGGAGTTTATATAGAAGTGAAGTTTTCCGAAAGCGAGTTCGGGCGTAACCAAAGTAAAGACTGGGATAATTTCTATAAGAAATACTACAATGCGGCTAGAGTGGTGTTCCCAGACGTAGTTAATGAGCAGGATCAAGAATCACGTCGATGGTGCTTAAGTAACTACCAAATAATTCGTAACACTGTCCACACTCTAGGTGAAGAAACAATTCTAGCTCTCCAGAAAAGCAGAGATCCAAAAATAGATTCGGGTAAGTTCCTCCCGATTAATTACATCGTTTTCTTGTATCCTGCCCATAATAAATCGCTTCATTCTCAGGTTGAGAAAGCACACTCATCCTTGGCAGACGACCATTTGCGTTCACACGTAATCCTCAAACACTGGGAAGACCTGTTAAACGATCTAGATCCTGAGATGAGAGGAGACTCAGAACTTGAGTTGTTAGGACAGGAATTCCGTGGCAAGTATTTCTTTTGGGATCGCCACTAAGCAACTCAAAAACATAGCAAAGGTAATGTTAACCGATGAACGAACCTGCATTTCTGTATAATGAGATCATAAAAAGTAAGTACAAAGGAGAATAATCACAATGAACAAATTCAAGCAAGTGGCAGCGTTTATACTGATATTTTTAGGGTGGATGTTTATTGTATCGGCAGTTGGTTGGATTATGATGAAAGGCTGGCTTTTTGCAGCTATTTTCGCGCTAATTGGTGCGATATTGCTATACTTCGGCAAAAAGTTAAATGAGCCCTTTGCATGGGCTAGTAAGGTTAAAAAGATTGAGAAGAAGCGTAAAATGGCAGACGAAAGAAAAGCAGCGTTCGAACGTAGAAATGCAGAGCTAACAGCCACTGGCAAACATACCGATGATGATCTCAGGGCCAAACTGCTTGAACGGGAGCAGGAAAAGCTTCGAAAACAAGTGAAGGATATATAGTTTTATGATTAAAGAATGAGTTTTTAAACCTTAGTGGGTCTGTAGTAAACGCCATTCTATGTTCCATCAAGGAAGCATTTGGAGTAATTGAAGCTTAAGAAAGTTTTTTAGATTCATCTATGGTCTGGTTTCGAGAATGGCTTGATAATCAGAATCCATCGTAAAGAGAAGACGACAAGCTTTCCATCGACCTAGATATTGTTGCCTCTTGCACATGCATGTAAAAGCCTCTGGTCAGTTTCTCATTGACAGAAGAAGCTGATATGATTGTTTGACTTTTAGAGTGGAATAGCCGAAATTAATGATGCGACTGAACGCTTAGAAGAAGCAACTGATTAGACCTTGGGAGTGTTAGTCGGATCAGTAGTTCTTTTTTAGGGAATCAGGATGATGAGATTAGAAGATATCAAGGCAGGAGCCCTGATTCAGGGCATTGAACCTGGTGAAGTAGTGCGCTCAGGGATGTATTGTTTCCTTCTTGCGCGTTTAGGGAAGAGGAATATACCCTACAAAAGAGGGGCAAATTGAGAGTACATGTTAATCAAATCATTTCCAGCCCACTCTTCAACGAACCCATGAAGGTTCTAACTATTTCACCTGGGGGAAATGAAGTATTTATGTTGGGACTGGTAGGAACAAAGAGCCAGACATTTAGACAGGTTAATCTAACAATACCCCAAATTGAGGAACTTGAGATCATAGATAGCGTTTACACTTACGCAGGGAATGCGAATCTCCTCAGACTTGGTTTACAAGCTTATATGCTTGGGATTGCCTATGAATTTGACCCATATTTTGGACTATCTATATCTCGGGTTGATCCCCTTCCCCACCAGCTTGAGGCAGTATATGATTACTTCCTCAAACTCGCCAGGATAAGGTTTCTGCTTGCTGACGATGCCGGAGCCGGAAAGACGATTATGGCAGGATTATTGATTAAAGAGCTAAAGCTACGTGGTCTGGCAGAGAGAATCCTTGTCGTCTGCCCCTCCAATCTTTCTTTTCAGTGGCAGCGTGAGCTCTTGGAAAAGTTCGATGAAAAATTCACTGTTCTCAAGGGTTCAGAAATTCGTAACCAATTTGGATCAAACCAGTGGCTCGAGTACAATAGAGTCATTACTTCCTTGGATTTAGCGAAGCGGGAGGACATTTTACCAGGATTAAAACAGTCACATTGGGACCTGGTGATCGTTGACGAAGCCCACAGAATGTCTTGCTCAACAGGAGGGAAAACAGCCAGATATCAGCTTGGTGAATACCTGCGAGACATTACCGATCATCTGGTTCTTTTAACAGCTACTCCTCACAAGGGAGATCCTGAGAATTTCACTTACTTTCTGCAACTTCTGGATAAGGATGTATTTGCTGATGTAAAGTCTATCCGCCATGCTATGGAAAACCAAAGAGCTCCTTTCTACTTGCGCAGAACCAAAGAAGCAATGGTATATTTCCCAGAGAAAGATAGCTCTGGTAACTGGCTACAAGCTAAGATCTTTACCAAGAGAATAACCCAAACCATTGCTTTCCAGATAGACGGAGCAGAATTTGAGCTATATAGAAACATTACCAATTATGTTAAGCGACAAAGCGCTTTAGCTGCCGCAGATAGTAATAATCCAAGAGCAAAAGCTATTGGTTTCTTAATGTCTATGTATCAAAGGCGCTTGGCTTCCAGTACCTATGCCATGCGCAAAAGTTTATTAAATCGGGCAAATCGCCTGGAAGAAAACCTTAAAAATGCTTACAAACTGGCAAATCAAGCACCCCCCTCAATCCCTGATGAAGAAGAGTGGGAAGAGATGGAGGAGTATGAAAGAGAAAAGCTGGAACAAATCCTGGAAGCTATGTCTCTGGTTGAGAACAAAGACCTGGTAAAGGAAGAAATAGCGGATTTACTTGCTTTCGCCAAAGAAGCGGAAGCGGTAGAACAATCCAACCAAGAAGCAAAGCTGGCAAAGCTGAAGTTCCTGCTGCAACAAGAAGGTTTTTTCGAGTATAAAGACAGACGTCTCTTAATCTTCACAGAGTTTAAAGATACCCTCTATTACTTAGAAGATAAGCTTAAATCCTGGGGTTTTGCAGTGGGTTGTATCCATGGCAGCATGAAGCCAGGTTCTCGTAATGAACCCGGAACAAGGTTATACTCAGAACAGATGTTCAAAGAGGGACAAATCCAAATCCTGATAGCCACGGAAGCAGCAGGAGAAGGTATCAACCTCCAAGTATGTAACATTATGTTCAATTATGACATCCCTTGGAATCCTAACCGTCTGGAACAGCGGATGGGGCGTATCCACCGTTATGGACAGAAGAAGGATTGTCTAATCTTCAATTTCGTAGCAGAAAACACTATTGAGGGTATGGTGCTGAAGAAACTCCTGGAAAAACTTCAAAATATTAGAGATGCCTTGGATGATGATGCTGTTTTCAATGTGGTAGGCGAAGTGATGCCTTCCGACCAAATAGAACGAATCCTTAGAGATTATTACGCAGGCAAGATGGGTGATGCAGACCTGGAACTTAGAATACTGCAAAATGTGGAGGAAGACCGCTTTCGGGCTATTTGCCAGAATGCTTTGGAGGGGCTTGCTTCCAAGAAGCTGAATCTTAGTATGCTCATTGAACGAAGAGCTCTCGCTCAGGAAAGACGTGTAGTCCCCGAAACCATACACAGATTTATCAATGAAGCCGCCAAAATTGCCAACTTCTCAATTAAAGACCATCCCGGTATGGCTCACAGCTTTAATCTTGGGAAAACGCCGGGACACTTAAAGTCATACGAATCGGAGAGGGATTGGAAGCTGCCTCCTTTAGCAAACCAGTATCCTCTCTGCACAACTGACAGAGCTACATCAGAAAAGCACAATTTGGAGTGGGTAACTCCCGGACATCCTCTGTTTGAAGCTCTCCGGCGCAATACAGTAAATAAAGCAAAAAAAGAGCTAAGCTGCGGAGCTGCATACTATTCTCTGATGCATTTAGAACCGGTGAGATTGGATTTCTATAGAGCCAGAGTTGTAGATGGCATGGGCACCGTGATTCATGAGAGGATGTTTGTTGTGGAAATTTCAGAATATAAAGAACCGGTGTTGCGAGAACCCACTATTATCGGTGATTTTATGCCGGCAGAGCAACAAATTGAACTGCCTTCAGTTGCATATTCTGAGGAAGCTCTCAATTGGCTCAATGACAATGCCTTTATGCCATTTCTGAATGAGATCAAAGCTGAAAAAGAAGAAGAGATCAAGCGTGTGGAAAAGCATGTGGAGCTTTCCCTCAAGGAGATTATTGGCAAAGCAGATCAGGAAATCGGAAAGCTGGAAGAGGAAGTAAAACTTGGCGTTGCCGGAGCAGAGGGCCGCTTGGTTATAGCTGAAAACCATCAGGCAAATATGATCAACCGCCGCGAAAAAAGAAGAAAAGAGCTGCAGCAACAGAAATCACTCACTTTACAAGGCGTTGAGCGAATCACCAGCATCGTAGTTCTCCCCCACCCGGAAGCTCAATCCGATACTATAAAGAATCTGAAGCCCAATCTGGAAACCGAGGCGATTGCTATGAAAGTGGTGATGGAATATGAAGAATCCCAGGGCAGAAAGGTCTTTGATGTGCACGAGAAAAACCTGGGATACGATATCACCAGCCTGGACATTAGCTCTGGAGAGCTGCGGCTTATTGAGGTCAAAGGAATTGGAGCCGAAACCGGCACCATTATCCTCACTCCCAACGAAAGAAGGGTAGCAGAGGATAGACCGGATTGCTTTTGGCTTTATGTAGTCACTAACTGTAATACTGAACCTAAGCTTCAACCTCCAATACTCAATCCTGCTCAGTATAATTGGAATGAAGTGAAGAAAGTGCAACATTATACGATTAGCACAAGGCAACTAATTGAGGATGAAAGTAATGTCACTAAGTTTTAAACAGAGGAATGCCCTACACAGAATTGCTAAGATAGTATCCGACTTTTTGCCAGCAGCGGGTCATCCAATGTGGAAAGGGCACGTTAACTTTGGTACTGTAGCAGCTAAACTTGGATTGTCAGGATACTGGCTCGGTGGGAGTAAACTTCCCGCTATAATCAATCTGCTTGAGAATACATACGAAAAAAAGGCCAATGTCTTTCAAGATTTGATCGAAACAGTTGTTTTAGAGGGGAAAACCTATAGAAACAACAAGGGTAATCCCTTATCAAGGAATGAGATCGACGAACTCAATAAATGTCTGCTTGAATTGGATTTCAAGTTTCCTAACTTGCATGACAAAGAATTCTTAAGTACCCTTTTCATCCCTGATAATGAACCAAGTACCCCACCAGTAGTTAATCAGAATCAGTCAGACATAAAAAATGAACTTGCTCCCCTAAGGGATCGATATTACGAATTAACCCAGGAGAACGACAGACAAAAAGCTGGCCTTGAACTCGAGAAAATCCTCACCAAAATCTTCGATATTTATGATTTATCTCCACGTGAACCATTCAGGGTAATTGGGGAGCAGATTGATGGAGCTATTGAGTTCAAAAATGATATATATCTTATTGAAGTTAAATGGACAGCATCCCAAGTAAATGAGGGCGAACTGCTAAAATTCAGGGGAAAGATCGAAGGAAAGAGCATGTTCACTCGGGGCATATTTATATCAATAAACGGATATACGAAAGAATCCTTATACCAGATCAAGCAAGGCAAGCAGCCTACTTTCTTTCTAATGGACGGCTACGATATCTCGGTCATACTTGAAGCACAATGCAGTTTACCTGATCTGCTTAGTCACAAGTATAGAAGGCTATGTGAAGAAGGAGAAATGCTTGTTCACCACACACCGGGCACAACGGAGAATTCATGATCCCCAAAGAATGTAAACGTCTCGCGGAAGTTGACTTCCCGATTGCAGAAGTATCAAAACACGCTGTTAGAGAAAAATCTATCCATCATGGGCATCCAAGTACTTTGCATTTATGGTGGGCAAGGCGCCCCTTGGCTTCAAGCAGGGCAATGCTGATGGCTCTGCTGTTGCCTGATCCTTGCGATCCTTATTGTCCTGGAGATTTTAAAAAAATAGCAAGAGAATTGCTGCCTCCTTTGTGTGGAATCATTGGCAATACCGATTATGATCTGCAAAGGAAGTTGCTGTATTTCATAGCCGATTTCGCCAATTGGGATAATGCTAACAAAAAGGATTACCTTGAAGTTAGCAGGGCTCTGATCAAAGCAGCCCATCCGGAAGAAACACCTTTAGTAGTTGATCCCTTTGCTGGAGGTGGCAGTATTCCTCTTGAAGCTCTCAGAATCGGCTGTGATGCCTTTGCCAGTGACCTGAATCCTGTTGCCTGCCTGATCCTGAAAGTAATGCTGGAAGACATCCCCAAAAGCGGTCCTGAGTTGATAGATGAACTAAAGGCAGCGGGAGACAGAATTATAAAACAAGCAAAGGAAGAGCTTGGCAAATACTATCCCGATGATCCTGATGGCTCAAAACCAGTTGCCTATATCTGGGCAAGAACTGTGCGTTGCGAATCTCCCGATTGCGGAGCTGAAATACCTTTAATGCGTAGTTTCTGGCTCTGTAACAAAGCGAAAAAGAAAGTCGCTTTAAAGCCAATAGTTAAGCGAATAGAAGGTAGCGTACCATCAGTTGAATTCGAGATCTTTGAGCCCAGAAAGGACAGCGAAGTTCATGGTCCTACAGTTGCCCGCGCCAAAGCTACTTGCCTTTGTTGTGGTTCGGTCTTGCCTCCTGATCGGGTTAGATCCCAGTTAGCTAGTCAAAACGGTGGTGCTGATGTGATCTTTGATAATGATGGTAAAAGAATTGGAGGTGCCAGGATGCTAGCTATAGTGCTTACAACAGAAGGAATCCAAGGACGACAATATCGCTTAGCATCCGATACCGATTATTGCCCTATATTAATTGCCGCGCAAGAGGTTAAGAAAATCATTACAGAATGGGAAATTGGTGGCAAAAAAGGTTTATGTCCATTCCCAGATGAAACAACTCCTGCCGGAGGAGGTTCGGGAGCGGGTAGGGCTTTTTCAGTTCAAAAATATGGCATATATACTCATCACGAATTGTTAAGCAAGAGGCAGCTTGTAATGTCATACACAATAGGCAAGTTGGTTCGATTGACTAAATCCTATATAAACGATATACTTACATTAGCTCATGGATCCTTTTTACGTTCCAACAACACAAATACGAGGTTAAGGCCTGATAGTTCTGTTGCTCCTGCATTTGGTATGCAAACTATGCCTATGAACTGGAGTTGGCCTGAGACTGTATTAATAGGTGGTAGATCTGAAAATCTAGATGGTGCATTGAGTAACATGTACGATATTGTTAGAACCCTAAAAGAAGATATTACACTGGCTGGCACTACTACTCAACAAGATGCCATTTCCTTAAACATCCCAAACGGAAGCGTAAGTGTTTATTTTACGGATCCTCCTTATTACGATGCTGTTCCATATTCTGATTTATCTGATTTTTTCTTAACTTGGATAAAGAGATTCTTACATGATTATCATTCTATATATAGAATCTCTGATAATTCTTACGTTCTATCGCCTAAGGGTCCTGAAATTGTGCAAGATGAAATGAAGTCCCTAAACGATGTAGTTAAAGACAAGTCGTTTTATGAGAATCAAATGATGCTTGCATTTGATGAAGGACTAAGAACTCTTGATGACGATGGAATTGGTTGCATAGTATTCGCTCATAAAACTACCGAAGGGTGGGAAGCTCTATTAAATGGTATAATCCAAGGTGGGTTTACAATAGCTGCATCCTGGCCTATATCAACTGAAGACCCGTCAAGACTTAGAGCTCGTGATTCTGCTGCTCTTGCAACCAGTATTCATCTTGTTTGCCGTCCTCGTCAAAATAATGCTGAAATCGGAGATTGGTCTCATGTCTTGCAAGAACTTCCTATTAAAGTTGGTAAATGGATAGATCGTCTGGAAGCAGAGGGAGTACATGGTGCAGATCTGGTCTTTTCCTGCATAGGTCCTGCTCTTGAAATCTTCAGCCGTTACCGCAAAGTGGAAACTGCTGAAGGGCAAGAAATAAGCATAGGTTCCTATCTGGAAAAGGTTTGGGAGGTGGTGGGCAGGATTGCTCTGGAACAAGTTCTTGGTTCTGCAGAATCCATGGCAAGAAACGGAGCAACTGGAGCATTGGAAGAGGATGCTCGCCTTACGGCTCTTTTCCTCTGGACGCTTCAATCCACTGATACCACTTCCACATCTGCAAGCGAAGAGGTGGATGAAGAATCAGACGAGGAAGAAGAATTTCCCAAGAAAGGAAAAGTCAAAGCTGGATTTTCTTTGGTTTATGATGTAGCCAGGCGCTTTGCTCAGCCCTTGGGGATAGATCTTAGTAAATGGGACAAGAGGATAATAGACATCGATAAGGGCTCTGTGCGCTTGATACCGGTGTGGGAAAGGGCTGACACCCTGTTTGGCAGTGGCAATGTCTCGCGGGTAGATAATACATTTGATGTTAAAGAACAGCTTGAGATATTTGAGGAATACGAGCCCAAACCTCTTCTGAAGATCAAGGGTAGAAAAGTTAAGCTCTCCGGAGCAGATGAAACTAAACCAATTATGGTCACCACTTTGGATAAAGTGCATGCCGCTATGCTATTACAGGATAGTGGACAGACCAATGCCCTCCGGGCTCTGATAAAAAGCGAAATGGAGCGGGGTCAGGATTTCCTGCGCCTGGCGAATTCACTTTCTGCCCTATATCCTAAGGGCTGTGATGAAAAGAGATTGGTCGATGCGATGCTCTTGAGTGTGAGGAGCGTAAGCAACTAATATGATGATATTCAAATCACTAACTTGCTTTTTGATCATTAACATTTATAATGTTAGTGATGCATAATCGCGTTAACGAGAGGATGACATGGATGATTTGATCCTTAATACTAAACGATATCTGGAAGAAACATTGGATGTGAATGTGCAAATCAGCCCAACTGACTTATCTGCGCAATTGCCTTACTTCTATACTGAATATTATCGTTTTTATAACCTTGTGATAAACGGAGTTGACTACTTATTGTGTGAAAGTAGGGATGTCCTTATCGCAAAACAGGTGCGCACACAGTTATCAGAACTGGAAAGCCGGATAGGCAAACAGACGATTTATTTGAGTAAAGAGATAAATCCCAATCTCAGACGTTCTCTGGTTGAAAATCGTGAGGCGTTCATTGTCCCTAAGAGTCAGATCTACCTACCCAAACTTGGGATCGTGTTCAATGAGCGTTTTCACACCACACTCAAAACGAAAGATCGCCTTAGTCCTGCCGCTCAAGTGATTCTGATTAGAGCTATCTTAGACCGTGAGTATCACTTAGTTACGGCATCAGAATATGCAAAGAAATTCAAGTTCACTGTTATGAGCGTCTTAAGGGCATTTACTGAGCTGCAGAAATATGGTCTTGTTTCCAGAGAAAAGCATTGGAGGGAGAAGCCTTTTAAGTGGCTCTATAGAGGCAGAGAACTATGGGAGAAAGCTCTGCCAATCTTGATCAATCCGGTGCGTAGATCAATATGGATTAGCAGTGATGCTCCTTTACCTTATTGTTTGGCAGGAATATCGGCACTCTCCAAATATAGTATGATAAATGAAGATGATTTCCTTACTTATGCCACGATAAGTAGTATTGCAAAGAACAACTTGGAAATAGTTGAGATAAGTCGAGATAGTCGCCCAGCAGACAATGTAATTCAGTTACAGATATGGCGATACAATCCAAAGCTAATATCGAGCAATGACTTTGTTGATCCACTATCCTTGTATTTGAGCCTTAAAGAAAACCATGATGATAGAGTGCAGATGTCTCTTGAGAGTATGCTTGGAGAACTCAGATGGTAAAAGGTTTAGATGTTTTCAAGACCCACTTTTCAGGTTATACTGATCAATATGTCTTGATTGGTGGAACCGTCACTTCTGAACTGATGAGAAATGCTGGGTTATTGTTTCGCACAACCAATGACCTTGATATAGTGATTTTAGTTGAAGCTCTGTCATCTGAGTTTATCATAGCTTTCTGGGATTTTGTTAATAAGGGTGGTTATCATGATAAGTATCAAAACAAAAGCGAAAAGAAATACTATCGTTTTGAAAACCCAAACAACGACCGTTACCCAGTATGTCTGGAACTCTTTTCCAGGATTCCGGATTTCATCCCCTTTGAAGGAGATGGACGCTATAGTCCTATTACAAAAGGTACTGAGATGTCTCCTCTATCAGCACTTCTCCTGGATGATGAATACTACAGTTTCATCAAAGATGCTAGGATTAACTTTGATGGGCTTTCCTGTATCAGTGCCGATCGCATTATTGTGTTAAAGGCAAAAGCCTGGTTAAACAATACCGATCGCAAGAATAGCGGAGAAGATGTGCAGTCTTGGCATATCACTAAGCATCGAAGTGACATTTTCAAATTGTATCAACTACTTGACCCTGGAAACAGCTTGGAACTCCCGATATCCATAAAAATGGACTTTGCTTCATACCTAAATGAATTGGAGACACATCCTGAACTGCATATGAAGGATTACGGTCTTGGCAGTCTAACATTAACTGATGTAGTTTCAAGACTAAGAACATATTACAAGATGTAAGAGATATTTCAATTGGAGAATATTATGGATCCTTGGTATAAACTGGTAACCCCCCGAAAAGAAGTCATAGAAGGCAGATCATTCAATCCGGATGAATTTGCTATCCATTTGGAGCAGATAGTAAATGGTACTGCTCCTGAGGACTATAAGAACCCTGAGTCATTCTTTGCTCGAACCTGTTTTACAAGCGCATTAAAAGAGCATTGCGCTATGACCCTACGCAGATTGTCCGGTGAAACTATTAATACTGCACCGGTTATGACGCTGATCACTCAGTTTGGTGGAGGTAAGACCCACACACTGGCAACCCTTTATCACTTGGCAAATAATGGGGATGCCGCTCGATTTTTTGCTGGAGTTCAGGATTTTTGTAACTGGACAGGTTTATCAGCTATACCCAAGGCTAAGGTAGCCGTTTTCGTAGGGAATGCTTGGGACCCTACGCCTGGCAAAGAAACTCCATGGATAGATATTGCTTATCAGCTTGCCGGAGATCAAGGTGTCAAAGAATTAGGTTTAAATTCACAAAGTGTTCCACCTGGTACCGAAACCTTGAACAGAGTGTTCTCTGCTGCCAAAGCTCCAGTTTTAATCCTCTTTGATGAGGTTTTGAACTTTATGAACCGTCATAGAGATATGTGTGATCAATTTCATGCCTTTATCCAAAACCTTACCGTTGCTGCTACCGGAGCTTTGAACTGCGCTGTGATGATTAGCTTGCCCCGTAGTCAGGTAGAGATGACAGATTGGGATATCGCCTGGCAGGATAAGATCACTAAAGTAGTAAAACGTGTAGCCAAAGATTTGATCTCCAATGATGAGTCAGAAATCAGCGAAGTCGTAAGAAAGCGCCTCTTTGATGATATTGGCGATTCCAGAAAAATCAAGAATATCTGCAAAGAATATGCCCAATGGGCGTTTGAACGCAGAGCACAGCTACCCCCAGAGTGGATGGCTGTAGATAGATCAACGACAGAAGCTAACGCTATTGAGATGTTGCAGAAGAGATTTGAACAATGCTATCCCTTTCATCCTGCCACCTTGTCTGTCTTTCAAAAAAAATGGCAGGCACTTACTCAATTCCAACAAACGCGTGGAACTCTGGCGATGCTTGCCCAATGGATATCTTATACCTACAAAACTGGTTATACGGAAGCCAGAAGAGAAACCTTAATCACATTGGGTTCCGCCCCTTTAGAGTCCCCTGAATTCAGGGGGGTCGTTCTGGGACAATTAGGAGAAATGAGGTTACAAGCAGCTATTGATGCTGATCTTGCAGGAAAACAATCTCATGCAAATGCTCTTGATGCTGATGCCAAAGATGAGCTTAAGTATATCCATCGCAAGGTCGGTACTGCGATCTTTTTTGAATCATCTGGCGGTCAAAGTGATAAAACAGCTCATCTGCCAGAAATCAGATTTGCTTTAGGCGGTCCTGGTTTGGATACCACATCAATAGATAACGCTGCCTTTGCTCTTGAAGATAAGGCATACTTCATCCGCAGAGTCGGCAATGACGGATATAAGATAGGGTATCAACCTACCCTGAAAAAAGTTGTGAATGACCGTAGGGCATCCATAGATTATGAAAGCCAGGTAATGCCTTTGCTCAAGGAAACTATCCAGAATGAGTTTAAAAAGAATAGCCAATTACCCATTTCTTTTTTCCCCTTGGATAGTACCTCTATTCAAGACAATCCCAAGCTTACAATAGTGGTAGCTGATCCTGATAAGGAATGGATAAACAGCGAAGATTTTAAATATGAGGTATCCCAATGGATAAAAACCAGAGGAACTTCTCCCAGGTTATATCCGGCAGCATTGATCTGGTGCTTCAAAAAGCAGGGACGAGAACTGAGGGACAAAGCTGAAGTGTTACTTGCGTGGAAACAGGTTAACAAAGAATATACTGATGGATTGCTCGGAAGCGAAATGAGCAGTAATGATATCTCTGAACTAAGATCAAAACTGGTTGATTCGGAGAATGCTGTCAAAGACGAAATATGGGCATCATACCGATACATCGCTCTTTACACCAAAAAACAGGATAATCACAACCTTCATGTTATCGACTTAGGCCAAGGGCATTCCAGCGCTTGTATCTCGCTAAGTGAAAGAATCATTACAGCGCTGAAATCCCAGGCACTATTGAATGATTCTGTTGGTATTAGCTATTTGGAGCGTTATTGGCCAAAGGCATTCATTGAGAAAGGTACATGGCCTCTGAAGAGCTTAAGACAGAGCTTTTTGGACGGATCCCTCACACGTTTGGTTGATCCTGATGCAGTTCTGAAAAGCAAGATTCACGACTTTGTGTATAAAGGTGATGCGGGACTCATATCAGCATCCAATACTTATGGTTCAGGTTATCGTCTGTGGTTCAAGGAAGATATTGATCCTTCGGAGATCATGTTTGTCTCAGAAGTGAGCCTGGTAATGGCAAAAAAGGTTGATCTATACAAACCCAAAGATGAGCCTGGTCCGGAGTATGGTCCCGGAGAAGGAGGTTCAGAGCCAACACCTGATGAATATGGTACAGATACTGGAACTGGAACTAATACAGGTCAGAATCAGCATGATCCTCAGCATGAACCACCACGGCTCGAAACTATCAAACTTAGCGGAGAACTCCCGTATGAGCTTTGGAACAAGTTCTCCAGATCTATTCTCACAAAGCTCAATGCAAGCAGTAATGGTCTTGTTATCAAGATAGATATCAAAGCTGAAACAGAAACTACCCGCTCTGAAGCTATTAAAAAGGAGATCGAGAGTGGGATTCAAGAGGTGAACCTGGATGATAAAATCAAGATTACGTGATTCCTTCTCAAGGATGGAGCTTATGGTTTTTACACAAAATAAGGCCTTTGCCCATAGCGGTAAAACCAAATATTCAGTGGTCTCAATATGTGAATTGCCTTTTGAGTATCATTCTGCGAGTTAAAGTCCTATCATTTTAATAGCATCGAAAAAGAGGAGTAAATGAAAAACAAGACTACATCGCTCAAGAGCATTGTTAAGTACTTGAACAACAAAGATGAAGATGGAGGATTTTGGTTGCCAAACATCCAGAGAGCATTTGTATGGAAGGAAGAACAGATATGCAAGTTATACGATTCAATAATGCGTGAATACCCGATAAGTTCTCTTCTTGTATGGAAAACAGTTTCCCCGATATCTACCCGTGAGTTTATTGATAACTATAAAGTTAAATATGAGAATGAATTAAGTGATTTTCTAGTCAATACAAACGAGAAGAAAAAAAACTTGGTTTTAGATGGTCAGCAACGGCTTCAGAGTCTATATATAGGGTTAATGGGGTCATACGAGGGCAAAGAATTATACTTTGACTCAACCAGTAATCACGATGATATTAAAGAAGAAATCAGATATAAGTTTGCTTTCTTTGAAAATTCGAAGGCAGCCTTCCCGTGGGTTAAGGTAAAGGACATCGTTTATGGACCTAAGAATTGGAATAAGGCTTTCGAAAATGTGATTGCGGGATTCAAAGAAGACTGGGATCCAGCGTATGAGGAAATAGTAAAAAACAATATTGCCTCAATCGTCCAGATATTTACCTCAGATGAGGGGATATCTTATCAAGAGATTGACAGCACAGAAAATGATGGTCTGTATACTGATAATGATATTGTTGAGATTTTTATCAGAGCTAACTCCGGAGGCACTCTATTAGGTAAATCTGATTTGTTGTTTGCCTTGCTAGCTGCCAATTGGGATAAAGCTATTACTGCCATAGAAGATCTCTTAGACGATTTAAACCGTAATGGTTTTGATTTTACAAGAGACTTTGTTTTAAAGACATGCCTGACTCTTCTTGATAAATACGCGCGTTATGATGTTGATAAGTTTAGAGACCAGTCTGTACTAAAGGGTATTGAAGATAACTGGGACAGAATATCTAATTCCATAAAAGCAGTATGTGATTATCTCCGCAACCGGACCTTTATCAGAACTGATAAAGCTCTTCCTTCGTACTTGATTTTAATACCCATTATTTATGGAGTGTACAAATATAAAGTTGACATCAATAAAGTTCCAAAACTAAACGAGTACTTAATCCGAGCATCACTGGTCGGGGTCTATGGCTCTCGTCCAGACCAGCTCATAGATGCCAGTGTAAAGGCAATCCAGAACAAGAAAGATATTGTTGTCGAAGAACTTTACGAAGTTATTAGGCAACAACAACGACCGCTTGAGATAACTGAAGAGAAACTCATGCAAATCAGTTATGGCTCAAAAAACATCCACTTACTCTTCAATCTCTGGTACGAATCATTCGAGTATACCCCTGTCTTTCAAAACAATGTTCCACAAACAGACCACATTTTTCCACGAAGTATCCTGGAAAAGGTGAAGATACTCAATCCTGAGACAAATAGAAAAGTCATGAAGTACACAGAATCTCAAAGAAATCAATTGGCTAATTGCATGCTATTAACCAGACAAGAAAATGGTGCAAGCGAGAAATGGGATTCTCATCCAGAGAATTGGTTCGCAGACAAATGCGATGATTATCTAGATCTCCACCTGATACCTAAGGATCGCACTTTATGGAGACTCGATAATTATGAACGCTTTATTGAAGAAAGGAAAAAGCTTATACTCGAGAAGTTCAATTATTTGATTACAAAACAAGTATAGTCATTCACTGAGATATGGTCAAGACTAACTAAATATCTGCGTTGAATTACTATCAAAATATTAATACGATAATAAAGTGATGGTATTGAACATGGGGATGCTAGATCAATGAATTAGCAAAACCCAGATATAATCTATCTAGTATAATGAACCAAAATATAAGGACATTATGAGTGTTTATCCGAAGACTAGTAGTATGATTCAGCTAACTTCCTATATTAATAGATACTTGAACATAACAGAGAATCAGTACATTGAATCTCCACAACTAATTGCTCATGATTACAATATTGAAAAGTCTACGATAGAGGAATACGCAGGAAGGCAGTTCTTCGAACTCATTCAAAATGCTGACGATGCTGCAGTATCTGCTAATAAAAAGCACATGCTAATCTCAATCAACGACGAGAAGCTAATTATAGCAAATAATGGCGAGCCTTTTTCAGAGCAAGGATACGATTCTCTCTTCTACAGCCATATCGGCCCAAAAATAAACAGGGATTTGATAGGTAACAAAGGTCTGGGATTTCGCTCAATTCTAAGTTGGGCAAACGAGATAACAATAAACAGTGGTGGTGTTTCGGTTCGTTTCTCGGAAGAAATCACAAAGAAGTTCTGGGATAGGATCAAAACTCATGGTAGCGTAATGGACAAGGTCTCACAGAATATTAAACAGGGTAGTAGCAAATGTCCAGTTGCCAAGCTTAAAATACCTGAGATTATGACTGAAGTAGTCACTGAGTTTCCTGAGTATGATACTGTAATTGAACTTTCTCTAAAACCCAATATAGCAGATGAAGTCCGAAACCAGTTAACAGATATCATGCAACCTGAAGCTTTACTTTTCTTTAACAACTTAACTGAGATCAAAGTGATCAATTATGGGTCTGAGACACTTATATCAAGACAGTCACTGATTACTACCGCAGGCAAGAAATCATCAGTAAGCATCCGGGACAATACTAGCGAAGCACCCAGAGAGAAGACCTGGAATCTGCTAGAACATCAATTCGTGATCCAAGAAGATGGTGACACAAAGAAGGCTATTATTGCTATAGCTTACACCGAACAATTAGATGACAATGAAGATTATTTATATTCCTTTTATCGCACCAACGTGAAATTTCCAGCCCCAATCATTATCCATGCCAGTTTCGAGTTAACTCCAGACCGCAAGTCTTTAATAGATAGTGAAACTAATAGAGTTATCTTTGAAGAACTGGCGGGATTCTTATGTCTATCTGCGGAGAGATTTGCTTCCGATGGTAAGATACCACTAGATTTTGCGCTCAGATTCATTGGGATAGACAGAGATGGTTGCGATTCCATTGTAAAGAGCATGGGATTCTTCACTGCTTTAAAGGATCGCCTAAGCAAATCCAAAATCATTCCTACTGTAAATTGTGATTATATATCTTTTGAGGATAAACCAGTAGAACTACCAGATCCTCTATGGACCTACTTCTCTGGTAATGAGGTAATACACCTTGTAAATGGAAGCTTTAGAGAATCATACAAAACTCTAAAAAAACTGCTCGAATCGAATGGATTTAAATACTCGATTGGTAATGTCTGCAGTCTAATACATAAATCAGTCAAGCAGCTAAGCCCAAGTTATGTAGTTAATCTCTACTTGCATATTGCTCAAGATTACAAGGATGAACTTGCTAATTTACCTAAATATGATTCAATAATGCTTAATACTAAGGGCGACTATATCGATACAAACAAGAAAGTGTTTCTATCGTTGGGTAGTAAGATCATCTATGATTTACCCCAAGACATTCAAATTGATTTTCTGGATGAAGGTATTTCTCAAGAGATAGAAAAGCAAAAAAAACTAGATACGATTGAAGATGCTTTCAATATTCACCGATACTCATTTAAAGAGATTGCTACCACCCTTATTGATCATTATAATGATAGAGAATCTGTTGAAGATGTTATAGCAATGCACAGGTCTCTTTTTCAAGCTTTTCATGCTGCTATAGCAAATGATGAAAGTACCCTTGGAGTTGATGTGGGGAGCGTAAGAGTAATCGCAAAAACAGGGACCGTTGTTACTGCTAACACAGCCTACTTTGGAGAAGAATATACCAATAAACTTACGGAGATTATTTACAGCGAAGTGCCTTCCAAGATACTTGGCACTCCCGAGATGAATGGAGTTCAATCAATTGATAAAGATCATTTGTTTAAGTACTTCAAGTGGCTAGGAGTTGCTGTATCACCAAGACTAATAAAGACAAGCGAGGTTTCTGACCATGATAAATTTATCGAATATGTAATGTTAAACTATGATTACAAAAGATACCAAGTAGGGGAGTTAAAGTTTTACGATTATAACGATCTTCTTAGTAGGGAGGGCTTAAATTCATACTCTCATTCTTACAAGTTTACGACTGTAGACGAATTGGATGTAATACTAAAAAACATTACGATTGAAACGCTCATGGAATGGATATTAACCGATGAAGTCCTCCATAAGATGCTTAGAACTGACAACGATCACGAAGGATCTTTATCCCTATCTATTGGGCAAAAATTGAATTTAAGAGATGTGGATAACCATTGCTTGAAATCCTATATTAGATGGAAAATAGCTAATACATCTCTTCTCGTTGATTCAGAAAACCCCACAAAGAAGGTTACCCCGAATCAATGCTGTTTAGCAAAAACAATACGTGCTGAGTATTCTCCATACATTGTTCAGCCCAAGGTCAACTATTCAAGATTGACAAAAGTTCTGGATGTTAAAGAAGACGAGATTTATGAGTTGCTAAGTCATATCGGCGTGCATATGAGCATTAAGACATTTAGCACAAAAGCGTTATACCAGATACTGGCCAATCTCCCAATAAGTGATCCCAATGGAGATAAAGCAAAAGCAATTTATCGCGAAATTTTAAACTACGATGAACATGCTCTCAATGTTGAAGATGACGTTTACAAACAATTCATTCATAATGGCAAGGTTTTATGCCGAGCAGGATTGAGAAGTCAATACCTTCCAGTAAATGAAGCTTTGTATCTTGATAACGATAGATACAACGAGAGTATTAAATCGCAATTCAATTTGATTGATTTGGACTATAAAAGGGGAGCCAAGAAAGTTGAAGCCCTATTCGGCGTGAAGCCACTAAGAAAAGTTGAGATCAAGCTATTGGATGAGCCATCAATCCATCCGCTTAACGGAGAATTAAAAAAGTTTTTGTATGATGCCCAGCCCTATGTATATGTTATTGTGCAGAATTCTGATACTGAAGGAGCTATCTTACGGTCATTAATGAACACTGATATATTTATGGTGAGCAGGGTTAGAGCGGAAATGACATATAATGGCAAGCAAGTTGAGATAGACATCCAGCCTTTTGAGTCAGTATATATAACGGAAAATGGCCCTTTCTATATACTTGTGGACAGCGAAATGCAGGATTGGGAATCTATCAAGGGTGAGTATTCCTTCAAGAATTCCATAGCAAATATCTTTGCTTCGATTACTGAAGGCGACTCTGATCAAATGTTCCGTATCGTTTGCGAAGATAAGAAAAACTGGAATAGTGTGTTAAAGGGTTTATTCGACTTAGATTATATCAAAGAACTAGAAACTGCCAGAGTAAAGATGAAACGGGACATCAACGAGATAATAACCTTCTGGAATCTTTTTGCATCTTGCCTTACTGACAGCTCTGAAAATGTTTCGATTACCAACAATGAAGACCTAAACCAATATTTGTATGCAACATTCGGAGAGGCAGCAAGTCAACCTTGGATATTGGAGCATGAAACCTATATCGGGTTACACAACCAACAAATACTCGCAAACTTGTACAAACTTATTAAACCTGTATGCGTAGACTTTAATAGGTTGTCGCGTCATTACCCTCAACTTGATTTCAGAAGTATGGTTAGAATAGAATTAATTGAAATCCAGAAAAAGTATGATTGTGTATTTAAGGCAAGCCTCTTTAGTAATCTAAAAGACAAAGATAGAGAAAGTAGAACAAAATAT
>ERZ724524.579-NODE-579-length-23933-cov-5.642181_pt1 | contig 23933 bp, 19 predicted proteins | sample MGYA00376057_ERZ724524 | MGnify/ENA primary metagenome ERZ724524 (study PRJEB28724, sample SAMN07190888) | wastewater metagenome | isolation source: influent of sewage treatment plant in Hong Hong | place: USA: Christiansburg, Virginia | collected 2016-03-01 ...
TATTGAATCGTCAGCGTTACGCCTATAACTTCCAGCACCAGCACAATCTTGGCCGTGGCGTATCGGCGGTCGTCAACTGGCAGGGCGTTTCTGACGATAACTATTGGCAGGATATGTCTTCCCGCTTGTTGCAAACTTCTGCCGTTCAGTTACCCCAGCAGCTCGCATTGAACTACACGCCATCGCCCTGGCTGCTGACCAATATGCAGGTCTTGCGTTATCAGACCTTGCAAACCGATGTGGCCAACCCGGTGGCACGCCCCTATTTTCTTGAGCCACAATTGAATGTGGTGGGTTATCGCCCCAATGTGCTCAAGACTGATCTGAGCATGATTGGTCAGTACACCCGGTTTGTGAATCCGGAAAAAGTTCAGGGTGATCGTGCCGTTTTCTACCCGCAAGTTTCCTTGCCGATTGTGCATCCAGCGTTCCAGATCACACCGAAGGTTGGCCTGCACATGACGAAGTACGCGCTGGATAATCAGGTTTCAGGCCAGCCCGACAGTCTCAGTCGCACTTTGCCGGTGCTTTCGCTGGATTCAACGGTTATTTTCGAGCGTGAAAGCAAATTTCTGGATCTTGATTACATCCAGACCTTGGAGCCTCGACTTTATTACGTCAAAATTCCTTATAAAGATCAAAGCAAAATACCGGTTTTCGATTCCGGCCTGACTGACTTTAACTTTGCCCAGATTTTTGCCGAGAACCGCTATAGCGGCTTTGACCGCCTCAATGACGCCAATCAGCTAACTGCCGGTGTGACTTCGCGTTTTCTTGATGCCAACACGGGTGTCGAGCGTTTCAAGGCGATGATCGGGCAGCGCTATTATTTCTCCCCGCAAAAAGTGACATTGCCCGGCGAAACGGCGCGCAATGAGAGTTTTTCCAATCTGGTCGCGGCTTTTACCGGCCTTGTTCTGCCCAATACTTATACCGACACGGCACTTGAATATGACTACAAACGTGGCCAGTTTGATCGATTCTCGATTGGTGCGCGATACCAGCCTGATTTTGGCAAAGTATTAAGCGCCAGCTACCGCTATACCCGCGACCCATTATCCTTATTGCCGAAGATCGATCAGGTTGATTTCGCCGGTCAGTGGCCGATTTCTTCGCGCTGGTTTGCGGTGGGGCGTTTCAATTATTCATTAGAGCCTCGCCAGCCGCTTGAAACCATTGCCGGGCTGGAATACAACGCAGGTTGCTGGGCGGTACGGGCAGTTGCTCAACGTGTTCAGGCGGTTTCAACCACCACCACACCAAATACCACCGTATTCTTCCAGTTCGAACTCAATGATCTTGGCAGCGTCGGTTCCAACCCGATCAGCCTGCTTCGGCGTACCATCCCCGGCTTCGGGAAAATCAACGAATTGCCCAGTTCGGGCGGCCTGCTAAATACTCAATGATGACCATGCACAAAATTTTTTACCGTTTATTGGCTTTGCTTTTTTGCCTTGGCTTCATGTCGAGCCAGTCGTTAGCAGCGCTTGATGAGCCGTTGGAGGCGGACAGCATCGTTGCCGTTGTTGCCGACGAGGTGATTACTGGTTACGAGCTGCGCAATCGACTTGCTTCTGCCCTCAAGCAGTTGCAAAAGCAGGGAACGCCGTTGCCGCCGCAGGATGTGCTTGAGCGGCAGATGCTCGAACGTCTGATCATGGATCGCGTGCAGTTGCAGTTCGCCAAAGAAAGTGGCTTGAAGATTGATGATATTCAACTCGATCAGGCAATTGGCCGGATCTCGGCGAACAACAAGATGACGCCACAGCAATTCCGCCAGGCGCTGGAAAAAGATGGCATTACCTACGCAAAATTCCGCGAAGAAATCCGCAGTGAAATGACGATGGCACGCCTGCGCGAGCGTGAAGTCGATAGCAAGCTGGTGATTTCAGATGGTGAGATTGACAATTACATCGCCAATCAGGCAGCGACCGGTAGTAATGAAGAATATCAGTTGGCCCATATTCTTTTGCGTGCGCCGGAGTCAGCCAGTCCTGAGCAGCTACAAAAGCTTCGCTTGCGCGGTGAGCAGGCTTTAAAGCGGGCGCGTGCCGGTGAGAACTTTGCCGAACTTGCTGCAGCTTTTTCAGACTCACCGGAAGCCTTGCAGGGTGGCGATATTGGTTGGCGCCCACTGGATCGCCTGCCGGGGCTCTATGCTGATGCTGCGCGCAAGCTGGGTGTGGGTGAAGTCAGCGACTTGCTGCGTTCCTCGGCTGGTTTTCATGTCGTCAAATTGCTCGGTAAACGAGGTGGCAGTGCTGCCGCGTCGATTCAGCAGACCCATGCCCGTCACATCCTGATTCGTGTCAATGAGGTGGTGTCTGAAGCAGAAGCACGGCGCAAGCTGGAGAACGTGCGTGAGCGTATTGTCAATGGTGTCGATTTTGCCGAACAGGCGCGGCTTTATTCACAGGACGGTTCTGCTGCAAAAGGTGGTGATCTCGGCTGGCTGAATCCGGGCGATACGGTGCCGGATTTCGAGCGCGCCATGGATGCGCTCAAGGACAACGAATTGAGCCCGGTGGTTCAGTCGCCTTTCGGCATGCATCTGATTCAGGTTACTGAGCGTCGCCAGCGCGATGTTTCGGCTGAGCGTCAGCGCGGCGTGGCTCGCCAGGCTATTCGCGAACGCAAGCTGGATGAGGCCTATCAGGATTGGCTGCGTCAGTTGCGCGACCGCACCTACGTCGAAAACCGTCTGCAAGAGCAGTAATGCGGCCGATCATTGCCGTCACCAGCGGCGAACCGGCCGGCATCGGGCCTGAGCTTTGTTTGCGCCTGGCTGGCTATGATGGTCCGGCCTGGCCGGTGGTGCTTGGTGATCTGGATCTGTTAAAAAGCCGGGCACGCTTGCTTGGGCTACCAATTGAGTTCCGAAATTTTCAGGCGAATAATGCAGTTGACCGTAACAGATTGGATGTTCTGCACATTCCGCTTCACTCCCCGGCCATTGCGGGGCAATTGAATCCGGCCAATGGTCCGTATGTTTTGGCTCTGCTTGACCGGGCGCTGGTTGGTTGCCAATCCGGCGAATTTGCCGCGATGGCAACGGCGCCGGTTCATAAAGGCGTCATCAATGATGCCGGAGTGCATTTCACCGGCCATACCGAATACCTTGCCGACAAAACAGGTACGCCACTTGTCGTCATGATGCTGGCCGGCAATACCGAACGTGGCCCGTTACGTGTCGCGCTGGTCACCACCCATCTGCCACTCAAGGATGTGCCGGCCGCGATTACGGCGGATGTGCTGGAAAAGACATTGCGTATTCTGGATGTTGATTTGCGCCAGAAATACGGTTTGAGCGCGCCGTGCATTCTGGTTGCCGGGCTGAATCCGCATGCCGGCGAAGGCGGTTACCTTGGTCGTGAAGAGATTGAAATCATTTCCCCGGTGCTGGAAAAATTGCGTGCCCAAGGCATGCGCTTGAGTGGCCCGCATCCGGCCGACACCATGTTCACCCCGCCGATTCTGGCGCAGGGTGATGCCGTACTCGCCATGTATCACGACCAAGGCCTGACGGCACTCAAGTACGCCACATTTGGCCACGGCATCAATGTCACCCTCGGTTTGCCGATTATCCGGACCTCGGTCGATCATGGCACGGCGCTTGAACTGGCCGGTACGGGCCGTGCCGATCCTGGTAGTTTGTTTGAAGCGGTCGCCGAAGCGGCCAGAATGGCGGTGCAGCAATGAAAGGCCACGTCGCGCGCAAGCGTTTTGGGCAAAATTTTCTGGTCGATAGCGGCATCATTTCCGCCATTGTTTACGCCATCAGCCCGCAGCGCGGCGATACGGTGGTCGAAATTGGCCCCGGCCTTGGCGCTATTACCGAGCCGTTGCTGGCTCGGCTGGATCATCTGCATGTCGTCGAAATCGACCGCGACCTGATTGCCCGCCTGAAAAAACAGCACACGCCGGAACGCATGACGATTCACGAAGGCGATGCGCTGGCCTTCGATTTCGCCAGCATTGGCCAAAATCTGCGTCTGGTCGGCAACCTGCCCTACAACATTTCGACGCCGCTGCTGTTTCATCTCGCTGAAGCAGCGGAGATCGTGCACGACATGCACTTCATGCTGCAAAAGGAAGTGGTTGAACGCATGGTGGCGACGCCCGGCGATACCGATTTTGGGCGTATCTCGGTGATGCTGCAATACCGGTTCCACATCGAATGGCTGATTGATGTTCCGCCCGAGAGCTTCGAGCCGGCACCCAAGGTGCAATCCGCCGTGGTGCGCCTGATTCCGAAAGATGTTTCCGAACTGCACGCCAAGAAACTGGAAAAACTGTCACAAGTGGTGCAAACCGCCTTCTCGCAACGCCGCAAAATGTTGCGTAATACGCTCAAGGGCACGCTGAGTGATGCCGGTTTTGCCGAGCTGGGTATTGATCCGACGCGCCGCGCCGAAGACATCCCGGTTGAGGATTACGTCCGCATCGCCAATTTTCTGACATAAAAAAACCCGCCAGAGCGGGTTTTGCGAGGCTGAAGGGGTTAGTCCTTCTTCATCGGGCAGGTGCTCATGCCGAGCAACGGATATACCGGGCACCAGCCCATGAACCCGGTGGCGAGCGGCACAACGCCGATCCATGCCCAAACCGGGCCGCCCATCAGTGCCCAGGCGATCAGGCCAAGGCCGGCAACGATGCGAAGGATTTTGTCGATACCGCCAACATTTGGTTTCATGGTGTTTTCTCCGTTAAGTGGTGTGTACAGCCCGAACTTTAACGAAGTGGCAGGCAACGGTATGTAACTTGAGTCACACAGCCGCGATATTTTGCAATCCCTGGCGATTGATGACGGTCAATTGCTCCCTGCCGAGAGAAACCAGTCCCTGAGCGACAAAGCCCTTGAGCAGGCGGCTGACGATTTCGCGGACGCTGCCCAGTTCGTCAGCCAGCTGCTGATGAGTGATGTTCAGGGTTTCCTGATTGCGCGCCAGTATCAGTTTGGCAAGCCGTTGATCAAGTCGGTTGAAGGCAACCTCCTCGACCAGTTGCATCAATTCGCTGATCCGTTCGGCAAAAAGATGAAAAACAAAATCACGAAATGGGGTGCATTCAACCAATAGGCTGGCGAATATTTTGACTGGCAAGGCGAGCAGGATCAACGGTGTTTCGGCGATGCCGCGCGCGTTGTAGTCGCTATGTCCCAGCAAGCAGCTTGAACTGATAATGCAGGAGCCACCCGGTGTTACCCGGTAAAGCACCATTTCCCGACCGTTACTCGCCTGTTTGACCACCTTGATGCTGCCCGCCAGCAGCAGAGGAAAGCCTTGGCAGGGTTGATGCTCGGCAAACACCTCAGTGCCAGCGGGAAGTTGCATGCTTGATTGCAGCAAGGTGGTCAGCAGATCGGCTGGCAGACCAGCCAATGCCGGGTAAAAATTCAGTACATTTTCGCGGTCGACCGCAACAGTCATGATTTTGTCACTCAACGATGGCCCAGACCGGTGCGTGGTCTGATGGACGTTCACGTTTGCGCGGTGCGCGATCAATACCGGCGGACGTACATGTTTCAGCCAGTGCCTGGGAGAGCAGAATGTGATCGATGCGCAACCCGAGATTTTTCTGGAAGCCGAGCATGCGGTAATCCCACCAGGAAAAGGTTTTTTCCGGTTGTTCGAACCGGCGGAAACTGTCGCTCAGACCCAAACCAATCAGGCGCTGAAAAGCTGCGCGCTCGGGCGGTGAGCAGAGAATGGCGCCCGCCCAGGCTTTCGGGTCGTGTACGTCACGATCATCCGGCGCAATGTTGTAGTCGCCACACAAGGCCAGTTTCGGATGCTTCGCCAGTTCTTCCTCCACCCAAATAGCCAGTGCATCCAGCCAGCGCAATTTGTATTCGTATTTTTCACTGCCCACGGCCTGTCCATTCGGCATGTAGGCGCAGATGATCCGGGTGTCGCCTATCGTGCCGGCGATCAGTCGTTTTTGCTCATCGGCAAAGTGCGGATTGCCCATTGTGATATCGCGGATCGGCTCGCGCGCCAAGAGCGCCACCCCGTTGTAGGTTTTTTGCCCGTAAAAAGCCACGTGATAACCCGCCGCTTCAATTTCGGCGCGCGGGAAATTATGGTCTTCGAGCTTCAGTTCCTGAAGGCAAAGGGCGTCTGGTTGCTGCTCGGCGAGCCAGTCCAGTAAATGGGGCAGGCGAACTTTAAGAGAATTGACGTTCCAGGCGGCTATTTTCATATGGCATGCGATGGGCTACGAAGGCGTTGATTCTGCCACAGCCATTGCGTAATACCATCCGGCTTGCTAATGTTCTTCGACGCAGGCAGTTGATCGCGATTAAATACAAGGAGGCGGGTTTGAAAACCAATTCAGCAATGCTGGTCCCTTTCCTCGGGGGAGTGCTCGCACTCAGTGTGGTGGCCGATGCGAGCGCGCAGGCCTCGCCCTGGGTAGGGCAGATCAAGGTGTCGCGTGGCATCGTAGCGCTTGAGCGTGGCGGGCAGAAATTTCCGGCGCCGGTCGGTGTCAGACTCAAGGAGAATGATGTGATCCTGACTGAGGCCAATGGCTCGGTGGGTCTGATGTTTAATGATAATTCGGTGTTATCCATGGGGCCAAATGGCGAAGTCCTGCTTGAACGCTATGCATATGATTCAACGACCTATCTCGGGGCGTTTGACGCCTTTGTAAAACGCGGTGCGGTGTCGATTGAGGCTGGCAATCTGGCCAATGCATCTCCCGAATCTGTGCGCGTTAAAACGCCACTGGCCGAGATTCGCGGGCAGGCACGTAACTTTGCCGTCAACGTGGAAGGAAAGTAATGATGATGCGTGGTGGTATTCAATTAGTCAGCTCCTTGAGCCTTGTCGCCCTTCTCTTGGCCGGTTGTGCCGGTCAACGTGAAACTTATGCCGTTTTGCCCGATGCAAAAGGGCAGGCTGGAAGTTTGACCGTGACGCCGAAAGAGGGCGCTCCGGTTAAACTCAATGGCGCTTACGCTAGTGCTGTCGGTAAGCCAGGGTCGGCGCCAGAAGCGGCAAAGCTTAGTGAGGAAGAAATCAAGGCGGCATTTGCCGAGGCACTATCGGCCCGCCCGGATGCACCGCTGCGTTTTACCCTCTATTTCAAGGAGGGTAGCGATGAATTGACCCCCGATTCAGCGAAAGAACTGGAAAGAGTACTGGCTGAAATACGCAAGCGCCCTGCGCCTGACCTGATTATCGTTGGCCATACTGATCGCGTGGGTTTATTGGCGGATAACGACCGACTCGCCCTCAAGCGTGCCGAAAAAATGCGTGGTGAAATGGTTCGTCAGGGCTTGCCTGCCGATAGCGTGCAAGCCGCTGGTCGCGGCGAGCGCGAGCCTTTGGTGCCGACTGCTGACGAAGTTGCGGAAGCCCGCAACCGCCGTGTCGAGATGTTGGTCAGATAAATACGGAGTTTTAAGATGTCCCGCCTGATTGCCCTGTTGATTGCGATGACGCTCGGTTCCGGAATGGCGCTGGCAGCTCCTGATGTACCCAGGGAGCCAGTCTTGCGGATCGAGACTGGCAGCCATCTGTCGCTCATCACCCGAATCAGTAGTGATGCAGCGGGCAATTTTGCGGTGACTTCCTCCGAGGACAAGACGGCGCGGATTTGGGATTTGCGTAATGGTCAGCAAGTGTCAGTGCTGCGCCCGCCTTTGTCCGGCGAAAGCGTCGGTGCGCTCTACGCCGCTGCCATGTCGCCGGATGGTCGGCAGGTTGCGGCGGGTGGCAATGCGGCTTTCGATAACAAAACCCACTCGCTTTATCTCTTTGATCGGGCAACCGGTAGTTTGCCGCCGAAAAGTACGCTGTCCGGAATTGAAGCGCCGATTACGCAATTGGCCTGGTCGGCTGACAGCCAGTTGATTGCCGTTGGCTTGCGTCAGGAAGGCTTGCGTGTTTTCAAGCGCAATCTCGGGTTTGTCGGGGCTGACCCGGAATATAACGATGCGATTTACGGCGCCGCTTTTTCCCGCGATGGTCGTCTGGCTGTTGCCGGGCTGGACGGTTCGCTGCGCATTTATACCTTTGGCAAAAGCGGGCTGGAGCGTTTGGCTCGCAAGCAAATGCCGGGTAAACCGTATGGCGTTGCCTGGTCGCCGGATGGCAGTCAGATTGCGGTCGGCTTGCAGGATGCACCGCGCGTTGTTGTGCTTTCTGCCAGTAACCTTGAGGTTTTACATACTGCAGATGCGGGTGGCTCGGGGAATCTCGGGCGAGTTGCCTGGTCACCGGACGGCAAGACCTTGTTTGCTGCAGGTAGCGTAGTTCGCAGCGGACGTTTTGCCGTTTTGGCTTTTGCCGGGGCCGGGCGAGAGTCGGCGCGTGAAATCGGCAGTTTTGGCAATACAGTCACTGGTTTGGCGAGTCATGCGGGCGGCCTGCTGGCCAGTTCGGCCGAGCCGGCCTGGGCGTCGTTTGATGCGGCTGGTGCCAGTCGCTTTCAGATAGGTGCGCGCAATGGCGATTTTCGTGATGCCGGCGATGCCTTCCGGGTTGGTCAGGATGGTCAATTGCTGGCTTTGCCTATGGTCATGGGGGGCAAGGAACCCGTCGTTTTCGATCTCTCGAAAGGCGAATTACGCAGCGCATCGGCCCCTAGTAATGCAAAAGCCGCGAAAATTCCTTCCGGTTTGAGTGACTGGAAAAACTCAAGCGCACCGAAAATGAATGGTCGTGCCTTGGCGCTTCGCCAAGGTGAGACTTCGCGCAGTGCGGCAGCTACGCCGGATGGCCAGCGCTTTGCCCTGGGTAGCGAGTGGTATCTGCGACTGTTTACTCAGGATGGTGCTCAGGTTTGGGAAAAGCGAACACCCGGCGCGGTCTGGGGCGTCAATGTCAGTGGCGACGGACGTTGGGTGGTTGCCGCCCTGGGTGACGGTAGCGTACGCTGGTATCGCGCCAGCGATGGTCAGGAACAACTGGCTTTGTTCGTGCATGGCGACCATGAGCGCTGGATTGCCTGGACGCCAACTGGCTACTACGACACTTCGATGGGTGGCGAGAATCTGGTGGGCTGGCATGTCAATCGTGCATTTAATCAATCGGCCGATTTTTTCTCTGTAGGTCGTTTCCGCGAGCGCTTCTATCAACCGGTCGTGATTCAAAAGGTTATGCAACTCGCCGACGAAGGCGAGGCTGTGCGCGCCTTCAAGGCCGAAATGGCGCTGCTTGAAGCGATGAATGCCGAGGCGGTTGCCGCGACAGCTACACCTGCCAAATCCCCGGTTAAGGCCCAGGCCAGCGCAGCGCTGGCTCGTGCCACGCCGGCCAAGACGCAGGTTGCTGAAACCCTGCCGCCGATCATCGAGTTGCAGTCCGATCGCTCGCTCGAAAGTAACGAGGGTCAGGTGACTGTGCGCTACGCGGTGCGAACACCCGCCGATGCGCCGGTCAAAGAGGTCAAGGTTCGGGTCAATGGCAAGCTGGAACGAAATATCAAGACGCGTTCAACACGCTCTGCCGATGGTCAGATTTTTGAGGCCATTGTGCCGGTGCCACCAAAGGATTCGGACATTCTGCTGATTGCCGAAAACCGTAACGCCAAGTCTGACCCGGTGACCATTTCGGTTCGTCGCCCCACATCGCCAACCGGCAAACAGCCCTTTATTGAGCGCTACGACACGCTCTATATTCTGGTGGTGGCAGTCGATAAATACGCCGGCCAGAATGCTTTGCAACTGCCCGTCAAGGATGCCAACGATTTCCGGCGGCAAATGACCCGCATCGCCAATGCACCGGGCAAGCAGCGCCTCTACGACAAGCCCGAGGTCAAGATATTGATTGATGAGGACGCCACGCAGGAGAATATCCGCGATGGTTTGAAGTGGTTGCGTGATAGCGTCAAGGAGCGTGACGCGGGAGTTATTTTCCTGGCAGGGCACGGCATGTCGCAGGACAATTCATATTATTACGTTCCTTATCGTGCCAGCGACATCGGCAAGAAGGAAAACTGGGTGCCCGGCAACGAAATCGTTAATACCTTGCAGAATCTGCCAGGGCGGGCAATGTTCTTCCTTGATACCTGTCACTCAGGCGCTCTGGCTAATCAAGCCAAGGTGGCAGGTACGGTGAATCAGGTGGATGAAGAGCGCGGGGTGATCGTTTTTGCTTCGGCAACGGCCAAGGAGCTGGCGCAGGAAACCGATGAGTGGAAAAACGGTGCCTTTACCAAAGCCTTGATTGAGGGCTTGCGTGGCGAGGCGGAAGATCCGCGTGACAAGTACATTTATCCGACCACTCTCAAGCGCTATGTGACACGCCGGGTGCGTGATTTGACGGATAATCAGCAACGGCCATACGTCAGTGATCACGGGATCGATGATCCGATTGCCGTGGTCGTAAAATAATATCTTTATAAGGGGTTTTCATGCGTCTCAATACCGTCAAACGTCCGCTGGCATTTGGGGTTGCCAGTCTTTTCCTGCTTTCTGCCTGCGCTACCAATCCGGATGGTTCCTACAAGATGGATGACCGGGCGACTGGTGCGTTGATTGGTGCGGCAGCGGGCTGTGCTGTCGGTGCTGCGGCCAAGGGCGCGCAAGGTTGCGCTGTCGGCGCTGCGGTGGGTGCTGCAGCCGGCTTCATGATCGGCTGGTATTTCGAATCGAAGAAACTGGCTGATGCCCAACAGGTGAACGCCGAGTACGAAAAGCAGATCAAGACATCCGGCAAGGGCAAGACTGCGGCATTGCCCAAAACAGAAGTTGTTCCTGCCAAGTTTGAAACCAAAGTCCAGTCGACACCAGCTGACAAATCCGGACAAAAAGAAATTCAGGTGACTTCGAATACCGATTTGGTCGGGTATGGCGACAAAGTGCCTGTAGTCCAGCAGAAATACGCCATTTACGACGAGAAGAACAATCTTGTCGAGGAAAAGACCGAGAAAATGGCTGCAGTTGATGGTGCCGGGCGTTATCAGACCAGTTCAAAATTCAAGCTGCCGGCTGATGCCAAAGGCAAGAATTACACGGTCAAGACGACGCTGGTTTCCAACGACAAGACCTACAAGGAAAATACCTACAAGGTCACCTTGCTCGACAACCAGACTTTGGTGCTCGCAGCACTTTACTGAGCGTTTTCGCCCTTGGCCGCTGGTTGCAAGCCACCTGACGGCTTGCTGCCAAGTGGTGCGGTCTTTGGGTAACCTGCTAGATCGAGAAGGTTGTTATATCCCGTTGGCTCAAAGCCGCGCATGACCTGTTGGCCGATTTTAAGTGACGGAATATACAAATCGCCGACCAGTTTCTTCAAAGCTTCCTGATCTTCAGCCGTTTGCACCATTTTTTCCGTAAATGGTGCGCCGCGACCATTAAGCAGATCGCGTGCGTTTTTGCATTCGGTCAGACAGTCGGCCGTGGTGTAGAGCGTGATCGGGAAATTCTCGACTGCTTTGCGTACTGCAAAGCTCTGACCTTCCGGGTTGGATGTCGCGTCTGTGGTTTTCTTGATGTCTTTGGTCGAGCGCGGCGGCGGCGTGTCGCTGATGACGGTGCGGCCGGAGGCCGGATCGACCCAGCGGTATGCCTCGGCTTGCGCCTGCAGGCTCAATACGATCAGGCAAAGCGTAATGGAAAGGCGCATGGTACGGTTCCCTGAAAACATCAAGCTGCAATCATACCGCTATGGCGGAGTAGTGCATCAACACTCGGTTCGCGACCACGGAATGCTTTGAACGATTCAATGGCTGGGCGTGAGCCGCCAACCGACAGGATTTCGTCGAGAAAACGTTTTCCGGTAATTGCATCGAAGGGATTGCCGGCTTCCTCGAAGGCCGCATAGGCATCGGCGGAGAGCACTTCAGCCCACTTGTAGCTGAAGTAGCCAGCACCGTAACCTCCGCCGAAAATGTGCGAGAAGCTGTTCGGAAAACGGTGCCATTCCGGTGGCAGCAGCACTGCCACTTCCTTGCGCACTTCATTCAGTACATCCATTACGGTCAACCCGTTTTTTGGGTCAAAATTTGAATGAATCAACATGTCGAACAGCGAGAACTCAATCTGACGCACGGCCATCATGCCGCTCTGGAAATTCTTGGCCGCCAACATCTTGTCAAACAGCGCGCGCGGCAAAGTGGCACCGCTGTCGACGTGGGCTGACATGCCTTCGACGACATTCCATTCCCAGCAGTAGTTTTCCATGAATTGCGATGGCAGTTCGACCGCATCCCATTCAACACCGTGAATGCCGGAAACGCCCAGTTCTTCCCCGCGCGTCAGCAGGTGATGCAAGCCGTGGCCGGTTTCGTGGAAGAGAGTGATCACATCATCGTGTGTAAAAGTTGCCGGTTTGCCACCAACCGGCCGCGCGAAGTTGCAGTTGAGGTAGGCAATCGGTTTCTGGATGCCGGTGGTGGTGCGGCGGCGGGAGCGGGCTTCATCCATCCAGGCGCCACCCCGTTTGGTTTCGCGGGCGTAGAGGTCCAGGTAAAACTGCCCGACAAGATCGCCGGCCGGGGTTTCGAGGCGGTAAAAACGCACATCCTCATGCCAGACTGGTGCCGTATCGGACTTTACTTTGACGTTGAAGAGGCTTTCGATGACCTGGAACAAACCGCCGAGGACTTTGGGTTCGGTGAAGTATTGCTTCACCTCCTGTTCCGAGAAGGCGTAACGTTTTTGCAGCAATTTTTCGGAGACATAGGCGGCATCCCACGGCTGAAAATCTTCCAGGCACAGTTCGTCTTTGGCGAAGGCACGCAGTTCGGCAATATCCTTGGCGGCAAAAGGCTTCGCCTTGGCGGCGAGTTCGCGCAGGAAGGCGAGTACCTGTGCCGGGGTGTCGGCCATTTTCGGGGCCAGTGAAACTTCGGCAAAGTTGTTGTAGCCAAGCATCTTTGCATCTTCAAGACGCAACTCCAGCATGCGGTTCATCACCGGTGTGTTGTCCCATTCCGGCTTGCTCGTGCCATCGGTGAATTCTGCGGCGCGGGTAGCGTAGGCACGGTAGAGGCGGGCGCGCAGTTCGCGGTTATCGGCATATTGCATGACCGGGCCGTAGGACGGTGCTTGCAGGCTGAAACGCCAGCCTTCGACACCTGCTTTTTCAGCGGCGGTGCGGGCGGCTTCCTTGGCATCGGCTGGCAGGCCGGCGAGCAGCGCTTCGTCGGTGACGACTTCGGCGAAGGCATTGGTTGCATCGAGGACGTTTTCCGAGAACTTGGCAGAGAGGCTGGAGAGCTCTTCCATGATGGCCTGAAAGCGTGGTTTGTCGGCTTCCGGTAAATCGGCACCGCTCAGGCGGAAATCGCGGACTTCGTTATCGACTACCTTTTTCTGCTCGTTGGTTAGCGTGGCGTATTCAGCGCTGGCGCGCAGTGCTTTGTACTTGTCGAATAGTTTCAGGTTCTGACCCAATTCGGCGTAGAAGCGGGAAACTTCCGGCAACATCTCGTTGTACGCCTCGCGCCAGGCTGGTACGTCATTGACTGAATGTAGATGGCCAACAACGCCCCAAGCGCGGCCAAAAGGCTCCAGGCCATCGGATAACGCCCCGGCAAAATCATGCCAGGTGGCCGGCGTGGTGTCGGCGGTCAGGCGTTCAATCAATTCGCGCCCTGCCGACAAGAGTGATTCAATCGCCGGTTTTACATGTTCAGGTTGGACGGTGTCGAAACGTGGGAGGTCAGAAAAATCTAGCAGGGGATTGTTGGTTGTCATGGCGGATCGCGATTGGGGAATAAAAAAGGGCGGTCAAAGCCGCCCATTGTTTTTTAAAGAGTCTTGCCGGTGAGTTTTTCGTAGGCTTCAATGTATTTGGCACTGGTGCGGGCGATGACGTCGGTCGGCAACTTCGGGCCGGGAGCGACTTTGCCCCAATCCAGCGTTTCGAGATAGTCACGAACGTACTGCTTGTCGTAGGAAGGCGGGTTGCAGCCTTCCTGATATTGATCAGCCGGCCAGAAACGGGATGAGTCCGGGGTTAGTGCTTCATCGATCAGGTGCAGGGTGCCGGCGGCATCGATGCCGAATTCAAATTTGGTATCGGCAATGATAATGCCGCGACCACGGGCGTAGGCCGAGGCTTCTTCGTACAGCTTGATCGCGGCATCGCGAGCCTGGGCACAGATTTCGGCGCCGTTCTTGCCGGTACCAGCGAGCGCTTCGGCCAGTGCCGCGCCACAGTTGGCCTGGGCGGTGGCGAAGGAGACGTTTTCGTCGTGATCACCGACGTCAGCCTTGGTCGCTGGGGTGAAGATCGGGGATGGCAGCTTCTGCGCCATTTTCAGGCCAGCCGGCAGGGCAATGCCGCAGATGGCGCCGGTTTCCTTGTAGTCCTTCCAGCCGGAACCGATGACGTAGCCGCGAACTACGGCTTCAATCGGCAGCGGACGCAGGCGCTTGACGACGACCGAACGGCCACGAACCTGTTCCCGTTCGTTTTCGGCGACGACGCTTTCTGGATCAACACCCGTCAATTGATTCGGCACGATATGGCCGAGCTTTTCAAACCAGAAATCGGCAACTGCGGTCAGCACTTCGCCCTTGCGAGGGATCGGGTCCGGCAGGATAACGTCGAAGGCAGAGAGGCGGTCAGTGGTGACGATCAGCAGCTTGTCAGCATCGACGGCGTAGATGTCGCGGACCTTGCCCTTGGACAGCAGGGGCAGGCTGGTGATGGAAGACTGGAAGAGCGGAGCAGTCACGGCAGATTTCCCGAAAGCAAAAAAGAAGGATTATAAATTAATGCGACGACTCACCCGCTTCCGAAGCAAGTTTCTTGCGCATGCGTCGTGTGCCCCAGGCAACCAGGCCGGCGATGATCGGGATCGAAATTGCCGTGATGATGTCTGTGTTGAGATGGTGGAATTCTTTTGTACCCTTGGCAAGATATTGCACCAGTTGCGAGCCGTAGTAAGTCAAAACGACGACTGACAGGCCTTCGACGGTTTCCTGCAGGCGCAGTTGCAGCTTCGCGCGCTGATTCATCTGGCCAAGCAGTTCCTGATTCTGGCGTTCCAGTTCGATATCAACGCGGGTGCGCAGCAATTGGCTATTGCGGGCGACGCGGCCGGAGAGTTCTTCCTGACGACGGCTGATCGCTTCGCAGGTGTTCATCGCTGGCAACAGGCGGCGCTGCATGAATTCAAAGAAAGTTGGCAGGCCGGGAATCCGTACCTCGCGAAGTTCTTCGATACGCTGCATAACCAGCCCATGATAGGCACGAGAGGCGCCGAAACGGAAGGTCGTGCGGGCAACCGAGTGCTCTACTTCGGCGGCCAGCGTGGAAAGGACCGCCAGCACGCCGCGTTCATCTTCCGGGCTTTTTGCTGCGCCGATGCGATCCATCAAGGCGGCAAGTTGCTTTTCGCCCTTGTAGAGCCAACCGCCAACTTCTTTGGCGACCGGCAGCCCGAGCAGCGCCATCATCCGATAGGTTTCAATTTCAACCAGTCGCTGAACCGTTCGGCCTGCTTGACGTTGCGTCAGGCTTTCATTCAGCACAAGGAAACGCGAGAAACCGTTGTCGATCTTGAAATCAGTGAAAATCCAGGCAGCTTCTTCTGCTACCTTGGCAGCTACCATCGTGCGGCCATTGGGTGTCAGACTGGCAAGGACGGATTCCGGAGTGACATCATTGGTCGAGCGCAATTCGACATGGGTGGCAACCATCAGCTTACCGGGAATGCCACTCAGCCATTCAGGATGTACAGCATCGAAAGCTGTAGCGTCCGGGTGCAAGTGCTCGCCGGTTTCCAATGGCCGGAAAAAAGTGTAACTGGAAAATTCGGTATGCAGCTCCCAACGCATGCGGAAGGCGCCGGTTTCTATCATCAGGTGCGAGTCGGAACTATCTATTGCGTTGCAGACGTGGCCCTGGCACAGCGTAGCCAGGTTGTCGCGCTCGGCCTGCACGGTTGTTGCACTGTGCTTGAAAACGAGATGTGAGACGAGCATCGCCCCCAGCAGCGGTACGGGAGGCCGGGCGTGGAATTCGTTGTTCAGGCGCTGGCGAAGCGGGTGTTCTTCCAGTTCAGCGAGAGTCAGGCGAGGGTGCATTTTTTGGCAGGGCTTATGTTGCAGTGCGGAAGATTGTAGCCTACTGTTTCTGTATATTTGCCTTTGATTTGGCGATTCGGAAATGAACATCGTCGTTTGCCGGCTGCTGTTATACCCCAGGGGGGCTGTCTGGGTGGCACGGCCAAAAGGGAAAAGCCGCTAATCGCCTGCGGCTAAAAAATGCGGCTCATTGTTGCGCAGATAAGGAAGGCAAAGCATGGTTTGTCGACTAGCGTCATGAGCTTTTTACTTGGCGGCAACCACTCTTGCATCCGAGCGTTACGGTAGGTATTTATCCCTATTCCACTGCACCTTTCTTCCAATTTTCACCCACAGGCAAAAAACTTAAGCTGGCTCCGTCAATTAAAAGGAGCCTTGCATGAACGCTCAACCCGATCTTTCCCGGCGTGCATTCTTTACTGCCTTGCCGGCAGTAACCGCCGGCTTGGCCATGCCGGCTCATGCGGCGGATGAGACCACCCCGCACTGGGCAATGTTGGTCGATACCCGCCGCTGCATTGCCTGCCAGGCTTGCACGATGGCCTGCTCGATGGAAAACGTTTCTCCGGAAGGGCAGTTCCGAACGGTAGTCGCCACCTACGCTGTCACCGATCAGGCCGGCAAGACGGGGCTCGCCGTGTTGCCCCGGCTATGCAATCACTGCGAAGAGCCACCCTGCATCCCGGTATGTCCTGTTGGCGCCACCTTCAAGCGCAAGGACGGCATCGTGCTGGTTGATGGTGATCGCTGCGTCGGTTGCGCCTACTGCGTCCAGGCCTGCCCGTACGATGCGCGCTTCGTCAACCATCACACTGGCAAAGCCGACAAATGCACCTTCTGCAGTCATCGCGTCGAAGCCGGCTTGCTGCCGGCCTGCGTCGAAACCTGCGTTGGCGGCGCGCGAATTTTTGGCGATATCAATAATCCGCAAAGCGACATCAGTCGCCGCCTTGCGGCTGCTGATGGCAAGACGCGCGTTCTCAAGCCGGAGGCTGGCACCAACCCGCATGTCTTCTATATCGGTCTGGAACAACAACTGGACGGCCGGATCGATGGCGCCTCGACCGCCGACATGATGTGGCGTCCGGACACTCAGGGAGCATGATCATGAACACGACTGTTGAAGTCCTTGGCTTTGCACGCGAACCCGGCTGGTTGCCCTGGGCCGTGCAGTATTTCTTCCTGATCGGCATCTCGACTGCAGCCTTCTTCCTGAGTCTGCCCGGTTTGGTCTGGCGCCATCCGGACTGGCGGGGAATCTCGCGGCGCGCCCTTTTGGCGGCGCTGGTTTGCGGCCTGACGGCGCCCGTCGCACTGCTCGCCGACCTGCACCAACCCGGCCGCTTCCTCAATTTCTACCTGCACCCGAATCTTGGTTCCTGGATGGCTTGGGGATCGTTCTTCATCCCGCTCTACCTGCTCGGTCTGATCGGCTATGCCTGGCTCTGCCTGCGTCCCTTGTTGGCTGAAATGGCCACGCGCTCCACGCCACTTGCTGTCCTCTATCGCAAACTGGCCTATGGCGGCCACGACAATCCTTCGGCGATCAAGGCGGCTGCTCTGGTGGCAACGCTGGGCGCGGTGCTGGTTCTGCTTTACACCGGCATGGAAGTGATGGTTGTTCAGGCGCGGCCGCTGTGGAATACCGCTCTGCTTCCCTTGATCTTCGCTGTTACGGCGATGACGGGCGGCATTGGCATGACAGCCCTGTTTGAAGCGCTGACCGGCAATCTGAAATCGGCACCGCTACTCAATCAATGGCTGGCGCGCGGCGTCTGGGTGACCCTGGTGCTGCTCGGCTTGTGGCTGATTTCAGGCCTTTTGGGGACGTCGACCGCAACACATGAGGCACTTGCCGCAATGCGTGCTTCGTTCGGATGGCTGGTGACCGGGGGCTGGCTTGTCGGTTCGACGCTGCTCACCTTGTGGCTGGCCCGAAACCATCGGAATTCGCTGGTGATGCCGGCCCTGCTAGCCCTGCATGGGGCCTGGCTGATCCGCTGGATCGTTTTCATCGGCGGTCAAAGCCTGCCCAAGATGGGTTCGGCAAGCCATAGCTACACCCTGACCCTGACGCCGGAAAGCCTGCTCGGTATTGTCGGCATGGCCGGCCTCTGCCTCACCCTTTACATCATCCTGACCAGCCTCATCCCTTGGGATGACCAGGCAAGCGCCTGAGGAGATCGACCATGAAAATCAGCAAACGTCGTCAAGTACTCGCCCTCGGTGGCCTCGCCGCTTTCGCGGCCGGTTACTCGGAAACCGCCGGCCGTATGGTTGGCAAACTCCTCGGCCACGATGCGCCGAAGCACAAGACCGCCGGCGAAGCACCAGCCCCGGAATTTCGTGTTGATCGTCAGGGCAAGCTTGAAATCAACACAGCCCAGCAAGTCAGCTATACCACCTGCCTCGGCTGCACCACCATGTGCGGTGTTCGTGTCCGCATCGATCGGGCCAGCGGTAAGGTGTTGCGGGTTAGCGGCAATCCCTATAGCCCGCTGTCCACCGACCCGCATCTGCCTATGAAGGCCAGCGTCCGTGACAGCTTCATCGCCATCTCGGCACTCAACGGTAAAGGCCTGGATGGCCGCTCGACCGCCTGCGGTCGCGGCAACGCTGTGGCCCAGCAAATCGATTCGCCGTATCGTGTGCTGACGCCGTTGAAGCGGGTTGGCTCGCGCAACAGCGGCCGATGGGAACCGATTTCCTTTGAGCAAATGGTCAAGGAAGTGGTCAATGGCGGCAATCTGTTCGGAGAAGGCAATGTCGAAGGACTGGGCACCCTGCGTGACCTGACTACGCCGATTGACAGCAAGCAGCCTGCACTCGGAAGCCGCGTCAATCAGGTGGCTGTACTTTCCAGTGTGAACGACGGGCGTGAGAACTTCGCCCGCCGCTTCTTCCAGCAGTCTTACGGCACGCTCAATTTCATTGGCCACGGCTCCTACTGCGGCGGCTCCTACCGTTCCGGCTCAGGCGCGCTGTTCGGCGACATGAAGACGATGCCGCATTGCAAGCCGGACTTTTCCAATGCCGAGTTCGTGCTCTTTGTTGGCACGGCACCGGGACAGGCCGGCAATCCTTTCAAGCGTCAGGGGACGCTGGTTGCCAAGGCGCGTACCGACGGGAAACTGTCGTACGTCGTTGTCGACCCCGTGCTCACCCATGCTGACAACCGGGCCAGCGGCGACCGTGGTCGGTGGCTGCCGATCAAGCCGGGCACCGATGGTGCCTTGGCCATGGCGATCATCCGTTGGCTGTTCGAAAACGAGCACATCGACAGCCATTTCCTGAGCTTCCCGAATGCGGCGTTGGCCAAACAGAACGGCGAGCCGTCCTTCTCCAACGCCAGCCATCTGGTTGTTGTCGAACCCAAGCACCCGCGTGAGCAGCGCATGTTGCGCGCCTCTGATCTAGGCATCGAGATGGCGGAAGAGCAGCGCTACAAGGAAACGGATGCTTTCGTCTGCCTCGATCAGGCTGGCATGCCGATTTTCCATGATCAGGCAACCGGGCCGGCCCAGCTTTTCGTTGATACCGTTCTAACGGTGGGCGGCAAGGAAGTTCGGGTCAAATCATCACTTCAACTTTTACGTGAAGAGGCAATGCGCCTTGAACTGCCCGCCTATGCCGAAGCCTGCGGCATTCCGGCTGAAACGCTGGCAGGGCTGGCCAAAGAGTTGTCCTCCCACGGCAAGAAGGCATCGGTGATTGCCCATGGTGGCATGATGAGCGGCAGCGGGTTCTATAACGCCTATGCCTTGCTGAGCATCAATGCCTTGCTCGGCAACATCAACTGGAAAGGCGGTTTCGTAGCCAATGGCGGCGGCTTCAAGGATAACGGCGAAGGTCCACGCTACAAGCTGGACGGTTTCGCCGGCATGGTCAAGCCATCCGGTACGCCGCTAGGACGCAATGTTCCGTATGAAAAAACGGCCGAATTCGCCGCGCGCAAGGCTGACAACAAACCTTATCCGGCTACCGCGCCCTGGTTCCCGAATGCGCCGGGGCTGACCACCGAGCTACTTCCTGGCGGACTGAACGGCTACCCGTATGCGCTCAAGGCGCTGATCCTGTGGTCGTCTAATCCGCTTTATGGCATTGCCGGCCTGCATAACAAGATTGCCAAGGATCTCGCCGACCCCAAGAAAATCGGCCTGATCGTTTCAGTCGATCCGTTCATCAATGAAAGCAACGCCTTCGCTGACTATGTCGTTCCCGACTCGCTGATGTACGAGAGCTGGGGTTGGGTGGCGGCCTGGAATGGCGTGCCGACCAAGGCGATGAGCGCTCGCTGGCCGGTGATTGAGCCAAAGGCAACCAAGACGCCGGAGGGTCACGCAGTCGGCATGGAAACTTTCTTTATCGCGCTGGCCAAGGCCATGAAACTGCCCGGTTTCGGCGAGAATGCCATCAGCGACCCTGAAGGCAAGACCTATCCCCTGAATACGCCGGAAGACTGGTATCTGCGTGGCGGTGCCAACATTGCCTGGCTCGGCAAGGAACCGGTGGCCGATGCCTCTGACGAGGACATCATCCTGTCCGGCGTTGAGCGCTTGCGCCCGGTTTTGGAGAAAACCCTGAAGCCGGAAGAGGTTGCCAAGGTCGCCTTCCTGCTCAGTCGTGGCGGCCGTTATCAGCCGGGCAAGGATGCTTACGACGAAGAGGATCCGCGCTGGATGCGCAATCCGATGAAGTCCATGGCGCATCTCTGGAATGAAACCGTGGGTGCCTCGAAAAACAGTCTGTCCGGCAAGCGCAATAACGGCTGCGCCAGTTGGATTGAACCGGCGTTTGCCGATGGCACGCCGATGCGGAAAATCTATCCGGCCGACAAATGGCCGCTACAGTTGGTCAGCTATAAATCGGCGCTGCAAAACCCGTATTCAATTGGTGCTACACGGCTGCTAGGCCTGCATCCGGAAAACCCGGTCCTGATCCATCCGGATGACGCACGACGCCTGCATGTCGAGATGGGCGACCTGGTCGAAATCAGCACACCAGGCGGTAGTCTGAAGGCACGCATCATGGTCCATGCCGGGATTGCTCCAGGTGTTGCTGCCGTTGAGCACGGCTTCGGCCATCGCGAACTGGGTGCCCGCGCTCACCGTATCGGCCGGACGCAGCAACCGCAGGACAAGCGCCTGGCAGCAGGCGTCAACCTGAACGATATTGGTCTGCTCGACCCGACCCGGCCCGACAAGGCGCCATGGGTTGACGCGATCTCCGGCGCTTCGGTGCGCAATGGCTTGCCAGCCACGATGCGCCGGGCCTGAGCGTTTTCCACTAATCCAACGCTGCCGGGTTGACCCGCAGCATGAGGCGGGCCAGTTCGGCGGCGGAGGACACCCCCGCCTTTTCCATCACATGTTGACGGTGGATGTGCACGGTTTTTTCGCTGATGTTCAGGTTGGCCGCAATCTGTTTGTTCGGCAGTCCCTGTGCGACTTGATGAGCCACCTCCCGCTCGCGGGGGGAGAACTGCGCCAGCATGGCTTGGGCGGCATGGCGCCGAGCGGCCTCGTCCAGTGCTTCCGCACTGTGCCGAATGGCGGTAGCTACCGCATCGAGCATCTTCTGGTCATTGAAGGGTTTTTCGATGAAGTCGACAGCACCGGACTTCATCGCCTGCACGACCATTGAGACATCGGCATGTCCGGTCATGAACAGTATGGGCAGGGCAATGCCTCGTGCGCGAAGCACTTGCTGCAGCTCCAGTCCGCTCATCGAGGGCATCCGGATATCGAGCAGCAGGCAGCAAGGTTGGGTTGGCGTCGTCAGGAGATCAAGAAATTCTTCAGCCGAGGCGTGGAGTTGGACAGACCACCCCACCGAGTCGAGCAGGAACCGTAATGAGCGGCGCAGGCCGGGGTCATCATCGACGACATGGACGATGCAGGCTTCAGGCTGATAATTCATGGCAGGGAAGGGAAAATGAGAAACACATGCCGGGGGATTCCTGATTGGGTTCGGCCCATATTCTGCCGCCGTGGGCTTCAATGATGGTCTTGCAGATCGGCAGGCCAAGGCCGAGGCCATCCGGTTTGGTCGTGAAGAAGGGCTCGAACAGATGAGGGATCTGCTCTGCTTCGAGACCAATGCCCTGGTCGATGACATGAAGCGCTACGCGATTATCCAGCGGCTCGATGACGATACGCAGGTTCTGCCGCTCGACTGGCAAATCACGACTCGCGTCGATCGCATTCTTGATCAGATTCAGGAGGACTTGCAGGATCTGGGCTCCGTCAGCAAGCACCTGACAGTTGCCGGTCAGTTGATTCTCGATGCTGACCTCGGGCGCCCGTGCCAGCATCCCGACAATCAGGCGCCGCGCCTCCTCAGCGATCACGGCCGGGTTGACCGCTTCCCTGGTGGCCAGACGCTTGCGTGCAAAATGACGAATGCGCTGCACGATGCCGCCGGCTCGTTCAGCCTCTTTGGCAATTTCGCTCGATGCTTCGGTAATGGCTTCCTGCGTCAAATTACCACTTTCCTGCCGGCGCAAGACTGTCCGCGCATAGGTGCCGATGGTCGTCAGTGGTTGGTTGAGTTCGTGCGCAAGATTGCCGGAAAGCTCACCGAGCACTGATAGGCGCGACAGGTGTTCCATCTGCTCCTGACTTTCGCGCATTTTTGCTTCGGCCTGATCGCGAGCGGCAAGGGATTCGCGCAACTCTGCCGTGCGCCGATGAACCTGATGCTCGACGCGCACCGTATGCACGATCCAGCCCGTCAAAATGGCAAGCAAGCCCAGCAACCAGGGCCAGAAACGGCGAACCAGACCTTCCGGTGTGATCTCACGCAAATAGGCGTAGGGGCCGATACGCAGTTCGCGAAACAGGTCGTGCACCGGTTGGTAATCGGCCGGCACCGACCAGCTCATGCCGCCTGACTCCGGCATGCTGAGCAAGGCCCGTGCAACGGCTTTGGCCAGTACCGGGTCGGTTTGTCGGGTTACGGCGATCGGCCAGTTCGGGTAGAGGCGGGTTGATAGTACGCACGCCAAATCGACATCATGGCGCGGTGACAAGGCCCGGAAATCCTCAAGCCGGATTTTCCCCTGCCCGGCCATCTGTTCCGGAAGGCAAGCGCGAACGATGCCTGCGTCGACTTCTCCGCGCTGTACTGCCTCGATGATCCGGTTCATCGGCAAACCGACAAAGCGGATTTCCTTTAGATCCGATTCGGCATCGATGCCCTGGTTCAGCATTTCCCGAGCCGCCACCAGGTAGCCGCCAAACGCTTCCGGCGCAACGGCCGCAACACGCTTCCCTGCCAGATCGGCCAGCACACGGAGTTCAGGCTGGTCTGCCCGGGTCAGGACTACCGAGCCGATAGCTCGAGCCGGGTGACTTTCTTCGGTGTCGAGCGTGGCGATCCGGCTGATGCCAAATTCGGCTTCCATGGTCACGTAATAGCCCGGGTTGGTAATCACCAGATCGACCCTGTCCTCGGCGATAGCTTGGCGCAGGCCAAGTGCATCATATTGATCGAGGCGAAAATGATGTCCGGGCAAAGCCTGGTTCAGATAGCGGATGACCGGTGACCAGTCGGATGCTGCGGCCCGTTCGCCCTGGTAGGCAAAAACACCTATCGCAACTTCGCCGCCCAATGCGTTTGAGGCCAGCAAATACAACAGCGCAACAACGCTGAAAACAAGCTTTGCCTTTGGTGAGCAAGTGGATGCCTGAACGCGCATCAGTGGAGTATGTCGGGCCAGGATGAGGGCGCCTGTTTCATTGCCAAGCTGGCGGAAACCCGGAACCAAACAGAACAGCCGCCCGCAGGCGGCTGTTACTGATAATGCGGTGACGCATCGATTACTTGACGATCTGGTTCAACTCACCCGAGGTGTAACGGGTAGCCATTTTTTCCATTGATACTGCCTTGATCTGGCTGGCGCGGCCGGCGCAGCCGAAGGCTTCAAAGCGTGCCAGGCAAA
>ERZ724524.591-NODE-591-length-23790-cov-3.998989_pt1 | contig 23790 bp, 19 predicted proteins | sample MGYA00376057_ERZ724524 | MGnify/ENA primary metagenome ERZ724524 (study PRJEB28724, sample SAMN07190888) | wastewater metagenome | isolation source: influent of sewage treatment plant in Hong Hong | place: USA: Christiansburg, Virginia | collected 2016-03-01 ...
AAACCGGGCATCCGAGCCACTCGCTCGTTGACCTTCGGGTTGTACTTCATCGTGCAGGAGCCAAGTGGATACATGCCAATGTCAATGGCGTAGTTCCAGCGCGACAGTCGAGTAAAGTGCCGCGTGACATCCACTTCCGACACTTCCGGAAGGGCCGGTCCAACATCGCGATACAGCTCACCGAGCAGCGATGCCGCGGACACTTCGGGAACATCCAGTTTGGGCAGCGAAGCGCCCGATCGTCCTGGTGCGCCCGACTCAAAGATCGGCGGCTCATGATGAAGCAGATGCCGCGTCGCGATCAGTCCTTTGGTAGTTCCGGTCATGGACACACCTCATCGAGAGCGGTGACCAAACGGTCGAGATCGGCCTTGCGGTGACGCTCATTCGAGGCGATCAACAGCGTTCTTTCCGCATCGGGGAGCGATGGCAGTTCGAATCCCGGTTGATCCAGCGGCACCCCAGCGAAAATGCCACGTTCACGCAGTCGCTGCGCTGCATCAGCCGCCCGTCCTCGAACGGTCACGGCGAGCTCATTAAACGTCGGTCCCGAAACGGCAAGTCGGAAGCCTCGAACCGCAGCCAACCGCTGCTTCAAATACTCACTCTTGGCCAAGTTGATCTCGGCCAGGCGACGGAAGCCACTTTTTCCGAGCATGCACAGATGGATCGCGAACGCGAGCGCAATCAGACCTTGGTTGGTGCAGATGTTGGAGGTCGCTTTTTCGCGACGGATGTGCTGCTCTCTCGTCGACAAGGTCAAAACGTAGCCGCGTCGACCATCCTGATCCACCGTTTCACCGACCAAGCGACCGGGTATCTGCCGAACATGTTCACTCCGGGCGGCAAATAGTCCAACGCCCGGACCGCCGAGTGACGGACCCGAGGCCAGTCCGATGCCTTCTCCCGCCACAATGTCTGCACCTTGCCTGCCCGGCGATTTGACCAGACCAAACGCGAGCGGCTCAGGGCAAGCCACCACCGTCAGTGCTCCAGCCTTATGCGCCAGTGATTGGATGGCCGATAGATCTTGGAGTACGCCCAAATAATTTGGACTCTGTACAAGCACACAAGCGACCGCATCCCCAGCATCGGCAAGCAGCTTGGCCAGCGCCGCCAGATCGACGCGCCCATCCGCCCCGAATCCAACGGTCTTGATCGCCGCCTGACCCACTGCATCAACGCCATCGAGATAACAGCGCAGCGTGGCCAAATACTGCGGATGAATGGCCCCACAAGCGATGGCGATGGAGCGTCCGGTGATTCGACGGGCCATCAGGACCGCTTCGGTAGTCCCTGACGCCCCGTCGTACATCGAAGCATTGCTCACATACGGCGCTGGCTGTCCCTTCACCACCGGCGGTCCGAACAGTTCTGCAACGATGGTCTGATACTCAAACACCGCTTGCAGCGTGCCTTGGGAGACCTCGGGCTGATACGGCGTGTAAGAGGTGTACCACTCGGCGCGCTGCAGCATCATGTCCACTGCGACGGGAACATGGTGCGGAATCAGGCCTGCGCCCAGAAACGATAACGCAGCCCCTTCGCGTGGAGCTGCCCCGGTCGCCGGCGTGCTCTGCGCGCCAATTTCCCCGAGGTGAGTCATCAGCGCCACTTCATCAAGGGCCTCGATGTCGAGCGGCCTCTTCAGTCGAAGCTGTGACGGTATGTGCGAGAACAGGGACTCGACCGAGGGAGCCCCAATGATTCGCAGCATCTGCGCTACGTCAGCGTCAGTGTGAGGAATGTATCGCATGGATGTCCTTGGCTAGGAATGCTCATCGACGAAGCCTCAGCAGGCTTCGGATGGCCAACCAAGCAAAGCGGCGAGTGCAGGTCAACTGGCGCGCCGCAGGTTCGCTGTCAGCTCTGTTCCTTGACGTACTTTGCGTACTCTTCGGATGTCATCATCTGCTTCAATTCGTCGAGATTCGACAGCTCTAACTCCACCATCCAACCTTCATCGTAGCAGTCCTCGTTCAGTAGTTCCGGCTGATCGCGCAGGGGATCGTTGGTCTTGACGACCTTTCCCGAAAGCGGCGAATAGATATCGGAAACAGCCTTGACCGACTCGACGGTGCCGAGCACTTGTTCACGACGGAAAGACTCGCCCTCTTTGGGCAACTCGACCATCGTAATGTCACCGAGTTGGTGCACCGCAAAGTCAGTGATGCCGACCACGGCGCGATTGCCGTCGATACGAGCCCACTCATGGTCCTTGGTGTAACGAAGGTCGGAAGGAAATTTGCTCATCTTAAAGTGTCCCGTGGGGGTTTGAGGTTAGATTGCTGGTCGACGGTAGAACGGCGCTTTCACGACCTGTGCCGCAACCCGCTTGCCGCGACAATCGATGAAGATGCGATTGCCGATTTCCGCAGTAGCGAGTGGGACGTAGCCAAGACCGAGGTTCTTACCAACAGTGGGGCCGAGGCTGCCGGAGGTGACGACCCCGATGGCATCGCCGCCCGACTCAGCCGCGTAGATGGAATAGCCATGACGAGCAGTGCCGCGACCTTCCATCGTGAACGCACAGAGCTTACGAGAAAGACCCTTGGCCTTGAGCGCTTCGAGCGCCGGGCGGCCAATAAAGTCGTGATCGAGCTTGACCACCCACCCGAGGTTGGCCTCGAACGGGTTCGTGGTCGCATCGATGTCATTGCCGTATAACGATAGGCACGCTTCCAGCCGTAGGGTGTCGCGGGCACCGAGCCCAATCGGCTTCACACCGAGATCCTTACCGACCTCGAGCATCGCGTTCCACAGACGCGGGGTTTCAGAAGCTGGGCAGAAGATCTCGAATCCATCCTCCCCGGTGTAGCCGGTTCGGGCCGCCCACACGGGAATACCGAGCATTTCAGTGGCACGAAAGTGAAACGACTTGACCTGCGCAAGTTCAGCCTCGGGGGCGAGCCGCTGTAGCAGCGAAACGGCCAGCGGTCCTTGCACCGCAATCAGTCCGTACTCGTCCGAGAGATTGCGAAACTTCACATCGCTGCGACCCTCGACGCTCTTCGCAAACCAAGCCACGTCTTTGTCGATGTTCGCGGCATTGATCACGATCACGATCCGCTCAGCGTGCTCGCGATAGACGATGCAGTCGTCGACGATGCCACCATCTTCATAACAAACGACGGTGTATCGAGCCTGACCATCGACCAGTTTCCGAACATCATTGGAAACCAGTCGCTCGACGGCGGCCAAAGCACCGGGCCCCACAAACTCGACCTCGCCCATGTGGCACACGTCGAAGAGACCGACGGCGGTACGAACCGCCTTGTGCTCTTCCAAAATCGACTCGTACTGGACCGGCATGGCCCAGCCTCCGAAATCGATCACGCGTGCCCCGAGGGCAACATGGCAATCATAGAGAGGTGTGCGACGGGGTGGCGAGGACGCAGAGGGATTGGCGGTGCTCATAGAGGGCTAGCATCATCGCAGGGCAGCCCGCACGGATCAAGCAGCTCAAGCACGGAAGGTGTCGGTTGCCAGCGGCCGCTTGGGCATGGGACGTTGCGGGCGCAAATGTTCGGAAAACGTGCTGTCTGTCGTCGATGAAAGGAGTGAGCAATGATTTGTGGCGTAGTCGGTAACGCCACATCCTCTCTTTTTGCGACCTTTGCCTCCGACTCCCTCCGACTGATCATGCCGTCAAAAAGTGTTTTGTCCTCGCCCGAGGGCACTGCATCCTATGGACCTGGATGTTTGAGGAAAAATCGATGAGGGATCGAATCAGGCCTCTGTGCTGGGCGATGGTGTTGGGGACGCAGCTCAGCATTGGGATGGCTCACGCGCAAGACCCCAAGTTTGTGTATGGGACACCAGCTCCTGATATCGAAAAGGCGGTGTGGAAGGCCTCCGCGCAGGCAGGACTCATCCTCGCCACCGGCAATGCCAACAACCTAACGCTGTCGGGCGGCGCGGCCCTATCGCGGGTAGACAGCCGCAACAAGATCGCCCTGGACGTCAACGCCGCTTACGGACGAGCAACCAACTACATCGCCAACGACAAAAACGGCGACCAGCTCCTGAGCGGCCCTGACGAGATCGATACCTCGACGCAGACCAACTCCAAGATGTGGAACGTCAAGCTCCGGTACGATCGCTTCTTCTCGAAGAACAACCTGGGCTACCTATCGGTGCTCATCGCTGGAAACGAGCCCGCAGGCAAGCTGGTCTATGGTGGGGCGCAGGTAGGCTACAGCCGCCAACTCATCAAGACCGAACGGCACGAGCTTCTCGCCGAGCTGGGGTACGACTTCACGTTCGAGTTGTATCCCGGTGCGACAACCCCGGACCGGCTGATGATTCATTCGTTGCGAGTGTTCCTTGGGCATCACTTGACGCTGAGCAAAGACACAGCACTCGTCACGGGCATCGAGGGGCTATTCAACATGAACCCGGAAAGTGCGCCGGGATTCGACACCGAGGTCAGTCCGTTCCAGGACACACGCATCAACTTCAAGACCGCACTATCGACGACGCTCTACAAGAATCTGAGCTTCCGGTTTTCGTTTACGGCGCGATTTGACAACGTCCCGGCCCCACGGCCTCCGCTGCCGATTCCGTACGCTGCCGGCTTCACCCCGCTCGCCGAAAAACTCGACACGATGAGCGAAGCCGCACTGGTGGTGAACTTCCTGTAACTACTGGCCGCGTAGCTTCTGCTTTTCGAGCTGGTCTTTCATGTACTTGACGACTTGCTCGGCATGCTCGCCGACGGTCTTGCGATAGGTATTTTTGTCGTCTTCGACGTGCTTGAAGTTCTTCATGCGGAGCGCGTTCGCAACGTTCGGCTCCAGACGATCTTTGGGATGATCCGGCGAAGATGCCGCAATCCGATTTTCTCCCATCGAGAGCGCAATCAGCGTCAGATCGCCCAAGTTGACTCGATCGTCGGTACGCGTCGGTGAAGCGCTGGCATGGGAACGAATCGCTTCCAACAGTCGTGCCGACGCACCAGCCTGACCGCCCGAATGAATCAGAGACGACACCGCTTCGCGCATCGCTTTCTCGATGGCCTGCTGCTTGGCTGCTTCCTGGCTGGGACCATCGCTGCGTACTTGCGCCGGCGGCGGCGAAGTTCGACCCACCATCGACAAAGCAGGCGAACGAAGTGCGGCACCCGCTACTTGTGGCAAGCTTGTGACCGAATCTTCACCATCGTCCGCAGTCTCGTAGGGCTTCAACGAGTTCAGGGCTTTCGGTAGCTCTTGCCAAAGTGGAGTCTGTGCGACGCCGCTCTGACGAAGCGCAGCAACAACCTTCATCGAGGGCTGCCACTCTGAAGGAAGCATCGACACGACTTTTTCAAGTCGCTGCACGTGCTGAAGCGTTGCCGTCGGCCACAGCGACGTTGGCGTCGACTCCAAGCCTGTCGCCGGTTGCTGCCGAGGAAAACCGGTCAGCAGCCGCTGCGAATAAGCCCGCTCCACATCCGAGACTCCTTGACGAGATTCCATCTTCAGCGACGGAGCCGCCACAAGTGACATCAGCGGTGAAGCGATATGCTCTGCTGAACGCACTGACGTCGCAGAGCGGTCGGCCATGGCCTCAGCCATTCGTCCTACACTGCCCGGTGCAGCCGTCGGAAAGCTCTCAGTCCTTGGAGCAGTACGTCCCCCCCGATGGCCCGGTGCGGCTACGCCGGGCTGAACTCGTTCAGAAGCCGAGGGCCGCACATTCGACGGAGCGCCGACGAACATCAAGCCCCCCGTTCCGCTCCAAGCCCAACGCGGCAGCGCCGACTCGGCAACATCCTGCTGCTTCGGTAAACTGGTCAGCAGCGATGCAATGTCTTCCCAGCCGGTGAGCGATGGGAACCGATCGGAACCGACCTGATTCGTTTGTGGCCCAAGCAGCGCCGAAAACAGCTCGCTGCGCAACGCCATGCCACCAAGCTGAGCAAATGTTGCCGTCGACGCACTTGGAGTAGTGACGGAAGCAGGCTGGCCAGCAGTCCGTGGTGCGTCCTGACGGCGTCCTGACGGCTTCACGGCAGTTGAGTGATCCTTGGGGACAAAGACCATCCCTCCTGCGATGGAAAGCCATCGACCTAAGGACTCCTCGACGGCATCGATATCACCATCCAAGCCACGATGAGCGGCTAGCCCCTCATTCGCCGTGACACGCTCGATCCCATGCTGACGAGCAAACGACTCGGCAGTGGCAGCTAGCCCTCCCGCGAGCAGTGAGCCCATGGGTTGCCGTGCTGCCAAAGGAGTGGCCCCCGGCGACTGGAACGACGACGGCAACACCGCCCCCCCCAAGACCCCAGATGTTCGTCGAGTCTCTTTCGAAGCGGACGCGGTTTCCCCCGATTTAGAAAATACCGACGGAAACACCAGCGAAGGCAGTAGCCCCGCAAATCGCTCGCTAAGCTCGGGGCTGGCTTGTCGAGAAATGATCTGCCGCAGCCAGTCAGGTGCGGGCGAATGACCCGATGACACACCGAGCGCTTGCGCCACACTTCCCGCTGAACCCGTGCCAAGGGCCACACCGGCGGCGAACAGCTCAGCAAGAGCGCCCATCCCGCCCAAGCTCTGCCACGGCATCGTCAGTGCAGACGTACGTCCCGCCGAGGGAGTTCCATCCAGCACCACCGCAGAAGCTGATTCTCGTGACGCCGGTGACAGGCCAGCCGCTGGCGTGGGCCCCGGAGCACTCACGGAACGCTGTTGCGCCTGAACCAGCGAGTCGAGCACCGTTGGAATCAGCCCAGGTTGCGCAAGGAGAGCAGCATTCGTCGCAGGTGATGCTTGTGGACGAATCGAGGTTTCCCTCGCTCGGTGGGTCTGCGGGGAAGCCGTCCGGGCAGCGCTCTGCGAAGGCTGTGGCCCAGCAACAAACAACAGGCCTTGCGGACCCATCGCCCAGCGCGGCTGCACTTCTTCTCGTTGCTGGGACAGAAACAGTTGAGCCAAGCTCGACGGAAGGCCGGGAGCCCGTCCCCACTGACTCGCCACCGTCGTCGCGCTCCACGGAGGAGCCCCGGACAGTTGATTCGCGAGCAGTTCGCTCCGCAACGCCATTCCGCCAGGACGCTGCCACTCGGCGACCGGGCTCAGCCGGGCCAAATCTCGCCCGGCTGCGTCACGATGCGAAAGTTGCGCGGACGCGATTTCGTCGGTTCGTCGAGGCACAGCGCCGGTCAGCGACGCAGCAAGCGGGCTTGCCTGGGCACTTCGCTCTGATGTTCGTCGGGCAGCCCCTGCAACCAGCACCTGGCCACCAACCACCGAGACCAACCGTGAAGAGGTATCTCCAGCGCTGGCCGAGGAACGGAACAGCTCTTCAGCACGCACGACGCCATGGTCGCGTGCAAAGGCTTCGCTGCTCGCCGCAAGACCGCCAATCTGTCCAAGAAGCCGACCACTACTCGGTGGAGTCAGGCTCGCGGCTGAATTCGCTCTGCCTGACGGAGTTTCCAGTTCAGACAAAATGTCAACTGAAAATGGACGACCAAGCGACGATTCGGCTCCAGTCGAAGCAGTGGCCGTCGGAACAGCAGGAGCCGAAGCAGTCCCATCGGCAGAAACCGCCGAAATCAAAGCGGGCTGACCAGTCGCAGGCAGCGGCTTCTGAACCTGGGGGACTGCCGTTGGGGCCGGGGTCCGCGCTGTCGACGGCGCAGACTTGGGCACCGCACGATTGCTTTCCGCTGACAAATAGGTCAACGCGGGAGCGGACTTCTGTGACGCCTCGTCCCGTACAGTCGAACGGTCCATCCGCGCCGTTTTTGGTGCAAGCCACGATGGCAACACCGATGAACCAAACTCAAGTCCGACCTCATCGGCGGCACGTTGAGCCGCCCCCGACGACAAACCGACTCCAGCGGCAAAAAGCTCAGCGAGCGTTGCGACGCCACCGGCCTGCTGCCAGGGACGAGCCGTGCTCACCTCGGCCACTGACCCAGTGGGTGCCCTCTCGGGGCTCAGCGATGGCAGGACACGAGCGCTTCCTGTGACCGACGTCGACCTCGACTCCACATGCGGTGCCAGATCTGGACTAGTGGCCACTCGCTGCTGCTCGATGCCAGGAGCGAACGGGAGCGTCGCGGAGGGGACTGAACGCTGCGGCGCATCCAGCGGTGAGCTGGCTGCACGCGCAACTGGAGGCGACAGCGATGGTGCGGCATCTCTCGTTGTCCGCGAGGGAACCGGGAGGGGCGCTGGTCGCACCGATGACGACAACAACCCTTGCCGCTCGACAGCTCGCTCCGTTTGAGGAGCCGCCAAAAATGGCAGCGACGGAATCCCAAGCCGATCAACCGGGGCAATCCCCTCCGTCTGGGCTTGTGCTTGCAGCAGACGCTGCACGGACGAGGACAGACCAGGAGCATGGCTCCACTGCGCGGCAACCCGAGGACGATCTACCGATGGCAAACCGCTCGCGGAAGGGAATCCCACTCGTGCGGCAAACTGCTCCACTTGCGAGCCAATGCCACCGGGTGCAGTCCAATGCTTCGCTGCTGGATGCGGTGTCAGGTCGGGTGCAGCTCGCTCTCCCAATGCCAGTGAGTGTTCTCGGCTGGCCGTCTCACCCAACCACATCGAAGAGGAAAGCCTCGTCGACAGGGGTGCAAGCAGCCCCGCCATCTCGGCGACCACGGCTTCTCGGGCCGAAGCAGTAGGACGTTCCGCAACGACTCGATCCGTCGCTCGCAAAGGAGCAGTTGCGGTGGTCGCTTCTGCCTCCGTTGGTGTAGCCCTGGCCGCATCGGCAGCATTCGCAACCGACGACGAGATGATGCTCACCTGACTCGGCGAAGCGAGAACTTCGGCAGCAATCCGTGGCGATGCCGAACCATCCGTCGATTTCGGAAGAACCGCAGAGGGCAAAGGCTGCTTCGTTTCAGACGCCAGCGTCCGTGGCCGCAGCGCCGTCTGTGATCTGCTGGCAGCGACGCCTTCTGGCGACACCATGAGTTGCGATAGAGCAGCGCCCTGCGCAACCCTCGCTGACTGTCCCGAGGACACCGCCTCGAAAGCGCTATCGATGGATGCTGGCAGCGAGGGCGCAGCGCTCGTCAGCATACCGACCAAGGGATCGCCAGAGCTGAGTCCGAGTCGTGAATCAGACCACCCAAGGTGCATAAAGCTGCGACCGAGAGCCGAGAGTCTGCCGATCTCTGGTGCCGAAAATGGCAAACGCGATCGTTCGGGAGCAGACGCTGCGAGCAGCTCAAACCCTCGCGGCTCATCGAAACCGGCCTTCGTGGACGTACCGTCGCTGTCAGCCAGCTCGGGCAGAGCCACCAGCGCCCTCGCAGCAGCAGACGGGACACGACCCGTGGCAACCGAAGCTGGTCCAGGGCTTGCTGTCGAGCTCACCATCGCACTCGAAGCAGCCGGGACCATCGGCATCGCCAGCGGGCCCGCTTTGGCCACCGACTGTAGCGACTGCACCGACTGGGGCGACTGCACCGACTGGGGCGACTGCACCGACTGGGGCGACTGCACCGACTGGGGCGACTGCACCGACTGTCGCGACAGCGATGTGCGTGCTTGAGTTGCCGTCGGAATCCGCGCATTCGCCTTGCCAGTGAGCGAGGCAGCGCTCGGCACCCAAGACTCAGCGTGCGTCAGTGGCGGCGCGGCCTGTTCCCGAGCGGAAAAGCCAACGCTGTCGTATGGCAAGCCCAACGAGGACAAACGTCGGCTAAACAGGCGATCGGTGAAGAGCTGTGATCGACTCAACGACGAAAACAGCCCGGTCGTTGCGAAGCGGCTGTCAAAGCCACGCAGCAACCGATCCACCGACGCAAGAAGTGGTGAAGAAAACGCCATCAATGGCTGGGCGCTCGAACTAGTGGGCATGGCAGCGACTGCCTCCACGCAGAGTGATAAAAGACGGACCTATTCACACAGGTTATCGGTTGATGATAGCCCGGGTTTCGCCTCGTCGGCGACTCTCTATCTTGTCACTCTATGAATGCTGCTTGGCGACGGCGTAGGGAAAGCGGCGCGTCTGTCGGGACTAGTGGGCGTGTTCAAGCGCGCTGACCAAGGCCTCGGCAGGTTGGATGCCTCGTCGAGACAGCAGAGCTTGCAGGATATAGCTTGCGACCTGGCTCGGCCTGGTTCCCGGACCAAAGCCCGCATCGTAGCCAAGCTCTCTGGCGAGCTTGTGGTCAATGCGAGGACCACCAAGCACCAGTAAGACATCGCGCAGGCCGATGCGCCGGGCCAGATCGATCAGGCGCTTGGCATTTTCGCGATGAACGTCTCGCTGGGTAACGATTTGCGATACCAAGATCGCATCGGCTGACAACTCTCGCGCCCTGGCCAGCAGCGCCGCATTGTCGACCTGCGCCCCGAGGTTCCGCGCATCCACCCACGGGTACGCCTCGAGACCCTTGTCGCCCGCGTAGCCCTTCATGTTCAAAATCGCATCGATCCCAACGGTATGCGCGTCACTGCCAGTGCAGGCACCGACAATCACCAGCTTGCGTCCGAAGTGGTGGCGAATGATCGCGTTGACCTCTTTGAAGGACCAGGACGGCGCGGTCACTTCGGGCACGACGATCTCGGCGAAGTCAACGGACTGCGGGGTGCTGGCGTAGACGACAAAGAAGCTGAACCCATCACCGGCTGGCTCCATGGTCGATACGGCGATGTTTTGAAGGCCCATCTGCTCACAGAGCCGACGCGCCGCCTCTTTGGCTCGCCCCGACGCAGACACCGGCAGGGTAAACGAGAGCTGAATTCGTCCGTCGTCTTTGCGATCTCCGTACGGTCGAATCGTCTGCGTAACCTTGGCGAAGGCTGTCATGAGAGCGAGCCTATCAGATGCCAGTTGCAAGTGGACGGCTAGACGCTGGCTGCGCGCAGGCTTTCGACGGCAGCACGCATCTCGGTCAACAGTCGGGCAGACAGTGCCAAGACCTGCTCTGCGGCTCCAGCCGATCCCAACTGTTCAATTCGCTCGCAGATCGCTGACACCCGCATCGCCCCAAGCATCGCACTCGACGACTTGAGCGTGTGCGCATGACCCTGCAACGTCACCACATCGCGTCCCCGTACGGCCGCTGCGATCGCCTCACTTCGGACCTCTAACTCGGAGACAAAGCGCTGAATGATCTGTGGAATCAAGCTCGGTAAGTGTGGCGGCTGGAAGCTCCGCAACTCATCGATCTTCGACGAATCAAACACCGGAACCGCGACCCAGCTCTCCTTCCGGTTCGCACTCTCTGTCCCCCTCGACACGTTCTCGTCCATCGCAACCATCACCCACTTCTGTTCCACAACCACATGCAACACCACATGCAACACCATATGCAACACCACACGCGAAAGTGCCCGTTATCGCACGGTCTCCGCCCACTTCTCGCATCGTGAAAGAATGAGGCACCGCACCCACACTCAGGTCGTGCTCAGAGCGATTCCAAAGTCTGCATGAGCTTTCGCGACGGTCGATCGAGATGATATTAGTCATCCACAATCACTCTTATTTCGATCCACCCAACCCGCACTGAAAATTAGACGCGAATTGAGGTGAGTTGATAATAGGCAGATGCCCCACCTTCATGGCTCTCTCTGGAAAACTCTTCGCTTGGCCCGAATCGAAAAATTGGTGCGATTCGGAAGCATGGCTCTGTGGCTCAGTCATTGCGCCACCCCCATAAAGAGCCCAGAGCCCTTGCGCAGCGCGGATCCTCCCAAGGTCTGCGATTCGTGTGAAGACTGGAACAAACCGCATGCTCCGTTTCGCATCTTTGGCAACACCTACTACGTGGGAGTACAGGGTCTCAGTGCGGTATTGATCGACGGTGGTGATGGACTGGTACTGATCGACGGTGGGCTCAGCCAGTCAGCCCCATTGATTGCCAAAAACATTGAATCTCTCGGCTTCCGCATCAATCAGGTCCGCTGGATCGTAAGCTCTCATCCGCACTACGATCACGTCGGAGGCATCTCCGCATTGCAACGATGGAGCGGTGCCAAGGTCGCAGCCAGTCCACGAGGTGTCGAAGCGCTGCGCAGTGGCACTGTACCCCCCGATGATCCACAAGCTGCGTTCGGAGTCTCAGCGATGGGATTCCCCGCAGTTTCATCGGTGCAAACGATTGCCGAGGGCGCGGCAGTGGAAGCAGGAAACGTGTCGGTCACGGTTCACTACACCCCCGGTCATACTCCTTCGGGAACGTCTTGGAGTTGGCGAAGCTGTGAAGGCTCACGCTGCGTCCAGGTTGTCTATGTGGACAGCCTAAACCCTGTCAGTGCGCCCGGATTCCGATTCACCCAAAGTCCTGAGCGGATCGCCGAGTTTCGCACAAGCATCGCCAAAGTCCGCAGTCTACCGTGCGACATCGTCATCTCTGCACACCCGGACTTTTCATCGCTGTTTGAGCGATGGGAAGCAAGCCAGCGTAGCGGTTCCCGGGAGTCCTTCGTAACACCCAGTGGCTGTAGCGAATACGCGGCCGATGCTGAACAGAGATTGACCAATCGTCTGGTAGAGGAACGACAAGCAAACCAGCCGTAGGCCAGCGCCCGTGACTGTGATACGCTGCAAAAGCATGCGTGTACCTTGTGCAATCGCTCTGTCGCTCGTAGTGCTGGCATCGTGTGTCCATCGACCCACCTATCAAGGGGGAACGTTTGCCACCGCGCCCCAGGTTCTCCTCCCCGATGACCGTGGCTATCCGACTCCGCTGGCGGCCGGTCAGTCACTCAGCGCGGGGCAGGTGTTTGCGCTGGAACTATCGCTACAGCAGCCGGCCTACGTCTATGTACTGAAGCGAAGTGGCGGGGTACTTGACAGTCTGTTTCCGGGGGCAAGCGATTCCGATCGCGTAGAAGGACCGGGAGTGGTCCGAATTCCATCGACGGATAGTTGGCTGCGCACCCCACAACTGGATGGACACGGCCGACTCTGCGTGCTGCTCAGTGCCCAGCCGCTCGACCCGACGCAGCGCCACTGTTCTGCACACCGCGAGCACATGCAACTGAACCCACCGATTCAGTCTTTTCAGCTTGCTCCACTCTCGGCGCATTAACCGCTATGGGTAGGCCAGCCGATAGGCAGCCACAGCCACGGCGATCCAGCCCCCTAGGAAGCACAGACCACCGAGCGGAGTGATTGCTCCCAACCAGCGTATTCCCGATAACGCCAGCACATACAGCGAGCCCGAAAACAACGCGGTTCCGGCGACGCACAGGATTCCCGCCCAGCGCACAGTCGGACTCAGTGGCAGAAGCCCAATCAGACACAGCAGGAGTGCGTGATACATCTGATAGCGCACTCCGACTTCGAAGATGGTGAGCAGATCAGGAGCAAGTTTCTGCTTGAGCGCATGCGCACCGAAAGCACCACCAGCCACGGAAAAAAAGCCCGAGATCGCCCCAACAATCAACCATGGATTCGCGGTCGTACTCATAGCGGCGCAGCATAACATCACCGCCACAAAGCGGCCGCTATTACGAACCAAACTCCGCGACGATCGTTTGCACTTCCTTGATGAATCCTTCGCGGTGATGTCGCTCGAACTCTTGCCAGGTACAGAGCGTACGAGTATCGCTCACACGATCGACAAAGATCGTTGCATCCAAGTGATCGACTTCGTGCTGGTACGTTCCGGCTGAAATGCCTCGGGCCACAAAGTCCAGCTCGCGTCCTTCCCGATCCCAGGCTTGGACCCGTACCTCGCAGAAGCGATCGACACGGCCTCGCAGGTTGGGAACCGACAGACAGCCCTCAAAGTTACTAAATTTGCGCTCGGTCAGCGGTGTCAGCAGCGGATTCACCAGAACCGTCAGCGGAATCTTCGGCTTGTACGGATAGCGTGCGTTCTGTCCGACCTCGATCACACACACTCGCACGCTCTCGTAGATCTGCGGTGCCGCCAGACCCGCTCCATCGGCGTCCCTCATCGTCGCAATCAGGTCGTCGATAAGCTGCTGTCCGGATGGCGACATCAGCTCCTCGCGACTCAGCGGGCGAGCAACCTGGCGGAGCACGGGATGTCCAATCTGAGCGATCTTGCGGAACGACATAATCGCTTGTTTGTGCCACAAAGCGTTCTATCTGTCGAACAATTGTCTCACTCCCAGTCCACACCGAGCGCTTCCATGGACTAATAAGAGACATTTTATATGACTCTTATTAGATCCACGTTCCCCCCCCAACGGTAGTAAGAAGCAGAGCAACGACTCTGGTGCACAATGCTGCTAAGGTGATGGTTGACGATGTCAGTGCGAGCGTTCATTGCAAAACAGCTTCTCTCTCTGTCGCTTTCACAGGTTCGCAGCGCGGCAGACAGCACGACACAGGCGGTCATGTGGCACAACCAACTGCATCGCTTGGGACTGTCGCTGCCGCTGGTCGTAGTGCACGACCTGGGGCTGCTGTTAGCCACATCAGCCAGCCACCTGCGCTTCGGCCAAGAGACGCCACCGTCACCGGCATTTCGTGAGGTCGCGGAAAAATATCGTAGCCTCTTGCAGACACTGGCTGCCATCGAGCCAATCGAACAGATCGCGGCGCTCCGACCCAACGATAAGTTAATCGCAGTGCTTCTCTACAAGCTCCTCGGTAGCTTGGCACCGCTGCTGCCATCGTTTGATGCGACCTCCGCAGAGCTGCCCAGCGAAGGATTTGACGCAACCCCTTTACTGCTGTCACCGCTGGATCGGAATCGTGAGACCCAGCGACAGGTCGCGTTCCTGCGTGAGCTGCTGAATTCATCAGTAGCACTGACGATTCGGGCCGAGCTGCTCGATGCCCAAGCGGTACGGCTGCTGTCTCTGCACGATGGCAGCACTGGGCTCTTATCCCAAGCCAGCGACAATCGTATCGATCTGTTAGAGCTGCTCGCGATGTTTGAAGCGGACGATTTGCGCGATACGGTTCGCTTTTCTCTCGATCTGCTCCCATCTGTGTTAGAGGCCCAGCACGTAAGCGGAGCACAAAGCTATCCCACCGGTGGCTACGCCGGACTACTCAACCGAGGCTCTCTCGATGCACTCCTTCCGAGTGAACTGGCCAGCGATGACGAGTTGTTCTACGCACGCTTTGCACAGTCCGAGCTGCTTTATCTTGGTCGGGAACGCCAAGTCGAAGCGCCCCATCCGCTAAGCTACATTCTGGTCGACTGTTCCCCCTCGATGAGAGGGCTGCGTCAGGTGTTCGCACGGGGCCTGGCCTTATCGCTGTGCCAGCGCATGATCCATGCGCATGTGCCGGTACAACTTCGCTTCTTCGATGGGCGACTCCACGACGCCGTCCGCGCCGATCTTTCGCCACAGCGGATTCTTCCATACCTCCTCGGCTTTCGCAGTACCAGAGGTCGAAACTATGGCCGGGTGTTCCGCGATCTACGGCGCGAAGTTCAGGCGCTGTGCAAAAGCAACAAGACCCGCGTGACGATCTACCTGATCACCCATGCTGAGTGTCACATTCCGCTTGAAACGGTCGCTGCACTCCGTCAACTGGCGGTCTGTAACGCGATATTTGTACGACCTTCCGCAGGACTTCAGTTGGACTACCTGCCGCTGCTCCACCGCTACCATGTGGTGAGCGACGAAGCGCTCCGCGCAGAATCGGACCGAAAGAAACAAGCGCTCGCTATCATTTCGCACGTCGCGGACACAGCTTCCTAAAACGCAACGGTTTTGGCATATGCTGCCCCGCATGCGCACTCGTAACTCGAAAAACTGGTCGCTCGTTTCGTCGCTCGGATCCTTGGTGGTGCTCGGTGGACTACCGCTGTGTGTCTCTTGTACGGTGCATGTCGACCCAACACCGCAGCCAGAACCGCCGCTCGCTGAAGGTTGTAATCCCCTTGGGGGCGGTCCAGCGGAAGACTGCTTGTCGCCGTTTCCGTCGAACTATTATTTACAGACGGATGCCGCTGGAACTCGACGGGTCACGTTCCCAGCAGGAGTGCTGCCGACGTCTCGCAACGGAGTCGCTTTAGATCCAGCACCGTTTGCCGCACGGGATGGCTTCAGCCCCGCGACACCGCTGATTGCGTACTTCCCCAGCAGCATTGATCCCCAAAACCTACCGACTCCAGCGAGAATTGAAGACTCGCTCAAGGTCACCTCACCGATTCAGCTTCTGTCCGTAGATACCGGCGAGCGCGTCCCGCTGTTTGCTGAGCTTGATCGCAATGCGATGCTCGGAGAACGGCAAGCGCTGCTCATCCGTCCGCAAATCCGGCTCCGCCCAAAGTCGCGATACCTTGTGGCGATCGCGGGACTCAAGACGACCGATGGACAGGATGTTCCGCCGCTCGCCGGTTTTGCCGCCATTCGGAGCAAGGATGTCGAGCCGGGCAGCATTCGCGGCAAGCTCTCAGCCCATTACGAGGAGCTGTTTCAATTCCTCGAACAAAAAGGGCTGCCAAAAAAGTCTCTGCAACTGGCGTGGGATTTCACCACTGGCGATGACACCCAAGTCACTGGCCCCATGCTCAAGATGCGAGACACGGCACTCGCTAAGCTAGTGCCGACCGATCCGCCAGAGCCACCGCCCCCACTGTTTACGATCAACAAGGTCGAAAACGCCCCACGCGATCCGCTGCTTCGGCAAGTCATCGGTACCTTCCGTTCATCATCGTTCCTTACCAACGATGAAAACGGACGGATGAACAAAGACGAAAACGGACAGCCCAAGCTTCGCGGCTACGGACGGTTCCCACTGGTTGTTCACATTCCCAAATGCGTCCAAACAGCGACCGCGCCGGTTCCTGTGATGATCTACGGACACGGTCTGTTCGGTGGTGCGCTCGGTGAAATGGACTCCGGGTACCAGCGAGAGATCATCAACCGTCTGTGCATGATCCAAGTTGGTACGGACTGGATTGGTCTCACCGAGGCGGATGCGTACTACGTAGCCAACGAGGTGATGTCGAACTTCAACAACTTCGCGCAGATTACCGATCGTCTTCAGCAAGCTCACGTCAACTTCGCAGTGCTGGCGCGACTCATCAAAGACGGCTCGCTCGCGCAGATTCCAGAGCTACGCGTAAACGGCAAGGTCGTGATCGACTCCAGCCAAGTGTACTACTACGGAATCTCGAACGGAGGCGTTCAGGGTCTGACCTTTTTGGCACTCTCTCCCGACGTGAAACGCGGTGCGCTCAATGTGCCCGGAGGATTTTGGAGCCTGATGATGTGGCGCAGTGGGAACTTCGGAAAGCTGGCACCGCTGCTGTCTGCGTCCTACTCCGATCCACTCGCTCGCCAACTCCTGATCGCGCTCAGTCAGCCGCTGTGGGATTCTTCCGATCCGGCCACCTACGCGCCCTACATTGTCAACGCGCCGCTCCCAGGATCGGGCGGAGCCAAGCAGGTGCTCTATCAAGAGGGCTTGGGTGACGGACAAGTTCCAAACCTAGCCACGCGCATGATCGTGCGTTCGATGGGAATCCCGCTGCTCAATCAGCCAGTCGAAGCAGTGTGGGGAATCCCAACTGCCAGCGGCCCCCTGCCCTCGGCCTATGTACAGTTTGATGTTGGACAGAGTCCCCGCCCCGGCGATGACAACGTGCCCCCGAAGGACAATCCCGTACATGAGGCGATCCGCCGTCTGGAGGCCGCCAAACAACAACTGCAAGGATTCCTACAGGACGGCGGTACGGTGCGTGAGACCTGCAATAGCAAGCCCTGCGTCTTCGCGAAATGAGGTTGGGACTGTCCGCGCAGGCAGACTCAGCCGATGGCTTGGCCAGGAGAAGTCCCGGCCAAGTAGTTAGACGTCTTTGAGGATCTCGGCGCGCTTGGCGGCGTACTCCTGATCGTCGATCAGGCCCTCTTCCTTGAGCATTTTCAGTTTCTTCAAACGATCCTGAAGGCTCGGTGCCGCCGGTGCCGCTGCGGGTGCAGGTGCGGCCGGAGCTTCAGCCGGTCGTGAGGCCTGCGAAAACATGTTGGCCATCGCCATTCCCATGCCCAGCCCAGCGCCCGCGAGCATCGGCCCGCCGCCACCACCACCGCCATCTCCGCGAGCCATGCCCTCGCCAGCGCCCATCATCGCCTTGCCAGCCGCAAGCTGCTGAAATCCGCTGAGCCCACCGGCCATGCGAATCTGCGCCGCGTCCTTGTACATGCTCTTGAGCGTCTGCTCGTCCTCTTCCTTGATCGAGACGACGAAGTTGCCAAGCCGCACAACTCGCATGCCATAACTTTGCATGTGCGGTTTGAGCCCCTCGATCACCTCGGCCTCGATTTCTTCGGTCAGTGCGCCCGACGTGATGTTGAGCAGCGGCAACTGCTTGGTCACCAAAAGCTTCGCAATGCGATCGCGAATCGTCTTGAGAAGGAGCTGCCGGAACCAGCCGACAAATTCTTCGTCATTGGCCCACGAGCGCTGACCAAAAAACGAGATCACCTGCGTCGGGTCGGTCGCCTGAAGCGAGTACTCGCCATGGACCATGACGCCAATCGCCAGCCCGCTCTTCGGGTCTTCGACGTCGCCAATGCGACCACCGAACTTGAAACCAGCGACCTCGCGAACGGTGATGAACCAGACCTCGGCCTTGAAGACGTTGCCGCCGGTGAACTTATCGACGATCTGGTTTAGGAACATGATGTTGGACGACTCGAGCGTGTGCCGACCAGGACCAATCTGGCCGACAAACTGACCGTCCTTAAAGAACAGCGCAACCTCATCGGTGCCCACCGTAAGCTGCGCTTTGTTGGGGATGGTGGGATCGGGATGCTTATAAACGAGCATGCCCTTCGCGCTGTCAGGGCGGGCAATCGCCAGTTCACGAACGCCACCCTTGACGAAATCCATTAGGCCCATCGATTCCTCCTGGTGTGAACCGAGTCCGCCGAGGCGGCACTCAGCCGTCGAAACCCAAAATGGTTTGACTCAAAATATTCTGAGACTCGATCATAGGTACCGAGTACCGCGTTCGCAAGGTTCCGCGCACGTGATACGCTGTGAGTTGCTGCGAAAGTCGTTCGCCCGATCTCTTCTAGATCAGCAAATGGCCAGCCCACCGGCCAGTAAGCTTCCGCAGAGCATCGCCAACCAACTGAAATCTCTGGTAGATTGGAATGCCGCTTAAGCGAGGAGTCGATCGGTCCATGAAAAAGGTCATCCGCGTTGTCGCCGCCGTTCTCGAGCGAGAGGGTCGGTACCTCATCACCCAACGTCGCGAGTCGGCGGTATTGCCGCTGCAGTGGGAGTTCCCAGGCGGCAAGGTCGAGGCGGGCGAAAACGACGAAGACGCGCTCTGCCGCGAGCTAAGTGAGCGTCTCGACGCCGATTTCGAAATCGGCAAGAAGATCGGTGAAAAGCACCACATCTACGACGGATACGAGGTCATCTTGGCCCTATACGCCGCGAAGCTAATCCCAGGTCGACCGATGCGTGCCAAACGAGTCCGAGACTTCCGGTGGGTGGCCTCGTCTGAGTTTGGGCAGTATCAGTTCCCCGATGCCGATCAGCGGACGATGGATCAGCTCCTCGGCATTCGTCGCTAGCACACACGGCCTCTCGTCAGAGGCCCCTTCCTTTCGGTAGCATTTCCGACATGAAACCGGTTGTTCTGATCGTGCTCGATGGCCTGGGCCACCGTGAGCAAACCAATGCCAATGCGGTGGCTCTGGCCCATAAGACGACCTGGCCACGGCTGCTTTCACGATATCCGACGACGCTGCTCCACTGCTCAGGGCTGGCGGTGGGACTGCCCGAAGGTCAGATGGGAAACTCCGAGGTCGGACACACAATCCTCGGCGGTGGCCGCATCGTTTACCAAGACTTGGTGCGCATCAGCAAATCGATCGCCGATGGTGACTTCTTCGAAAACCCTGAGCTTGTAGCCGCTTTGGAAGCGGTTAAAGCGAGCGGCGGAACGCTCCATCTCCTTGGTTTGACGTCACCGGGAGGCATTCACTCGACACTCGACCATGGTTACGCGGTCGTCGAGCTGGCCAAGCGACGTGGCTTGTCGCGAGTCGCGTGGCATGCGTTCCTTGACGGTCGAGACACGCCGCCACAGTCTGCCGCCGGCTACCTGCGTGAGGTCGAAGCGAAGCTCACCGAGATCGGGGTCGGGCGTGTCGCTTCTCTCATCGGACGTTTCTACTCGATGGACCGTGACAACCGCTGGGAACGTGTCTCACGCGGCTACCGATTGCTCACCCTCGGCGAAGGTCGTCCCGAGCCCGCAGGTGCAGGGGCTGCTGCTGCCATCGAAGCGGCGTATGCGCGGGGCGAAAACGACGAGTTTGTCCAGCCGATCGTCCTCACCGAAGACGGACGGGCCCTCGCGACGATCAAAGACGGCGATGCGGTGGTGTTTTGGAACTACCGTGCCGACCGCGCTCGCGAAATCAGTCGGGCACTCACCGAGGACAAGTTCGACGCGTTCGACCGAGGCAAACCGCCCAAGCTGACTCGCTACGTCTGCATGACGCAGTACGACGCCAAGCTCGCCCTGCCGATTGCGTTTGCGCCTCAGTCGCTCAACAACAACCTCGGGGAGTATCTGGCCAAGCTGGGTCACAAACAGTTTCGCACCGCCGAAACCGAGAAGTACGCCCACGTGACCTTCTTCTTCAACGGTGGCGTCGAGGCTGCCTATCCACACGAAATTCGACGACTGGTACCTTCTCGACGAGACATCGCCACCTACGATCTAGCGCCCGCGATGAGCGCCGTTGATGTCGCCGATGGAGCCGTTGCAGCCATCGATAGCAAGCAATACAGCTTCATCCTGATCAACTTCGCCAACCCGGACATGGTCGGTCATACCGGTATCCTCGACGCTGCCATCCATGCCGTCGAGACGATCGATGCCTGTCTTGAGCGCATTGTCACTGCCGCAAATCGTTCGGGCGCTGCCGTGCTCATCACCGCCGACCACGGCAACTGTGAACAGATGATCGACTCGGTCACCGGTCAGCCTCATACCGCCCACACTACCAACCCAGTGCCGTTTATCCTGGTCGACGAAGAACTCCGTCACCGCACACTCCACGAAGGCGGCCTGGCCGACGTGGCACCTACGGTGCTGGAACTGATGGGATTGCCCGTGCCAACCGAGATGACCGGCACATCTCTGCTCGATCCCTGATTGGGTTCCGCCCAGACGCAGCGGTTACTTCGCCGACAACACCCGAGCCAGCGCCGGACCCAGCGCATCACACAAAAGCCCAAGTAGCGTCCGTTCTTCGGGATTCCCCTGATGGCCCGCGTCGAGCGGACGTAGGTAACCGAGCAGCCGTCCTTGCTTGCCTGGCGTCACCACTGGGTAACCGGCCTCCGCACCTGTCCCCGCATCCACCGACAAATCCAGACACAGCGCAACGCCGAGTAGTCCGCCAAAACGCGTGACCACCGACTCGACATCCTCGATGCTGTTCGATTGGTCCAATTCCACCGACAACGACTCAATTTGACCCAACAGTTGCCGGGTCCGCCGCCGCCGAGTCAGCGCCGCCCACAGTCCATGCGGTCCGCTCCGCAGATATCCAAACCAATAGCCGAGCAGCAGCGCAAACCCGATCGACATCAGCAGACCGATTCTCGACAGCAGCGAACCGCCAAGCACCATCAGCAGCGACAGTCCACCGAACACCAGACACGCCGCATACAGCAAAAGGACTGCCCGCCGAACTGGTAGCCCCATCAGCAACAGTCGATGGTGCACATGGTCGCGATCGGCTTGGAGCACCGGTCGCCCCGCCAAAAATCGCCGCGAAATCGTAAGCCCTGTGTCGAGCAGTGGCAGCCCGAGCGCCACCACCGGAAACACCACCAACACGGCCGTTGCTGCCTTGCGTACCGACCAGATCGATGTCGTTGCCAGCAGGTAGCCCAAAAACAGGCTTCCCGAGTCGCCCATAAAAATCGAGGCCGGATTGAAGTTGTAGCGTAGAAAACCCAGCGTCGCGCCAGCCAGGGAGCCCGCCAGAAAAGCCAGCAGCAAGTCGCCCCGCAACAGCGCAGCCACCGTCGTCGTTCCGAGTGCGATCACCGCAACGCCCGAAGCCAATCCATCGAGCCCGTCGATCAGATTCACGGCATTGACGACGCCCACGATCCAAGCCACCGTCACCAGCGCCGACAAGAGTTGCGATAGCTCGATCGGACCGGTCGGACCACTTGTACCCAGGACGCGCAGCCCCTGCGAGTAGAGCAGCAATGCCACCACGATCTCGACCATCAGCTTCGGCAGCGCCCGCAGTCCTCGCAAATCATCGACGATCCCCAACAGCAAGATCGGCAGCCCTCCGAGCAGAATCGACAGCACCGGCGTGCCTGTTTGCAGGGTCGCTCGCGCTACCACGCTCCCCGATGACCAAAGCGCAGCCACTGTCAAGTAAAATGCGACAGCGATCGCCACTCCTCCAAGCCGAGGAACTTGCGAGGGGCGCAGAAGTTTCCGTGCCGAGAACGGATCCAGCGCCCGCAGCCACAGCGCCAACCGACCGACCAGCGGCGTCAGCACCAACGACAACACCAGCGACAGCAGCAGTCCAAAACCGACCGCTCTCATCGCGCCTCCCGCAGCACGGCTTCGAGCACCTCGGCATGCTTCGCCATCGCCAGCGAGCGGTCAAACCGAGTCTCGGCCAAGTGACGGGCCAGCATCGACATGTGCTGCCAGCGCTGCGGATCACGGGCAATCCTCCGCAGTCCATCGAGCAGCACCGCGCCCTCACCGTTTTTCGCGGCCACACCCAGATCGTGCTCGCGCAGCAGCGAGGGAATTCGCCCTTCACTTGGACCAATGTAGGCCACCGGTCGCCCCGCCGCGAGCAGCCCGTACAGCTTGCTCGGCGCTAGCAACCCCTGCATCGCCCCTTTCACCGACACCAGGCCGACATCGCCAACCGCCAGTACCTCACCGAGTTTGCTGCGAGCTTGCGGCGGAAGCGAGTGAACCAGTGGACGCAGCGACTCGGGAACCCTCGCCAACAATCGGGCTTTTTCATCGCCATCACCGACGAATAGCCAGTGGATCGGTGGCGACTCACTCAGGGATGTCGCCTGAGCCTGCATCGCCTGAACCACAGTGTCAAAGTCATGACCTCGTCCGTGGTTGCCTGCGTAACAGACGACAAACTGGTCACCTAGTCCAAGCTCGGTACGAAGGTCGCTCGGCCATCTTGGTCGCGGCGTAATCTCAAGAATGTCGGCGAAGTGGTCGATCACCGTGAGCCGAGACGAAGAAACTCCCGCAGCCACCAGCCGCTCACCCATCGCTTCATCGAGTGCAATCGTCCGGTCCGCAGCCCGATACAACTGCCGCGCGAACAGCGCGAGACCGCGATAGACCAGTGAGCTGGAACCCGCCAGACCCATCGCTGCCAACAAATCGGGATAGACGTCCTGTACCCACAGCACCAGCCTCGCCGAGAACATCCGCTTCGCGGCCAGTCCTAGCACCCCAACCAGCGGCGGGGTGGTCAGCGTAACCACCACATCAGGACGCGGCACAGAGCGCAGAGCCAGTAACGCCTTCGCCAAAAACTGTCCATAACCCGCCACTCGTCCCCCGAGCCGACCAAAATTCTCTAACCTCGATGGGGATGACGAGACTGGGGGCGGCGAGTTCTCGACGGGAACCCGCACAATACACACTCCGTGGTGATGCTCGGTGCTCGCGAGCGGCGCTGTCGCTTCGGGGACGCGTCCTCGGTGGGGCTGACGATAACGACCACTGCCACACAGCACCGTCACGTCATGGCCGAGCCGCACCAGATCTTCTGCCCAATCGGTACATAGCTGCGCCGTCGCCGCAATGTCTGGGTAGTAGAACTGGTTAAGGAGGCGGACGCTCATTGCAAAAGGGGAAGTGACGCTCCCGGCTTAACCTGCCCACCGCAC
>ERZ724524.598-NODE-598-length-23622-cov-6.155514_pt1 | contig 23622 bp, 20 predicted proteins | sample MGYA00376057_ERZ724524 | MGnify/ENA primary metagenome ERZ724524 (study PRJEB28724, sample SAMN07190888) | wastewater metagenome | isolation source: influent of sewage treatment plant in Hong Hong | place: USA: Christiansburg, Virginia | collected 2016-03-01 ...
TGCGCGGCCCGCCTTCCTTGAGCGCGGCCTTGCACTTCTCTTCCATGATGTCGAACGCTTGGGTCCAGGTGATCGGCTTGAAGTCGCCATTCTTGTCATACTTGCCGTCCTTGATGCGCAGCATCGGCGACATCAGGCGGTCTTTGCCATATTGAATCTTCGAGAGGAAGTAGCCCTTGATGCAATTCAGCCCGCGATTAACCGGCGCATCCGGGTCGCCCTGGGTGGCCACAATGCGGCCTTCCTTGACGCCGACCAATACGCCGCAACCGGTGCCGCAATAACGGCAGACGCCCTTGTCCCAGCGCACGCCATCATCCTTGCCTTTTTGCTGCGCCATGACGGCGTTAGGCACGCTGATGCCGGCGACGGTTGCTGCCGCCGCGACTGCGTTGCTCTTGATGAAATCACGCCGGGTAAGTTTCACTTCGATCATCTCAGGCCTCCTCATCTGGATCAGATTCATACTGGTGATAAACCAGCGCAGCCGAAATCACTCCCGGCAACTGGCGGATCATCTCAAAGGTATTGCTGGTGTTATCCTCGTCGCCGGATTCGATCGTGACGATCATCCGGCCATCTTCGGCAATGGCGTGGACTTCCACACCCTCGATTGCTTTCAGTTGCGCGCTGACTTCCGCTGCATCTTTCGGCGCAACGCCAAGAATGATGCTGGTGATATTGAGTCCGCTGGAAGCCTGCATGCTTGAATAACCTTTAGTCAGTTAAATGTCAGCTTGAGTAATTTACGCTTGGCATACGACTAAGGTTTTAATTCAAGTCAAAATTTGGGTAATAACCATGTAGTTTTTGTTGTTATATTGATTCATGTCAAAATCAGGCGCGCGGGTATGAAAAATTGGTTACAGTGGTCTCATACCCTTTTGATAACGCATTGTGAAACAACTCAAACCTCTACTGTACGCACTGCCTCTGCTCTGCATTATCGGCTGGATTTTTTGGGGTGTGATCAAACCCCAGATTGAAGAATCACGTAATGCTGCGCTGTCTCAGCCATCGGGTCTGGTGGAAAGCAATCCGGCTTTGATGTTGGAGCCGATCCGTCCGATGCCCGAGCCGCACGGGCTTGATCCGAAAAAAGTAGCGCTCGGCAGCAAACTTTTCCACGACACTCGCCTTTCTGCCGACAACTCGCTCTCCTGTGCCAGTTGTCATCCGCTGGATCGTGGCGGGGCGGATGGCTTGCCGGTATCGATTGGTGTTGGTGGTGCGGTTGGCGGCATTAATTCGCCGAGTGTACTTACGGCAGCCTACAATTTCCGCCAGTTTTGGGATGGACGTGCCGCCTCGCTCGAAGAGCAGGCTGGTGGGCCAGTCGTCAATCCCATTGAAATGGCGTCGACCTGGCCAAAAGTGATCGAGAAACTGAGTGACGATGTTGAAATAAAACAGCAGTTTTCCAGTGTTTACCGTAATGGATTAACGCCAGACAATATTCGTGATGCAATCGCCGAGTTTGAACGTTCATTGGCTCGCCCTGGGCGCTTTGACCGCTGGTTGAATGGGGATAGCAATGCACTCAGCAATGATGAAGTAGCAGGTTATCGGTTGTTCAGGAAGCATGGCTGCACGGGTTGCCACCAAGGTGTCAATGTCGGAGGGAATCTGTATCAGCGCTTTGGCACCATGGCGCCATATTTTTCTCCCAACGCTACGAGCAAGGCTGATCTGGGGCGTTTCAATGTCACCGGGCGTGAGACGGATAAGCACTTTTTCAAAGTGCCAAGTCTGCGCAATGTTGCGCTGACTGCTCCGTATTTTCATAACGCGGCAGCCGCTACACTTGAAGAAGCGGTTCGGGTGATGGGCCTTTACCAGCTCGGGCTGGAATTACCTGCGCAGGATGTTGATCTGATCGTCAAGTTTCTCGGCACCCTCAATAGCGAGATGGCGCCATGAAAAAACATGCGTGGCCTTTGAGTTTGCGATCACTCTGGTTGCTCGGCTGCATTGCTCTGCTGATTCTGGTAACGCTTTTTCATTTGGGTAATGAAGTCGATAGTCGAGGTCGAGCGCGAGTTGAATTGATTGTCAATGAGCTGACAGCGCTTGATCTTGCGATCAATCTGGAAGTGCTCAAGTTACGTCAGGGGCAACGCCTTGATTATGACGGGCTGGTTGTTGCCAGCCGAAATATCGACCAAAAGCTAAGCGCTCTGCAGGATGAGTTTGGCAAGTTTTCACTTAAAGCCGAGCTGTCGATGGCAAATAGCCGTTGGTTGGAAAAGAAGAACGGACTTGATCGTTTCACGCGTATCCACGCTGTGTTCAATACTTCGCAATACCATTTCATGAATTTGGCTGAAGTGTTTGGCAAGAAGCAGTCATCCCCCGGCCTGATTTTGACTTCCCAGCGACTGATGGCATTTCTCATCAATGGTGGGAATAACGACTTGCCCATTCTCGTCAGCGCCCTGTACCAACTTGACCAGGATATTGTTCACTGGCCAGCTGCTGATCGTGTGCCAGGCAAATTGCTGGTGATGCACGCTTCGACCATGCTTGAAAATTTTCGCGACTTGCAAGGGGTGTCGCAACAACTACTTGAATCGCCCTTTGCCGGCGATGTGAATGTTGCCTATCGACATTATGCCGAGGCGCATGCTGACGCGATCCGTGTCGCGGCCTATTATCGCTGGGGCTTGGCGGCGTTTGCCCTGTTCCTCGTCGGGCTGGTAATCCTGACTCTGGCTCGTTTGCGTAATGCCCTGTCCGCGCTGGGGCGTAGTCATGAGTTGCTCGATAACATTGCGGATAATCTGGGCGAAGGGATTGTCGCTTTTGATGGCGATTCGCGACTGGTCTTCATGAACCAGCGCGCCGAAGGGCTGATCGGTCGGCTGGAAGCTGATTTGACCGGTCAAACACTGAACGAAGTCCTTTTTGCCGGGAGTGTGACGGATACCAGCCGCGAACTTCAGGTGGCGATTGATGGCGGTGAACGTTTCAACAATGAAGGCTGGCTAGATGTTAAACATGGCCGCCTGCCAGTCGCTTTTCTTGGCGGTCCGTTGCCGGATGTTGAAGGAAAATCGACCGGCGGCTACGTACTGTCATTACGCGATCTTTCCGAGACGCGGCGTACTGAGGCGCGCCTGCATCTGGCCGCGCACGTTTTTGACAGCCTGGCCGAGGCCATGGTGATTACTGACGAACGCGGGCTGATTCAGTCGGTTAATCCGGCATTCAGCAGCATTACCGGTTTCCGTGAAAGCGAAGCGCTGGGGCATAGCCCCGGTGAGTTGCTGCAATCCGGGCAACACAAGCCAGAGTTTTATGCCGAAATGTGGCGTGCATTGCGCGAGCGAGGGAACTGGCAAGGTGAAGTGATCAACCGGCGCAAGAATGGTGAGTTGTATACCGAATGGTTGTCTATCTCCGCTTTGCGCGATAGTGATGGTGGCGCCAAGCAATATGTTGGACTGTTCAGCGATGTTTCGGCCCGCAAGGAGGCTGAGGCCTTCATTCATCATCTCGCTTACCATGATCCACTGACCGGGCTGGCTAACCGTCGTCTATTCTGTGATCGGCTCGAGATGGCTTTGCGACAGGCGCAGCGCAGCAATCGCCCACTGGCTGTATTGATGCTCGATCTGGATCGTTTCAAGGTCGTCAATGACACGCTGGGCCACATGGCCGGCGACTTGTTGCTCAAAGAGGTAGGCCTTCGCTTGCAGTTCAGTGTGCGGGATTGCGATACGCTGGCGCGTTTTGGCGGCGATGAATTTGCCATTCTGGTTCCGGAAATCAATTCGCCTGAAGATGCCTTGCTGATTGGTCGGAAATTGCTTCAAGCCTTGAAAGCCTCATTGGCGATTGCCGGCCGTGAATTGTTTGCGAGTACCAGCATAGGCGTGGCAATTTTCCCCGAGCACGGCATCAGTAGCGAAGAATTGCTGCGAAATGCCGACGTTGCGCTGTATGCAGCCAAGCACGCCGGGCGCAATACGATGAGCGTCTTTGATCCGCAGACGGTCGAATCAAATGACGATCTCGAGCTCGAAATGGGCTTGCGCCATGCGATTGAACGAAACGAACTGGTGCTCCATTACCAGCCGCAGATTGATGGCGAAAACGGCCTGGTCAGTGGTGTTGAGGCGTTGGTTCGCTGGCAAAACCCAGCGCTTGGTTTGGTTCCGCCCGGCCGCTTCATTGCGCTGGCCGAGCAGTCTGGCTTGATCGAGGATATTGGCAATTGGTGCCTGAATGAAGCCTGCCGTCAAATCACCTGCTGGCAGGCCGAGGGCGTTGCTATTCCTCGGGTGGCGGTCAATGTCTCGGCACGTCAGTTACGTGGCGAAGGGTTTGCCGAGCGGGTGATGGAAACTATCCGGCAACATGGCATCAAGCCGCAACAGCTTGAGCTCGAACTGACTGAAAGCCTGCTCACTGAAGATACGGTTCACACTTTTGAAATCTTCAAGGAGTTACGCGCACAGGGAATCCGAATTGCCATCGATGACTTTGGCACCGGCTATTCCTCGCTCAAGTATTTGGCAGATTTTCCGGTCGATGTACTCAAAATTGATCAAAGCTTCGTTGCCCGCTTGCATGAGCAGTCGGAAAGTCTCTATGTTGTCCAGGCTATCGTCATGCTGGCGGATGGCTTGAATATCGAAACGGTGGCCGAAGGAGTTGAAACCGAGGATCAGCGCGCGCAGCTTTTGGCGCTGGGGACCAATCACCTGCAAGGCTACCTGTTGGCGCGGCCCCAGGCTGCCGCAGCGCTGGCTGAAATAGTCGAGCGGTTTACCCTGTTAGCCGAGGCAAAGCGGACTCAGCGTTAGCGCTTGTCACCGTGGCGACTTCCGCCAAGGTCAGCCCACGCAATTCAGCCAACAGTGCGGCCATGCGCGGTAATTCCGCCGGTGTGTTGCGGCCCCGGTTGAGCCAGATGGGCGGAATATCAGGCGCGTCGGTTTCCAGCACGATGGATTCGAGTGGCAAAGTGGTTGCCAGTTCGCGGATGCGGGTCGATCCTTCGTAAGACATCGCCCCGCCGAAGCCGAGCTTGAAGCCGAGTTTGATGAATTCGTCAGCCTGTTGCCGGCTGCCGTTGAAAGCATGGGCAATGCCACCTTTTAACTTGAAGCGGCGCAGTTGTTTAAGTATTGGGTCAATGGCGCGTCGGACATGGAGAATGACGGGCAGATCAAACTGCTTGGCCAGCTTTAATTGTTCGACGAAAAACCATTCCTGACGGGCGTAATCAATTTCGGTGACGAAATGATCAAGACCGATTTCACCAACGGCAATCGGGTTTTCCATCCTTAGCCAGTGGGCTAGCGTTGCGATATCGGTTTCATTTGCCTGCATAACGTAAAGCGGATGGATGCCATAAGCGGCGACGCAGCCAGGGTAGCGAGCAACACAAATTTTTAGCCGATTCAGGCCGTCGACCGTAACAGATGGGATAACGATCTGTTTTACCCCCGCTGCCAGCGCTGCGGCATGCACTGTATCGCGATCCGTATCAAATTCAGCCGTGTCGAGATGACAGTGAGTGTCGATCAACATCCGGCGAAGGGGAAATCCGGCTCCGGGCGTTTGCCGCTGATCAGGTCGGCAAGCGCCGCGCCCGAGCCGCAGGACATCGTCCAGCCCAGCGTACCGTGGCCGGTGTTGAGCCATAGATTGCTGTAACGGGTACGGCCAATGTAAGGGAGATTCGAGGGCGTGGCCGGGCGCAGGCCGCACCAGAATTGTGGCTCGCCGGTGGTTTGCAGGCTGGGGAAGAGTTCGCGGGTGCGCTGCATCAGCGCCTCGCAGCGTACCGGGTTGATCTCAGTGTTGTAACCGTTGAATTCGGCGGTACCGGCGACGCGCAGGCGATTGCAGAGGCGGGAGTAAACAATTTTTCGTCCGTCATCGGTCAGGCTGACACTCGGGGCGTTGCTTTCGTCGGCCAACGTCAGTGTTGCCGAATAACCTTTTGCCGGATAAACCGGCAGATCGATATGCAGCGGCTTGAGCAGCAAGGGCGAGTAGCTGCCAAGGGCGATTACATAAGCATCGGCGGTTAGCCGTTCCGGGCCATCAGCGCCGAGCACTTCGACGCCGCCAATCTGGTTGCGGTCAGGAGTGATACGGTCAACCGTCAAATTCAGCCGAAAATTTACGCCGGCTGCCCTGGCATGTGCCGCCAACGTCTGAGTGAATTTATGGGCATCGCCGGATTCGTCTGAGCGGGTGTAGTCGCCGCCGATCAGCAAATGTTTGGCACCGTTGAGCGCGGGTTCAATTTCCAGGCATTTGTCGACGTCGACTGTCGTCCGATCCAGTCCAAATTCGCGCATGACTTTGGCGGCGGTAATGGCCTGTGAAAAATCATCGCGATCGGTGTAAATATGCAAAATGCCGCGCTCAAGGTGGTCGTACTGCAGGCTCAACTCTTGGCGCAAGGCCTGCAGGCGCTGCCGGCTATAAAGGGCCAGTGCGACGGTGGCAGCGATATTCCGGCGGGTGCGACCAGGCAGGCATTCGGAGAGGAAGCGCAAGCCCCAGCTCAATTGGGCGGGGTCAGCACGCCAGCGCCAGAGCAGCGGTGCGTCTTCACGGCCCAGCCATTTGAGGATGTGCGGCAGAACGTGCGGATTGGCCCAGGGTTCGGCGTGCGAAACGGAAATCTGGCCACCATTGGCAAAGCTGGTTTCGTTGCCAACGACCGGCTGGCGGTCGACAATGGTGACCTGGTGGCCAGCACGCGCCAGATACCATGCACTCGTTGTGCCGACGACTCCGGCACCCAGCACGAGAACCCTCAAATTTCGCCTCCGCGCTCCCGCATGATGCGGGTGACTTCCGGGATGTGCCGCATTCCGCGCATGACGGCCGCCAGGTGATTACGGTGAGAAACCTGAATCGTGAAGCGGAGCAGGGTGAATAAGCGTTCCGGATCGGCATCCATCGCGACATGCTCGATGTTGGAACCGGATTCAGCGATGGCCGAGGCAACCTGTGCCAACACACCGCGCGTATTTTTGACCTCAACTTTGATGCGGATATCGAAGAGTTTTCCTTCCTCCGGTTCCCATTCGACATCGATCCACTTCTGCGGCTCGGAGGAGCGTGATTTACGTATCGTCGGACAGTCATGGGTGTGGATAACCAGGCCGCTGCCCTTCTTGATCGAGCCAATAATCGGATCACCGGGAATCGGCTGGCAGCAGCGCGCCAACTGAATCGCCATGCCTTCGGTGCCATGAATGGCCAGCGTCATGTTGCTTGGCGTGTCTGCCGACATGTCCTCGCGCGCCAGCAGGCGACGAGCTACCACCGAAGGCAGGCGTTTGCCAAGGCCGATGTCGGTGTACAGTTCTTCAATCGTTTTCTGCCCGCCAGCCTTGACCAGCTGATCCCAAGCTTCGGCCGGAATCGAAATCGGCACCACGCCCAGCGTCAGCAATTCCTGGCGCAAGAGCCGTTCGCCGAGGCGGGCTGATTCTTCGTGCTGCATGGTGCGCAGGAAGTGGCGAATCTTGCTGCGTGCGCGACCGGTTTTTACGTAAGTCAGCCAGATCGGGTTCGGGCTGGCTTTGGGTGAGGTGATGATTTCAACCATGTCGCCATTGCGTAACTCGGTACGCAGTGGCGCCAGTTCGTGGTTGATGCGGGCGGCAGAACAGTGGTGGCCGACATCGGTATGCACGGCATAGGCGAAATCGACCACTGTCGTACCGCGTGGCTGGGCCATGATCTTGCCCTTGGGGGTAAAGACATAAACTTCGTCCGGAAAGAGGTCGATCTTGACGTTTTCGAAAAACTCGGCCGAGTCATTACTTTGCATTTCAAGCAGCGATTGCAGCCATTTGTGGGTTCGAATCTGCAGGTCGGCCCCGCTCTCTTCAATATCCTTGTAGAGCCAGTGGGCAGCCACTCCATCTTGTGCCACGTGGTGCATTTCTTCGGTTCGAATCTGCACTTCAACCGGCGTGCCGTAAGGGCCGATCAGCGTCGTGTGCAACGACTGATAGCCGTTCGCCTTGGGAATTGCGATGTAATCCTTGAACTTGCCGGGCACCGGCTTGAACAGGCTGTGCAAGGAGCCAAGCGCCAGATAACAGGCCGGCACATTGTCGACGACGACGCGGAAACCGTAAATATCGAGCACTTGCGAGAAGGACAGTCGTTTGTCCTTCATTTTGCGGTAGATCGAATAGAGACTCTTCTCGCGACCAAAAACATGAGACTTCAAACCGGCGGTAGTCAGCTTGGTTTTGATGCCTTCCAGTATTTTGGATAGCAGTTCATTGCGGTTGCCGCGTGCATGCTTCATCGCCTTGGCCAGCACTTCGGCGCGTTTTGGATGAATCAGGCGGAAGGATATGTCCTGCAACTCGCGATAGAGCTTGTTCAGGCCAAGGCGCAGCGCAATCGGCGCGTAGATGTCGAGGGTTTCAGTTGCAATTCGGCGCTGTTTGTCGGGGCGCATGGCCGACATGGTTTGCAGATTGTGCTGGCGGTCAGCCAGTTTGATCAGCACGACGCGCAAATCGCGCGCCATCGCCATCAGCATCTTGCGAAAGTTTTCGGCTTGCGCTTCCTGGTAGGAGGCGAACTCCATCTTGTCCAGCTTGGACAGGCCATCAACCAGTTCGGCCACTTCCCGGCCGAATTTTTCGCTTAATTCTCGCTTGGTGGTGCCAGTGTCTTCCAGCACATCATGGAGCAGGGCGGCCATGATTGCATCGGCATCCATGCGCCACTCAACCACAGCGCCGGCAACGGCCAGTGGATGGGTGATGTAGGCCTCGCCCGACATGCGTTTTTGATTCGCATGCTTATCCGCCGAGTAGACGTAAGCCTCCTCGATGCGAACCTTTTCTTCGGGTGTTAGATAGTCGAGACTATCGAGGAAAACCCGGTATGCGGGTTCCTCAGTGGCTGGCGGCGGAGACGACGGCGCAGAATCCATCAGGCTTCACCGCCCCCGGCCTCAGGCCTGGCTTTTGGCGAGCACTTCAACGCCAATTTTGCCAAGCGCCATTTCGCGCAGGGCAACAACAGTTGGTTTGTGCTTTTCAGCATCGACCAGCGGCGTTGCGCCATTGGCCAGCTGACGGGCACGGTGGGCTGCAGCCAGAGTCATCTGGAAGCGATTAGGGATTTTTTTCAGGCAATCATCAACAGTAACGCGAGCCATACAAACCTCAAGACTTTCAATTAGATCAAACGCGAGAACAGGGCAGCATGGCGTACTCGCTGAACACCGCAGCGCAAGCTGGATGCCCGGACTACGGAGCGCAAATCGGTCAGCGCCTGCTCCAGACTATCGTTAATAATAACATAGTCGAATTCGCCGACATGACGCATCTCGGCCTGTGCTGCGGCAAGTCGACGGCTGATCACTTCGTTGCTGTCGGTGCCGCGGTCAGTTAGTCGACGTTCGAGTTCTTCCAGCGAGGGTGGCAGGATGAAAATACCGATTACGCCAGGGAATGCTGAGCGAACCTGCTGAGCGCCCTGCCAGTCGATTTCGAGCAAGACATCGGCACCCGTAGCGAGTTGGTCGGCGATCCATTTTTTTGAAGTGCCGTAGAAATTACCATGCACTTCGGCCCACTCAAGGAATTCGCCGCGTTCAATCTTGGTCCGAAAATCGGCAACGCTGACGAAGTGATATTCACGGCCATCTGTTTCCCCCGGACGTGGATCACGGGTGGTGGTCGAAATTGATAAATGGACGCTACATACTTCTTTGAGCAGTAGGCGGACCAGCGTCGTTTTGCCCGCGCCGGAGGGGGCGGCAACGACGTAAAGGGTTCCGGACATCAGGTGTTCTCCAATGTTTTGGGCGGCGGCAGCCATTTGAGCAAGGTGTTGAAAAGCTGGTCGGGGTCGACTGGCTTGGGGACATGATCGTTAATGCCAACCGCCTGGCAACGGGCGCGATCTTCGGCAAATGCATTGGCACTCATCGCAATGATGGGCGTCTGCTCGTAGCCGGGCAAGGCGCGAATTTCGCTGGCGGCGGTCAGGCCATTCATTTCAGGCATCAGGAGATCCATCAGAATCAGATCAAATTTTTGCGTTTTTGCGAGGTTGACCGCAACAAGTCCGTTATTGGCCAGTGTCAGGTTCAAACCGGCGAGTTCATGGAGTATTTCAAGCGCAATTTCCTGGTTCAGGCGATCATCTTCGGCGAGCAGGATACGTAGCCCGGCATAGTGGGGGGCACGTAGCTGTTCTTCCGGAGCGCTACTGGCGACGGTCAGTGTCAGCGCACTCTGCGGGTGTGCATCGGGCTTGGCGCGGCTGAAGCGAGCCGTCATCCAGAAGGTGCTGCCTGCGCCGGGCTGGCTTTCGAAGCCCACTTCGCCGCCCATCAATTCAGCCAGGCGGCGGGTGATGGCGAGGCCGAGACCGGTGCCACCGTATTTGCGGGTAGTAGAGTTGTCGGCCTGTTCGAATGACTTGAACAGTCGCGAGGCGGCTTCTTCATCAATACCGATACCGCTGTCCTTGACCTCGAAGCGCGCCAGCAAACCATTTTCATCTTCCGAAACAATGGAGGCGCGTAGCGTGATGCTGCCTTGTTCGGTGAACTTGATGGCGTTGCTGATGTAGTTGAGCAAGGCCTGACTGAGACGCAGGCGATCACCGATTAATATCGTTGGTAGCTCACTGAATTGCGTACGGAAACTCAGTCCCTTGGTTTCGGCGCGTTCGGCATTCAGGCTGATCAGGTGCTCGACGAGATCGACCATCCGGAAAGGCGCGTTTTCGAGCACCAGTTTGCCGGATTCGATTTTTGAAATATCGAGGATGTCGTTGAGAATCGAGAGAAGATGGTCGGCAGCGCCGGCAATTTTGCCCATGCGGTCTGCCTGCTGTGGCGTTAGTTGGTCGCGTCTGAGCAGGTGGGTGAGGCCGATGATGGCATTCATCGGGGTGCGGATTTCGTGACTCATGTTGGCCAGGAAAGTACTTTTGGCGCGGCTGGCACCTTCGGCTGCCTCTTTCGCTACCTCCAGCTCGATAGTGCGTTCATGGACCAGTTCTTCAAGGTGGTTGCGATAGTGCTCGACTTCAGTCAGAGCCGCCTTTTGTTCGCTGACATCAGCGATCAGGCCAACCAGACCGATGAACTGATTGCGTTCGTCACGCAATTGCCGCCCGCACAAGAAGCCCCAAAAAACGCTGCCATCCTTGCGCACATATTCCCGTTGATTGCGTACGAATGGAAGTTCACTTGCCATCAATTTTTTCATGCGCTCCCGACCTACTTCGCGTTCATCGGGATGAACCAGCATGACGTATTCGGCACCAATCAATTCTGCAAGAGGGTAGCCCCACATTACCGCCATCCGTTCATTGGCGTGGGTGATGCGACCTGCTGGATCGACAAAGAAAATAGCGCCGTCCGAAGTTTCAAAGATGGTGCGCAGGAAGCGTTCGCGTTCAGCCAGGCGACTGGCATAACGATACATTTGGTAAAGCGCGAGAGCGCTTAGCACCAGCAGTGTCAGCAGAACCAGTAGCGCAATTTGCAACTGGCTGACCCAGCTGGCAAGGTACTCGTCACGCGCTACGCCGACGTTGATGAAAAAATGGAAGTCAGGGTTGTAGCGGTAGGCGTGCAGTCGGCGAATCCCGTCGATGCTGCTTGCACCGGAGACATAGGTGCCACGCATGCGTTCTGCAGCGAGCGCTTGCTGGAATTCATCAGATAGTTTTGTGGTCCCATAATCGGCAATTCCTTTGACGATTGGATGGCGAGTAATGATTGCCAAGTTATCGTCCCGGAGTGCGACTGTTCCGTTGACACCGAGTTTGAGGGTGGAAAACTTGTTCTCGAAATTCTCCAGTGCCAGGCTGGCCAGAATAACGCCGGCAAAACTGCCATCCGGGTTATTGACCCGCCGCGCCAGAATCATCACCCACTTGCCGGTGACTCTTCCAAGGAGTGGTTTGGTAATTACTAGTCCAGCCGCCGGGTTGTCACGCAAATAGACAAAGTAGTCGCGGTCCCGATTGCTGGTTTCCGGCCCGGTTTTACCCTGCGCACCATATTTCGTGTTGCCGTCGGCATCATAGAAAACCAATACGGTGATCAGCTTTTGTCTGGTGCGCTGACGATCAAGAAAGCGCTCAATTGCTGCATCGTCGAGCGCACCCAAGGCTAGTTGGCGATGGAATTCGTCGACCGAAACTTGCAACAAGGTATCGACCTTTTCCAGAGAGGCGGCGATATCGCCCTCAAGTACCTCAACCAGCGCTTCGACGTTTTGTCGCGCCTTATCCTCAAAATGACGCTCGCTACCGACTAAATAAGCCGCAATCAGCAGTCCAAAACACAAATTGAGTAAAAGTCCGCCAAAAAACAACTGCCAGCCGAAAGCGCGCGGCGAAATGCTCTTCGCCGGAACGCCATGCAGCAGATTTTCGGCCATGATTCGCTTACTCCAGGTTTTGAACCTGCTCGCGAATTTGCTCAATCAGTAACTTGAGATCCATCGCTGCTTGGGAAACTTCAGTAATGGCGGATTTTGAACCGAGCGTATTCGCTTCGCGATTGAGTTCCTGCATCAGGAAATCGAGGCGTTTGCCACAGGCGCCGCCTTTTTTGATAACGCGTTCGACTTCATCAAGGTGGGCATTGAGACGAGTCAGCTCTTCGGCGACATCGATGCGCGTCGCGAAAACGGCCACTTCTTGCAAAATGCGGTCATCGCTACCATTGGTGCCTAATGCGTCCTGCAGGCGTTGGCGCAATTTGTCAGTAAATAAGGTTTGGGCTTCGGGAATGCGTGGCGCGACGTTGCGGACAATTTCACGGATGGCATTGACCCGGTCAATGATCATCTCACCCAGTTTTTTTCCTTCGCGACTACGCGAGTCGGAAAACTCTTCGAGAACTTCGCGCGCCAGCGCTAAAACCTGCGGGCCAACGGCGGAGAAATCGATACCTTGTTCGCCGAACATGCCTGGCCAGCGCAGCACGTCACTGACCGAAAGCGGTCGGGCTTCCGGCATCTGGATGCGCACATTGTCATTGAGGGCTTTCAGCGTACCGAATAATTCCTGATTGAGTTGTAGCTGGTCCGCGCGTGCGGCGGCCGAGTTGAAACCGAGGCGGCATTCGATCTTGCCGCGTGAGAGGCGGCTGGAGAGTAGTTCACGGAGCGGAATTTCCAGTGAACGGAGGTCTTCGGCGATACGGAAATGGAAATCAAGGTAGCGGGAATTTACACTTTTGAACTCAAGTTGTAGCGTTCCGCACTCGATATCAAGGGTCTTAACGGCGTATCCGGTCATACTGAAAATCATGCTTATTGCCTCTCTCGCTTTACAGGCCGGGCGCTACGCCTGAGAATGCCCAAATTCGGATGATAACCGCGACCTCAATGGCGCAACAAGCAAACCAAGCCCTTCCTAACGGACACGCTCTCGAAGAGTATGTAATCGATCACCAGCTTTCGCTCGGTGGGTTTTCGATCGTCTACTTGGCGAAGGGTGTCGATGGGCGGCAGGTGGCGATCAAGGAGTATCTGCCCAACAGCCTCGCGTTGCGTACCGACGGTCAGGTGATGCCGGTGATTTCGGCTGAGCATCTGGGCGCTTTTCGCTACGGCATGAAGTGTTTTTTTGAGGAAGGCCGTGCGTTGGCGAGGTTGTCTCACCCCAATGTCATTCGCGTGCTGAATTTCTTTCGGGCCAACGAAACGGTCTATATGGTGATGGAGTACGAGCACGGCCGCACCCTGCAGGAATTCATTCAGAAGCATCAGGGACATATTTCCGAGCGTTTTATTCGCGGTGTTTTTACCCGCATGCTCAACGGTTTGCGCGAGGTGCACTCACACAAGTTGCTGCACCTAGATCTCAAACCGTCGAATATTTATTTGCGTTCCGACAACACGCCGGTGCTGATTGATTTTGGCGCAGCACGGCAGACTTTGTCGACTGAGCAGCCGATGTTGAAACCTATGTATACGCCGGGTTTCGCTTCGCCTGAACATTACGGTTCGCGTAAGGATCTGGGACCGTGGAGCGATATTTACAGTGTCGGTGCCTCGATGTACGCCTGCCTGGCCGGGAATGCTCCGCAAGCCGCCGATGAGCGTTTGAAGAAGGATAATCTGACGCCGGCGATGATTCGCTGGGATGGGCAGTTTTCTGATCGATTGTTGGAGATTATTGACTGGTGTTTGAACCTCAATCATCTTTACCGTCCGCAGAGTGTTTTTGCGCTACAGAAGGCGTTGGTCGAGACGGTAACGCCGCCGACGCCGAGAAGTAGTCCGCGCTGGATCAACCGTTTTGTTGATAAATTCAGGAAAGCTGACAAATGAGATTCACCATTTATCAGGAAAGCCGCCAAGGTGGGCGTGCCAATAACGAGGACCGTACCAGCTACTGCTATTCGCGCGATGCGCTGTTGATGGTGATTGCCGATGGCATGGGTGGCCACCATCATGGTGAAATTGCGGCACAGATTGCAGTACAAACACTGGCCGACGGTTTTCAGCGTGAAGCCAAACCGAAGGTCGCCGATCCTTTCCGTTTCCTGCAAAAGGCGATGACTAATGCGCATCACGCCATTCTTGATTATTCGGCACGCCATCGCATGCCGGAAACCCCGCGCACGACCTGCGTTGCCTGTCTGGTTCAGGATAGCGTCGCCTATTGGGCGCACGCCGGCGATTCGCGTCTGTTCTTGATGCGCAATGGTCGCGTCATAGCGCAAACCAAGGATCATTCGCGCGTCCGCTTGCTGGTTGAAGAGGGCATGATCAGCGAGGCGCAGGCGGCGGTTCATCAGGACCGTAACAAAATTTACAGTTGCCTGGGCAGCCCGTCAGCACCGGAAATCGAATTTTCGCGCAAAACGCCGCTTGAACACGGCGATATCGTCTTGCTCTGCACCGATGGTTTGTGGGGCGTTACCTCGGGAGAATTGATGGCGGTTGCGCTCAAGGGTGCGAACTTGATTCAGGCGCTCCCGATGCTGCTTTCACAGGCCGAGGTCAAGGGGGGGCCGCATGGCGATAACCTTTCCGCGGTTGCCGTGCGCTGGGAGGATGCCTATGTCGATGAGGCAAGCAGCGCCATTTCGACACAAACCATGGCGCTCAATGAAGTCACTACCCGCCTCGAAGAATTTGGCCGAAATCCGGCCTACAAGAGCGATTTGAGTGACGAAGAAATCGAAAAAGCGATCGAAGAAATTCGTAACACGATCGACAAATACACACCCAATAAATAAGGAAACACGATGCGCCCCAGCCAACGCCAGCCCGACCAGCTTCGACAGGTCAGCCTGACCCGTAATTTCACCCGCCACGCCGAAGGCTCGGTGCTGATCGAAATGGGCGATACCCGCGTGCTGTGCACCGCCAGCGTTGAAGAAAAAGTACCACCGTTCTTGCGTGGTAGAGGCGAGGGCTGGGTCACCGCCGAATACGGCATGCTGCCGCGCTCGACGCACACCCGTTCAGCGCGTGAAGCAGCCAAGGGCAAGCAGTCCGGTCGCACGCAGGAAATTCAGCGGCTGATCGGTCGCAGCCTGCGTGCCGTGGTTGATCTGAAAGCGTTGGGCGAGCGTCAGATCACGCTTGATTGCGATGTGCTGCAAGCTGATGGTGGCACCCGTTGTGCCTCGATTACCGGTGCCTGGGTCGCGCTTTACGAAGCCTGTGAAAAGCTGGTCACGGCAGGCAAACTGCCGGCCAATCCTGTGCGCGATCACATTGCGGCGGTTTCGGTCGGTATCTACAAAGGCGCGCCGGTGCTGGATCTCGATTACCCGGAAGATTCCGACTGCGATACCGACATGAATGTGGTGATGACGGGTGCTGGCGGCATTGTTGAAGTTCAGGGTACGGCAGAAGGCGAGCCATTTTCGCGTCAGCAAATGAATGTTTTGGCCGATCTGGCTGAAATGGGGATTCGTCAGTTGATCGCGGCGCAAAAAACCGCACTGGCCTCATGAAAAAGCTCGTCCTCGCCTCAAACAACGCCAAGAAAATGAAGGAGCTCAATGCGCTGCTGGCGCCCTTGGGCTTTGAGGTCATCCCGCAGGGGGCGTTGGGTATTCCCGAAGCCGAAGAGCCGCATTGCACCTTCGTTGAAAATGCACTGGCCAAGGCACGGCATGCCGCCAAGCTTTCCGGTTTGCCTGCACTGGCGGATGATTCCGGGCTTTGCGTGGCGGCTTTAGGCGGCGCGCCCGGCGTCTATTCGGCTCGCTATGCCGGTGAGCCGAAATCCGATGCGCGCAACAATGAAAAACTGCTCGCGGATTTGGGTGATAACTGCAATCGGGCAGCGCATTTCGTTTCGGTGATTGTGCTGGTGCGCCACGCCGACGACCCACAGCCCTTGATTGCCGAAGGTGAATGGCACGGTGAAATTCTGCCGGCGCAACGCGGTGAAGGTGGTTTTGGTTACGACCCGATGTTCTATTTGCCTGAATTCGACAAGACCGCTGCCGAACTGGATGCGGAAACCAAAAACGGTATCTCGCATCGCGGCCAGGCCATGCAGCAACTCATCACTCGCCTGCCGGCGTTGTAATTCCGTGGCGCGTACCATCCCGATTTTTGCGGCAAAACAGCCGTCGACCGTAACAGATCTCGAATTCCGTGTTTCACCACCGCTGGCGCTCTATGTTCATGTGCCGTGGTGCGTGCAGAAGTGTCCTTATTGCGATTTCAACTCGCACGAGGCGAATGGCGAGATTCCTGAACGTGAGTATGTCGACGCGCTGATTGCCGATCTGCAATCAGCCCTGCCGCTGATCTGGGGGCGGCCGGTGGTTAGTGTTTTCTTTGGTGGCGGTACGCCCAGCCTGCTTTCACCGGCGGCGATTGATGAATTGCTGGCCGCTTTCCGCGCGCTAGCCATGCTTTCGCCAGAAGCCGAAATTACACTGGAAGCCAATCCCGGTACGGTGGAAGCGGCCAAGTTTGCCGGCTTCAGCAAGGCCGGCGTCAATCGGGTTTCGCTCGGCATTCAGAGTTTCAATGACGATCATCTCAAGGCGCTCGGTCGCATCCACGGGGCCGATGAAGCAAAACGTGCTGCGCAACTGGCCGCGGAGCATTTTGCGTCTTTCAATCTTGATCTGATGTATGGCCTGCCGGGGCAGACCTTGGAACAGGCGCTCAGTGATGTTGAAATGGCGCTGAGTTTCAAGCCGCCGCATTTGTCGTGCTACCAACTGACACTAGAGCCGAATACCCGATTCGCTGCTTTCCCGCCTGAGTTGCCGGAAGGCGACACCTGCGCCGATATGCAGGAGGCGATTGAGGCACGTCTGGCTGGCGCTGGCTTTGCCAACTACGAGACTTCTGCCTTTGCCCAGACTGGCAAGCAGTGCCGCCACAACCTGAATTATTGGCATTTTGGCGATTACCTCGGCATCGGTGCCGGGGCGCATTCCAAGCTGACCTTGCATGATCGCGTGTTACGGCAGATGCGCTGGAAACACCCGAGCGCATATTTGCAGAACATTCGTGCCGGTACGCCGGTTCAGGAAGAAACCCGCATCGCTGCGGCTGGCCTGCCCTTCGAGTTTTTAATGAATGCACTGCGTCTGGCTGATGGCTTTCCACCGGCTTTGTACGAATCACGTACTGCGCAATCAATCAACGGAATTTTGCCGCGCTTGCTTGCTGCGCAAGCTGACGGCTTGCTGGCCATCAGCCCGGAGCGTATTGCGCCAACCCTGCGTGGGCGGCGCTTCCTCAACGTTCTGCTTGAACGTTTTCTGGATGAAACCTGATCAGGCGAAGAATTTGCCCTTGAGCATTTCCATGCCTTGGGACATCAGGTCACCGCCTTGCGGTACTTCACCGTTCGGGGTCAAGCTGTCAATCAGTTGCGGCAACATGGAAGCCAGGCTGCCGGAAGCTTCTTCACTATTCATGCCAAGCTGGGATGCGATGTTGCCGAGTGACGAACCACCCAGCACGCTTTGAATCTGCTCGGCAGAAATCGGCAAATTTTCGCCCTTGGAGACCCATGAATTGACGATCTCACCGAGGCCGCCTTGCTCGAAGGATTGAATCAAGCCTTGCAAGCCGCCGTTTTGTGGGTCATTGACCAGTTTCATGACGGTTTCGAGGAGTGCGTTGTTGCCGCCGGACTGACCGCCGGCCAGAGCGCCGACTACTTGATCAAGAAGACCCATGTTGTTTCTCCGTTGGGGTTAGGGGAGAATCATCGTAGCTGATTTATGCTGCAGCAATGTGAAGATTTGCTAAGTTGTCTGATCCAGACTCAGCGGTTCAAAACGCAGCCAGACGGCAAAGCGTGAACCGCTGCCGGTGTCACTTTCAACCGTGATTTTCCCGCCGTAACGCTCAACCAGCGAGAGACTGACCCAGAGACCCAAACCGGTGCCATCCGGTTTCTTGGCGGTATAGAACGGCTTGAACAGACGCTCCCGTTCAATTTGAGATAATCCGGGGCCGGTATCGCTGACCACCAGCTTGAGTCCGAGCGGCATGTCAGCTTCATCCCAATCCTCGGCGGCCAAGGTCAGTACACCGCCTTCGGGCATGGCCTGAATGGCATTGACCATCAGGTTGATCAAAACCTGTTGCAGTTCATTGCGGTTGCACAGCACGTTGCGTACCGAGTCGAGATGCTGTTCGACGGCTATGGTGCCGCGCTTGAGCAAGTGGCCAACCAGTACCAGGCAATCCTGAATCAATTGGGCCGGGGCGACCGGCTCCAGATAGCCGACATAGTCCTGCGGGCGGGCAAATTGCAGCAGCTTGGCGACGATCAGGCGGATGCGGTGAACCTGCTCCTGAATCAGCTTGATCTCGGGTTTGACTGGCTCTGCTGCATCACCAAGAATGTCGCGCAGGACATCCAGATTGCCCTGAATGACGGCAATCGGATTATTGATTTCGTGCGCAACGCCGGCGGTCAACTGGCCGATGGCAGCCAGTTTTTCATTCATGACCAACTGTGACTGGGCGGCCTTGAGGTCGGCCACCGCTTGCTCCAATGCCGCCGTGCGGCTCGCTACCTGAGCATCGAGCGAGTCACCCCAGCGTTTTAGAGAAACGGCTTGCGCCTGCAGACGGTCGAGCAGTCGATCAAAGTGCGCGGCCAGATCACCAAGTTCATCCCGACTGGCGACAGCGCCCACTCGGGCGTTGACGTCATCTTGTTCGATGGCGGCCATTGTTGTGTGCATGCGCTCGATGGGTCGGAAAACGCGCCTTGCCCAGAGAATGGCGAAGATGCCGGCGAGCCCCATGGCCAAGGCAAATAGTGCAATGATCAGGCCCAATGCCGTGCGCTTGGCAGCGACGAAAGGCCCTTCGAGAAAGCCGACGTAGAGCATGCCAACGCGCTGCCCCTGACTGTCGACCAGTGGTTGGTAGGCTGAAACATACCAGTCGGTGACAACAAAGGCACGATCCAGCCAGGTGCGGCCTTCATCAAGCACCGCCCGATGCACGGCAGCTGAAACGCGAGTGCCGATGGCGCGGCCACCTTCAAATAGACGGACATTGGTGGCTATGCGTACATCACCGAGGAACAGGGTGGCTGTACCCTGGCTACCGAGCAGTAGCGCTTCTTCCGGGTAAACAATTTCATTCAGGCGGTCGATGAAAGCCAGATTTTTATTGAGCAAGACACCGCCGGCGAGGACGCCCAGTAGTTTGCCCTGGCCATCATGAACCGGCGCCGCGCTGTGGATGACCATGCCGCGATCCTCGGTCGCTCGCTGGTCGGCCGTCGCATTGGCCGTGGCCACCAATGGCGTGCGTGCCTGCTCGACGAGTTGCGGGTTGAGCAAGCGAAGCTGCTCAGTCGTAAAAATGTCTGTTTCGGTGCGCGCCCGGCCATTTTTTGCCGATTCGAGAACAGCCCAGGCATTGGCGGCCAAACTGTTGCGGTCAACGTCCAAAAAGTACAAAAAATCCAGCTTTTGCCCTTGGCGTACATCGTCGAGCAATTGGGCTGTCGCACCAATTCGCTCCGCCGCCGGGCGCGACAGAGTGCGCGCAAGTCGTTCCGAACTGGCCAAACTTTCGACCGAGCGCCCGATGCCTTCCGAAACCCGCTCGAAATAGCCGTGAGCAACGGCCAGATCAGCCCTGACTTTGGTTATCAATAGGCGATCAAGATAATCGCCACCCCAGATCGCCAGCACTGCCAGCAAAACAGGTAGAACGACGGCCAACGGCAGCAGTGCCAATAACAGGAGGCGGACGCGGATCGAACGTCGGCCGGGGGCTTGGTGTTCGTTCAAACGCCCCACGCCTGACATTTGCGATCCAGCGTTTTGCGCGACACGCCGAGACGCCGCCCGGCCTCTGATTTGTTCCCCTCGCAAGCGTTGAGGACGGCCAGAATGTGGCGTTTCTCAACCGCCTCCAGGCTTTCGTCGGTATTGACGGCTTGTGTCGCGCTGGCTTTTGGCTCCGGGCCGAGGTCGAACCAGCCGAGAATCAGCGAACGCTCGATAAAATTGCGCAGTTCGCGCACATTGCCCGGCCACTCGTAGGCGGTCATGCGTGCCAGCGTGCGGCTGTCGAGTGCGAGTCGTGGCACATCAAGGTAAGGCGACAGTTGGCTGATGAAATGTTCGACCAGCAGCGGCAAATCCTCCGGTCGTTCGCGCAAGGGCGGCAGTGTTACTTCAACCACTTGCAGGCGGTAGTAAAGATCCTGACGGAAGCGATGTGCCGCGACTTCAGCTTTGAGATCGCGGTTGGTCGCGGCAATCACGCGCACGTCGACCGGGATTTCCTGCTCCGAGCCTACCGGGCGAATGCGTCGCTCCTCCAGTACGCGCAACAGCTTAGCCTGCGCTGCAGCAGGGAGTTCGGCAATTTCATCAAGAAAGAGCGTACCGCCCCGGGCGTAGTAGAAAAGACCTTCGCGGCTCTGCTGAGCGCCGGTAAACGCACCTTTTACATGGCCAAATAGTTCCGATTCGATGAGTTCAGCAGATATTGCAGCGCAATTGACCGGCACAAAAGAAGCGCTGGCACGATTGCTCATCCGGTGCAGTGCACGTGCCGCGACCTCTTTGCCGGTACCGGATTCGCCGGTCAGCAAGACCGTCGCCGGAGTTGGTGCAATGCGTTTCAGCCGCTCGCAGGTGGCGAGCATGATTTCGGACTGGCCAATCACGCCTTCAACATCCGCCACTCGTTCGCTGACTTCGCGGCGCAGCACGAAGTTTTCACGCACCAGCCGCGAACGTTCGAAACAGCGCTGGATGGCGTTGAGCATCTGGGCCAACGAAAAAGGTTTGAGCAGGAAATCCGCCGCGCCAGCACGTAGCGCGTCAATGGCCGTATCGAGATCGGCATAGGCGGTCATCAAAACCACATCGCCGGCGTAACCCTCATCGCGCAACTCGTGCAGCCAGTCGATGCCAGAGCGACCCGGCAAGGCGATGTCGAGCACAATCAGGTCATACAAACGGCGCTGCAACAAAGGGGTAGCCTGTTCGACGCTGCCGGCGGTATCGACAACGCCGCAACGCTGGGTCAGCGCCCGCTGCAAAAAACTGACCATGCCCGGCTCGTCGTCCACGACCAGCACCGAATACTGTTTCCACGGCGCTTCGCTGGCGTGCGCTTTATTCGAATCCATGTCTTCTCCTGTCGAGGGCCGGATCATCGCAAACAAGCGGCTGTCTAGGCAACCTGATAGCCGATTTGTGGCCCGGATAAATGTGTGCCGCAAGTGGATGTTCGCTATAGTCGAACCCTAGCGCCAAGCTTGGCCGGGAGTAACGGAAAGACACAGCATGCAGCGTCTCAATATCAGTCATGTCACCGAGTACCGGTTTGCGGCGCCGGTTTCCCTGCAGCCGCATCGCTTGCTCCTGCACCCGAGGGAAAGTCACCACATCAGGATCGAGTCCTCCGTCATCGATATTTTTCCTGCGTATGTCATGCAATGGAAGCGCGATGTGCTCGACAACTCGGTAGCCGTGGTGCGCTTCAGCGAAATGACTGAGCGCCTGTTGATTACCAGTAACGTGGATATCCAGCACTACGACGACAATCCTTTCGACTTTCTGATTGACGATTATGCCGTCAATCACCCCTTTGCCTACGCCAGCGAAGAGCAAGCTGATCTGACGCCGTTCCGGCAACCTGTGTATCCCGCCGATCAGTCGCTGGTGCAAGGTTGGCTTGACAGGCTGGGTCTGGTCCGGCCGATACAAACTTTCACTTTGCTTGACCAGATGAACCGCGCGATATGCAGCCAGTTCCGCTATCAAATGCGTGAAGAGCCTGGCGTCCAGACGCCAGCCTTTACCCTGGCCAGCAAAAGCGGTTCATGTCGGGATTTCGCCGCCCTGTTCATCGAAGCCTGCCGCCACCTTGGTCTCGCCAGCCGCTTTGTCAGCGGCTACCTCAATACGCCGCTCAATGATGGCTGTAATGGTTCAACCCATGCCTGGGCCGAGGTTTACCTGCCAGGGGCCGGCTGGAAAGGATTCGACCCAACGAGCGGCGAAGTCACTGGCAACCGGCATATTGCAACGGCTGTGGCCCGCCACCCCGAAGCCGTCCCGCCAGTCGCCGGCAGCTATTTGGGACCACCAAATCTAAGCCCGATATTGAACGTAGCGGTGAGAGTAAGTGGTTTGCTCGGGTGAGCGGACAAAATTGAGGCTGTTTTCATCCGTGTTTGGCACTTTGCTCCCGAATACGCCAAGCCACTGAGAATGCCGCTGCATTACATCTTTTAACAATTTTCACTCAACTGTGGCAAATGCCACAGCTAATCAAAACCATGTTGGCTATCCTTAATCACACGGAGGATAAATCATGGCAACCACAGCAAAAGTCGCATTTTTCAAAAATGAGTTCGTGGTCGAACTTGATGATGGTCGGCACCTTGAACAGTCAGACCTTCAGGCTCTGGCCAATGACCTGTATCGCGCAGGCGTACACGCCAATAATATTGAGTACGAATGGCGTCCAGGCCACCGCATGATCACTGCCGGCCAACAAGTCGCGCTGCGCGCTGCATTACGGCATCAAGAGAAGAAATACCAAGGCTTGTCGATTGCAGCCTGAGGAAATGCCCAGGCAGGAGCAAAGCCTGTTTATTTGAAATTTCACATTGTGACTAATAAAAGGGCGGATACCTATTCGGGTTCCGCCCATAGCAATCCTGTCAGATTCTCCGTCGTGGATTCAAGTGCCACGTAGCTTGTGTGCGGCAGCCGCTTCTTCCCGCACCCGCTTGGCTTCATCCAGCAAATAGCGCTGGTAATCCTCCAGATCACCCTCGAATGGCTCAATCCCGCCTTTTGAGACCAGCCAGAATTCGTCGCATACCGCTCGTAGCAAGGCGCGGTCGTGGCTGACCAGCATCACGGTACCCTCAAACTCGTTGAGTGCCATACCGAGCGCTTCGCGGGTCGAGAGATCAAGGTGGTTGGTCGGTTCGTCGAGGAGTAGCAGATTGGGGCGTTGCCAGACGATCATGCATAGCACCAACCGCGCTTTTTCGCCGCCGCTCATGGTGCCGACAGCCTGCTTGACCATTTCGCCACCGAAATTGAAGGTGCCGAGGAAGTTGCGCAGTTCCTGCTCGCGGCCCGGTACATTGCTGCGCCCGGCGGCGATGGCTTCCTTGGCGAGGCGCACCATGTGT
>ERZ724524.604-NODE-604-length-23465-cov-16.029645_pt1 | contig 23465 bp, 24 predicted proteins | sample MGYA00376057_ERZ724524 | MGnify/ENA primary metagenome ERZ724524 (study PRJEB28724, sample SAMN07190888) | wastewater metagenome | isolation source: influent of sewage treatment plant in Hong Hong | place: USA: Christiansburg, Virginia | collected 2016-03-01 ...
GAGGGGATGCGCTTCGCTCGTGAGCTGTTGTAGCACAATGTGTGTAAGGGGATGCCTACAACCTTGGCCGCTGTTTGCAATACTTTACGTGTTTGCTCGATATAAGGTTTAACTGTGTGCCAAGCCTCTTTCACATTACCAACAAAGCTTTCTGCTTTTTCAGCCATCCAATTTACGGCCTTACTGGCAATGTCTTTTGTCGTCTCCCAAACTGCACTGGCTGCTCGGCCAACTGAATTGACGGCTGAACTAACAAAATTTCCTACTGAACGACATGCATCGCCAAACCATCCCATACTTCACCTCTTTAGTTGATAAACCATAAGAAATAATAAGCTAATCGGAAAGCCCCAACAATTTCCTACCTGTATCTGAGCTGGTATTATCTGCCTCAATTTTGCGTTTATAACTACCAACATTACGATTTGCCGCATGAACATCGGCAATTGCCGTCTCAAAATGTCTCCATTGAACACATGGGTTTTCTACATGTTCAACAAGGGCGCGAGGGAACGCTGTACGAAGAACTGTTCGGATCTCTCGGCCAGATAAGCCATCGGAAGCAATAGCACAGCGCTCAATAATAGAATCACGATCTTCTGCCAAAGGGACACCAGGCACAAGCAAGCGCTGCCACAATAGTTTTCTCCCCTCTAAATCGGGAAGTTTGAACTCAATATGGTAGCGAATACGGCTAACAAAAGCGTTATCGTAGTTTTTTGCAAAATTAGTCGCAAAAACAACAATACCATCGAAGCGCTCCAACTCAATTAGTAACGTTGAGCGCATCGCATTGATTTCATTGTCAATGCCTTGTGTGACAGAGGAAAGACGCGCACCCAGCAGAGTGTCAGCCTCATCAAAAAACAGCAGAGCGCCTTCAGCCGCAGCAGATTTGAATGCCGCAGTGATGTTTTTTGCGGTTTCACCTACGTACTTGCTTTCAAGTTCTGAGATGCCAATATGCAGGTACTGGCGCTTTAACGTACCAGCCAGCGCTTCTGCAGCCAATGTCTTACCTGTGCCCGGAGGCCCATACAGGTTGAGAATCATGTTACGGCCCATTGGGTCAACTGTGCCAAACCCCCAGTCCGTATAAATCGTCTTATGATGTCGCATGGCACCAATCGCCTCTTCGAACATTCGACGAGTTTCAGGTGCCAACACCACATCATTCTCTAACGAAATACGGGGGCTGCGTAACTCATGGATTGATTTACCAAGAAAATTTTCAGGAATAGGTGATTCTTCCATTTTCACTCAAAGCCTTATTGTCAGTTTAGTGCAGCACACTCATGTGCCCTTGCAAAAACGATATCAAACATCATTAATCACATCAATATTCATAATAAATATACCCCCTCCCTCCCCCCTCCATCGTCAGCCTATCTTTGGTAATCACGTCAATGCTGAAAAATTTGCATCAATGCTACAAGCAAGGTCTTGCAAGTCGCTCATGATTAACGAAGCTCCAGTAATCGCTTAAGCACAGCCTGAAACACGTTGGCCGGCTGGATGGAAAGGGGATGATGGCCACAGTGCAGGCATGCAGCAGGCTCGCCCAGCAGCACATCGCCGATGGGAGTCACGATATGCCGCCAGCCGCAAGCCGGGCACTGATAAAGCAACGGGCGCGCAGCAACCGGCATGGTCACTTCTGCTCCAGGTAATCGCGCAGCACCGTCTCCAGCCGCTCGCGCAGCCAAGCCGGCTCAACAACGCGGATGCGCGGTAGCCAGAACTGGGCCAGCGGCAGAATCTGGTCTACATGGCTGATCTGGCTGCTGACGATCAAGCCGCCACTTTCCAGCTCGCGCACCAGTTCCTGCTTGGGCAGCAGCTTGCGGCGGCGGAAGTAGTAGGCAATCTCGGGGGCGATGCTGAGCAGCACTTCGGTTTTTTCCCGGCTGAACCAGATGTCGTCTTCGTTTTCGATATTGGCCTGAATCGTAGCGTCAGGGGTAAAGGTCTGCTCGGTCACGCTCAGTTGGCTGATCCGGCTGAAGGCAAACGCCTTGAGCTGGCCTTGCTCGGTGGCGGCCAGATACCAGATGCCGTTTTTGTTGATCAGCCGGTAGGGGTGCAGTTCGCGGGGCTTGTCGCTATAGGTCAGCCGGCAGACGCGTTGTCCGGCGACGGCCTCATTCAATTGATCAAAGCTTTTGTCGTGAGGTTTGAAACGCTCGTATTGGTGGCCATGCACCAGAAGGCTGCCTTGGCACAGGGTATCGAGCAAGGCCACCAGAAACTGCGGGCTGGCTTCTGGAAACAGTTGCTCCACCCCAGCCAGCTGGGCAAAGGATTGCAGGTCTTTGGGCTTGAGCTTGCCCCGATACTCGCTCACCAGCTGGTAACGCCCATCCGGCAGTTGTTCCACAATGCTGCCCAGGCGGTTCAGGTCGCGGTAGATGGTTCGTTCGGTCACCTTGAACTCTGCGGCCAGTTCCTGGCGGCTGGGCCGTTCGTCCAGATTGAGCTTGAGCAGGATTTCTGCCAGCCGGTTGGCCAGCATTTCGTGTTTGGGTGAGTCAACCGACATGAGGCAGTCCGCAAAAAGTAGAGTAACCTGGCAAGTAAACCACATCAGCCTGACAGGGCATGTCAGTACGGATCGGAAATTGTCATATCGGAGTATGCTTTAAGACTGCAACGCATGGCAACGCTATTGGCGTATTTTTACGCACTTAGGCTGAAAATTCAAAAAATACAGAATTCCCATCATCATCTTGCGCCGACAGCAAAAAAGCCGGTGTTTTCATTCAAGAAAACACCGGCTTTTTTCAATTTCACCTTCAACGGCAATGACAGACAGGCCGGCGTCACACCGGCCCGCCTCAGCGCTTACACCCCGCGCAGCAGCTCATTGATGCTGGTCTTGGCGCGGGTCTTGGCGTCCACTTTCTTGACGATCACCGCGCAGTACAGGCTGTGGCTGCCGTCTGCCGACGGCAGGTTGCCCGACACCACCACCGAGCCCGGCGGGATGCGGCCATAGCTGACTTCGCCGGTTTCGCGGTCGTAAATCTTGGTGGACTGGCCGATGTACACGCCCATCGAGATCACCGAGCCTTCGCCGACGATCACGCCTTCCACCACTTCCGAGCGCGCGCCGATAAAGCAGTTGTCTTCGATAATGGTCGGGTTGGCTTGCAGCGGCTCCAGCACGCCGCCGATGCCCACGCCGCCAGACAGGTGCACGTTCTTGCCGATTTGCGCGCACGAACCCACGGTGGCCCAGGTGTCCACCATGGTGCCTTCGTCCACATAGGCACCGATGTTCACGTAAGACGGCATCAGCACCACATTCTTGCCGATGAAGCTGCCGCGACGGGCAACGGCGTTGGGCACCACACGGAAACCACCTTCGCGGAATTCACGTTCGGTGTAGTCGGCAAACTTGGTGTCCACCTTGTCGTAGTACTGCATGCAGCCGCCGGCCATTGGCGCGTTGTCGCGGATGCGGAACGACAGCAGCACGGCTTTTTTCACCCACTGGTTCACCACCCATTCGTCACCGTGCTTTTCCGCCACGCGGATACGGCCAGTGTCGAGCTCGTCGATGACCTGCATCACCGCAGATTTCAGTTCGGGCGAGGCGGTGGCCGGCGAGATGTCGGCGCGTTTTTCAAAGGATTCGTCGATCAGGGTCTGGATCGGGTGCATGGTATTAAGGCCTCTGGCGATACGGATGGGAACAGACATGCAAATATCTTCTAAAAGAACAGAGTTAAAGAACAATTAATGAAACGCTGATGGCTACAAAAAAAACCATTTTGGCAAGCATCACCCTGCAGGCAACACAACCGTCTGCTTCCCTGTTTTCACCGGGAGAGGACAACTTGTTCAGCGTTTCCTTAAAAAATACACGCCCAACGGCCAACAGGCATCAGGCGCGGCGGCGAGCAAACGCCACCACGCGGTGGGCGGCTTCCAGGCAGTCGGCCAGCGGGGCCACCAGGGCAATGCGGATATAGCCCGCGCCAGGGTTAACACCGTGGGCATCGCGCGCCAGAAAACTGCCAGGCAGCACGGTCACGTGCTGTTCGCGGTAGAGCTCGCGGGCAAACTCGGCATCGTCGCCGGGCACTTTGGCCCACAGGTAAAAGCTGGCCTCGGGCAGACTGACGTCCAGCGCCTGGGCAATCAGCGGGGTCACGGCGGCAAACTTCTCGGCGTACAGCTGGCGGTTGTGCTCGACGTGGGCTTCGTCGCCCCACGCGGCCACGCTGGCGGCCTGAATGGCCGGGCTCATCGCTGAACCGTGGTAGGTGCGGTAGAGCAGGAATTTTTCCAGCACACGGGCGTCGCCGGCAACAAAACCGGAGCGCATGCCCGGCACATTGGAGCGCTTGGACAGGCTGGTAAACATCACCAGATTGGTAAAGTCGTCGCGGCCCAGCGTGGCGGCGGCTTCCAGCCCACCCAGCGGCGGGGTGTCGAAGTAGATTTCCGAATAGCACTCGTCCGAGGCAATCACAAAGCCATAGCGGTCCGACAGTTCAAATAGATCCTGCCAGTCGTTCAGCGACATCACGCTGCCGGTGGGGTTGCCGGGGCTGCAGACAAACACCAGCTGGGTGCGCTGCCAGATGGCTTCTGGCACGCTGGCCCAGTCTGGCTGAAACCGCTGGTCGGCCAGACAGTTCACGTAGTACGGCTCGGCCCCGGCCAGCAGCGCCGCGCCTTCGTAAATCTGGTAAAACGGGTTGGGCGAAATCACCACCGGCTTGCCGGCGCTGGGGTCGATCACCGCCTGGGCAAAGGCAAACAGCGCTTCGCGGCTGCCGTTCACCGGCAGGATTTCACGTTGGATATCCAGTGCGCGCAAACCATAGCGGCGGCTCAGCCAGCTGGCCGCGGCGCTGCGCAGTGCCTCGCTGCCCTGGGTGGCTGGGTACTGGGCCAGGCCGGCCAGATTGGCCACCAGGGCATCGGTCACCAGGGCCGGGGTGGCGTGCTTGGGCTCGCCAATCGACAGGTTAACCGGCGTCAGCGCCGGGTTGGGGCTGACCTCACGGAACAGCTCGCGCAGTTTCTGGAACGGATACGGTTGCAGCAGCGACAGGTTCGGGTTCATCGGCGTTTCGCGAGTGGAAAATGGGTGGGAGGCAGCACAACCGTCAATGGTAAAAGTTACAGGCGGTTTACGCAAAGCAAAGATGCAGGGTTACGCAGGTGCGGCCTGCGGGCACGGATGCCCGCTCAACCCGATCTGGCCGGCTGGCGCAGTTGTTCGGCCAGCAAGGCCCATAGCCGCTGGGCGGCCGGCGGCACGTCGCCGGCGGCAAACCGCGCCACCAGTTCGCAATCGGGCAAATCCGGCAGGCCGGTGCCAATCGGGTGCATGCCGGCCACGCTCAGGCTGGCTGGCAACGGGGCGATGGCCAGCCCGGCCAGCACGGCATGACGCAAGGCGGTGATGCTGCTGCCAGTAAAGCGCACTTCGCCGCGCTGGCCGCTGGCCGCCAGCGCCCCCAGCGCGGCACCGCGAAACACGCAGCCTTCATGAAACACCGCCAGCGGCAGCGGACGCTGCTCGCCCGCTTCGCTGCCGTCGGCGCGAAACCAGCACAAAGGCTCGCGGCGCAGCACCTGCCAGCCCTCGCCCAGCGTGGCCGCCGGCTGGCCAGCCACGCGCTTGGCCAGGGCCAGGTCCAGCTCGCCGGCTTCCAACTGCGCCGCCAGCTTGACCGACAGATCACAACGCACCGACAGCACCACCCTGGGGCAGGCGCGGGAAAACGCCGCCAGCACCGGCGGAAACACGTTTTCCATCAGTTCTTCCGGCAAGCCCAGCCGCAAGCGGCCCGCCAGCGTGGGCTGGGCAAAACAGGCCCAGGCCTCGTCGTTCAGCCGCAGCATGCGCCGGCCATAATCCAGCAACACGCGACCCTCACCAGTTGGCCCGCTTACCCGGCCCTGGCTGCGCAGCAGCACCGGCTGGCCCACGGTGTCTTCCAGCCGCTTGATCTGCAGGCTGATGGCCGACTGACTGCGCCCCAGTTGCTCGGCGGCCACAGAAAAACTGCCACACTCGACTATGGTGACCAGCGCACGCAGCCAGTCCAGCTCCAGATGGCGGGCAAGGGCAGACATCGGCATTCCTCAGGGCAGGCAAAATTGCATTAGCTGATTATCAAGCATGAATTATCAATTTTGCAAATAAGCCACGCGCCGATACAGTGAGGCCATGCACTGTCTACCCGGAGCCCATCATGTCCAGCGTGTCCCTGCCGTCCCCGGCACTGTCCACCCCCGCCTGGCGCATTGCCGTAGTCGGCTGCGCCTTCAGCCTGATCTGGAGCTCGGCGTTCATCGCCGGCAAGCAGGCAATGACCGGCTGCGGCCCGTTCACCCTGCTCTGCCTGCGGTTTTTGTCAGCGGGCGCGCTGCTGTGGCTGCTGCGCCGCTGGCTGCCCGGCGACACCCCAGAACAAGCCCAGGCCCCCGCCTCGGCCTGGCGGCACGCGCTGATTGCCGGCCTGTTGACCAATGCCGTTTATCTGGGGCTGGGCTACCATGGCCTGCGCCATGTGCCCGCCGGGCTCACCGCGATTCTGGTCAGCACCAGCCCGCTGATCACCGCCGCCATGGCGGCGCTGTGGCTGCATGAACCGCTGGGCGCGCGTCGGCTGCTGGGCCTGCTGTGCGGCCTGGGCGGCGTGGCATGGATCATGGCCGGTCGTGCCGGAGGCAGCGCCGCGCTGGATGATACCGCCCTACTGGGCGTGGGCATGATTCTGGCCGGCACGCTGGCGCTGGCGGTGTCCACCCTGTTCAACCGCCACGCCGCCAGCCAGCTCAACCCCTGGCGCATCGCCCGCCTGCAACTCCTGGCCAGCGGCCTGGTGTTGCTGCCGCCCGCGCTATGGTTTGAAGGCCTGCAGCTCACCCCCACCCCGCTGGTACTGGCCAGCCTGGCTTATCAAGCCACCGTGGTGTCGATTGGCACCACGCTGATGCTGCTGTGGCTGGTGCGCCACGGCGGTGCGGCCAAGGCCAGCAGCTTTCACCTGCTCAACCCACTGTTTGGCACCCTGCTGGCCGTGGCGCTGCTGGGCGAAACGGTGACGCTGACGGATTTGCTGGGGGCACTGCCGATTGTGGCGGGGTTGGGGTTGGTGGTGAGGCGGTGAGAAGTTGGCCCCTCAGCAGGAGGCTATACATAACAAATTGAATTCAATAAGAATCATCATGTACAATAAAACGCAATCTGCCCAGATAACCTTCTCGCTTTATCCGTTCTGCGGCGATACGGCGCTTGGCTTCAACTTGGCCGTGACCCCAAAGTAAAGGACAACATCGCACCAGCACGCTGCAACTTGGCCGAATCACGGGTGTCAGTCAGCACGCATCACTCATCGACGGAATATAAGACTTGATCCCGCTGCGAGTCTTTTGCCAAGTGCGGTTCCCCATGCTAGATTCGCGGGCTTTTTTACAGGTTTTGAACATGAAAACGTTTGTTGCAAAGCATGGCTTCACCCGTGAGCAGGTATTGCGCGCAAACGAAGCCATGAACCGTGGCGATACCACCACCCTGGAAAAAAATGCCCAAGTGATGCGTCGTATCGTGGGCTCTAACCGCTCGACGGCACAAGAAATCAACAGTGCTTTTGATGCTGCCTTGCGCCGTATTGCGATTGCGCGGGCACTGTAAGCACTTGTGATCTATGCCGTAGATGATCCATGGGCATGGCGACTTCCTATAACCCTATTTTTACCAAACTGGTACAGGACGACCCCGACTTTGTCGGCATGGTCGCGTACGCGCTTTATAAAAAGCAAAAAATCGAATGGATCAAGCAGTTTGCCAGCCAGAACGGCGGACGGAAGCCCAGCGAGCAAGAGCTGGGGCCATTTCATGATCTGAGTAATATGCAGTCCATGATTGATGGCTATCGCAACCAGGCAGTTGACCTGCTGGATGAGTTCCTGGATTTTGCCCTGGCTGACAAGGTGGAGCAAATTCGCCAAGAACTGATGAAGGAAGCCTCCCTGCAACTGCAGCAAACCCATCAACAAACGATTGAGCAGACCTGCATCACCCTGAGCAATGCGCTACAGCAGTCACAAGAAAAACACCAAATGGCCGTGTTCAGCAAAATTGACAAGCCGTGGCACACCAGCATCATTGAAAATGTGGTGGTGGGCCTTGTTACCTCGCTGATCACACTCGCCGCCGCGGCCTTGGTGTGGGCGGCCACACAAGGGCCAGACAAGTTGATTCAAGAAGCAGTACAGAAATATTTGCCACCGCCAAAAGCAGCATCCCAGCAGGAACATAAGCAAACAGACGAAGGTAAATAGCAGCGGCTGGCAGCAATACGCGATGTCGCACGGGCGCGCGGCATGACCCAGCTGGCCAACGCCGCCGGGCTGGGGCGGGAAAGCCTGTACAAGGCGCTCACGCCAGGGGCCAAGCCACGCTACGATACCGTGCTGAAACTGCTGCACGCGCAGGGAGTCAGACTCACCGCCACCCCGGTGCGCCACCCCTAACCCAAGCCCGTCAACGCCCCCGAGCCCGATCATGCCCCCTTCCTGGCCCCACCTGCGCTACTCACTGTACGCCCCGATCTACGACCTGCTGGCCGGGCGTTTCAGCCGGCAGCGGCAGCGTTCCATCCGGCTGGCCGGGCCAGGCGGGCGCGACCGGGTGTTGCTGGTCGGCGCGGGCACCGGGCTGGATTTGCCCGAACTGGGCAGTTGCGCCGAGCTGGTGGCCACGGATATTTCGCCTGCCATGCTGGCGCGTTTGCGCAAACGGGCGGCGCGGCTGGATCTGGCCGTGACCACGCACACCATGGCGGCGGAGTCGCTGGATCTGCCGGACAACCATTACACTCTGGTGGTGCTGCACCTGATTCTGGCTGTGGTGGACGACCCGATCCGCACCCTGCGCGAGGTGGAGCGGGTGCTGGCCCCCGGCGGGCGGGTGGCGGTGTTTGACAAATTCCTGCCCGATGGCACCACCCCACCGCGCTGGCGGCAGGCGCTGAATGTGCCGCTGCGCTGGCTGGCCACCGACATCAACCGCCGCTTTGCCGATATTGTCGGCTACACCCAGTTGCGCGTGGCGCATGACGAACCGGCGCTGTGGGGCGGAACCTTTCGGGTGATACAGCTGGTCAAACTGTCCGATTCTGCGGATGATAGGCCAGCATGAGCCCTTCTTTATATTTTGAAACCAGCGGACGTGGTCCGGATGTGGTGCTGGTGCATGGCTGGGGCCTGCACGGCGGCGTGTGGGCGCGGGTGGCGGCGGCGCTGGCCGAACACTTTACCGTGCATCAGGTAGACTTGCCCGGCCATGGCCATAGCGCCAGCGTGGCCCCGTACACCCTACCGGCGCTGGCCCAGGCGCTGCAGGCCAGTTTTCCGCTGCCGGTGCAGGTGGTGGGCTGGTCGCTGGGCGGCCTGGTGGGGGCGCGCTGGGCGCTGGATGCGCCAGCCTCGGTCAAAAGCCTGACCCTGGTGGCATCCAGCCCGTGCTTTATGCAGCAGGCCGACTGGCCGCATGCCCAGCCAGTGGCGGTGATGCGCCAGTTTGCCGATAATCTGGGCCAGCAGTTTGAACAAACCCTGCGCCGTTTTCTGGCCCTGCAAACCCTGGGCAGCGATTCGGCGCACGCCGTGCTGGCCGAGATGAAGCACCAGCTGTTTGCCCATGGCCGCCCCAGCGCGTTGGACGATGCGCTGGCAGTGCTGGAAAGCAGCGATGTGCGCCCGGAACTGCCCGGCCTGCGCGTGCCCACCCATCTGAGCTACGGCCAGCGCGACGCGCTGACGCCGATTGGCGCAGCGCGCTGGCTGGCGGCGACCATTCCGGGCAGCTCGCTCACCGAATTTCCCCAGGCTTCGCATGCGCCGTTCTTGTCGCACGAAGCCGAGTTTCTGGCAGACCTGATTCCCTTTTTGCAGCGCCACGCCTGACGTGACGCCGGTAATACTGATGACCGAACCGTTTTATACCGACAAATCCCGCGTGCGTGAGGCGTTTGACCGCGCCGCGCACAGCTACGATGGCGCTGCCGTGTTGCAGCGCGAAGTGTCCGACCGCATGAGCGAGCGCCTGGACTATATCCGCCATGCGCCGTTGCGTATTCTGGATGCCGGCAGCGGCACCGGCTACGGGGCGGTGGGCTTGCGTAGCCGCTACCCCGACGCCCAGGTGATCGAGCTGGACCTGGCGCCGAGCATGCTGCAGGTGTCCCGGCAAAAACAGCAGGCCGCGCCACGCGGCGGCTTGCTGGGCCGGCTGTTCCGCAAGGCCGAGCCCTGGCAGCTGTGCGCCGACATCGAACAGCTGCCGCTGGCCAGCGCCAGCGTGGACATGGTTTGGTCCAGCCTGGCCATTCAGTGGGTGAATACCCCGGATCAGGTGTTTGCCGAATTCCACCGCGCCCTGCGCGTGGATGGCCTGCTGATGTTTGCCACCCTGGGGCCGGATACCCTGTGCGAATTGAACCACGCCTTTGCCGGCATTGATGGCCACACCCATGTCAATCGCTTTATCGACATGCACGACATTGGCGATGCGCTGGTGCGCACCGGCTTTGCCACCCCGGTGATGGACATGGAAAAGATCGTCCTCACCTACGATGACATCAAGGGCGTGATGCACGACCTGAAAGGCATTGGCGCGCATAACGTCACCCAGGGGCGCAAAACCGGCCTGATGGGCAAAACCGCCTGGCGCGATATCACCGCCCGCTACGACGCCCTGCGCCGCGACGGCAAGCTGCCGGCCACCTACGAAGTGGTGTACGGCCACGCCTGGAAGCCGGCACAACGCCCCAGCCGCAAGCTGGACGACGGCAGCCAGATTATTGAATTCCAACCCCGCCCCGATACCCCTCGCCGATGACACACCCCGCTGTAACTGCTGCCCCCCTGCCCGCCTTTTCCCGTCGCCGCCTGCTGACCCTGGCCGCCGCCCTGTGCCTGAGCGCCTGCGCCAGCACACCTCCCGTCCCCACGCCAGCCAGCAAGCCCAAGCTCGCCCTGGCGCTGGGCGGCGGTGCGGCCAAGGGCTTTGCCCATGTTGGGGTGATCAAGCTGCTGGAATCACACGGGATTTACCCCGATATTGTCACCGGCACCAGCGCCGGCGCGGTGGTGGGCAGCCTGTATGCTGCCGGCTACAGCGGCATCCAGTTGCAAAACATGGCCGTTGCCCTCGACCCGGCGTCGATCAGCGACCTGATTCTGGGTGAAAGCGGCTTTGTGAAGGGCGAAAAGCTGGAGCGCTATATCAACCAGCAAGTCAGCCAGCGCCCGATTGAAAAGCTCAACCGCGCCTTTGGCGCGGTGGTCACCGATCTGGCCAATGGCAACCGGGTGGTGTTCCGTCGCGGCAACACCGGCCAGGCGGTGCGCGCCTCGGCGGCAGTGCCTGGCGTATTTGAACCCGTGCTGATTCAAGGGCGTAAATACGTGGATGGCGGCGTGGTCAGCCCGGTGCCGGTATACGCCGCCCGGGAAATGGGGGCCGATATTGTGATTGCGGTGGATATTTCCACCAAGCCCAGCCGCACGCCAGGCAGCGGCACGCTGAACACGCTGGACCAGACGCTGAATATCATGGGGCAAAAGCTGGGCGAAGCAGAGCTGCAGCGCGCCACGGTGGTGATTCGTCCGGATATTTCCCGGATTGGCTCAACCGACTTTGCCCAGAAAAACCAGGCGATTCTGGAAGGCGAAAAGGCCGCGCAGGCGGCGCTGCCGGCCATTCGGCGGGCATTGAAACTGTAAACGGCATAGGATAGCCAGACGCCAAAACGCCCGCCGACAGAATGTCAGGCGGGCGTTTTCACTCCGTCACCCCGTTGCGGGCGGCTGGCCTCAGGCGGCGGCGGTGCGCAGAATGGTGTAGAGCTCGTCTTTCAGGTGCAGCTTTTCTTTTTTCAGCGTTTCGATCTCTTCCGGGGAGCCCGGTTCGATGCGCGCTTCCATGTTCTTGATTTGCTGGTCGATGGCGTTGTGCTTGTCGAACAGACGGGTGAAGTGGGCGTCTTCGGTTTTCAGGCGGGTGATCAGGTCACGATACTCGGGAAACATACGGCACTCCTTGATGATGGGACGGGCAGCAACAGCGCTGCCGTGACACGGTTTTATACTACTCGCATCACCCGGTGTTTGTCTTGATCCAGCGCACAAAATTTGCCCCAGCAAGGTGCATGGCCAGCCATTGGCCCGTCATGCACCTTGCTGGGGCAGGGCTTGCCCAGGCAAAAAATCAGGCAATGCCCAAGTCGCGCGGCGACTCGGCGCTGTCCAGCGCCTGATGCAGGCTATCCTGCAGTTTTTCGGTGATGGTGTAGGGGTATTGCAGCGTGTCGCTGCTGTGTTCGCTGGTTTCGCTGAGCGTGGCGTTGGCGTGGTCGGTCATGGTCGGGCTCCTGATGAGATGTGTTGCACTGCACAAATCATAGAAGCCTGTGGCGCGCTTGACCAGCCTCATGCCGAAGACAGGCACACAAGTGTCGCAATCCTGTCACACCACGCCGATCAGTCATGACAGGTTGAATTAAAACAGATTTTTGTCTGACAAAGGCATGCGCCGCCCAGCGGCACCCCACCGATGGCCCCCTATCATGCACAGGCCCGGTGTGCCCCGCACAGCGGACACACCGGGCCTGTTCCAAGCCACTCCGCTTAGCTGACGGTTTTTACCGGTGGCCGGGTGCCGCCTGGCTTGGTGTTTTTGGCGGTGGCCTCCACTGCCGCCGCCTCGGCAGCCAGCTCTTCCTCGGTTTTGGGCAGCATCGGCGTCCATTGCTGCTTGCCATGCTGTTCGATCACCTGACGGTAGGAGCGATGCAGCTTCTGGTACTTGCCGTTGAGCGGGTCCATCTGGCGCACCCGTTCCAGGTAGTTGTAAGCATGCGCCATATAGGTTTCGTGCCAGCCCTTGCGGTGCACCATGGCCAGGATGGCGTTGACCGCGTTGAGCAGGATCTGCTGGTTGTGCGGCAGCTCTTCCACCGCCTGCGAGAACATATGCACGGCGTCTTCCAGCTGGCCGGCCTGGGCCAGGCGCACGGCCTGGTTGTTGATATCGACCACCGACTGAACGTTTTCGGCAATCAGTTGCTTGCCCACTTCCAGACGGTCCACCTGTTCGTAGATGCGGGTCAGGCGGTCGAGCACATGCTGGTTATCGTGGTTGTTGCGCACGATGTCCTGCACCATGCGGTTGCCCACGTCTTCGCGGCCCTGCGCATAGCAGGCCTGAATCAGCTCCATCTTGGCCTGCTGCGAGAGTTTTTCTTCCAGTTCGGGCATGCGCTTGATCGCTTCGTCGAGCAGTTCCCGGCCCCGGTGCGGCTGCCCCTGCTTTTTGTACACCTGGCTGTCGATGATGCTGGCCATCCACTCGGCGGTGGCATTGTGGCGGAACTCGCGGCGCACGGTGCCAGCGGTCTGGGTGGCCGACTGCAGGTCGCCCTTGGCAATCTGCACCCGCGCCAGCGCGGCGTAGTCTTCCACGGCGCGATACACCGAATACTTGGCCACATCGATGGTTTTTTTCAGCGCGCGCTCGGCGGTGTCGTAGTCGTGATTCTGCACGGCCACTTCCGCCAGTTCCTTCTGGCGGCGGATGGCCAGCGGCGACAGCTGCACGGCGTTTTCCAGGGTTTCCTGGGCGGCAGCCAGATCGTTCTGCGCTTCGTGCAGTTTGGCCAGCCAGTCGTAGGCTTCCATCACCCGACCATTTTTCGACAGCACTTCGTCAAACATCACCTTGGCTTCGTCGTACTGCTTAAGCTGGGTCAGCGATTTGGCCAGCCCCAGTTGCGCCCACGGCTGCGCCTTGATTGCCATCACTTCTTCGTACAGCGATTTGGCCGACAGATAGTCGCCAATTTTCAGCGACAGGGTGCCGCGCAGGCGCATGAAATCCAGGGCAAACTCGTCACCGTCGGAAATCCGCTCATTACACGAGTTGATCGCCACCAGGAGGTCGTTCTGCTTGAGTGCGTCGTCCACACAGCGGAACGATTCGCGCCGGCGCATGGCCCGGTCCAGCCGCACGCGCAGCTGTTCGCCCGTAAAGGGTTTGAGCAGGTAGCCATCCGGCTCCAGTTCGGCGGCGGCCAGCACGCGCTGCGAGCGGCGCTCGCCAGACACAATCATGAACACGCAGGACTGCTTGATCAGGTTGCGCGACTTGGCTTCTTCCAGCAGGTGCAGGCCGTCGTAGCCGTTGCCCAGGTCAAAATCGCACAGCACGATATCAAACGAGTAACGCCCAAGCTTGGCCATGGCGTCGCCAGGTCGGGTGGCAAACTCCACCTTGTTGGCACCGAAGCTGGCCAGGGTCATGGTCAACGCCCGTTGCATTTCCGGCACCGAATCCACAATCAGGATCAGTTTGGACGCATAGGGGTTCTGCTCGTCGTGGCTCATCAGTTTCGGATTGGACCGGTTCAGCAGCGTCTGATAAGAAGCCGACAGTGGTTGATCTTTAGACATAGGCTCAGTTCCGTAATGCGTAAGGTTCAATCCGTCGCCAGGGCGCGGCTCAGGCAGGGGTCAGTTTGGCAAAACGCATGTCCAGCCATTTGGCGCCATGCTCGGCAAAATTTACATACAGCCGCAGTTCTTCGCCCAGGGCTTCGGCGTTCAGGATAACACCGACGCCAAATTTCGGGTGAGCAACCGACTGGCCAATACACCAGCCACCGGGTAGCGCCTGCCGGGCCGGGCCGCTGCTGCGCGCTGCCGGTGCACGCGTCGTCGCGGGCGCGTGGCGCGATGATAAGCCAGCCGTCATGGTTTCGGAGAGATTTTTCGTCAGCGCCGGCGGAATCTCATCCATGAAACGTGACGGCAGCGGGTAGCGGGTCTGGCCGTGCAGCATACGTTGTTGCGCTTGCGTCAAATACAAGCGCTGACGGGCGCGGGTAATCGCCACATACATCAAGCGGCGCTCTTCTTCGATGCCGTGGCGGTCGTTCAGGGCATTTTCATGCGGAAACAGCCCCTCTTCCAAACCAGACACAAACACACAATCAAACTCCAGCCCCTTGGCGGCGTGAACCGTCATCAGCTGAAACGCATCCTCGCCGGCACCGGCCTGATGCTCGCCGGCCTCCAGCGACGCATGGGCCAGAAACTCGGCGATAATCTGCGCCGGATCTTCCGGGGCAAAGCTCACCGCGGCGGAAATCAGTTCGTCCAGGTTCTCCAGCCGCTCTTCGCCGCCGTCCTTGTCGCTCTGATACATCGCACGCAGGCCGCTGAAATCTATCAGGTGGCTGACCAGTTGGGCAAATGACAAACGCAGCGCATCCTGGCGCAATTGTTCAATCAATAGCACAAACTTGCCCAGGCTGGCGGCGCTACGCCCGCCGCCCTGGCCGCACGCGGCCTGCCACAGGCTGCAGCCGCGCTCGCGCGAGGCAGTTTGCAGGTTTTCCACCGTGCGTGCGCCAATGCCGCGCGCCGGCACATTGATCACCCGCAACAGCGCATTGTCGTCTTCCGGGCTGGCCACCAGTCGCAAATACGCCAGCGCGTGCTTGATTTCCTGCCGCTCGAAAAAGCGCAGGCCACCATACACCCGATACGGCAAGCCAGCCTGAAACAGCGCGTGCTCCAGCACCCGCGACTGGGCGTTGGAACGATACAACACCGCCATATTGGCCAGGGCATGGCCGTCGCGGCGCAGCGCGCGCACTTCGTCGACAATAAATTCGGCTTCGTTGCCGTCGGTCCAGCCACGATACAGACGAACCGGCTCGCCGGCACCCGCGTCTGTCCACAGGTTTTTGCCCAGCCGACCATCGTTATGCTGGATCAGCGCATTGGCGGCGTCCAGAATATTGCCGCAGGAGCGGTAGTTCTGCTCCAGCTTGATCGGCTCGGCCACTTGAAAGTCCGCCATCAGCCGGCGCATATTGCCCACTTCCGCGCCACGGAAGGCATAGATCGACTGGTCGTCGTCCCCCACGGCAAACACACTGGCGTGCGGGCCGGCAAACAGGGTAAGCCAGGCATATTGCAGCTTGTTGGTGTCCTGGAACTCGTCCACCAGAATATGCGAAAACCGTGCCCGATAATGCTCACGCAGGGCTTCGTTGCTGCTGAGCAGCTCGTAGCTGCGCAACAGCAGCTCGGCAAAGTCCACCACGCCTTCGCGCCGGCATTGGGCGTCGTAGGCGGCGTAAAGTTCAGTCAGCTTGGCGTTGAAGGCATCATGGGGCTTCAGCGCCTCGGCGCGCAGACCCTGGTCTTTATGGCTGTTGATGAACGCCTGCACCTGGCGCGGTGGAAATTTCTCGTCCGACACCTGCAGGGATTTCATCAGCCGCTTGATCGCCGCCAGCTGGTCCTGCATGTCGAGGATGGCAAACGTTTGCGGCAGGCCGGCATCGCGCCAGTGAGTGCGCAAAAAGCGGTTGGACAGGCCGTGAAAGGTACCAATCCACATGCCGCGCGGATTGATCGGCAGCATGACCGACAGACGGGTGTGCATTTCCCGGGCGGCCTTGTTGGTGAAGGTCACCGCCAGAATATTGGCCGCCATGGCGCGCTGCCCGGCAATCAGCCAGGCAATCCGCGTGGTCAGCACCCGGGTTTTGCCGCTGCCAGCCCCGGCCAGCACCAGCGCAGACCCCTGCGCCAGAGTGACCGCGCGCAGTTGTTCCGGATTCAAGCCGGCCAGATGATCGGAAAACATGCCCTACCCACATCAATCAAAGTCGGGATTCTACCTGATTCTGGCGGAAGAACAGAGGCTTGCCTGTTGAATTCAAACAAACGTTTGAGGCATGATGTGGGCCACGCGGCCACATAGCGGCCCACCCTCATGGAGAATGGAGACTGAACATGGCGTATTTCACCCTGGACCTGCAGGACACGGTCTACCTGCTGACAATGATTAACGGCGAAAACGGCAATATGCTCGACGACGCCGTGCTCGACGAACTGGCGCAGCATCTGGACACCATCGAAGCCGATCCGGCGGCCAACCGGGCACTGGTGCTGGCGTCCAATCACGACAAAGCCTGGAGCAACGGCATCAATCTGGACTACATCCGCAGCAAGGGCATGCCGTATCTGTTTGAGCATTTTGTGCCGCGTCTGGATGGCTTTCTGGCGCGGATCGCCTGGCTGAACCTGCCCACGGTGGCGTGCATCAGCGGCAATGCCTACGGCGGCGGCGCGCTGATGGCCAGCGTATGCGATTTTCGCACCATGCGCGCCGATCGGGGCCGCATCTGCTTTCCGGAAATCGACCTGAAACTGGGGCTGTCGCCGGTGATGGTGGAATGCGTGAATACCTTGCCCAACGAGCAGGCGCGCTGGGAAATGGTGATGACTGGCCGCGCGCTGGGCGGCGACGAAGCCGCTGCGCGCCAGATTGTTGACCGGGCCTTGCCGGTGGACGCGCTGCTGCCGGAAACCCTGGCGCTGGCAGCGCAACTGGCCAGCAAGGACCGGGTGGCCTACACCCGGCTGAAACGCCTGCTGCGCCCACGCTGGGCCAAGTTTGCCCCACAGGCCAGGGGGTAGTCATGCGGGGAGGTGGCGCGTTCTCGCCCAGCACGCGCACCTCCCCTTCCCCTCGCTCACCCCAGCAAGCGATCCGGCGCGGTCAGGCCAAAATGCTGATACGCCAGCACGGTGGCCATGCGCCCGCGTGGGGTGCGCTGCAGCAGGCCTTGCTGGATCAGATACGGCTCCAGCACATCTTCGATGGTGTCGGATGCTTCGCCAATCGCCGCCGCCACGTTATCCAGCCCGACCGGGCCGCCAGCAAATTTTTCGATAATCGCCGACAGCAGCTTGCGGTCCATCACATCCAGGCCAGCGTGGTCGACATCCAGCATCGACAGCGCAGCGTCGGCAATGTCGCGGCTCACCCGGCCATCGCTGCGCACCTCGGCAAAGTCGCGCACCCGGCGCAGCAAACGGTTGGCAATCCGTGGCGTGCCACGGGCGCGGCGGGCAATTTCGTCCGCGCCATCTGCGGCCATTTCCACCTGCAACAGGCCAGCAGAACGGGTGACAATCCGGGCCAGTTCTTCCGGGGTGTAAAACTCCAGCCGGGCGGTGATGCCAAAGCGGTCACGCAGCGGGTTGGTCAGCATGCCGGCGCGGGTGGTGGCGCCCACCAGGGTGAATGGTGGCAAATCCAGCTTCACCGAACGCGCCGCTGGGCCTTCGCCAATCATGATGTCCAGCTGGTAGTCTTCCAGCGCCGGGTAGAGGATTTCTTCCACCACCGGGCTCAGCCGATGGATTTCATCGATGAACAGCACATCGTGTGGCTCGAGATTGGTCAGCAGTGCGGCCAGGTCGCCGGCACGCTCCAGCACCGGCCCGGAAGTCTGGCGCAGGTTCACCCCCATTTCCCGGGCGATGATATGCGCCAGCGTGGTTTTGCCCAGACCGGGCGGGCCAAACAGCAAGACATGGTCGAGCGCTTCACCGCGTTTTTTGGCGGCTTCGATAAAAATTTCCAGCTGGCCGCGCGCCTTGCGCTGGCCAACGTATTCATCCAGCAGGCGCGGGCGCAGCGCGCGCTCCAGCGCGTCTTCCTGGCTGGACTGGGTTTGCGCCGCCACCAGCCGCGGCGCGGCCGGGCTGGCAGACAGTTTGTCGGGTTCGATCATCAGGCACGCTTTCCGCCGGGGCCAGAGCCGGCCCGGCGTTGACAGACATTACAGATAGGCCGCGCGGGTCTGGCCCTGCAGCCAGTGCCGCGCCGGACTCAGACACACCAGGCCCAGCGCCACGCCCGCCAGCACATCGCTGACATAGTGCGCGCCCAGATAAGGCCGGGCCAGCGCGTGGGCGGCAATCCACAGCATGGCCAGCGCCAGCAGCCATGGCTGTTGCGCCGGACGCAGGCGCGGCAGCAGCCACAGGGCAATAAAACCATACAGCACGGTGGCGCTCATGGCATGGCCGCTGGGAAACGACGCACCCACGGTGTGCAGCAGCGGGTCGAGCTGCGGGCGCGGGCGGTCAATCAGGGTTTTGACCAGCTGGTTTACCCCCCACTGGCCAAGCATGCTGGCCACCAGCACGCCAGCGGCGGGACGGTCGCGGCCCAGCGTGGCCATCAGGCCAGCCAGCCACAGCACCCACAGCGTTTGTATCGGCGCATGGCCCAGCCAGTTGGACACCTGGGCAAACTGGCCAAAGCCTTGCGCCAGCCAGCCGTCGCGCCAGCCAAACAGCGTCTGGCCCAGTTCAGCGTCCAGCACGCTGACCGGCGGATGGCCAAAGCCCAGTGCCAGCGCGGCAAACCCCAGCAGCCCCAGCCCGGCCAGCGGCGACAGCGCCCAGCGGCGGCGATGCGGATAAAACAGCCCGCGCCTCATGCCTTGACCAACGCTTTCAGCGCCTGGCGGATGCCATCTTCCACCGAGGTGCCCGGCGGCAGGTGCTTGGTGGCAGCAGCGGCTTCCTTGTCGTTGTAGCCCAGCGCCAGCAGCGCATTGGTGATATCGGCGCTGTGGTCATTGCCGGCCTGCATCGGCAGCGCACCGGGCACGCCACTGCCGTGCAGGCCCAGCTTGCCGCGCAACTCCAGAATCAGCCGTTCGGCGGTTTTCTTGCCGATGCCCGGCACCTTGGACAAGCGGCCCACGTCTTCGCTGGCCACCGCCAGCGCCAGCTCGTCCGCCGACAGGCCAGACAAGATGGCCAGGGCGATTTTGGCACCAATGCCGGTGACCTTGAGCAGTTGGCGGAAGGTTTCCCGTTCGTCGCGGCTGGCAAAGCCATACAGCAGCAGCGCGTCTTCACGCACCACCTGGTGAATGAACAGGGTCAGCGGCTCGCCCGTGGCGGGCAGCTGGTAAAACGTGCTCATCGGCACATCCACTTCATAGCCCACCCCATGTACATCCAGCAGCAGATGCGGGGGGAGCTTTTCCAGCAGATGGCCGCTCAGGCGTCCAATCATGGCGTCAGTTTCCGGTGAAGTAGGCCGCATGGGCCAGCCCGACGGCCAGGCACACGGGGTGCAGGTTGGCCGCCAGCAAAGTGGCTATTATCGCAGGACGCAGCCGGCTCGGGGTGTCAGCATGCCGGCCAAGCTGCAGCGCGGCGCGCAAGGACAGCGGCAGGGTGAGCAAGCCCAGCGCGGCGGCCATCGGCAGCCGGCCCAGGCCCAGGCCGAGCACCAGCCAGCCATAGGCCGCCGCCAGCAGCAGCGCATGGCCGGCCACTGCCCCGGCCAGCGGCAAGCGCACCACCCAGTGGCGCTTGCCGGCCAGCGCATCGGCGCGCCGATCGGGAAACTGATTGACGTAGAGCAGTGCGGTAATCAGCAGCGCCTGGCTGACGCTGGCCCAGGCCAGCGCCGGGCTGACCTGCCCCCCCGCCACCAGCGCCATGCCCAGCGGCACGCCATAGAACGTCAGCGCCACAGTCAGCTCGCCCAGCCCCCGGCTATTGAGCTTGCACGGCGGTGCCGAATACGCCCAGCCCAGCGCCACCCCGGCCAGCCCCAGCGCCAGCAAGGCCGGCCCACGCAGCCACACCAGCCCGACACCAATCACCGTCACCCCGGCAAACAGCGCCAGCGCCAGGGCCAGCATCTGCCCCGCCGACATCACCCCATTCTGGATAAAGCGGCTGCCGCCGGTAAATGGAAACAGCCGCTCGGTATTGGCTGCGTCGTTGCCGCTGAGATGGTCATAGTAGTCATTGAACACATTCACCCCGGCCTGCAACAGCAGCACCGCCAGCAAGGCCCAGCCTACCAGCGCCCAGCTCACGGCTGGCAGACTGGCAGCCAGCCCCAGCAGGCTGCCAGCCAGCGATACGGTGAGAAAGGCAGGCCGGGTGGCCGCCAGCCAGCGCGCGCCCTGATGGGCAAACTGACCAGGATGCGGTTCGGCAGGCAGGGCGGGCGCGGCAGGGGCAGTCATCGGCAGGCTCCGGCGAATAGGGTCAGACAGCAAAAAAGAAGGCTGCAGTATACCGGGAGTACTGGCAAGCATAAGCTTGGCACGTTGACATCCTCCCCGCCCTCTCGCTTCGCGAGCCGGTCTTGAAACCGGCAAGGACGGGGATTTCTACCGCATCTGGCCGCTAGCCTGATTGAATACGAAGCGGCACGCCCCGGCGAAGCGGCGCATGTTGCGCTGTTGCTCGCCGGTCGGCATGAGTTGGTCTTGGAAGGCTTGGAGTCGTTGCATAGCGTCAAGATACCGATTGACCGGAAATACCGGTTTACCGGAAGACGGCGCAAGGGTGTTTCTCAACGACAGGACGCCTGCGGCGTCCGTGCCCTATATAGATCACCGCCCTGAAGAATGGTGTTTTACGGCGCGTCGGATAAAACCCTGCCCGCGTCTGTCCCCCTGGCCGGCGGGCTGACCCCTCACGGCCAGGGGGGCCAGGGCTTATTTGTGCTTGGCCAACTTGCGGATGGTTTTTTTCACCTTATTTGCCTTGCCCAGCTTGGTCACCCCGCTCTTGGTGGTGACAAGATTTTTGCTGCGGATCAGCTTGAAGTGATACTTGCCCGCCACCACGCGCAGATGACTGGCACCGCCATGCAGGGAAGCCCGCCGGCCAGGTGCCACCGTGCTGGCCGCGCCCGAACCGGGGGTAGACAACGCGTCCAGTTCGCCTTCCAGCTTGCCCAGCGCGGCAAGGATGGCGCGCTTGTTGATGTCCAGCACGCCAATGCCACGGTTCCATTGCCCCACTTCCAGAGGTTGGCTTTCATCCAGCAGGCGCGCTGCCATGTCCAGGGATGGGTCGGTGATCATCTTCAGCTCCAGGCTGTCAGGCGTCCAGCTGGACAACGCCCCCAGCGCGCCAATCACATCTTGCTCGGAAATCCCCTTAGCACCTGCCTTGGACATGACCTGACGTACGGCCACGCGGATTTCCTCATCCACTTCCTTCGGCCCCTGGTCACCCCCCTTGGTGGTGGACCATTCCACCTTGTCCTTGTCAAACCCTGGTTCCAGCAGCGCCTTGCCTGCTGCGCCCGTCTCGGCGCTCACGCTAGCCTTGGTGGGCGAGTTGCTCCCTTTGTAGGCGGAAACGATATTGTAGTGAATGCCGCTGCCGGTTTTCTTGCCACTGGCGTCCAGCAACTGGGCCTCGCAATCCAGCGTGGCATTGACGTAATTGTGCTGCCAGCCTTTGGACAACTCGGTGCTGACGCTCTTGACCTGTACCCGGTAATACACCCAGTGCCCCTGCAGATTGACCTTCTGCTTGACCCAGCTTTCCACGTAGGCTTCGTGGTTCTTGTTGGCCAGGGCGGTGATGGGATACAGGTTCTGGGCAATGCCGGGGCCACCCAGATTGTCGTTAAGCAAATGGCCCTTGATGAATTTCTTTTCGCCGGGCAGCACGGGGTTGGTCGGCAATTGCGCCATGATGCCGCTCAGCGCGCCACTGCTGGGCGGGCCACCTTGCGGGTGGGTAGGCCCCAGGGCGCGGGCTTCCATCTTCACGGCCACGGTGTCTCCGCCCAGGGTGCCGGTGGTGAAATGCACGTCCTGGGTCAGGCCAGACCGGCTGGCGGTCGGGTTATTCAGCGTCCATTCCAAACCGCCCAGCGATGTCACCAACGCAGTAGGATTGACCTGCAGCGCCAGCGCCGCACCCGGCTGGCCAAGATTGACGAACTCGGCACGCACCAGGCCAAAGCGGCGTTTTAACGCCGGAAAGAACGCTTCGACCTGAGCCAGGGAACCTGACTGGCCAATGATGCGCCGGGCCAGCGCGGCGGCGTGGTCCACATCGGCCTGCTTCTGCTGCGCATCCCGAGGATTCAGCGCCGGCGGGCCAGACAATACCTGGGCGATGGATTGTCCAGCCTGTGCACTGGCGTCCGCCGATGCCGCAGGCAACAGCGGATGGGCCGCCGAAACAGTCGGGCTTGCCGTGGACGCGCTGTCGCTGGCTGCGTCAGTGTGTGCCGGCGGAATCAGCGGTCGAACGCTGGCATCCGCCTGCGCCTGCTGGGCGCGCAACTGGCCAAGCTGAGGCGAGGCGGCAGACAGTGAGGACAGGCGGGCCAGTTGCGCGGTTTCCGGGCGCTGATCGACCCACGGCGCGGGCGGTGCAACGGCAAGCTGGCGAGTAGGCGCTCGGCTGGACGCCGGAAGGCGGAGGTCGCGGCGGGATGGGCGGTCGGTGTGGGTGGCCATACAATTCCTGATTCAGCGCGGGATGGCAACGGGCAACCTGAACGCAGGCCCATGCCGGCAAGCAGCGATGCCCAGACAAATTCTTCCAGCATTACAGCATAGAATCCCATGACAAGCGATATCAGCCCCACCCATGCGCGACTGAGAGTGGCTCACAACACTCAGCGCAGCGCGCCTGGCCAGGCGTGCGACTGCAGACACGACAAGGCCGCGCAACCACGCCATAAGGGCGTTGTGAGCGGCGCTTAGCCCAGCGGGGCCAACGCCGCCAGCCGTGGGCGCAAGTCAGCCTCCAGCCAGTCCAGCGCACGGCGCACC
>ERZ724524.606-NODE-606-length-23455-cov-8.104573_pt1 | contig 23455 bp, 24 predicted proteins | sample MGYA00376057_ERZ724524 | MGnify/ENA primary metagenome ERZ724524 (study PRJEB28724, sample SAMN07190888) | wastewater metagenome | isolation source: influent of sewage treatment plant in Hong Hong | place: USA: Christiansburg, Virginia | collected 2016-03-01 ...
CTTTCGCCACTACCCCCTCAAGATAGCGTGTCTACCAATTTCACCACGTCGGCTTGTTCGTTTGATGCTGCGCATTATAAGACAATCGACCCGCAGCGCCAAGCATTACATTATTTTATCGCGGAATATCCTTCGCTTTCGACCCATCATCCGCAGGCGCAACAGGAGCCGGAGAAAGACCGGACGAAGGCGCAGAAACAGGCGCAACCCCCTCCATTACACTCTTTGACGCAGGAGCCCCGGAACTGGCCAGATAGCTCAACCCGAGGCTCGTCACAAAGAATACTGCCGCCAAAGCACCGGTTGTCCGGCTAAGAAAATTTGCAGACCCTGAAGACCCGAACAAACTACCGGAAGCCCCACTCCCAAAGGCCGCACCCATGTCAGCCCCCTTGCCGTGCTGCATAAGGACCAGTCCGATTACACCCAGACCAGCAAGGATATGCACCGTCAAAACTATAGAAAAAACCACACCACCCATGACCATCTCCGATGAACCAACTTACGACGCAGCAGCTGCTGCACAAATGGCAGAAAAACCTTCCGCAACCAAGGATGCCCCACCCACCAAGGCACCGTCGATATCCGGTTTGCTGAACAACAGGGAGGCGTTTACTGCCGTAACGCTACCCCCATAAAGAATTTTTACACCCTGCGCAGAAACACCACTCCGCACCAGGCGATCACGAATGAATGCATGCATTGCCTGTGCCTGCTCAGGCGTTGCAGTCTTACCAGTCCCGATCGCCCAGACAGGCTCATAAGCAAGCACAACAAAAGAGGCCGCCTCGACACCAAGCGCTGAAACCATAGCATCAACCTGAGAGCCAACCACCTCTTCAGCGACACCCGCATCACGCTGCTCCAGTGTTTCACCAACGCAGAGAATCGGCCTCACGCCTGAATCGAGAGCCGCCTGCACCTTGGTTGCGACAACAACATTCGTCTCACCATAACCACTTCGCCGCTCCGAATGCCCCACGATAACCCACGAGCAGCCCAAGTCCGCCAACATCGATCCGCTAACTTCACCAGTGTAGGCCCCCTCCTTGGCAGAAGAGAGACTCTGAGCCCCCACAGCAATAATCGCATCCTTGATCAAAGCCTTCACTTGAGACAGGTAGACGAAAGGCGGGCACACCACCACATCCACGCCATCCGGCCTTAACAGCTTCCTGAGCTCAGCGACCAAAGCTTCGTTGCGAGCAAGACTGCCGTTCATCTTCCAGTTACCGACTACGAGCTTTTTGCGCACCTTGGATCCAGAACCAAATCCTTTAATTCTATCTTGACGGAATGATCAGGTCAAAAAAAGAGGGCCGACACCAAGTCAGCCCTCTTTGCATGCACGGTTCAGAACGATCAGCCAAATCTGCCTGTGATGTAGTCCTCGGTTTCCTTCCGCTTGGGCTTGATGAAGATCTCGTCAGTGAGACCAAACTCCACCAATTCTCCCAGGTACATGTAGGCGGTGTAATCGGACACCCGCGCAGCCTGCTGCATGTTGTGAGTCACAATCGCAATGGTGTACTCACTCTTCAGTTCATGAACCAACTCTTCAACCTTCGCCGTGGAAATCGGATCGAGCGCAGATGTCGGCTCATCGAGCAGCAGAACCTCCGGCTTGACCGCAACACCTCGTGCGATGCACAAACGCTGCTGCTGCCCACCGGACAAGGACAGACCACTTTGATTGAGCTTGCTCTTCACTTCATCCCAGAGAGCGGCCTTCCGCAGCGCCCACTCGACCCGGTTGTCCATATCTGCCCTGGAAAGGCTCTCATACAAACGCACACCGAATGCGATGTTCTCATAAATGGACATCGGAAACGGCGTGGGCTTCTGGAAAACCATCCCAACCTTGGCTCGAAGGGCATTCACATCCTGATCCGGACTCAGCACATTGCGACCGTTCAAAAGTATCTCACCCGTGGCACGCTGCCCGGGGTAAAGGTCGTACATGCGGTTCAGCGTCCGCAGAAGGGTCGACTTTCCGCACCCGGAAGGACCGATGAACGCAGTCACCATCCCCTCCTGGATGTCCAGATTGATGTGCTTCAGGCCCTGAAACGACCCATAGAAAAAGTCGAGGTTACGAATCTTGATCTTGGGCGTCGCATCGCTACTGACCACAGACGTCGGTTCGCCCCGAAGTTGCGAAAAAGGCATGTCACGCTTGGTCGCTACAGGAGATTGCATGATGGATTTCCTAGATCTTTTTGCGGAACAGGGTCCGAACAACGATGTTCAGGCAAAGAACACCAAATGTAATGATGATCGCCCCACCCCACGCCAATGAATTCCAGTTTTCATAGGGGCTCATTGCAAACTGGAAGATCACGACCGGCAAATTGGCCATCGGTCCGTTGAGGTCAAAGCTGGTGAACTGATTGTTAAGTGCAGTAAAAAGCAGCGGGGCCGTTTCACCACTCACTCGCGCAACCGCAAGCAGAATCCCGGTCAGAACACCGGCCTGAGCAGAGCGAAGAACCACGTGAAGCACAACCTTCCAGCGCGGAGCCCCCAAGGCTGTCGCAGCCTCCCTGAGGGTGGCAGGAACCAGATTGAGCATGTTTTCAGTAGTCCGCACGACAACTGGGATGGCGATCAAGGTCAGCGCCATCGAGCCGGCCCAACCGGAAAAATGCTGCACCTGAGCCACATAAACAGCGTAGATAAAGACACCGATAACAATCGATGGCGCAGAGAGCAGGATGTCGTTGATGAAACGGGTTGCCGGCGCCAACCAGCCCCTGCGCCCGAATTCCGACAGATAAACACCCGCGAGAATGCCAATCGGGGTGGCAATGAAGGTCGCCGTACCGACCATCATGAGACTGCCAAGAATCGCGTTGGACAGCCCTCCCTCAGAACCGGGGGCCGGAGTCGGCTGAGTAAAAAGGGTGAGGCTAAGAGCGCCAAACCCCTTGTACAGAAGCACGACCAGAATCCACGCCAGAAACCCCATCCCGATAGCCATCGCCACCAGAGACAGGACCAACGCGGCGCGATTGGTCCGCATGCGCTTGCGGTAGAGCACCGAAGAGTCACTCATCAGGTTTTCTCCCCTTCAAGACGGCCAAGACGCATCAAGAGGATCTTGGAGAGCGCCAGAACCACAAAGGTTACAAAAAACAGGATCAAACCCAAGGCAATCAGTGAGGACACATGCAAATCGGACGACGCTTCGGCAAACTCGTTCGCCAGCGTGGAAGCGATGCTGTTGCCCGCCTCATACAGGGACGGACTAATCCGATGAGCATTGCCAATAACAAAGGTTACCGCCATCGTCTCACCCAGTGCTCGCCCCAGGCCAAGCATCACGCCACCGATCACGCCCACCCGGGTGTAAGGCAAAACAACGTTCCACACGACCTCCCAGGTAGTGGCTCCCAGGCCGTAAGCCGACTCCTTGAGAATCCCGGGCACAACCTCAAAAACGTCGCGCATGACCGACGCAATGAACGGAATAACCATCACGGACAAAATCAAGCCGGCAGAAAGGATGCCGATTCCGTTCTTCGGCCCCTGAAAAAGACCACCAATGAAAGGAATATTTCCCAGAGTGGCCGACAGGAGCGGCTGAACATAATCCGCAAAAAGCGGTGCAAAAACAAACAACCCCCACATGCCGTAGATGATGCTGGGCACAGCAGCGAGAAGTTCCACCGCAATCCCCAAAGGTCCACGCAAGCTGGGGGGGCAGAGCTCGGTTAGGAACAGCGCAATACCGAAGCTAACGGGAATAGCGACAAACAGAGCGATGAAGGACGTGCTGAGCGTGCCATACACAGAGATCAGGCCACCAAACTTGTCGGTGACAGGATTCCAGTCGGCGCTAAAGGGAAATCCTGCACCAAACTCCTTTAGTGCGGGCCAAGCTCCGTAGAGCAAAGCCCCAAGGATGGCAACAAGAATGGCCAGAACCGAGAACGCAAAAAAACGAGTGACCTGATGGAAAAGCGCATCCTGAAAACGCTGAGCCTGCATCCGGTCGCGAGGCGGACTCGGCGGCCTCACTCCGGTCGCAGCGCCAGCCAGGCCGGCTTCGCCTATTTCGAGGGCGCCCCCCGAACCGAGAACTGAGCTATGGGAAGACATTGCGGTTCACCGTTTGATTAACCGAAGAAACAAAACACGGATGGAAGAACGACACCTGGCCGTTCACCCATCCGTTCGAGAAACAAAAGCTTACTTCAGGATGGGATTTCCAGATGCATCCTTCAAGGAAGTGCGCCAGGCAGCATCGATCTGCTTGACCAGAGCTGCCGGCAGCGGAACGTAGTCGAGCTCCTCGGCCGTCTTCTGGCCGTTCTTGAAGGCCCAGTCGAAGAACTTGAGTACCTCAGCGCCCTTGGCAGCATCAACCTGCACCTTGTGCATCAACACAAAACTAGCACCAGTGATAGGCCAGCTAGTCTTGCCGGGCTGCTCGGTCAGGATTTCACCAAAGCCAGGAACCTTGCTCCACTCGGCGAAAGCGGCTGCAGCCTGGAATGTCAGGTCATCCGGCTGAACGTATTCACCCGCCTTGTTCTTCAGCGCGAGATGGGTCATCTTGTTTTTCTTGGCGTATGCATATTCCACATAGCCAATACCGCCCTTGATACGCTGAACGTAAGAAGCCACGCCCTCGTTACCCTTGCCACCCACCCCTTCAGGCCACTGAACAGCCGTACCTGCACCAATCTTGTCTTTCCATTCAACACTCACTTTAGACAAGTAATTGGTAAACAGGAAGGTCGTACCAGAGCCATCGGCGCGACGAACCACCGTAATATTTTCGTCAGGCAGCTTAACGCCTGCGTTCAGGGCAACGATCGCCGGATCGTTCCACTTCTTGATCTTGCCGAGATAGATGTCAGCGAGCAGTGCGCCATTCATCTTCATCTGGCCAGGCGTAACACCTTCTAGATTAACAACGGGAACAACGCCACCGATGATGGCCGGGAACTGAACCAGGCCGTCCTTTTCAAGGTCTTCAGCCTTGAGCGGCATGTCGGAAGCACCGAAATCTACCGTTCGTGCCTTGATCTGCTTGATGCCACCACCTGAACCGATCGACTGATAGTTGAGACCAGCACCGGTCTTGGCCTTGTAAATCTCAGCCCACTTTGAGTAGATGGGGTACGGGAAGGTCGCCCCGGCACCAGTAATGTCAGCAGCCTGTGCGACAGCAGCGCCACTCAGGGCAACAACGAGGGAACAGGTGCGAATGAAACCTTGCATGAAATTCTCCATCTGAGAGAGGAACCGCAAAAGCAGCGGACAGCCTACAAAACAAACCCGGCGGCAAACTGGACTAAACAGTCTGGCACCGGGTTGGATTCTACGACTTGAAAATTTCAGATTTGTTACATGTCGCACCGCAACAACATTCAGACAGCCACGGACCTCACGACTTCAGCCAGACCGTGGGCAATCCGGTCAACCATGGCAGGATCACTCCCCTCAACCATCACTCGAAGCAATGGCTCGGTTCCCGAAGGACGCAGAAGAACACGTCCGCTACCCGCCAACTCCGCTGTCGCGGCTTGAACAGCGTCAGCAATCGCAGCACTGCTCGACCATGCAAATCCAGCCTTCATGGGAACATTGACCAGTTTCTGAGGATAAAAAACCAGATCGGAGCACATTTCCTTGAGCGTCGCATTCTCTTGGCGCAACGCTGCGAGCACCTGCAGGCCAGCGATGATGCCATCTCCGGTCGTATGCCGATCCAGGCAGATGATGTGACCAGAATTTTCTCCACCAAGCCTCCAGCCCTTTTCGTGCATCATTTCAAGCACATAGCGATCTCCAACTTTCGCGCGAGCAAAGGGAAGACCAAGGCGCCCAATCGCATGCTCGAAACCCAGATTACTCATCAGCGTGCCAACCACGCCGTTTGCTGAACCTGCGGCCTTGGCAGCCTTGGCGATCACATAAAGAAGCTTGTCACCGTCGTAAATTTCTCCTTCGGCATCGACCATGACAATACGGTCGCCGTCACCATCAAGAGCAATTCCCAGATCTGCACCACTCTTCAGCACGGCATCCCTGAGAGCCTGGGGTGCAGTCGCCCCTACCTTGTCATTGATGTTGATGCCGTTTGGCTCAACGCCAACCAGAACCAACTCGGCGCCCAACTCGTGAAAGACCTTCGGAGCAACCATGTAGGCCGCGCCATGAGCGCAGTCAAGGGCAATTTTCAAACCGCGCAGATCGAGTTCGTTCGGAAACGTGCTCTTGCAAAACTCCACGTAGCGCCCTCGGGCATCGTCGATCCGCTGCGCCTTGCCCAGACGGGACGAAGGCTCACAGCCCATCGGCTCATCCAGCCGAGCCTCCATCTCAAGCTCGACAGCATCCGGCAACTTCGTCCCGGCGGCCGAGAAAAACTTGATTCCGTTATCCTGAAACGGATTGTGCGATGCAGATATTACGACCCCAGCCTGAAGGCGCAGAGCCCTGGTCAGATAGGCAATTGCCGGAGTCGGCAGCGGTCCGGCAAGATACACATCCACACCTGCAGCAGAAAATCCGGCCTCCAGCGTTGACTCAAGCATATAACCGGAAATCCGTGTGTCCTTGCCGATGATCACGGCGGGACGTTCACCTGCACGCAAATGCTCATGGGCAATCAAGGTCTTCCCCGCTGCGTAACCAAGACGCAGGCAGAAGTCCGGCGTTATTGGCGCCTCCCCGACACAGCCACGCACGCCATCCGTTCCAAAATACCGTCGAGACATTTTTCCCCCTCGCTTAAGCTTCACAACTTGTCATTTTTCCGCACCAAACCCGCTCGACGTTCTATCCAGCGCACTCCAGAGACGAACCACATCCCGGGTCGCCCTGACGTCATGGGTACGAACAATGCGTGCACCGCGCTGAATTGCCACAAGCGCAGCCGCTGCACCGGCAACCACCCGTTCATTCACATCGCGCCCGGTGATCGCACCCAGCATCGTCTTTCGCGACATCCCTACAAGCACGGGATAACCCTCTCCGCCAAAACGTTCAAGCCTGTCCAGAAGCGTCAGATTGTGCTCCAGCGTTTTTCCGAATCCGAAGCCTGGATCCAGCAGGATGCGATCCGGCGACACGCCAGATTTGACCAGCAAGCTTACCCGCTCACAAAGGAAATCTTTCACCTCCACAAATACATCACCATAGTGTGGAGCGGCCTGCATCGTACCCGGCTCACCCTGCATATGCATAACGCAAAGTGCGACATTGCTGGCACAAACGGCCTGCAAAGCGCCGGGGAGACGAAAAGCGGCAATATCGTTTATCAAATCGGCGCCTGCACGAATCGACTCGCGCATCACCGCAGCCTTGACGGTGTCAACCGAGAGCGGCACACCGAACCCGGCTAGCGCCTCAACCAGCGGGACGACCCTGTCCAACTCTTCCTGCTCCGATACCGCTCGTGCCCCAGGCCTTGACGACTCACCACCGATGTCCAGCAGATCCGCCCCCTCCTCCACCGCACACTCAGCCGACCGAATTGCGGCATCCAGACTCCGGCAGCCATCACCGGAAAACGAATCAGACGTCACATTGATAATGGCCATGATCTTCGGTTGAGAAAGATCCAGGCGAAAACGACCACAGGAAAGAATTGAATGCATCATGCGCTTTATCAAATGAAGAGGCCGGCGTTTCAGCCGGCCCAAAGATGCGTTGGAAGTGCCTGTTAAGCTACAGGCGCAGCTGCCGTTGGGGCAGCTGGAGGAGAGTCGTCACTCGGGCGACGAGGCGCTTGCGAAGAAGGCTTTGGAGGACGCGGTGCGTTACCCGCCATGATGTCGTTGATCTGGTCCGCATCAATGGTTTCCAGCTCAAGCAGCGCCGCAGTCATTGCCTCGACCTTGTCGCGGTTTTCCTCGATCAGGCGGCGCGCCAACGCGTACTGCTGGTCGAGCATCCGGCGAATTTCTGCATCCACCTTCTGAAGCGTGGCTTCGGACATGTTCTTGTGCGTCGTCACAGAACGCCCGAGGAAGACTTCTCCATCTTCCTCGCCGTACACCATCGGCCCAAGGTTGTCGGACATCCCCCACTGCGTCACCATGCGGCGTGCCAGATCGGTTGCACGCTGAAAATCATTCGACGCACCAGTGGTCATTTGATTCATGAAAATCTCTTCCGCAATACGGCCGCCGAACAACACGGCGATCGTCTGCAGCAGACGCTCACGGTCCTGGCTGTAGCGGTCCTGCTCGGGCAGTTGCATGGTCACACCCAATGCACGACCACGCGGAATGATGGTGACCTTGTGAACCGGGTCGGTTTTGGTCAGACACTTGGCAACCACTGCATGACCCGACTCATGGTAGGCAGTATTCCGCCGCTCTTCCTCGGGCATAACCATCGAGCGCCGCTCAGCACCCATCATGATTTTGTCCTTGGCGCGCTCGAAGTCGTCCATATCGACGACACGCTTGCTTCCGCGTGCGGCAAAAAGAGCAGCCTCATTCACCAGGTTGGCAAGATCCGCACCGGCAAAGCCGGGACAGCCGCGAGCCAGAATCATCGCATCGACGTCAGGAGCAATCGGCACCTTGCGCATGTGCACACGCAGGATCTGCTCACGCCCGCGGATATCGGGCAAGGGCACAACTACCTGACGGTCGAAACGACCGGGACGCAGCAAGGCCGGATCGAGTACGTCGGGACGGTTGGTAGCCGCAATCACAATGACACCGGAAACGCCCTCGAAACCATCCATCTCGACAAGAAGCTGGTTGAGCGTTTGTTCCCGCTCATCGTTGCCGCCGCCCAGACCTGCACCACGCTGACGGCCCACCGCATCGATTTCATCGATAAAAATGATGCATGGCGCCTGCTTCTTCGCTTGCTCGAACATGTCGCGAACGCGGGCAGCACCTACGCCAACGAACATCTCGACAAAATCGGAACCCGAGATGGAAAAGAACGGCACCTTGGCTTCACCGGCAATGGCCTTGGCCAGCAAAGTCTTGCCCGTACCCGGCGAGCCGACCATCAGGACGCCCTTCGGAATATGGCCGCCCAACTTCTGAAACTTGGACGGGTCCCGCAGGAACTCAACCAGTTCGGCGACCTCATCCTTGGCCTCGTCACAACCGGCCACATCAGCAAATGTCACCGTGTTGGCCGATTCGTCGAGCATCTTGGCTTTCGACTTTCCGAAGGAAAATGCGCCACCACGCCCGCCACCCTGCATTTGTCGCATGAAGAATACCCACACGCCGATCAGCAGGACCATCGGGAACCAGGAGACAAAGATGTTCATCAGGAAGGACTGCTCCTCCTCTGGCTTGGCTGCAGTGACCTTGACGCCAAAACGCATCAGATCGCCAACCATCCAGATATCCTGGACGCCCGGCGTATAAACAGTAATTTGCCGTCCATCCTGCGTCGTGGCGCGAACAGTCCGGCCATCAACGACAGCCTTGGCGACTTTGCCCTGCTTCGCATCCTCCATGAACTGGGAGTACTCGACGGAGTTCTGAGCCGCCTGACGATTATTGAACTGATTGAAAACGGTCATCAGAACGACGCCGATTACCAGCCAGATCGCAAGATTCTTGAATAGATTGTTCAACACGATTCCTTGAAGGCCCGACAGGGGCCACAGCCTAGTGGACTGATTCTATGTCCGATCGTTCGCTGGATCAAATCATCATCGCCATAGAAAGCAACAATGTCCGGGCAAAATGCCTCAACCACGCTTGCCAGAACCAAGCAGATAGACCTCGGCGCTACGCCCCCGGGAAGCCAAAGGCTTGCGTACCACTACCGACTTGAACTCCCGCTCCATCTGTTTGCGAAACTCATCAAACCCCTGCCCCTGAAAGACTTTGACCAGGAACTTGCCGCCGGAGGTCAGATGCTGTTGAGCAAAATCCAGTGCGAGCTCAGCTAGGTAGATACACCTGGCCTGATCGACGCTAGGGATTCCCGAGATATTGGGGGCGATATCCGACATTACAAGGTCTACATTTCGACGACCGAGCAACTCTTCGAAGCGCGCCACCGATTCCTCATCGTGAAAATCCCCCTGCATGAACTGAACCTTGTGGATCGGCTCCATCGGCAAGAGGTCAAGAGCAAATACGGCCCCCGCCTCTCCAACGCGGGTTATGGCAACCTGGCTCCACGACCCGGGTGCAGCCCCGAGGTCGACCACCACCATCCCGGGCCGTATCAACTTGTCCTTGTCGTCGATCTCCATGAGCTTGTAAGCCGCGCGGGCGCGAAGCCCGTCGGCCTTGGCGCGCTGAACGAACGGATCGTTAACGTGCTCCGTCATCCATGATTTACTAGTCTTGGTGCGCTTCATCGCGGTACAATTACGCCCTTTTTTCAATGGGTTGTAAAATGATTGATCTCACGCCCGCACAGCGGCGAGCGTTTCGCGCGCAAGCCCATCATCTTCATCCCGTGGTCAGCGTTGCCGGCAACGGGTTGACCCCTGCGGTGCTCAAGGAAATCGACCACGCGCTTCAGGCTCACGAACTCATCAAGATACGCGTTTACGGGGAAGATCGCGTCCAGCGGGATTCAATATTGGCAACCGTTTGCACCGAACTGGGCGCTGCTTCGGTTCAGCACATCGGGAAAACGCTGGTCGTATGGCGGGAAAAACGTGAGGAAGAAACTTCCAGCGGGATCCCGACTGAACGGCCGAGAAAAGCCCCGTCCAAAGCGAAATCTGCCAAGGCTCTGTCTTCCCATCGGGGCATGGCATCCCTGAAGAGCAAGGCTGCCAAAAAGCCCCGTTGGTTCCCTACCCCGGCAAAACCGCCCCGCACCTCGGAGCGCTAAGCCGCGCATGACCTGACTCAGCGCAGGCCACGGCCTTGCAGGGCCACCAACATCAGGCCCAGCAAGCTCTGAATCAGGTATACCACACTGGAAACGCCGTGCCAGGCCATGAAACGGTCCCGCATGGCGCTTTCCATTACCTCGCGCGGAAACGAATCGGCCTTGAGCTGCGCCAGAATTGGCTGAATACCGAAGTATCCCGCCACAGCCAGCAGCAACATCACCAGCACCAGCCAGAAAACACTGCTCTTGAACGCAGCACCATGTTTTCGCAAGGCGAGAAACACCAGCAGATAGGCTGCAGCAGCTATGCCCAACCATGCCACGTAGGTAAACATTTCACCAGCAACACGCCCGGCCAATGCCCTGTCATCCAGGACACGGAACAAGGTTGGTGCCGCGAGATAACCGATTGCCCACAGTGCTCCGACCCAGAGGGTTATGAGAACGCTGTAAAGATTTTCGGCAACTCGCGACATCGCAGACAGACTCAAACGTAACGGACGTTGATCAGTTCCAATTCACGTACGCCCCCAGGAGCCCGAAGCTCGGCGACATCACCGGCGAATTTACCGATGAGAGCCCGGGCAATCGGAGAACTGATGGCGACCTTGCCTTCCTTGATATCCGCTTCGTCGTCACCAACAATCTGGTAAGTAACGGTATCCCCGGTATCCAGATCCTCAAGGTCGACGGTCGCACCAAACACACAGCGACCATCCGCATCGAGCAATTTCGGATCAATGATCTGTCCGTTGGATATCTGGCTTTCGACCTCCCGAATACGCCCCTCAATGAAGCCCTGACGCTCCTTGGCTGCATCGTATTCAGCGTTCTCGGACAGATCGCCGTGAGAACGGGCCTCGGCGATAGCGGCAATCACATTGGGACGCTCCACCGTTTTCAGGTGGTGCAGTTCCTGCCGGAGCATTTCTGCGCCGGTTACGGTAAGCGGAACCTTGCTCATGCCTTGCCAAGCTCCGCATGAAGATCTTGCAGGGAGTAGGCTTCAAGCCCGGACAGATGACGCATACCCATACAGGCTGCACGCGCACCTTCGATGGTCGTGTACACCGTGACCTTGGCTGCCAGCGCGCTGGTACGGATCGAGCGGGAATCCGTAACGGCCTGACGCTTCTCTTCAACCGTGTTGATGACCAGCGTGATCTCGTTGTTCTTGATCATGTCCACAATGTGCGGACGACCTTCATTGACCTTGTTTACCGCTGACACCGCAAGTCCAGCAGCCGAGATGGCCGTTGCCGTACCGCGAGTCGCGACCACGGAGAAACCGAGATCGATCAGCTCACGGGCCACTTCAACAGCCTTGGGACGGTCAGTGTGCTTGACGCTGATGAAGGCCTTGCCAGAAGTGGGCAGACGAATGCCGGCACCCAGCTGACTCTTCACAAAAGCCTCGGCAAACGTACGGCCTACGCCCATTACCTCACCGGTGGACTTCATCTCGGGCCCGAGGATGGTATCCACGCCGGGGAACTTGACGAAGGGGAACACCGCTTCCTTGACCGAGTAGTACGGCGGCACGATCTCGCCCGCAATCCCCTGATCATCCAGGCTGCGGCCAGCCATGCAGCGGGCGGCGATCTTGGCCAAGGGCAGGCTGCTGGCCTTGGAGACGAAAGGAACAGTGCGGGATGCGCGCGGATTCACTTCCAGCACGTAGACCACCGCATCGTCGCCCTCGCCCTGGATGGCGAACTGGACGTTCATCAGGCCGCACACATTAAGCGCACGAGCCATTGCCTCGGTTTGCTGACGCAACACATCCTGCAGCTTGGCAGACAGCGTGTAAGGCGGCAGCGAACAGGCGGAGTCGCCCGAATGCACACCAGCCTGCTCGATATGCTCCATGATCCCGCCGATCATCACGCGTTTGCCATCCGACAAGGCATCCACGTCCACTTCGGTCGCATCGTTCAGGAAGCGGTCGAGAAGCACTGGCGAGTCATTGGAAACCTTGACCGCTTCACGCATGTAGCGCTCGAGATCCTTCTGTTCATGGACGATTTCCATCGCCCGACCGCCCAGCACGTAACTGGGACGGACAACCAGCGGATAGCCGATTTCGGCGGCCAGACGCACGGCATCTTCCGGCGTGCGGGCAGTGCGGTTAGGAGGCTGCTTGAGACCCAGCTCGAACAGCAGCTTCTGGAAACGCTCGCGGTCTTCGGCAGCGTCAATCATGTCAGGGCTGGTGCCGATGATCGGTACGCCGTTGGCTTCCAGCTCACGCGCACGTTTCAGCGGGGTCTGGCCACCAAACTGGACAATCACGCCAACAGGCTTTTCGACCGCAACGATCTCGAGGATGTCTTCCAGCGTCAGCGGCTCGAAGTACAGGCGATCGGAGGTGTCGTAGTCGGTGGACACGGTTTCCGGATTGCAGTTGACCATGATGGTCTCGAACCCGTCTTCCCGCAGCGCCAGCGCGGCATGCACACAGCAGTAGTCGAACTCGATGCCCTGGCCGATCCGGTTCGGACCACCGCCCAGCACCATGATCTTCTTGTTGTTGGTCGGCAGCGCCTCGCACTCTTCCTCGTAGGTGGAGTAGAGATATGCAGTCGATGTCGAAAACTCGGCAGCACAGGTATCCACCCGCTTGTAGACCGGGCGCACACCAACCGTGTGGCGATGCAGACGGACGGAGGTTTCGTCAGTGCCCAGCAGCTTGGCCAGACGACGGTCGGCGAAGCCCTTCTTCTTCAGCTCGCGCAACTCGGGGGCAGCGATGCCCTTAAGGGAGCGGCCGGTCAGTGACTTCTCGGTCTTGACGATATCTTCGATCTGGACCAGGAACCAGGGATCGATGCGTGTCAGCGCATGGACCTGCTCCAGCGTCATACCCTCCCGGAAAGCCTGGCCAACGTACCAAATGCGCTGGGAGCCCGGATCACCAAGCTCGCGCTCCAGGTCATCCTTGTCGGCTTCCACTTCGTCCAGACCGTAAGCACCGGTTTCCAGACCGCGCAGGGCTTTCTGGAAGGATTCCTGGAAAGTGCGGCCCATGGCCATCACTTCACCCACGGATTTCATCTGGGTCGTCAGACGATCGTTGGCCGTCGGGAATTTCTCGAAGGCAAAACGGGGAATCTTGGTGACGACGTAGTCGATCGAAGGCTCGAAGGACGCCGGTGTCGCACCACCAGTGATGTCGTTCTTCAGTTCGTCGAGGGTGAAGCCCACAGCCAGCTTGGCCGCGACCTTGGCGATCGGGAAGCCGGTGGCCTTGGAGGCCAGCGCAGACGAGCGGGATACCCGCGGGTTCATCTCGATGACGATCATGCGGCCGTCTTCGGGATTGATCGCGAACTGTACATTGGAACCACCGGTATCCACGCCAATTTCGCGGAGCACCGCGATGGAGGCATTACGCAGGATCTGGTATTCCTTGTCGGTCAGCGTCTGGGCAGGCGCAACGGTAATCGAGTCGCCGGTATGCACGCCCATCGGATCGAGGTTCTCGATGGAACAAACGATGATGCAGTTGTCCGCCGTATCGCGGACCACTTCCATCTCGTATTCCTTCCAGCCGATCAGCGACTCCTCAATCAGGAGTTCGTTGGTCGGACTGGCTTCGAGGCCACGCTTGCAGATTTCGACAAACTCTTCAGGGTTGTAGGCAATGCCACCGCCGGTACCACCGAGCGTGAAGGAAGGACGGATGATGACGGGGAAGCCGATTTCGGTCTGGACCTGATGCGCTTCGTCCAAGGTGTGCGCCACGCCGGAACGAGCAGAACCAAGACCAATCTTGGTCATCGCGTCCTTGAACTTTAGGCGGTCTTCCGCCTTGTCGATGGCCTCTTCCTTGGCACCGATCAGTTCCACGCCGTACTTGGCGAGCACGCCGTTCCTGGCGAGATCCAGCGCGCAGTTCAGTGCGGTCTGGCCACCCATGGTCGGGAGCACGGCGTCGGGACGCTCCTTTTCGATGATGCGCTCGACGACCTGCCAGGTGATCGGCTCAATGTAGGTGACGTCGGCAGTACCCGGGTCGGTCATGATGGTCGCCGGGTTGGAATTCACCAGCACGACCTTGTAGCCTTCTTCGCGCAGGGCTTTGCAGGCCTGGGCGCCGGAGTAATCGAATTCACAGGCCTGGCCGATGATGATCGGGCCAGCACCAATGATGAGAATGGTCTTGATGTCTGTACGTTTGGGCATGGTTCTTCAGAGACTGTAAGCGGATGGTCCGGAATGGGCGCACCGCAGTGCGCCCGCATGACAATCGGCCTTAGCCCCTCGCCTCCATCAGCGAAATAAATCGATCGAACAGGTAAGCCACGTCGTGCGGACCGGGGCTGGCTTCCGGGTGTCCCTGGAAGGAGAAGGCCGGCACATCGGTACGGGCCATCCCCTGCAGGCTGCCGTCGAACAGCGACACGTGGGTCACTCGAACGTTGGCGGGCAGCGTGGCGGCATCAGCGGCGAAACCATGGTTCTGGCTGGTGATGAGGACCTGACCGGAATCGAGATCCTTGACCGGATGGTTTGCACCGTGGTGACCAAACTTCATCTTCATGGTCTTGGCCCCCGAGGCCAGGGCCAGCAACTGGTGCCCCAGACAGATGCCAAAGGTCGGAATACCCTTTGCCAACACGTCACGGATAGCCGTGATGGCGTAGTCGCAGGGCTCCGGATCGCCAGGGCCATTGGACAGGAAAACACCGTCTGGATTGAGGGCCAGCACTTCGGCAGCGGAGGTCTGGGCGGGCACCACGGTCAGGCGGCAACCACGCTCGGCCAGCATGCGCAGGATGTTGCGCTTCACACCATAGTCGTAGGCCACAACGTGGAAACGGGTTTCTTCCTGGGTAACGTAACCTTCGCCGAGCTGCCACTCACCCTCAGTCCAGGAATAGGACTCGGTGGCAGAAACGACCTTGGCAAGGTCCAGACCAGCCAGACCGGAAAAACTGCGGGCCTGAGCCAGAGCGGCCTCGACGTTAAGTTCGGCTGCTGTGGCGGCAGTAACGATGCACCCGCTCTGGGCACCCTTTTCGCGAAGGATGCGGGTGAGCTTGCGGGTGTCGATGCCGGAAATGGCGACGATGTTCTCGGCCTTGAGATAGGCATCCAGCGACTGCTCACAACGCCAGTTGGAAGCAAGTAGCGGCAGATCGCGGATCACCAGGCCGGCAGCGTAAACCTTGTCCGCTTCGCAATCTTCCCGGTTGATACCGGTATTGCCGATGTGCGGATAGGTGAGCGTGACGATCTGGCGACAGTAACTCGGGTCGGTGAGGATTTCCTGATAACCGGACATGGAGGTGTTAAACACCACTTCGCCAGTCGTCGCTCCTATCGCCCCGATGCCTTTACCGTAAAACACCGTCCCGTCGGCAAGAGCAAGAATGGCGGGCGGGAAAGCTGACACGGTGAACTCCTCGAAATCTTGTGATTGGACGACAGACATGCATAGCCGGACTACACATGAAAAACGGGATCAGCCCTAGAAGGCCATCCCGCTGAGAAACTTTCTAATTATAGCCCGAGGACACGTTTGGGGCAAATCCAGATGTAGGGATACTGACAGAACGCTGACAAATCATGGCGCCCGGCGCGCCCGGCGCAAAACCCCGGCAAGGTTTCCAAGCTCGGTCAACAGCACTGGAATCTCGCGCCGCACAGCCGCAGCATCCCCGTCCTTCCCGGCGGTTTCCACCAACTGGGCTGCAGCAAGGGTGGCCGCTGCATTGAAAACCCCCGCCGACCCCTTGATGGAATGGGCCAGATTCCGGATCGTCACAAAATCATTACTCCGCTGCGCAATCTCCAGGGTTTTGCGATTGCGCTCGAGATCACTAAAGAACAAACCGATCAACTGCTGCAGCGCTGCCTCGTCGCCATCCAGCAACTCCCGCGTAGCCCCCAGATCGGCCACTGCACCATCCCCACCCAGATCGATGCACGCACCATCCTGCGCACCTTTGCCACCGTCCTGAGCGCGGGCATCTCCCATGACACGATCGATCACGCCATGCAACTCCGCGGGCTTGATCGGCTTGGCGATGTAGTCATCCATGCCCGCCATAAGGCAACGATCCCGATCTCCCTGCATCGCATGAGCCGTCATGGCCACAATGGGCGTAGGCTGCCACTGCCCGCCTGCAGCCCAGCTGCGCCGAGCCTCCCGGGCACGGATGGCCTGGGTTGCGTCAAGCCCCCCCATCACCGGCATCTGCACATCCATCAGAATGAGATCAAAACGCCCTCGGTCAAAGCAATCAAGCGCCTCCTGACCATTGGCAGCCACAGTCATCACGTGCCCTACTTTTTCGAGCATTTTGACGGCCACGGTCTGATTAACCGGGTTGTCTTCCACAAGCAGGATGTTGAGACGCCGGCTGGAGCGGGACAATGGCGGTGCGCAGGCGAAGGTCTGCTCGGCCTCGAAAGCCAGAAACTTATCCTCCTCCGCCGGACCACCCTGCAGAGTCAGCCCCAGGGCATCAACGAGGTCAGACTGAGAAAACGGCTTGATCAAACGCGCCCCAACCTTAAGACGCTCGCACTTGATCGTATCGCCCCGCTGCGTATTGGCATCCAGCATCATGATCAGCCGGTCCAGCCGCGGCCATTCCTTGATCAGCCGCTCGGCCAGGGCATAGCCGCCAGGAGCGGGCATGGCCGCATCCATCAGCACCCAGTCGAAAGGCGAATTGGCTTTTTGTGCAGCAGCCAGCATTTCCTCAACCACCACACCGCTGGGAGCCTCACGGACATCCAGACCGATTGAGCGCAACTGCAGGCTGACACATCGACGCAAGGCCGCATTGCGCCCCGCGACCAAGGCACGTCGTGCCCCGAAAGCCGGGGTGCTGACCAACTGGGACCTGCCCGTTTCGACATGGACAGTAAAATTGAAGGTACTCCCCTCCCCCGGCCTGCTTTCAAGGGTGATCGCACCGCCCATGAGTTCGACGATTCGCCGGCAAATGGCAAGACCAAGACCTGTACCACCATACTTGCGCGTAGTCGATTCATCAGCCTGAGAGAAGGCTCCGAAGACGAAGGCATGCTTGTCCTCAGGAATACCAATGCCCGAATCACGCACAGCAAACTCAAGAACCAGGTCACTTGCACTCAACCCCCGGCAGTGCACCGAAACCTCAACCTCACCCTTCTCGGTAAATTTGATCGCGTTGCCGACAAGGTTGGTGAGCACCTGGCGCAATCGGGTCGTATCTCCCACCAGCACGGGAGGCACGTCGGGACTCACGTAATAGAAGCACTCGACACCCTTCTGGTAAGCACGTAGAGCCAGCGACTTCATCGTGTCGCCAAGCAGACTTACAAGGGAAAACTCGACCTTCTCAAGACTCAGATGCCCGGCTTCGATTTTCGAGAAATCAAGCACATCATTGATGATGCGCAGCAACGAGTCAGCTGAGCTTTTTACGGTCTGCAAGTATTCACGCTGCTCCTCGTCGAGCCGGGTATCGAGCGCCAGTTCGGTCATGCCGATGATGCCATTCATCGGCGTGCGAATTTCATGGCTCATGTTGGCCAGAAAATCACTCTTGGCACGATTGGCCGCCTCGGCCTGTTCCTTGGCGTGAAGCAGTTCGAGTTCTGCGCATTTGGAATGGGTGACATCCCGATAGGTCCCGACCATGCGCGCCCAACGTCCGTCAGATCCCCGGTTCGAGGCTCGTCCCCGCACAAGAATCCAGCGCCAGCCACCGGCTTTGCTGGTAATCCGGAACTGGGTCTCGAAATAGTCCAGCTCACCACGAAGATGGGTGCCGAGCTGGTGACGCGTCAAAGCCAGGTCATCAGGATGAACCAGCGGCAACCAGGAAGAGAAATCGGACGTCCGCTCGGAGGCATCATATCCAAGCATTTGTCGCCAGTAGTCGTCCATGACGATTTCGCCATGGGCAAGATCCCAGTCCCACAGCCCGCCTTCCGTGTTTTGCATCGCCAGATCGAGGCGCTCACGCGTATCGCGGACGTTGCGCTCGGCCCTTTCGCGACCGGAGAGCAGGCCTTCAAGCAGGCCAAGGATGTCGGCCGACGAAGCACGAGAGAGATCGAACGGCACCCCCAACCGACCGTCGGCAACACTCGCAGCAAGGAATGCTCTAAGCGCCCGTCCGATTTCAGCATCGGGCGCATCAGGATCGGCATCAGAACGAATCACGTGGGCGATCAATTTGGCGACATCGAGGTAAGAAAGGCGCGCCAGACCAGCCAACACGCCTAACCGGGAACCTGAATCATAACGGCAAACGGTTCTCGATCTTGAGCGCCAAAAGACGCCCGCCTTACTTCAGACCCAGCACATCCTGCATATCGAACAGACCTGCCTTGTGAGCAGCCAGGAAGCGCGCTGCGCGCAGGCTGCCCGATGCATAAGGCATGCGACTGCCCGATTTGTGAGTGATCTCGATACGCTCGCCGATCCCGGCGAAGAGCACGGTGTGATCTCCAACAATATCCCCACCACGCACCGTAGCAAAACCGATGGTCTGCCCATCACGCTCGCCAGTCACACCCTCGCGCCCGTAGATCGCACAGGACTCCAGGTCGCGCCCCAGCGCCTCGGCCACAACTTCGCCCATGCGCAGGGCTGTACCGGAGGGAGCATCAACCTTCAGGCGATGATGAGCCTCGATGATTTCCACGTCGTAGTCTTCATTGAGAATGCGGGCAGCCACATCCAGCAACTTGAAGACGGCGTTCACACCAACCGCCATGTTCGGCGCAAACACGACCGGAATATCCCGCGCGGCAGCCGCAATCTCAGCCTTGCCTTCAGCCGAAAAACCGGTCGTTCCGATCACCATGCCACAGCCTGCAGCCCGGGCCAGCGCCAGATGCTGGAGCGTGCCTTCCGGACGGGTGAAGTCGATCAGACAATCGGCCTTCGCCAGCCCCTCAGCCACATCACTGGTAATCGTCACGCCACACGAAGAACCGACCAGATCCCCGGCATCCTTGCCGATGAAGGTACTTTCGGGACGCTCAAAAGCCGCCACCAGAACGGCGTCGTCCGCCTTGAGGGTGGCTTCGATGAGCATTCTGCCCATGCGTCCGGACGCACCGGCAATCGCGATACGAACTTGATTCATGTAATCCCCGGAATTAACGATATAAAAAGAGAAGGGGCGTATCAGACGGCCCCAGCGCCTTACTGCGGAGGCTGAACCTCACCAGGCCGGACATCACCTTCGACCCGCACAAGCTTGCCTTCCTCAAAAACCACAGCCAGACGGCGCTCCTGCAACGCACCTTTGCCCGGCTGGAAACGATAAACGTAATCCCAGCGATCACCATGAAAGACATCCGTCACCAGCGGCGTCCCAAGCACGAAACGCACTTGATCGCGACTCATGCCCGGCTTCAGCTGGGAGACCATCTCCTGGGTGATGAAATTTCCCTGCCGGACATCAATCCGGTACGGCTTCAGGAAATCACCGACTGCAGTACAGCCGGAAACCCCCGCAATCAGCAGGACGGAAAAGAGCAATTTGCGCATGGCGTTTCTGGAAGCAGGAGCAGGCATTGACTCAAAGGCCACATTCTCAAGGATGGTCGGAAACTATATCATACGGGGCTGGCCGGGCTTCCGGCCGCCTTCTCCAGTTTTTCGGGGCTCCCCATGTCTAGCAACTCCCAGAACCTCAAAAGTATCGGCCTGAAGGCAACCTTCCCAAGGCTCAAGATTCTTGACCTCTTCCAGAAGGTCGAAACCCGCCACCTGACCGCCGAGGACGTTTACCGCCTCCTTATCGCCGAAGATATGGACATCGGCCTTGCCACGGTCTATCGCGTGCTCACCCAGTTTGAGCAGGCCGGCTTGCTCGAACGCCACTACTTTGAATCAGGCAAAGCCGTCTTCGAGCTCAACGAAGGTCACCACCACGATCATCTGGTCTGTCTCCAGTGCGGCAAGGTGGAGGAGTTCTACGACCCAGCCATTGAAGAGCGGCAGAACAAAATCGCCGAAGAGCGTGGTTTTATCGTCCGCGAACACGCTCTTTACCTCTATGCCGACTGCCAGAAGACCAATTGCCCCAACCGCCCCGGCAGCAGCTCCTCCAGCGGAGAATAGCCGCCCCGGAGCGCCACGACAAACGACATCCGAGCCCTCACGGGCCCGGATCTACGTAAAGGGGCAATGCATCACTCCCCCTGTAAATCAAAGCGTACCGGCAGTCGAATGACGAACTCCTGCCCTGGCATAACGGGCACAGTCCTTACCGCGCGCTCAAGCAGAGCGAGCGCCTCACCATCCAACTCGCCGACGCCACTTGAATGCCCCAAGCGGACAAGCGGCACCCTCTGCACTGCGGTGACCTGAACCTCGACAATCACCGTCCCCTCGCGCCCGGCCTCCATGACCGCCCGGGGGTAACGCTGCATTCGCACAGCCGCAGCGGCCAGTGCCAAACGATAACGGGCAAGGGATGCCCCCTGGACAGCTTGCCCGACATTTGCAACAGGGACGTCCCCCGCCAAGGAGGTCGACACCTCTGGATCCGGGACGACGTGCTCCACGGCTTCCACGGACAGCCTGGCCACTTTTTTCTCTCTCTTGCCGGAGACCGGACTGCCGTGTCGAACTGACGCGGCAAGATCGCCGCCACCCAGCAAACGCGGCTCTCCCGAACCTCCGCAACAGTCAAGCACGGGAACATCTTCCGATGCCGGCCTCACAGGAAGGGCAGGGGCGAAACTCACAGAAAATGGCACAACCTTCACTGCCCCCAGTTTCACTTCAGGCGCAGGCCAGAAAACCAGAAGATGGAACAAGACCGAAATGCCCAGCCCCACCAAGCAGTCACGCCATTGCACACGCACCCCTCAACCCAAAACACATATTTTAGAAGTGTAATGAGCAACACTTCAGCCGCAAACCCCTGGCCGCATTTTTATAAACCCATGCGCATAACCGGCAGACAACTGAAGCGGAGTTCCGCGTTTGGCAGGAGATGAGAGCCCCCTGGGGGGAGGTGATCGTTTTGGCACCTGGGAAGAGGCGGGAGAAAGCGGGATGAGCCCAGACGCCGCGCGGGATTCGGAGGAACACAGGCAGGATTTGGATTTGCACGGAACTGCTCGGGGAGTGAGCTGTTTTGCGCATGATTTGGCACAGGACGATCAGAAACAGGTTTAGATCGTTCGCCGAGTCGTCGGCAACGTTTGAGATAACGCCGACGATGGCTGTTACACGGGACATGACATGGCCGCCCTGGTTGTCGTCATGGTCTCCGATGGTGATGTTCTTCAGGTTCTTGGCGGCAATCAGGGCGAGGGTCGCCAGCCAAAGGTAATCGTTTCGAGGCATGAGCAAATGATGCCCAACCGCCCATGAAACAAAATATGACCTGGTTCATAGGCCAGGCATAGCAGCGTGGCAGGCGTCACGCTGCCCACGTGCGATCTGTCACGACACTTCACCCAAGTCGCCCTTGCCGACGCCGTCAGGCGTGATCAGGCCTCGTTCAAGCACGTCCAGGTACATCTTCACCGCGAAATCGGCGATCGCGCCTGTGTCGGCCTTGGGGAGCGCCTTCATGGCCCCCATCAGGATGGCGGCCAGGGCATCGGCGTTGATCTTCGTCGGCTGCGGCTTGGGCTGCAGCTCCTCGAGGAGCATCGGGCCTTCGCCTGTCAGCAGCCAGTTGGTGTTGATGCCGGCACGGCAAAAAGCCTCCCATCCCTCTGTGTTTGGAGCTCGTACGTCTCGCTCGTAATTTTGGTACGTGCTTCCGGACAAGGAGAGAAAAGCTGCTGCATCAGCCTGCTTCAGCCCGACAGCTTCTCTCCATGCCTTCAAACGACTACCTATTGAGTGCACGTCTTTACCCTTCAAAGCTGTGCACAAAAGCTGTGCACACGCCACCGTGCACAGCTTTTTGTAAGGCTATGAAAGTAAATGGAAAGTACAAATCCATTCCTTTGAGCGCCAAAAATAAAGATGTGCACTGTCAAACGAGTTGACAAGGCATTCATTTGGGCGTCAAATGCCATTCATCGCGTAACCACCACAGAAAGCGATTCATGGCAAACAACGCCCCCAAAAAAGCCAGTCACGAAGACTGGCACCCGGCCGACATCAAGGCGGCCCTGGACAAGAAAGGCTGGTCCCTTCTCGCCCTGGCGAAACACCACGGCATCAAAGGTTCGTCGGCCCTTTCGCATACGTTCGAGCGCAGCTATCCGCTCAATGAGCAGCGCATTGCGGACGCCATTGGCGTGCATCCGATGAAGATCTGGCCGTCCCGTTACAACGAGGATGGAACCAAGAAACCGCGCGGCCTGCGTGGCGCCCGTTCCCTCAAGTGTACCGCTGGAAATTGCCAACGCAATGGCAATGAAGCGGCGGCGGCGTAGACACCATGCGCCGCGCTCACGACGCCCTTACGCCGGACCTGTTTGAGGTGCCGGTGGCACGCGACCCGAAGCCGGGCGCGCTGGCGGTGGGGCACCCGCTCCGCCATCTGCTTTCGGACCTGCTGAAGGCCTCGACGCTGTCGCGGTTCGACATTGCGGCACGCATGAGCGAGCTGACCGGGCAGGAAATTACCAAGCACCAACTGGATAGCTGGACGGCCGAGAGCCGGGACGGCTGGCGCTTTCCGCTGGAGTACTTGCCGGCCTTTGAGGCGGCGGTGCAGACCCACGA
>ERZ724524.608-NODE-608-length-23422-cov-12.517953_pt1 | contig 23422 bp, 18 predicted proteins | sample MGYA00376057_ERZ724524 | MGnify/ENA primary metagenome ERZ724524 (study PRJEB28724, sample SAMN07190888) | wastewater metagenome | isolation source: influent of sewage treatment plant in Hong Hong | place: USA: Christiansburg, Virginia | collected 2016-03-01 ...
TGCGCATCGGCATCGACCTCGGCGGTACCAAGATCGAAATCATCGCCCTCGACACAGCGGGCACCACCCTGGCCCGGCGACGGGTGGCAACACCGCAGGGCGACTATGCCGGAACCCTGGCAACAGTGGCCGGGCTGGTGAGCGGCGTCGAAAGCGAACTCGGTCAGCGCGGCACGCTGGGCATCGGCACGCCAGGCGCCTTGTCGCGCGTCAGCGGACGGATCAAGAACGCCAATTCCACCTGCCTGAACGGCCAGCCGCTGCTCGACGACCTGCAGGCCTTGCTGGGGCGCGAGGTGCGCATCGCCAACGACGCCAACTGCCTGGCCCTGTCGGAGGCGTCGGATGGTGCGGCGGCGGGCGCGGAGGTGGTCTTCGGGGTGATCCTCGGCACCGGTGTCGGTGGCGGGATCGTGGTGCGCGGACACGTGCTTGATGGCCCGAACGGGATTGCCGGCGAGTGGGGCCACAATCCGCTGCCACTGCCAGCCGGCGCCGATCTGCCGCTGCCGGCTTGCTACTGCGGCCGCTTCGGCTGTGTGGAAACCTACCTCTCGGGCCCCGGGCTGGCGGCCGACCACGCCCGCATGAGCGGCGCCACGCTGGCGCCCGAGGCCATCGTCGCCGCCGCGGGCGGCGGGGATGCCGGCTGCGAGGCCAGCCTGCAGCGTTACGTAGACCGGCTGGCGCGGGCGCTGGCGGGCGTCATCAACCTGCTCGACCCGGACGTCATCGTGCTGGCCGGCGGGCTTTCCAACCTGGACCGGCTGTACACGCAGGTGCCACAACAGTGGCTGCCCCACGTGTTTTCCGACGCGGTCAGCACCCGCCTGGTGAAGGCGACCCACGGCGATTCGTCCGGCGTGCGCGGTGCGGCATGGCTGTGGCCGGGTTGAGACATTACGCCGCAGTTGGCGCAGAATAGGCCCGTTTTGGGCAACGACAGCATTCATGGCCTTTTCGGCCTCGCTCACACGACTGACACCATGAACTCCCGCATCGATAGCGTTTTTGTCGGCAGCCTGCGTCCCTTGCCACCTGAAGGGCAGCGCAGCGGCATTTTCAAGACCCCGGTGAGCGGCCCCGTGGCCGTCGGCCTGGAAGGCCTCGCGGGCGATGCCCAGGGTGATCGACGCGTCCATGGCGGGCCGGAAAAGGCCGTCCATTACTTCCCCGCCGAACATTACGAACGTCTGGCCGCCCTGGTGGCGGCGGCCGAGCCGGCACTGGTGGACATCCTGAAACCCGGTGTGCTCGGCGAAAACCTGTCAGGCAGCGGCCTGACCGAAGCCACCGTATGCATCGGCGACGTGTTCGCCGTCGGCACCTGCCGCCTGCAGGTCAGCCAGCCGCGCCAGCCGTGCTGGAAGATCAATCACAAGCTGGGTCATCCGCCGATGTCACGGCTGATTGCCGACGAGGGCTGTACCGGCTGGTATTTCCGGGTGCTGACGGAAGGCGTCATCGCGGCTGGCGACGCCATCGAACTGCTCGACAGGCCGGCCCCCGACATGAGCCTGGCACGTCTGTGGACGGCCAGCGAAGCCCACCGCCCGGCCCCGGACGAGTTGCATCTGCTGGCCGCTGCGGCCGGCCTCAATCCTGCTTGGGCGAAACGCCTGCGGGAGCGGGCCGCCTGGCTGACCAATCAATCCGCGCCACCGTGCTGAATTCCGCCATGGTGTTGCGAGCCCGCTTGACTCCCCCCGTACGTCGGCTAAAACAAGTTTTTGGCCTGCGTACCCCACCGAGACCTTGATCATGTGGCCCACACCGGACGCCTTTCCCCGCAGCACCCTCTGTTTTACGGAAATGCTCGGCGGACTTTTTCTGGCCAGCGCCGATGCAGCCCAGCGCATGCAGTTCCTGGTCGGCCGGCTGGCGGTCGGTACCGCCGACAACTGTCTGCGCACGCATATCCTGCGGGGCGACGATATTGTCTTCGCCGCCGACCGGGCGGAACTCGAACACCGCATCAGCCTGCTGATGGAAGCCAGCGCGGAAGGCTGCGTCACGATCATCCGGCATTACATCGAGGAAGTGACCGCAGCCCACATTCGCTGCCTGCAGGGCGTTTTTGAAACGGGAGCACCCACCGCGCCGCTGCTGCAACTGACCCGCGCCACCCCGTCGACAAAACCGGCGGGGCTACGCCCGGCACGCCACGCAACACTCAACGCAAGGGGATAACCAGCGGCGGGATGCCAATCACCACCGAGGGGCGACTCGGGTAGGCATACACCGGCGGCTGGCTGTAGATGACCGGGCGTTCATAGACGACCGGCGGAGGCGCGGCATAAACCGGCGCCGGAGCGTAATACGAAGAACGGCCCCGGTCCCACCCGTGGTGACGATGATGATGATGACGATGGTGCCCTTCGCGCCATTCACCCCGTCCCTGGCCACGTCCCTCTCCGCCGTGGGCACTGGCCGACAGGGAAAGGCCCAGGCCCAGGGTGCCGATCAGGGCGGCGGCAATCAATTGGCGGGTGGTTCGCATGTTCCTCTCCTCATGGGCCCCGGTCGGGGCGCTGCTTGATTCGAGGATAGCCGCAGGCCAGCCGCGGCGGGATACCGCTTTGTAAGCAAACCTTGAACAAGCGCCGCCTGCTTTCACTGCAAAAGCCGGTTGCAACAGGGCTTGTGCGCCCGGACCAAGCCCCTCAGCCCGGATGGCTGCTTACATTTAGCGACGCGATATGCCGCTCTCCGCCTGGTGAGCGGCAATCAGGGTCTGCCGCCAGCGGTCGATGGACGCCGCGAGGGCATCCCGGACGACCGGCTTGACCACGTAATCATTCATGCCGGCGGCGAGGGCCTCATTGCGCTCCTCCGTCATGGCATCGGCACTCACCCCGATGATGTAGGCCGTGTTGCCGGAAGCCCTCAGCGCACGCGTGGCTTCCAGCCCGTCCATGCGCGGCATGCGGGCGTCCATGAAGATCAGTTCGTAGTTCGATTCGGCACAGTGGGCGACCGCCTCCTCGCCGTTTTCGGCAAAGTCCAGGTCACGGGCGCCGAAACGTTCGAGCATGCGCCCGATGACGGTGCGGTTGATCGGATTGTCCTCGACGACCAGGATGCGGGTGTTCTGGCGCAAAATTGCGCGCGGCGCATCGGCGGGGCGCCCTTCTTCACTCACCCCGGTTTCCAGTTCGGCGGTAAACCAGAAGCGCGAACCGACACCCTCCTCGCTGTCCACACCGATCTCGCCGTTCATCAGCTCACACAGCATGCGGCTGATCGCCAGCCCCAGGCCGGTACCGCCGTAGCGGCGGGTGGTGGACATGTCGGCCTGCTCGAAGGGCGTGAAGATGTGCCGGCACTTGTCCTGCGCGATCCCGATGCCGGTGTCGCTGACGGTCACCCGCAGGCTGACCCGGCCGGGGCTCAGCGGCACCATGTCCACATGCACACCAACCTGCCCGGTGGACGTAAATTTGAAGGCATTGCCGACCAGGTTGAGGAGGATCTGGCGCAGCCGGGTGGGGTCGCCCATCAGCACGCGGGGCACGCTGTCGGCCACGCTGGTGCTGAAACCCAGGCTCTTTTCGGCAGCCTTCTGGTGGAACAGCTTTTCCACGTCGGCCACCAGCAGGCGCAAGTCGAAGCCGATGTTTTCGAGGGTCATCTTGCGGGCTTCGATCTTCGAGTAGTCGAGGATGTCGTTGATGATCCCGAGCAGTGCTTCGCCGCTGGTCTGGATGGTGGAGATGTATTCCCACTGCTCCGCCGTGTGGGGGGCCATTTCGAGCAGTTGGGCCATGCCGATGATGCCGTTCATCGGGGTACGTATCTCGTGGGACATCATCGCCAGGAAATCGCTCTTGGCCCGGTTGGCCGAATTGGCGGCGTCGCGGGCGGCGATCAAGGCCTGCTCGGCCTTGTAGCGCTCGGTCACGTCGGTGATGCAGAAAACCCGGCCGATCACCTGCTCGTCATGACGAGCCGGACGCGAGCTGGCCTCGAAGATGCGTCCGTCCCGCAGGGGCAGGACTTCGAAGGTTTCCCTGAGGTCCTGGCCGTGGCCGGTGAGCAATCCCTGCAGCACCGCCGGCTCCTCCACGGCCGCCACCATGTGTTCGAGCAGCGCGCCGTCATCGTGACGGGTCAGAAGTTCTTCCGGCAGTTGCCACAGGCGCGCCAGGCGACGGTTCATGTTGACCACGCGACCGTCCCGGTCGAGCACCAGGATGCCGTCGGCGGTGGCTTCGAGGGTCGCCCGCAGGCGTGAGGCCATGAGTGCCAGTTCATCCTCGGCCCGCTGCTGGGCGCCGATGTCGGTGGCGCGTATCAGCACGCCCTGGGCAATCCGGCGCACTGACTTGCTGGCCGCCAGCAGGCTGCCGTCGGCGCGCCGGTACAGGCCTTCCATGACCTGCTCTTCGATGGCCCCCCCACCGCGGACTTCTTCCCAGAAGAACACGTCGGCCAGCGCGCATTCGATGTCGGTGATGGTCATGCCGGTCAGGTCTTCGACCGGATAGCCCAGCATGCTGCACGCGGCCGGATTGGCAGCGAGGATGGCGAGGCTGTCAGGTGCCACCAGCAACAGGATCTCCTCGGCGGCGGCGAGCAGCGCCTCCTGGTAGATGGATTTCATGACTGGGGCGCCTTCCGCGAATCGGCGTCGAAGTAGTAAGTCACCCGTTTGCGCGGACTGAGGTATTCATACACCTCGGGCGGCAGCTGGATCGGGCGCAGGGCCTTGGCGATGTTGATGTCGGGCTCCTGCTCCAGGTCGAGCATGATCGCCTCGTCCTTGGGAATGTCCGGATCGAAGACAGTAACCCACGGACGCAGGGGCTTGGCCGGATTGACCGACGAAACCAGGGCGACGGCGTCGTTGGAGAGCTTCACCACGGTGCCCGGCGGATACACGCCGAGGCAGCGGATCATGACCTGCAGGGCCTTGACGTCGAACTTGGCACGACGCTGGGCGAACATCAGCGACAAGGCCTCGTGGGGCGTCATGGCCTTGGCCAGATCGGCCGGATTGCACAGGTTGTCGTAGTAATTGACGAGGGACACGATGCGCGCCAGCGGATCGATCTGGTCGCCCTTGAGCTTGCCGGGATAGCCGCTGCCGTCGGCCAGTTCGTGATGCTGGGCGATGATGCGCAGCACCGGTTCGGACAAGCCGATCTGCTTGCCCAGACGCACGCCATACTCGCAGTGCAATTGCCGCAGGTTGCGCTCCGGCACGGTGAGCTCCTGGCGCGGGCGGGCGATGCGGTCGGGAATATCGGCCAGGCCAATGTCGTGAAGCAGCGCGCCGACGCCCAGCAACTGGCAGTGGGGCCGGGGAAAACCCAGCTCCTTGGCCAGCATCATCGACAAGATGGAGGTGTTGAGGCCGTGGTAATAGGTTTCCTCGGTCCCGGCATGTTCGCCGATCACATGCAGCGCCACCTCCGGCTGATCAAGAAAGGCGACGACCATCTGGGTGACCAGTTCGTCCACCTCCTCCAGGCATTCCTTGGGACGAGCGAAGAGGTTCTTGCCGATATTGCGCATCACCCCGGCGGCCTTCACCAGGGCTTTTTCCACCTCGACCACCTGGCGCTTGCGCTGGGCCAGGCGGGCGATGCGTTCGCGCTTGCTGGCCAGGGTGGCCGACGTTGCCTCGTCCTCGACGACCGGCTCGGGTGCCGACGGCGCCTCTGCACGTGGGGCCGCCATGCCGCGCGGCTGCACATCGGAGCGGTCAGGGTCGTAGCGAAAGTGATTCACCCCCAGCTTGCGCAAGGTCGCCAGCTGATCCGGCGAGCGGATCTTGAAAGAATTGAAGCTGAACGGATGGCTGAACCAGGGCAGGTCGATATGAATGAACAGCCCTACACAGAGCTGGTCAGGGGTAACGACAAAATCCTGGGGAAGGCTGGGCTGCATCGGAGGACGGGGCCGGACGAACGATTCGTGTTATTTCGGCCCACAGGCCGGGAAGTTTAGCCGCGGGGTCGACTTGTCGTTTCCCACCGTACATTAGTGCACGAGAATTACGTGCACGCTGCGCGGACCGTGAGCACCGAGCTGAAGGGTGAGTTCGACATCACCGGTGCGGGACGGGCCGGAAACAATGTTGGTGGCCCGTGGCATACCGCCCGGACAGGCCCGCAGTATGGCCCAGGCGTCCTCGAAATGCCGGACGATCTGTGTCGCGTGAAGCACGATAAGGTGGTGATCGGGCACAAAGTTGAGGGTCGTCGGGCTATCGGGGCCGGAGGCCAGCAGCAGGCTGCCCATCTCGGCGATGCCGGCCAGGCAGGCGGTGACCGACAGCACCTCGTCCTTGCCGGCGGGGCCCGGGTGATGGACAAAATCCGCCGGCCACGACAAGCCGGCAAGGGGCCGGGCAATCGCGGCACGGGCCGGCAGGCCATGCTGCTGACGGTAAGCGTCGACGGCGGCCGGTACTTCAAGCAGGCTGCCGACCCGTACGACGGTGCCGGAGCGGCTCTCGAAGCGGCTGACAAAACGCGCAAGCAGATCGTCGTCGAAGGCGATGCGGGAGTGAGTCGGCCGGCGGGCGTCGAGAACGGCGGCATCGGCGGCAGCCAAGGGGCCGCGACCAAGGGCGCGGCGGATCTGGCCGAGAATGGCTTTACGGGCTTCGGTCATCGTCTTTTCTCAAGGCTTGCTGCGGGCTTGCCACAATTCCAGGAAGGTCTTGCCCTCCGGCGCCGGCATGTCACGGCTATCGGTCCACGCGCCGGCGAAGGGCAGGCTGGCGATGCGCCCCGTGCTGCCACCGAGACCCTTGAGCACCCGCGCAGCGAGGCGGTTGGCAAACTGGTACAGGCCGGGACGCTCGGCCACGAAGCGCCAGGCGCCCAGCGCACGCCGCTCTCCTGGCGGACGAATGCCCTGCTGGTGCTGCATGTGGCGCAGTTCACGGAGCAGTTCCGGCAGCGGAATGCGCACCGGGCACACCGACTCGCAGCGGCCGTTGAGCGTGCACGCGTTGGGCAGATCGTAAGTGGCATCGAGGCCGACGAACAGCGGCGTCAGCACCGACCCCATCGGGCCGGGATAGACCCAGCCGTAAGCGTGGCCACCGATGGCGCCATACACCGGGCAGTGGTTCATGCAGGCACCGCAGCGGATGCAGCGCAGCATGTCCTGGAACTTGCCGCCAAGCATCTTCGTGCGCCCGTTGTCGACCAGCACCACATGGTATTCCTCCGGGCCATCGAGATCATGAGGGCGGCGCGGGCCGGTGGACAGGGTGGTGTAGGTTTCGGTCTCCTGGCCGGTGGCGCTGCGCGCCAGAATGCGCAGAAAGAGCGCCACGTCCTCCAGCGTCGGCACGATGCGCTCGATGCCGCTGGTGACGATGTGCACCCTGGCCAGAGTCTGGGTCAGATCGCCGTTGCCTTCGTTGGTGACGATGATCGACGAACCGGTTTCGGCCACCAGGAAGTTACCGCCGGTGATGCCCACGTCGGCCTGGAAGTATTTGTCGCGCAGCACCAGCCGGGCTTCGGTGACGAGCTCGGCGACGGTGGTCTTGCGCGGGCCGCCGTGGGCCGCCTCGAAAAGCTCGGAAACCTGTTCCTTGGTCTTGTGAATCGCCGGCGCGATGATGTGGGACGGCGGCTCATGGGCGAGCTGGATGATGTATTCGCCCAGATCGGTTTCGACCACCGTGTAGCCTTTGGCTTCCAGCGCGTCGTTGAGGCCGATCTCTTCCGAGACCATGCTCTTGCCCTTGGTGATCGTCTTCGCGTTCACCCGCTGGCAGATGTTGAGGATGATGCTGCGCGCCTCTTCGTCGTCCCGCGCCCAGTGCACATGGCCGCCGGCAGCAGTGACGGCGGCTTCGTAGCGCTCCAGGTAATGGTCGAGGTTGTCGAGGACGTGGTTCTTCAGATCGCGCGCCTCGTCGCGCAGTTGCTCGAACTCGGGCAGCGCGCCAACCAGTTCGGCGCGCTTGTTGACGAAGCCCTTGCGGGACTGGCCGAGGGCCTGGCGCAGGCGCGGGTCGGCCAGGGCAATCACCGATTTTTGCTTGAACTGCGGGCTGCTGACTTTCATTTCGACGTACCGCCAATGCCCTCGCCGGTGGCCATGCCGGCCAGCACCTCGGCAGTGTGAAAGACCTTGACCGGCGACCCCTGGCGCTTGAGCCGGCCGGCCATGTGGAGCAGGCAGCCCAGGTCGCCGCCAAGCAGCGTATCCGCGCCACTGGCCTCGATGTTGGCGGTTTTCTCGTCCGCCATGCGGCTGGAGATTTCCGGGTATTTGACGCAAAAGGTGCCGCCGAAACCGCAGCACACGTCGGCGTCGCGCATTTCCGTCAGTTCAAGCCCCCCCACCGCACCGAGCAGCAGGCGAGGCTGCGCCTTGATGCCGAGGCTGCGCAGGCCGGAACAGGAGTCGTGATAGGTGGCGATGCCGGCGTAGTCGGCAGCGACAGCTTTCATGCCGCGCACATCGGTGAGGAAGGACAGCAACTCGTGGGTCTTGGCGGCCAGCGCCTCGGCGCGGGGCAGCCAGTCGGCGTCGCCTGCGAAGAGCTTCGGGTAATCGACACGGAGGGTCGCCATACACGAGCCCGACGGCCCGACCACATAGTCGAAACCCTCGAAAACCGCGATGACCTGCCTGGCCAGCGCCCGCGCCGCATCGACATCGCCGCTGTTGTAGCCGGGCTGACCACAGCAGGTCTGGGCGGACGGCACCTCGACCGTGCAGCCGGCCTCCTCCAGCAACTTCGCCGTGGCGAAACCGATGTTGGGACGAAACAGATTCATCAGGCAGGTGGCAAACAGGCCGACGCGGGGGCGTGCGGCAGGGCTGGAAGGCATGTCGAATCCTTAACAGGGCAACTGGGCGACGGCAGAGGGCAGCGCGTGAAGGGTATAGCGGTTGCCGCCACGTTTCTTGGCATCGTACATCGCATCATCGGCGTGCTTGAAGAGGCCCAGTGCAGTGCTGGCATCGACCGGATAGACGCTGACGCCGATGCTCGCGCTGACCGGAAAACCACCGCTGAAACAGGTACTTTGGGCAACCGCAGCGAGCATCCGCTTCATGATGTCTTCGAGCTGGGCGGTGTCGGTGAACCCGTTGATGAGCAGCACGAACTCGTCGCCCCCCCAGCGGGCCACGGTGTCTTCCTCGCGCAGCGCAGCCTCCAGGTGGCGGGCCACATCGCGCAGGACCGCATCGCCGACGGTGTGGCCGAGGCTGTCGTTGATCGGCTTGAAGCCGTCCAGATCGGTCAGGCACACGGCCACCCGGGCACCCGTGCGACGGGCATGGGCCAGGGCCAGGGCGAGCCGATCGTCGAGGAGGTTACGGTTGGGCAGTCCGGTCAGGGCATCCCGGTGGGCCATCTCGCTGAGGGTCTGGCGGGATGCCCTGAGGGCAATGTTGAGCTGGCGGGTGCGCCAATAGAGCACCGCCAGCCCGGCCGCGGCCAGGAAGAGTCCGACGAAGATCTGCAGTGCGTATTCCCGGACGACGTCCATCGGGGAGATGTGTTCCTGCTTGTCGTAGGGATAAACGCGGTGCCGGCGCATCACGCTTTCGACGCTCTTGTATTCCAGCGGCGTGGACCAGCGGTAATAACGGGCGCTCTGCGCCGCCGGCCCGTCGGGCGGCATCAGCAGCAAGGCCGCCACGACCTGGTTGGTGACGTCGATCGGCACGCGCGGCACGGCCGCCAGCGGCCATTCCGGAAACAGCCCGGTGGTGATCAGGAAGGGAAAATCGGAAAAGCGCGCCGGGCTGATGACGCGCAGCCGGGCCAGCTCGATCTTGCCCTCCCGGGCCATGGCCTCGAGCAGGCCGGTGCGCGTGAAACCCACATCGGCCTGCCCGTCGAGCACGGCCTGCACGCACAGATCCTGCGGAAAACCGAGGAAGCGGACCTCGCTGTCGGACTCGATATCCACGCCGTGCTGGCGGAGCAGGTCGTACTGGAGCAGAAAGGCGGCGAAGGAGGTGCGGTCCACGGCGGCGATGCGCTTGCCTTTCAGGTCCTCCAGGCGCTGGATGTCATGGCGGTCGCTGCGGGCAAAGATCACTCCGCCGAACTGGTTCACGAATTTGCCGTTCTCGCTTTTGACGAGGGTGGCAACCCGGGAGACGCCGTAGACGGTTTCCAGAATGATGTAGTGCTGCGGGTTGGTCAGGACGAAATCGAGTTCATTCCTGCCGAGGGCGCTCTCGAACTCACTGACCGTCATCGGCACCGCCACGAAGCGGGCGCCAGGCACCTTGGCGGACAGGAAATCCATCGTCGGCTGCCATTCGCGCACCGTTACCGACTTGTCGCGAAAGGCGGTGATGCCGACGCGATAAACCTTGAGGGCCTCCGCAGCGCGGGCCGAAGTCACGGCCAGAACCAGCAACACCAGAACGACAAGCAGGACGATCCTGCGCTGCAAGGGCAGGACATTACGCCAGATGGCTGGCCGGGAGACGTTCATCGCTCAGGATCGATGTTTTCTGGAGCCTCATTGTATGCCTTCGTTCTGCCGGGAGGATTGCCGGCCGAGCCATGCGAGCATGGTCACGAACAGCATCCCCGGATCGGCCGGCTTGGCGATGAAGTCGTCCATGCCGGCGTCGAGGCAGGCCTGGCGGTCTTCCTCGAAGGCGTTGGCGGTCATGGCGAGGATCGGGGTGTGGTGGTGGCCGGGCAGCGCGCGGATCGCACGGGTGGCGGCAAGGCCGTCCATGCCGGGCATCTGGACGTCCATCAGGATCAGGTCGTAGGCCGTGTGGCTGGCCATCCGGAGTGCCTCCAGGCCATCAGCGGCCAGGTCGGTGTGCAGGCCGAGCACCTGGCGCAACAACTCCAGGGTGACCTCCTGGTTCACCCAGTCGTCTTCGGCCAGCAAAATACGCTTGTCCCGACACAGGGCACGCAGCTGGCTCTCGGCATCCTGAACAGACAGGGACGCAGCATGCGCCACCGCGCCGGCATCGGCATCGGCCTTGTCGATGCGGCAGGTGAACCAGAAGGTGCTGCCGTGCCCCGGTATGCTGCCAACGCCAATGTCGCCGCCCATCAGGTGCACCAGGCGCTTGCAGATGGCCAGCCCGAGGCCGGTGCCGCCGAACTGCCGGGTGGTCGAACCGTCGGCCTGCTCGAAGGGTTTGAAAATGCGCTCCCAGGCTTCAGGCGGAATGCCGACCCCGCTGTCCTGCACCTCCATGCGCAGCAGGATGCCCGTTGCGTCTTCTTCCACGCAGAATGCCCGCACCACCACCCTGCCGCGACTGGAGAACTTGATCGCGTTGCTGACGATGTTGAGGAGAATCTGCTGGAGGCGCAGCGGGTCGCCGAGCAGCGGCAGGCTGGCCAGGCGGCGCTCCACCTCGACCTCCAGTGCCAGGCCCTTGGCGTCGAGATTGGCACTGACCAGGCTGTCCATGTTGGCAATCACGCTCTGCAGGCGAAAGCCGGTCTTCTCGATGGTCAGCCGTTCGGCGTCAATGCGCGACAGTTCGAGCACGTCGTTGAGCAGTTGCAACAGATGATTGGCGGCACGGGCTATCTTGGCCAGCTTGTCCTTCTGTCCCGGATCGGTGTTGTTGCGGCCCAGCATGTGGGCAAGGCCGATGATGGCGTTCATCGGCGTGCGCAGCTCATGGCTCATGTTGGCCAGGAAGGTGCTCTTGGCCCGGTTGGCGGTTTCGGCGGCTTCCTTGGCGATGGAGAGATCGACGGTACGCGCCTCGACGAGTTCTTCCAGGTGGTCCCGGTGGCGCGTCAGTTCGGCTTCGGCCAGCTTGCGTTCAGTGATGTCGCGAATCGTCGAGTACACATAGTCCTGCCCGTCGGCGCTGACGAGATTGGCGGTCACCGCCACCTGGATGCAGGTGCCATCCTTGTGGCAGTACTGGCTTTCGATCTGCTGAACACCGTGCTGGCCGAGGTAGGTCCAGTGCGCCTCCCAGTCGGCCTGCGAAAAGGCGGGAGCGATATCGGGCACGCAGAGGCGGGTAAGTTCCTCCACCGAGTAGCCGAGCAGGTCGCAGGCGGCCTGGTTGCCCCGGGCGATGCGACCGTCCGGATACATCCAGAAAGCCGCATCGGCGGATTTGTCGGTGGAGATCTTGGCGAGGGCCAGCTCCTTGTTCTTGGCGGCGATGTCGGCGGTCTGGCGCTCCACCTGCCGCCCGATGATGGCCGTGCGGCCGCTCATGCCGAGCATCAGTGTCTGCAACAAGGTGGCGAAGAGCAGCCCGATAACCCCGACGGCCCAGGCAACCCACGGCCGGCTCTGCTCAAGATAGTGGTCGCTGGCCGAAACCGTCAGTTCCCACTCGCGATCGGCAATCTTGAACGGCCCGCGCCAGACGGCGCGTGACGCAGAGGCATCCGGCGGCGTGCCATCGAAACCCTGCGTATCGCTGCGACTACCCGGATCGGTCAGGCGCAGGGTGAGGCCGGCGGGCAGAAAGTTGTGGGTGGCCACCTCGATCAGCTGATCGAGCTTGACGACCGCCACCGCAAAACCGAGCAGCCGGGAGTCGGGGCCGGAGGTGGCGCTGGCGCCATGCACCGGGGACAGCAGCAGCACGGCGATGCGATCCCGGTTGTCCTGGACCAGGCGCAGGGGAGAGGTCACGACGATACCGCTACCGGCAGCAGCACGGCTGAGGGCGTCCCGGCGCAGGGGCTCCGAATTGATGTCGAAGCCCAAAGCCGGTTGATTGCCCGGGCGCGGCACGATGTAGCTGACCGGCACGTAAATATCCCGTCGGCTGACCGTGATGAGCCGGCCCTCGTGGTCCCGCTCGGAGATGCGGAAGCCAGGCTGTGCCAGGCGCCTGGCCATCTCCCGTTCAAAGCGGGGCCGACCGGCATCCGGCACGTAGGCATTGAAGCTGAGGGCGGAGATTTCCGGGTTATCCACCAGCGTGGACAGGGTGAAACGCTCGAATTGCTCCGGTGTGATGTCGGGATCGACCTCCAGCACGCGGCGCAGGGCGGAAAGTGCCTCCTGGTGTATCAGCAGGCGATCGCCAATGCGCTTCTGGAGGGACTCTGCATCCTTGGCCAGGCGCGCTTGCTGGGTATTCTGCTCCCAGTTCGCCGTGGTGTAGATGGCAACACCGACGAACAGCAGGGTCAGGGCCATGGGCAAGGCCACCTGGCGCAGCCGTGAACGCCACAGCGTATCGGTACGGAGCAGAAAGCACAGGGTCAACGGCGCAAAGGTAAGAACGCCGAGGGTATCGCCAACAAACCAGTTCCACCACGCAAAGGGCAGCACGGCCTGCTCGATGACGCGCATGAAATAGAGGGCAGTGATGCCCACCGTCGCCGACACCAGACAGGCCAGCGGGCCACCGATCAACAGAAAGAGTACGACGGCGCGCTCGTGTTCGAGCCTTTGCCAGGCCGGCCCCTGCCAGCGCCGGACCAGCGCCTGGCCGATCCACGCCTGGGCGGTGGCCCCGCTGGCAATGCAGGCGGCCACGATGGCCGTGTCCGGCGACAGGCGCTCCTGGAAGATGGCCAGGCCAAGATTCACCGCTATCGAGCCGAACCAGATCCCCGGCAGGGCACCGCGCCCAAAACACAGCGCTACCGCCAGAGCCAGGCCAGCCGCCGGAAAAATCGGACTGGCGTAGCCCGGTGAAATGGCGAAAACCAGGCCGAGACCGCCAAGCACCAGGTAGGCAATAGCAATACAGAGGTTTCGACCAACCACCGGGCAGGGAATCGCTAGCACTTTCATTGATCCAGGTATTGGGCTTACTGCACAGGCGGGGGATGAACATCCACCTTGTCAAAGAAGGCGCATTGTCAACCGAGGCACCGCCCTAAGTCATCGTTTCTGTCAAAGAAAGCCGCTTTATGGGCCAGAAGCCCTTACCATCAGGCGCCACCCCAGGAAAAAACCATGGAAATGAACACCACCGGCTGGATCGTCACGGCCTTTGCGATCCTGTTCACCGGCATCGCCAAATCCGGCTTCGGTGGCGCGCTGGGCGGGCTGGCCATACCATTCATGGCCCTGTGGCTGTCGCCCCGGGAAGCCCTGGCGGTGATGTTGCCCATTCTCATCGCCATCGACCTGTTCGGCATCCGCGCCTGGCGCGGCAAGGCCGACTGGACCGACCTGAAACTGCTGCTCCCTGCCGCGCTGGTGGGCATCGCCGTCGGCACGCTGGCCTTCGGCGTGATGTCGGAGCGCATGGTGAAGGGCGCTGTTGGGGCCATTGCGGTGACCTTCGCCCTCGATCGCCTGCTCCGCACAGGCAAGCCGGGCAGCGCCGCCAGCGGCCCGCCGCCCCGCCACTTCGCCTGGTTGTGCGGCGTCGGATCCGGCATCACCAGCACCCTCGCCCACGCCGGCGGACCACCGGTCATGGTCTATCTGCTGTCCCGCCGCCAGCCACGGGAAACCTTCGTCGCCACCTCGGTGTTCTTCTTCGCCGTCATCAACCTGGTCAAGCTGCCGTTCTACGTCGGCCTCGGCCTGTTTACCCGCGACACCCTGATCATGTCGGCGATGCTGCTGCCGCTGGTACCGGTCGGCGTGGGGCTGGGAAGGCACCTGCTGGCACGGATTCCCGAGCGGCCGTTCTACCTGTTCGCCACCGCAGGGCTGGGGCTGTCGGGCGTGAAGCTGCTGTGGGATGGCGTAATGGGCTAGTCCGGCTTATGTGTGGCAGCGTACGTTTTGTTTCATCTGCGGGGTTCAGGCTGTAGTCATTGCAGGGCCATACTGCGTTACATGCTTTGTGTGCCAGCCAATCCGCCGCTTTTCAACAGAAGGAACATCGCCATGATCCGTCCCCGCCATCTGCTCCAATCCCTCCTTGTCGCCTCGACCCTCGGGGCCGTGGCCATTCCCGCCTTTGCCGACGCCCCCTGTGGGCCGATGGGTGGCGCGGGCGGCTATCGCGAACACCGCGCCGAGCGCATGGAGCAGCACCACAAAAAGGTCCACGACGCCCTCAAGCTGACCGCCGAGCAGGAAGTGGCCTGGAAGAAGCTCGTCGACTCCGAACATCCCATGCACAAGCCGGAACCCGGCAAGGCCGAAGACTGGGCCAAGCTGACCACCCCGGAACGCGCAGACAAGATGCTCGAACGCATGAAGACCCATGAAGCCGCGATGACCAGCCATATCGTCGTGCTCAAGGAGTTCTACGCCGTGCTGACGCCGGAACAAAGGAAGATCTTCGACGACTCGCACCGCGGCACTCGTCGTGGTGGCATGCGCGGCAAGCCGTAATCATGAACGCCCGCGCCCAGAGCCGGGCCGAGGAGATCGCCAACAGCGTCAGCCACGGCCTCGGCTGCGTGCTGGCGCTGGCCTTCATGCCCTTTCTGATCGGCAGCATCGCCGAGCGCGGGCCGACCATCGCCGTGGTCGGCAGCATCGTCTTCGCGGTGACGATGGTCCTGCTCTACTTCGCATCCGCCCTCTATCACGCCCTGCCCGACAGCCGCGCCAAGGCGATCTGCGGCAAGCTCGACCACGGCGCGATCTACCTCTTCATCGCCGGCAGCTACACCCCCTTCGCCCTCGGCGTGCTCAACGGCGCATGGGGCTGGAGCCTGTTCGGCGTGGTGTGGGGTCTGGCCGGCATCGGCATCACCCTCAAGATGCTGGACCGCCTGAGCCACCCCTTGTGGTCCACCGGACTGTACCTGCTGATGGGCTGGCTGGTGGTGGCCGCCGCCGTCCCGCTGATCGCCCGCATGCCTTCACCGGGCCTGCTGTGGCTGCTGGCTGGCGGACTCGCCTACACGGCCGGGGTGATCTTCTTCCTGACCGATGCCCGCGTGCGTTTCGGGCATTTCATCTGGCACCTGTTCGTGATGGCCGGAACGGCCTGTCATGCGGTGGCCGTCGCCGGATATTCGCTCTGAGACGCGCCCACAAGCGGAATGCGGATACCCTTGCGGCCCACGCACAGTAACGGGGTCGTCGATGTTCAGCCGTAAAGATTGGGTCACTGGCAGCTCTTACCTGCTCGCCGCCGCCGGCATTCTGGCGGTGTTGAGCCTGCACCTGCTGCACGGGCTGTTCGCCGCCATGCTGGTTTACATGCTGGTGCATCTCGCCCAGCCGCTGGTCGGCAAATCCTTTGCCGGGCAGCGCGGCAAACTGCTGGCAACAGCCGGGCTGGCGGTGCTGGTGGTGGCCTGCGTATCCGGATGCGGCCTGTGGATCGTCTCGATGCTGCATCGGGGCGGCGGCGTGGAAGCCATGTGGGTAAAGATTGCCGAAACCATCGAAAGCGCCAATGCCGTGCTGCCACCCTGGCTGCCGAGCAGCCTGCCCAGCAACGGCCCGGAGCTGAAGGCCGAGGCAGTGCACTGGCTGCGTGACCACGCCCCCGAACTGCGCCTGCTCGGCAAGGAGGCCGGCGTGGCGCTGGCCCACATCCTCATCGGCATGATTCTCGGGGCGATGCTGGCAGTGCAGGAAGTGGCCTCGCCCGGCAGTCGCAAGCCCCTGGCAGAAGCCCTGATGGCGCGCATTCACCGCTTTTACGCATCTTTCCACAGCGTATTTGTGGCCCAGGGCAAGATTTCCCTCATCAACGCAAGCCTGACGGGCATCTACATCCTGATTTTGCTGCCGCTGCTGGGCATTCACCTGCCCTTCGGCAAGACCATGGTGCTGATCACCGCGCTGGTGGGGCTGCTGCCGGTGGTCGGCAACCTGATTTCGAACACCATCATCGTGCTCATCAGCCTGTCGGTGTCGCCGTTGGCAGCGGCAGCCTCGCTGGTCTTTCTGGTGCTGCTGCACAAAGCCGAGTATTTCCTCAACGCGCGCATCGTCGGCGGCGAGATCAACGCCAAAGCCTGGGAAATCCTGCTCTCGATGGTGTTCATGGAAGCGCTGTTCGGCTTTGGCGGCGTGGCCATCGCGCCGATACTGTATGCCTATCTCAAGGCCGAGCTGAAAGCGGCAGAACTGGTCTAGCCGGCCCCAAAAATCATCAAGCTTCACAAAAGCTTCATGCAATTTGCGTGACAGGCTGTCGACAATGGCGGTATTACCCTATCGGCTTGCGCCCGCCTTCCGCCATGTATCTCAGCGGCCTCATAGCCCACCTCCGCACCCTGATTGCCGATGAGGCGCTCGACTTCGTCTTCCAGCCGATCTTCGACCTGCACCGCCGGGACGTGCTGGGCTACGAAACCCTGATGCGCGGACCTGCAGACTCACCGCTCCACACCCCGGAACAATTGCTGCGGGTGGCCCGCGATGCCGGCCTGGGGCTCGTGCTGGAACGCCTCGCCTGCCGCCGGGCACTGGCCACCTTCGTGGCCGCGCGTCTGCCCGGGCGGCTCTTCATCAACCTGAGCGCGGCGATGATCGTCGACCAGGCCACAGCGGCCGAGCTGCTGGAAATGGTGAAAGATGCCGGGCTGCCCCCCGAACGGCTGGTCATCGAGCACATTCACCACGGCGAAGACGCCGCCGACGGACTTGACGCGGCGCTCCGGAGCCTCGTCGCACAGGGCTTCGGGCTGGCCTTCGACGCTCTCGGGGCCGACGGCACGGCACCGCAACCCGACTTCGTCAAACTCGCCCCGGCCCACATCCGCCAGATTCACAGCGACGCTCACCACCAGCAGGCCGTGGCGGCTTTCGTGCGCCAGGCGGGCACCCTCGGCGTGCAGGTAGTGGCTGAAGGCGTGGAGGATTCGCGCGAGCTGGCGACCCTGCGGGCGCTGGGCTGCGACTGCGCCCAAGGCTACCTGCTCGGGCGCCCCGCTGCCGATCCGGCCCGCCAGCTGTCGCGCAGCGTGGCCGGTATTCTGCTTGGCCCGCTCAGCCCGCCGTGAGCTGGGCGTAAAGCCTGGGCAGACGCGCCGGCAGTTCGGCCGGGTTCCGCAAAATGGTGTAGCCAGCCGGCCCGAAAAGGTGCGGCAGGTAACCCTGGCCTTCCTTGTCGATGGTCACGCAGAACGGCCGCACGCCCTCCTGGCGCGCCGCGTTGAGGCTCATGCGGGTGTCTTCGATGCCGTAGCGGCCTTCGTAATGATCCACGTCGTTGGGCTTGCCGTCGGACAGGATCATCAACAGGCGCAAGGCTTCCGGCCGCTTGGCGAGAATCGTCGTGGCGTAGCGGATGGCCGCGCCCATGCGCGTGTAGAAACCGGGCTTGAGCGCGCCGATACGGCCGCGGATGCGGTCGTCGATCTTCTCGTCGAAATCCTTGATGCGATGGATGCGGATGTGTTCGCGCCGGCGTGACGAGAAACCGTAGATGCCGAAGGGATCGCCGGTGGCGCCCAGCGCCTCGGAGAACAGCCACAGGCTGTCGCGGATCACGTCGATGACGCGCTGATCGTCGCTCACCCAGGTGTCGGTGGACAGCGACAGGTCGGCCAGCACCAGACAGCACAGGTCGCGCTCGCGCCGCTCGCAGGACTGGTAGCCGCCGCTGTTGCCCACCGAGTGGCCAGTGCGCCGGTCGGCGAAGGCGCGCACGCAGGCGTCGATGTCGAGCTCGGTGCCTTCGGGCTGATTCTTTATCCAGCGCCGGGCCGGCGTCAGGGCCTCCAGCTGGCGCCGCAGGCTGCGCGCCGGGCGCACCAGCCGCGAAGGCAGCGGGCCCGGTTCGGCGTCACGGGCATCGAGCACGGTCACACTGCACATGTCGCGCTTGAGCGTCTGTTTCTTCCAGTCCCATTCGGGCAGCAGGATGCCGCTTTGCAGCGGAAAGTCGTCATGGGCGGCAGAGGGCAGATCGAGGTCGAAACGCACCTTGGACGAGGTGTCGTGGCCGTCCTGGGCCACCGAGATGGTGTCCATCTCGCCGGCCGCCTTGGCCGGATCGTCGTCCGTGTCCTCGTCGTGGGCGCGGTTCACCTTCACGAAGTCGGCGAAGGACAGCAGGCTCTCGGCCCGGAAGGGCAGGATCAGCCCGTTCTTGCCGTCCGGCATGTCTTCGCGCTGGGCCTGACGGCGGCGCTCGGTGGCGTCGCTGGTCTTGCTCCCGCCATCGCGACTTTCGGCAGGGGTCGGGTTGGCCGGCGACTGGCGACGGTCGATGGACACCGGCGCCGGGTACAACCACAGGGCCACCGGCGTGGGCGGCTTGCGGGCGGCGGGCAGGCTGCCGACACTGCCCGGTGCGAGCAGGGCCTGGCGAATCGCCCGTTCGGCGGCGGCCTCGTCGGCGGGGAGCTTGGCCGGGTCGGGACGCTCGGCGAGCACCGCGTCCACCAGGCGGCGGTAGCGCGTGGCGAAGCCCGGAAAGGCGGCCAGCGTGGCCGCGCTGGCGGTCTGGTTGGCGACGATCCAGTTGTCGGCCAGCGCCTGGTCGACATCCAGTGCCGCGCCCTGGGCGATCAGCCACAGGTAGAGGTCACGGTTCAGGCTGCGTTCGGGAAACAGGGTGATTTCGGCCGGCAGGCGCAGGGTTTCGTCGTCCCGCGCCGCGTGGGCAGTTTTTTCGCCAGTATGGGCGAGACGCGCCAGCCAGTTGCGACGGGCGCCGTGCTCCACCTCGGCCGCCGGGGCCACGCGCAGACCGGGGTCGCCCCCCAGCGCACGGAAGAGAATGCCGGCGGTGCGCTCCATGTCGGCCAGCCGCACCACCGCCTGCGGGTAGCTGCGCGTTGCCGCGCGGGTGATGAAGCGATGCCACAGGCCGCCGATGAACTCTTCCATGTCTGTCTTTCCTTGAAGGGGCTACCTCGCGGTCCAGCCCCCGTCGATCAATTGCACCGAACCGGTGACCGCCCTGGCCGCGTCGGAACACAGGAACACCGCAAACGCCGCCACCTCGTCGGCCTCGACGAACTGCCTGGTGGGCTGGGCGGCGAGGATCACCTCGCGGATCACCCGGTCTTCCGGCATGTTGTGCACCTTGGCCTGATCCACCACCTGCTTTTCGATCAGCGGCGTGCGTACGTAGCCGGGGCACAGGGCGTTGCAGGTAATGCCCTGCTCCGCCACTTCCAGCGCCACCGCCTTCGAGAAGCCCACCACCGCGTGCTTGCTGGCCGTGTACGGCGCCTTGAAGGGCGAGGCGACCACGCCGTGGGCCGAAGCGATATTGACGATGCGCCCCCAGCCCTTCGCCTTCATCGACGGCAGCGCCGCCTTGGTGGTGTGAAAGACGGCCGACACATTGATGGCCATGAGCAGGTCCCAGGTGTGATCCGGGAAGGCATCCACCGCCGCCACATGCTGGATGCCGGCGTTGTTGATCAGGATGTCCACGCTGCCGAAGGCCGCGATCGTCGCTTCCACCAACGCCCGCGCAGAGGCCGGTTCGGCCAGATTGGCCTGGGTGTAGCCGACTTCGACGCCGGCCTCTGCCGACAGCTCGACCCGCAGCGCTTCGGCATCGGCCGCCGGACGCGAGCCGTTGAGCATCACCTTCGCACCGGCCCTGGCCAGCGCCTGCGCCACCGCCAGCCCGATCCCCGAAGTCGAACCCGTTACCAAAGCCGTCTTGCCTGCCAGCATCACCGTCTCCTCAATTCACGCCGGGCCCCTGCCCGGACAGACAGGAGATGCTACCCGAAGGAAGCGAGGCAGCAAGCGGAGGCGCAGGCGAATGGGCGTCATGACTGGTCCCGACTTTAGCCTCCCCGACGCACGCCTGCCCTGTTCTGGCTCAATTCACAGCCAACAGCGTCACATCCGGAAAGCGCAGGAATGGACAAGCAGAAACATGCCAAAAGGCTATGATCAACGATCATTTTCGCATTTCGCGAATACCATCGAAGCCCGCGCGTGATTCCCACTGACCGCCTCCACCAACTGCTTCGCCTGCTCAGCCGCCGCCGTGCCGTCCCCGCCAACGACCTGCAGTACGAACTCGGCATCTCCCGCGCCACGCTGACCCGCTACATCCGCGACCTGCGTGACGCCCTCGGCGCCCCCGTCCATTTTGACCGTGAGCAAGGCGGCTACCGGCTTGAAGACAGCAAACACCAGTTCGCCCCCCAGTTTGAACTCCCCGGCCTGTGGTTCACCGCCGAAGAAATCCACGCCCTGCTCACCATGCAATACCTGCTGGCCAATCTGGACACAGGCGGCCTGCTCGGCCCCCACATCCGGCCCCTGCTCGCCCGCCTCGGCCACATCCTCGGCACTGCTGACGACTCCGCCGCCGAAGTCGCCCGCCGCATCCGCATACAGACCGTTGGTGCCCGCAGCTTCCAGCTGGAGCACTTCCAGGCCGTCGGGTCCGCCACCCTGCGCCGCCAGCGCCTCGTCATCGAATACCACGCCCGCGGCAGAGACCAGATCACCCGCCGGGAAGTCTCCCCCCAGCGCCTCATTCACTACCGCGACAACTGGTACCTCGACGCCTGGTGCCATCTGCGCGAAGAACTGCGCAGCTTTGCGATAGACGCCATCCACCGCGCCGAAATCCTCGATCACCCGGCACGCGACATCGACGACACCACCCTCGACCAGGTACTCGGCAGCGGCTACGGCATCTTCGCAGGTGCCGAAGTGCAATGGGCCGTGCTGCGCTTCAGCCCAGAGCGCAGCCGCTGGGTCGCCCAGGAAAAGTGGCACACCGACCAGCAAGGACACGCTCTGGACGACGGTGGCTTCGAACTCCGCGTGCCCTACAGCCAGGAGCCCGAACTGCTGATGGACATCCTGCGCCATGGCCGCCACGTGAAAGTCATCGCCCCCACCGCCCTGCGTGAAGCGGTGCGACGGGAGCACGAAGCGGCGGCGAAGATAAATTTGTGATGATCATGGTTTGAGCATGGGGGTATGCAGAATGGACCACATCGACTCACAGGACGACGCGCGATGAAATTCCCCGACGACATTTTTCTTGCCCACACAGCAGAAAGCGCGGATGGCAGCCCCCGGGCGCATGAACTGGCGGAACACCTGCGGCAGGTCAGTGAAGGTGCCGCAAGCAATGCCTCTGCCTTCGGCGGCGCCGACTGGGCACGCCTCGCCGGCCTGTGGCACGACCTCGGCAAGTACCGGCCAGGCTTCCAGCGCTACATCCGCGATTGCAGCGACGCCCACATCGAAGGACGCGTGCCGTCGAAGGACAAAACCCACTCGGCGGCCGGCGCACTGCATGCCATCGGAGCCCTCGAATCCCGTCACGGCCCCGCCGGCAGGCTGGCCGCCTCGGTGCTCGCCTACCTCATCGCCGGCCACCACGCCGGGCTGGCAGACTGGCACGGCAGCCTGAAAGGTCGCCTCGCCTCGGACGACGCCCGCCGCGAATACTCCGACGCCATGGGCGCCGCACCCACGGCCATCCTCGAAGCAGCCGTCCCGCTCAACCTGAAAGACGCCGTGCCCGGCGGCATCCTCACTCCTGGCGCCTTCGCCCTGTGGCTGCGCATGCTGTTCTCGGCCCTCGTCGATGCCGACTTCCTCGACACCGAGGCCTTCATGGACACCGGCAAGGCCGACGCCCGTGGCGACTTCCCAAGCCTTGCCGAGATGCGCTCCGCCTACAACGCGCACATGGCCTGCTTCGCCGCCGACACGCCGGTGCGCCGGATTCGTGCCGACATCCTTCGCCAGTGCCGCAGCAAGGCCGACCGCGCACCCGGCCTTTACACCCTCACCGTCCCCACTGGCGGCGGCAAAACCCTCGCCAGCCTGGGCTTCGCGCTTGATCACGCCCTCAGCCACGGCAAGCGGCGCGTCATCTACGCCATTCCCTACACCAGCATCATCGAGCAGACCGCCGACGTATTCCGCGACGTGTTCACCTCCCTGCGCCGTGAATGCGTTGTAGAACACCACAGCCAGGCCGAAAGCGATCCTTCCGCCGAGACCACCGCCTCGCGCCTCGCCTGCGAAAACTGGGATGCACCGCTCGTCGTCACCACCAACGTCCAGCTCTTCGAATCCCTGTTCGCCGCCCGCACGTCGCGCTGCCGCAAGCTGCACCAACTCGTCGGCAGCGTGCTGATCCTCGACGAAGCCCAGCAACTCCCGCCCGAATTCTTGCAGCCCATCCTCGACGTATTGCGCCTGCTGATCCACCACTACGGCGTTACCGTCGTGCTGTGCACCGCCACCCAGCCGGCGCTCACCACCGCAAGCTACTTCGACCCGTCCATGAACCTGCGCGGCCTCGACGACGCCACCGAACTCATGGACAACCCCGACGCCCTCTATGCCGCCCTCAAGCGCGTCGACGTACACCTGCCGCCTGACCTCACCACGCCCGTCGAATGGCCGGCCCTGGCCGACGAGCTCGCCGACCACGACAGCGTGCTCGCCATCGTCAACACCCGCGGCGGCGCCCGCGAGCTGCACCGACGCCTGCCCAAGGGCACCTTGCACCTGTCCGCGCTGATGTGCGGCGCCCACCGCAAGGATGTCATCGACCACATCAAGGCCCGCCTCGACGCCCGCCGGAAGGGGCTCGACACAGCGCCATTGAGGGTCGTCAGCACTCAACTGGTCGAAGCCGGCGTGGATCTCGATTTTCCGGTGGTGTACCGCGCACTGGCCGG
>ERZ724524.614-NODE-614-length-23399-cov-10.509938_pt1 | contig 23399 bp, 20 predicted proteins | sample MGYA00376057_ERZ724524 | MGnify/ENA primary metagenome ERZ724524 (study PRJEB28724, sample SAMN07190888) | wastewater metagenome | isolation source: influent of sewage treatment plant in Hong Hong | place: USA: Christiansburg, Virginia | collected 2016-03-01 ...
TATGCTCTACATTGCTTTTATTTCTCTGGTATTGAAGAGATACTAAACAGGTTCTGAATAAAATATAATTGCTTCGCAATATATCTACTTCCAGAGGAATTAGCAAGAGATACTAAACAGGTTCTTAAAGAAGGTGCCAGAAAATATAAGATTAGCTTTTTGGAAATTTCGAAGCCTTGATAATGAGAGTCAAGATAGCTTTATATCGACAATCGAAAAATTTAATCAGCTTAAAAAAAAGGAAGATTGGAAAAATGGAGATACTAAGTTTTACAGAGAAATTCTATCATTAACAAAAGCACCAGAAAGAGTAGAAACAAAGAAAAAAGAAGTGCCACTGCCAGAAGATGAAGCAGAAGAAGCGGTGCTACCAGAAAAACAAAAAGGTGAACTTATGCTTTTTCAGAATATTATAACTCGCTATAACAAAAATGGCGTGTTCCAAGAGATAGATGGAACCTATTTTGCGAAGGATATCTCAGATGTTGTTCTCAGCCTTGTCACAAAGATGCAAAATCAAGAGAAAGATTCAAAATGATCTCTTTATCAAAAATTAAACGAGCATCTTAACTCTAAAGACAAGTTAACCAAAGGGCAGCTCGATCAGCTTCGTGTCATTCTTTATTGGTACTGTGATCGTAAGAAAAAAGAACAAAAAGATATTGCATCTCTTCCTAATATTAAGTTATCCTGATATCAGGATAATCGTTGAGATTATGATCCTTACAATGGAATAGGGAAGGATACATACAAGGACTGTCAAAATGATCCTGAACGTTATACCAAAAGCTTAATTGAGATGTTCTCAACTTGGATTATGGAGCGAGTTATTATGTTCAAGAAAGATTCTCTTTTACAAAATATCCGCGTGATTTCTACAACGCTTTCTGATGATTGTTTCTCGTGACTAGGCAGTAAGGGTGGCGGCATTGATTGCATTGCACTGATAGATTCTCCTATTACCAATACTAATTTATTTCAAACAACTCCAATTGGTATTGATATTGTGAATACGCTGAGTGATGACTATGCGAACATAAAGTGACTAAATTCTACTGTGGTTCCACGTAATTTTCTTCGATCATTTAATGCAGGTATATGAAGCTTAGAGTACCTTGATCGATATCTTTTCAACATTCCATTAAATCAGGTAGTACGTATATTTCAAAAATTTGTTGATTCAGAAATTTCGAATATAAATAAGAATGAGAATATGGACGATCGCTTGACACGTCAAAATATTTGAATTGACAGTAAGATGATGAATGACCTTGAATGAAAACTTTTAGAAAGTTTAATTACACAAGAAGGTATAGCACGTAATATTGTGGCAGATGTCTCCCAAGCATCTCATAATATTCTTCATGCATCTGGTACAAAATCACTCAAATCTCGTATTTCTTTATAATTTTTTATGACAATCGATAAAACTCCAAAGCGAATTGATGATACTCGCGTATTATCTTCAGAGGAAACAGCAACACTTCCAGATGGACGGGTTATTATCCTGAATGAAGCCGAATTAGAAGTAAGAAGAATATGAAGACTTTTTGAATCTGTATTAAATGAATGATTACGAGAGATTTGAATTACTAACGAAGTTAAACATATTGTAGTGCCAGATAATACAACAAAACATTAAAGCATACCTGGTTTTATCACTCAGTTTATCAAAAAAAGAAATACTATTCATGAATAGTATTTCTTTTTTTATCGAGTTTCTCTTTTACTGATTCTCATACACCACCTTTGGATAGGCAAGTATTGTGATGAAGAGAATGAGAAGAAAGGCCTGAGCAATGAATAGTCAGCTTATTTGTAATCATGCAAGTGAAATAGGTATGAATCAGAGTCCGATCGATGCGATACGTGCTGTGACAAAAGCAGTCATGTGGTTCGATCCGATGATCGATATCATGGTTCCAAGTATACTCCCTACTATTGCAAGACCACCAAGCTCGATGTAGATCGTCGACCAGATATAGGATCGATTAACTCCGATCATATGAAAGAGGGCAAACATTCGTGAATTTTCACGGAGAATCCCAGCAAATATAAACCCAAGAAAAAGGATAAGAAGCGATGAGGAAATCCCTGCAATGATGAGAAATACAGAACGGATGAGTTTCATATTTTTCTCTGCTTGTGCAATTTTATCTCGATCAAATACAAGTGTATAGTCCGAATATACTGATTTGATTTTTTCGATATCTCCTGTGTTTTTAAGATATGCAATGGCACGATATGGTCTCGGAGTTGGATATCAGAGTTTTTTCAGTGAATCATTCACTACTGAGATTGGAATACTGAGGCCAAATCCTGGTAAATCATTACTGATAGTTACCACTGATCAGAATTTGAGAATGGGAGATTTTTCAGAATAATCAAAGATTTTTGATTTGCCAAATTCAAGCTTCATTGCCTGTCATTTGAGAAAATATTCATTCATCCGCGGGAAGAATGAGGCACTGCCAGCAACCTGTACATTGTAGAATTCAAGCATTGATTTTGAGATTCCTATTGGGATATTCTCTCAGGTACTCTTTTTTGGAGATATCCCAGCAAAGAATTCATCAGAAACACCAAACACAGGGATATCAGTTGCAAGATGAAAAGAAAAAATATCCATCTGGGCAAGTACTGGTATCTCTACAAAAGTAAGAAAATACGAATGATCAATGAGTGGATCTTGTGTTATTTTTGTCTCTATAGCTTGTGAGAGTCCACTTTTTTCTTTGCCAAAGAGCTCAAAGAACGATGTATCAGAAGTAATACTGACACGTCTCGGGTCTACACCATCAAGCTGATAATAGGTATTGAATGCAATGATATTGCTGTAGAGAAAAAGGAGTATGCTCAAAAAGACACTCATCAACATTGTTGAGAGAATCACAATACTACTTCGGATCTTGTGCGCGCGAATCTTCAAGAGAATGAAGCGTAGAATCATAGAGGCTATAAGAGGAATCTGAGTATTTTTTGAGTTCACTATCGTGTGTTGCTATCAAAATCGTCATGCGATCCCTGAGCGTATAAATATAATCAAAGAGGATCTTCTTCATACGATCATCAAGATTCGCTCATGGCTCATCAAGTATAAGTATCTGTGGCGAGTGAATGATCGCTCGAATAAAATTAACTCGCTCACGTTGACCGCTTGATAGACGTGATACTACGAATGATTCCAATTGGGTAATTTCAAATTTCCTGAGTAGTTGCTCGTAGTATTGTTGAGGTACAGTTTGTTTTGAGAGGATGAATGAGATGAGAATATTCTCGCGAACCGTGAGTTCTTCCAGAAATATTGGCTCTGGAAAGAAAAAACCAAATATTTTTGATCGCATCGAGAGTATCTCTTTTCTGGTCTTTTCACGGATGTATTCATCCTGGCAAACTACCTCTCCATGAGTAGGAGAGAGGAGTGTACTTGCTATCCGTAGGAGACTTGTCTTCCCACTCCCAGATGATCCAAAGAGGCTTGTGATGCTATGAGGCAAGAGATTGAGCGATATATCTTTGAGGATTATATCCCCACGAAAGATGAGCGATATATTCTTAAGTTCAATAGATGGCATAGTATTCGAATCTATGAACGAATTATATTATCATCTTGTTTCTGTATTGCTTCAGCTTGAGCAAGTATATCTTGTGGTAGCCCTGGTGGAGTCGGGATATTTTCGATAACTGATTGAACCGTTGGTTGAACATACACGGGATTCATTTCTGTTGTTACTGGTTCTACAATAGATAATGAGTTGGTGACACCTTCATTCATTTTTCTTCTTCGAGAACGCATTACTAAGAATCATCCGCCAGCACCAAGAAGTATCAGTATGACAATTCATATAACCATCATTACAGTATTGTCTCCACTGAGTAGTTTTCAGATGGTGCTTTTTTGTTGTTTTTCACCATCAAATATTCTTAGTTCAAATCCGATCTCGTCTTTACCGAGGTTGAGTGTGAAGAGTGTGTTATGAAAGATTGTATTGGTATGCTCGGTATTATTAAAGATCGAGACAAATGCGAATACAGCAAGTTCGCTGATGAATGTATTATCTTTTTCAAGGAATTTGAGGAGATCAACTCCATCACCCGTTGTATAGGATCCATCGATTTTCGGAGCAAATTCACTCCACTGAGTCGCTATCGAACCCGATGAAAAGTGAGCCTCCTGAGGAAGTATTTTCAGCGACATAGTACCATCCTTTCCAGTTAGTTGGACTATGCCAATTTTCTCTTGGAATGGTATATCTTTCTTGCCGAGGAGCATATTACGCTCATAAGACTGATAGTATTCAGAGGTGAGCGCACTTATCATATCAGTAGCACTAGAAGAAAGCTCACCAGCTCCAATATAGAGGATTCCACTATTTCTCTTTGCGATAGTATTCACTGTCTCATTGAGCTTCGACCCATTGAGCATTGCACCGAAGATGATACCAGTGGCTGTTTGGGAATTATTCACAATATTTGCCTTTTCTACATCACCATCGAGAGCTGTATCAATCGCTCGCCTGATTGTATCACGATTTACTGCAAAATAGACAAAGTTTTTTGCATATCCATATGAGAGCCCCATGGTTCCTACAAATGGCACTGCGATATCATCAATATAGTGAATCTTTGATCCTCGATATTCTTCTATAGATGGTTTTGCAAGCATCTTGGCGAGTTGAGCAAGCATTCATCCTTCATGTTCGATTTCTTTAAGTATTCTCTCTCGTACGAGATTGATAAGTTCTTCTCATTGTTCTAGACTATTGACTTGCACCGCGAAAAATACATCTGCTTTCTCCGCATCAAACTCCATCACATCCTCATCGACTGATCCGACTCCGACTGCAAACTCTCCGCCAATCATCGAAAGGATGTCTACATTTTTGTCTTTTCCAAAAACCTCTGTTTGCGATTCTTTATATCCCATTGCAAGCATTTTCTCGACTTGACCTTCTGGTTTATCGATCTTTACTTTTAGCTTCTTTGGATCAAATCCAAATACCATACTTGCCATCCCAGATCGGACATTCACATCACGGATAAAATCAAGTTGGTCCTTGGTTACATCCTGAAAATGTTTGAATATCATATTTGCCTCGTCATCTGGAAACTCTGGAATCGGTGTCATGAAGAAATCAATACTCACTCCATCTTTATATTGATTGATGATGATTCCCATCGGATCAAGACTCGCTCGCCATATATCACGATATTTGAGGACTGAGTATTTATAATCATCGAGTTCTTTGCGAGTAATAGTATTCAGATCGTAGTTCGCATCGCTGATCGCATTGGTGCGAGCGAGTGTTCCTATATTTTTATGTGATACAATACCATTCTGGATCGAATAATCCTTGACTGATTCGGATGTAATGGATACGTCTCAAGATTTTGAGAGGAGTTGGATAATCTCATCAAAATCCTTAGCATCTCGATTGTATGCTTTTTTATACGCCCAAGCGAGCTCTTGGAGTGAGGTGAGATGTTTGTAGTCTTGGATTTTTCGGTAGTGCTTGATGAAAGTGTCAAGTGTTGTGAGCTTCTCGAAAAATCGATCTCCAACGAAAACAAACGCATCTTGTATCTTTGCTGATTTTTTCCACCAAACATAGTGAAAATCATCTGCTTCCGAGAGAGAGTCTGAGCTCTTGAGTCCTGCAATTGTATCAACCACTGCTTGTGAGCTCGATACATAGATATATCCATCTTGTTGTTTGATAATGCTCGTCTTACTCTCTCCCGAGAGAGCATCGCGATCTTTTTCAGAGAGAATAAATGTTACCTCTGGAGTGGTCGGATCAAGATTGGTGAGAACAATAGCCGACTCGTGTTTGAGGTGTTTTTGAATCTGTGAAAAATTCTCAATCTCAAGCCACTTGGACATATATTCCTTGATTTTCTTCGAGCTATCGATCCCTCCGAATTGGAGTCCACTCGATGGCTGATCGAGGATTGAGAGGAGATTTTGAGGGTTTTTGATATAGAGTGATACTGAGTCATTCGGGATTTTCTTAAAAATCTCTGGAATATTCTCAGCTTTCGCACCATTCATAAGTTTCTTATAGTCTTTCTTCTCAACTTTGTTTTGCTTGGATTCTACCTCTTTGAGTGCATCTTCGTGAGTGTAGGATTTTGATTTGTATTCGAGGGTGTATGTTGCATCTTCAGGATAAAAAACCTCTTGTTTTGAGTCATCCATAAATTGATTTACACCCCGTTTTAAAACAAATTTTTCACTTGTACCTATTTCTCTATTTGTGTTAATAGAGTCTATGATTGGTTGTAGTGTTGTCTCATTTGGATTCGCTACAAAAATATCTTTTTGTTGTGCGTTAATGTCTACATTGTACTCAATAAATAGCTTCTCAAAATCACTTGGAGATGGCCTTTGCTTTGAGGATTTTTGAATAGTGCCATATACCTTATATTCAATTTGATCCTGAATATCTCAAATTTTTACTGACTCACGTTTCAAATAAATAGTTTTTTTTCAAAATTCCTCTGGAGTTGGAAGATACTTATTTGATAATTTGTTTCGGTAACAGTCAGTATGTCTTGTTGTTTCGACACATTTATCAGTCATAACTTCCTTTAATTTATTTTCTACAGCTGATTTAAGATCACTGCTTCCATCTTGTTCTGAAAAATCAACCCCAAAACTTGCATCAATAAATGTATCACTCATGGATGAATTACCACCAAGCATAGATGAAATATCCATATGTTGAGCTCGCGGAACACGCTGAAGAATATTCTTCACTGACTCTTTATCTTCGGCTAATACATGGTAGCGTCCATCATATGAAAACAGTTTTTGATAAAAATCGGCATGTCACTCATAGGTTGAGAGTATGAGAAATTTGAGTTCTTTCTCAATCACTGGCGTATAATTTGGTTTTGTTTTCCATTGAATACCATAGTATCGATCTTCTTTTTTGGTGAGGTAGGTATCAATGATTGATTTGATCTTCTCAAATTCTGATCATGACGGATAATTGATTGGTTTTTCTTGTGTTTCTTGAGATGATGAGCTCGCAGCTCATACCGAAGTTGTATAGACGGGAAATACATTCCCAAAAATAAGACTTGTGAGGAGCAGGGATGAAAGAGTTTTTTTCATACAGATAATAAAGAATAAAAATACATTCCATAATATTCTAGAATATCTCACTCATTTTGTACAAATATGATGTTATTTTCCGCTTGTACGATGCGATTTTTAATTCGTAATATATTCAGAGAAGAAAATCTTGTCTTTCCATCAAGTTTTGATATTCTCATTTTGTATTATTACTTCTTTTTTATGACTCAAAATAAAGTTCTTGTTGAATTGCTTACCTATGTACAAGGTCTCGGTAAGCCAGGCGATCGAGTATCGGTATCATCTGCACAAGCTCGTAATGCCCTCATTCCAAAGAAACAAGCAAAAATTCTCGATGAAAAAACCATTGAATCTATGAATCAAAAAGCAAAGAGACAAGAACTCGAGAGGCAAATGCTTGTGGAAAAAAGACATGAATACCAAGAAAAACTTCATGGAAAAGAGCTCAAATTTGAGCTTCGATGAGATCATGACAAAGTCTATGGATCAATCACTGAGCATGAGATTATCGAGAAAATTAAGAAAGAATACAGTATTGCTCTCGAAAAAGGTGACGTTCATCTTCCGAATAAAGCGCCCATCAAGAAGATTGGTAATCATCAAGTTCAAATTCATCTCGGATTTGATAGCTATGCTCGCCTCAGTGTAGAAGTCGCTTCTACTGGAAAGAATCTAAAGTAGAGAATAAGAACGCAAAGTTCCCCCTTGGTTCCCCTCAACGATGGGGAAAATGAGTTCACGAGTTGGGGGGGGGATTTGTCTCCTATATTTATTCCACTCCCTGTATAAAACCCCCACCTCTGGTGGGGGAAACACCTAGGTTCTACCGTTCCAACATGTACAAGAAAAAAGGTTATGATAGTATCTCTCAAGCAGAGAGTCCCCAGAAGAAGGGTGCTTACTATCATAACCTTTTTTCATTCTTCGCTTATGGCTCATACTTCCTTTGATTGTAGCTACCATATAGTACTTTGCCCAAAGTACCGCAAGAAAATTATATATGGAACTTATAAAACTCAACTCTGAAACATTCTTAATGATCTTCTGAGAGAAATGAAAATAGAAAAACTCGAATGACATCTTATGAAAGATCACATTCATCTTCAGCTCAAGATACCACCAAGTCTCTCAGTAGCAAAAGTCATAGGTACTCTTAAATGAAAATCTGCCATACGACTCCATAATAGATATGCACCAAAAAGAACAGCTCTTGGACACAAACACTTTTGGTCACGATGATACTTCGTACGAACAACAGGACTCGATATTGAAATGATCAACAACTACATCCGTAACCAAGAGAAAGAAGATATAATTGAGGATGGTAATCAACTTGATCTTCACTTCTAGTCTCACGCTATCCTAAGTCTCACTATACTTCCCATTCAAGACCCTTCTAGGGTCTCTCTGCTAAAACCCCCTGTTCTACAGGGGGATATTTATTTCCATCTTGAGGAGTGGATTGTATTGTCAGAAAAAAAGAGAACATATGTTCTCTTTTTTGTATTTTCTTTCCCAATATTATATTTATGGAAGTTTGATTTTTTTGTCACCAAGAAGCACATTGAGAACGAGTGATATTACAAGAAGTGCTATGAGTATTACTTGTATGACTGATTCTCAAGATCGTGCTGAAATAAGACCAAGAATTGACCAAGTGAGAACTCCAAGAGCGACCTGCGAACGAGCATAGAAGAAAAATCCAAGAGCTCAAGCGAGAGCAGGAAATCCTATAAAATAAACAAAAGATCGATGCGATATCATATCAGGAACAATATCTGCTGAGACAAAAAATGCACCAAGATTTGCAATAATCGCAACAGTTATCCAACCAGCAGTGAGCTCCATCACCCATTTCGTATATTTCATTTCGGTTGGACGATCTCGATACCACCAATAGCTCAAAACCCCAAGAATCAAAGACATAACCAATAAACTCGTAAAAATCATACTAAAGTGCCATGCAAATAGCCAAACGAGAGTAAGAAGCATTACAATCGAGAGAAGCATGATCGAACATGGTGAAACACCGGTATGCCCTCAGAGTTTTTGGCGAATTGCACCCATCCAGCCACTATTTTGATTACAATAAGTGTATGCTTGATATATGCCAAGCGCAATCCAACTTGTATAGATTACTGCCCATATTTGGAAGGTAAAATTCGCAGGCACCATCATAGTATAGTAACGAGTTGATATCATTGCTTGATCAACACCATTGAGTTGGTACAAACTAATCAATCCTGTTGCTACTGTTGTCAGGAGCGCGATCGTTATGAGTCAGAATCATTCAAGAAATGAACAATTGGAATTCCTGCAAGATGAAAACATATAAGAAGGATTAGATTTTTTCTATACTGTACCCAGTCGTCGTATCGATCACTCGGTATCCAAGCTCTTCGATACTCTGTCGTATTGTATCAGCATCACTATAGCGTTTTTCTTTTTTTGCCTCGCAGCGAGACTCAGCAAGAAGGCGAATCTCATCGGAAACATCCTCTCACTCAAGGAGTGAAAAATCAAAGATTCCTAGTACACTATCGAGCGTTTCAAAGAGTGATACAATTGCATTCTTTTCTGAGAGATTGAGTGAACCCATATCAATTTCTCTCTGAAAATACCCGATAGCTTCATGAACACTCACGAGAGCATCATTGCTTCGAAAATCATCAAAGATACATTCGCTGTAGTCTTGAATGACAGCCTGCAGATTACTGGAAAAATTACGACGAACTTTTCCAGTAGGGAAGTCAGTACGTTGCAATCGACGGAAGAAATCATCAAACGAACGAATCGTTGCACCGCAAGAAACAAGACGATCAAAACCAAAATTGAAATTATCTCGATAGAGTGACTGGAGTGTCATCAGGCGAAATGATCTTGCTACCATCTTTGCATCGAGACCAAGCTTTGCTCACTCTTGAATAATGTCTTGAAGAGTGTAGAAATTCCCGGCTGATTTTGCCATCTTTTTATTATCTACCAAGAGATGACCAGCGTGAAGCCAGTACTTGGAAAATGTTTTCCCTGTATAGGATTCTGTCTGGGCAATTTCATTCTGATGATGTGGAAAAATATTATCCACTGCACCCATATGAATATCAATTTGTTCACCTAAATATTTGAGGTTACATGCACTACATTCGATATGCCACCCCGGTCTTCATTTTAACTTCACTTCCGTATCATTGATACGAAAAATTGGTTCCCAAAAATTCGGGCCATCGCTTATGTCATATCATTTCCAGAGAGCAAAATCAGATGCTTGATCTTTGCTATATTCATCGTTTTTGATACGAACTCCGGAAATAAGATTCGATCTATCAATATGCGCAAGCTTTCCATAATTGGCAAATTTATCTACAGAATAGTATACACTTCCATCATCCGCAAGATACGCATAGCCCTTATCGATAAGTCATTGTATCATAGTCACCATTTCATCAACAAGAGTTGATATGGGTACGATATCATGTGCTCGATGAATATTGAGAAGGTCGAGATCACTCAAAAATGCTTGTGTATACTTCTGCGTTAGTTCATCACGACTGATATTGTTTGCTTGGCTATCGCGAATTGTTTTGTCATCAATATCAGTGATATTCATCACCGTTTGAGTTTTGTATCCTGCATATTCAATAGTACGAATAACCAAATCCTCAAAGAGGTATGCACGCATATTGCCAATATGGGCAAAATTGTATGGCGTCGGCCCACATGAATAGATCTTAACTATTTCTTGCTTGAGGGGTTTGAATGGTTCCTTTTCTCGAGATAGGGTATTAAATATTTGGATCATACAAGAAGGATAAGTGGAAGAGCTTTATGAAGTTGCATTCGCTTCGCGAGTGGATGATTGTTCAGAAATGATTTCAAAAATCGTGATTGCAAGAACCACGAGAATATCTTTTTCTGAGAGAGAAACGAAAATCATTTCATAGAAGAAATCAAAAACAATAATAAGCTTAATGATTTCACCAGAAGTTTCAAGGGTCTTTGAAATTGCTTTTTCTCGAAAAAAGGTAAGATAGACATTGTATTTTATACCTTTTTTATGGAAACAACTCCCAAAAAGACCAAGACAAATACCAAAAAAACAAACACAACACAAGAGAATCCAATAGAGACCCCTCTTGTTAAACCACTTTCCAAGAAGCATCTGAGTGCGGTCGAAACATACCAAGCACTTGAAGATGATCTTACCTTTGAAGAAAAAAATTCAAAAATCCCTCTCATTATTGCTTTTCTTTCAGCACTTGCTCTGATAGTAGGACTGAGTATATTTCTCTCACAGGTGAGTGACTATACTTGAGTTTCTTCAGATAAATCCAAAGAGAGCACATGAAGTGATAGAATGACATGCGATGATAGTGCTTGACTTGTCTGTGGTGTGAACGGACTTACCTACAAGAATGCTTGTATTGCTGAAAGCGCAAAGGTTATTATTGAGCATGATGGGGAGTGTCTCACTCCTACCAATGATGTGAATGCTACTTTCCTGACTGGATCAGAATCACAAACTTGATCAGTTGTCGTAACTTCATCGTCTGGAGAAGTTTCGTCATGATCAACTAATTCTGGATATCTCAGCGAGGATAGTGAAGTATCGTCGATTTTAACAGGTACCACCACTGTATCTACTGGTTCTATGATATCAGTAGCTTCCGGAAATACGAATATGGTTCAGGCTGAGAATACGAATGTTTTGCCTGCAAATGTCGTAGTACTCAATATGAATTCATACGTTCTCGATCCAAAAACCAAGATTGCTACGTATAGCAAGAAAGAATACAACTACTCCTACAGCTTCCCAGCAGCAACCTTCTTTCAGTGATTTATTGCGCCAAAGTGAGTAACTCATGAAATGGTGTTAAAATCATCTACTCCTCCTACGAGTCGTATGGATGGTGACGTGGTTGTTGATTTTTACCGATGAAAATTATTGAACGAACTTCAATGAGAAACTGCGATGATAGTGGGCTCACGATATTTTGTAGCCAAATGAGATTCTACCTTTGTTATCGAAGATCTCACAAAAACAACCCAATCAAAGAAAATCATCGATACTATATTAGCTACTCTTAACTACTAATCTTATAGGCAGCTTCTGCCTATCTTTTTTCATTTGTATGCACTCTTGACCTTGGTATACAAAACAATCATTTCTCTCGAGAATTCCTGGTATTGCATTCTTTTGACTCTTGCTTTTTCCGATCGCTTGCTATAAGATTGACCCTCAACTTGGACTAGCCTTCATATCCTTCTTTATCGCCTTTTGGTGAGTGAAGGTTTTTAAGTCGTATTTTTTTCTTACTAGGTCGTTTTTTGCGATCAAGAGATCACTCCTTTTTCCATACGCCCAGACGAATATTGTTCGCAATGATGCAAAGGATCTCACTCACGTTGTTCTCATACCATTCTATAATGAACCATATTCTATTGTCGAGATGGCAGTAAAAGCATTTGAAAACAATGACTATCCTCACAAGGAGAATCTTATTGTTGTGCTGTGTGCTGAATGAAGATCGCCACAAGCAGTACAAGTTGCTCATGAACTCATGCATCGACTCGAGAGTGTTGTATCATTTCAGCTCATCAAGATTATCCATCCAGATGGAAGGGAACATGAATGAAAAGTAAAATCTGCTAATATAACCTATGCGATGAAGGAGATTGAGAAGATGAAATGTCTCGATCCCAAGAAAACATTTGTATCAACTATTGATGCGGATACAGCAGTAGAAAAGAATTTTCTCTCAGTAGTGACACATACATTTCTGAGTACACAGGAGCGCGATCAGGCCATATTTCAATATACTCCGATCTATTCGAATAATTGGCTTCGTGGTCACTTTTTTGCTCGTATCGTCGCGATGAATACTACGTTCTGGCAGATGAATGAATCTCAAAATCCTGAGTTTTTCCGCAATTTTGCCGTTTATGGAATGTCACTTCACTGTCTTCAGAAGTCAGATTATTGGGATCTCTACTCTATCGTAGAGGATGGACTGCAATATTGGAGATCCTATTTCGCTTGGGATGGGCAGTTTCGAGTGATTCCTACTCTCGCTGTATGTCATATGGATCTTGTTGAAGATACAAATCTTCATAAGACACTCTATGCTCAGTACAAGCAACTACGTCGTTGGTCATGGGGTTGCAGTGATATCGAGTATGTTGTACCCGAATTTATAAAAAGACCGAATATTCCATTTCGTGAGAAATTTCGCAAATTTTTCTACCTCCTCTTTAATCATCTCTTTTGGTCAGCAGGTCCAATAGTACTCTTTTATATGAGTAGCATTCCTACTTTCTTTGAGATTCATCAGGCATCACTTCTTATCTTTACTGTACCTCTCGTTGTATCGGGTATATTCACCTTTCTCACGATTTCTGTCGCGATACCAACTGTTTTCTCGCTGACTATGATGAGAAAATATGAAAAATTTCGACCATGGGATTATTTTACGAATACAATTCAGTGGCTTTTTGTACCACTGCTTATTCTCACTCTCTTTTCTATACCGGCAATTGAGAGCCAAATGCGACTTTTCTTTGGACGTAGACTTGATTCTTTTGATGTTACCAAGAAACTCGACAGAGCTTAATTTTTAGAGTACTGTATGAATATTTCACATATATTGCGTAAAGAGCGATCGCCTTATCAAGCTATCCATATATTTTTTTGGGTAATTACTTGGATATTTGCAATTTGGATGTTTGCATATTGTAATGGTTGGTCTGTGAACCTTGATGTTGTTCGCCTTCTTCCTCAGAAATCAATAGGATCACTATCAACATGAACGATAGATATCTCAAAAAGTCCAGAATTTTTGGAACGTTTTTGATTTGCACTCATCGATACACAATCGGATAATATAAGCATATCCCTTGATCATGGCGAGCTCAATAAGAAGATCATTCAAAAAAAAGTTCCCTATGGGTTGCATCATGTACATATAGAATGAACAAATGTTGATAGTATCGATTTTGATTTTGATATTCAAACTGACAATCAATTTATCCGAAGGAACTTTAGCCTTTTTGGTGCACCAAGGCTTTACAAGGTCTGAGAAAATACAGGAGAACGAAAGGAAGACGCACTTTGTCTGTGAATAGGGCATATCTATCTGCAGGAAAATCGAAACTGTAAACAATCACAGCAGTATAAATATGCAATCACCAATGCATCATGAGCACTTCGTCTCACAAATACAAATACATTTGTGTTGCCGCTTCTCGCAAATGATATAGGCTTTGTATCTTCCTGATCTATTACGATACCAAGAGAGTATTTTGGAGGTGATGTATTTAGTCTTCCAGATATTCATTCATGATCTATTCGTCATATATTTAATTACATTGGGGGTAGCTATGTACTTACCTCTTCTGGTAAAGTGTTGTCTCTTGGTAGAAGCAAAGAGCTTCCACTGGGTACAAAGAATCAAAATATTGAGTATATCCAAAGCATTGGTGGTGATCTGTTTGTTTTAAATACAACATGATCACTTACATTCTATGATGAACTTTTTCGAAGTGTTGTTATTGATCATATTTTTACCGGTCCAATCAAAATATTTGTCTATGAACATGCTTATATTATCTCAACGCTCAATGCATCCTATCTCTATCAACCATATGAAAAGGATATAAAAGAGATCGCCTCAGGACCTCTTACGAATATTTCATGAGAAATTCTGTCATTTATTAATGATGATAATTCCATTCAAAAAATCATTCTTTCGCCCATAAATCCGATGAAATAAATGCATAACCCATACGATTGCTAACTGTCAATCGTATTTTTTTGCCTTGATTTGGCTTCTAGAAGCAAAATCTTCACTTTTTTAAAAAGTCAATATTTACTATATATAGTGTTTTTATACAATCTTCACCACTATATCTTGTGTTTTTATGCAAATATGCAAATTCAGGTAATCAAAAGAAACGGATCCGTCGAAGAGTTCGATCCAAGCCGAATTACTCGAGCCATAGAGCTTGCTGTGACGGCTATCAATGGTCACCAATGTGATGTTGAGAATGTTACTGATATTGTTAGTCGTGAGATCTATCTGATCTGTGGGCATGATAATTCTAAAATAGGAATCGAGAAGATTCAGGATATGGTGGAACAAGCTCTCATGCAGCAAGGCTGTTATGAAGTTGCAAAAGAATATATTGTCTACCGATCCAAGCGTGCGGAAGAGCGAGAAGAATATCGTGAAAAACTCCAGAAGAAATTCGAGAAATCGAATCTCTCTGTAACCAAGAAAGACGGTAGTAAAGAACTTTTTGATATTGAGAAAATTCACAAACTCTTTGATCGATCATGTCAGTGATATGAGAAGACGTGTAGTTTTGAAGATCTCAAGCAAGCATTCAAGAAGAATATTGTTGCAGATATATCAACCAAGGATATCTCGAGACTCCTTATCAAAACTTGTATCGATCTTGTTACGATTGAGAATATCGATTGGGAACATATTGCTGCTCGTATACGACTCTTTGATCTCTACAAGGAACTCGGACGCAAGTACTCTCCTGAGGGATACCGAGATCTTGTTCGATCACTCACAAAATCAGGAAAATACAGTACTCGTTTTGCTGAATACAGTGATGAAGAGCTCATGGATGCAGCAAGTGTTCTCGATAAATCCATCGATCTCGGATATCGATATACAACGATTCATAGTCTCACAAAACGCTACCTTATCAAGAAGAAAGAACTTCCTCAAGAGATGTATCTCTCAGTTGCACTCTTTCTTGCTCTCGCTGAGAAGCCAGAGGATCGTCTCGGCTTTGCCAAGGCACTCTATCGTGCATGTGCTACAGGTGAGATATCACTCCCAACTCCGACACTCCTCAATGCTCGTACTAACTTTGCGCAGCTCTCGAGTTGTTTCAAGATCAATATTGATGATGATCTTCGTGGTATCTACCACGGTATCGAGAATATGGCGCAGATATCAAAGTTCGGTGGTGGTATCGGAAGCTATCTCGGGCATATCCGATCAAAGGGTTCACACATACGTGGTGTTGTAGGTGCATCTGGTGGCGTCACACCATGGACGAAGGTGATCAATGATACAGGTATCGCGGTTAACCAGCTCGGAGCTCGTCTTGGGGCAATATCTGTGACGCTCGATGTTTGGCATCTTGATATCTATGATTTTCTCGATCTCCAGACTGAGACGGGAGATATCCGATCGAAGGCATTTGATGTCTTTCCTGCTATCGCAGTTCCAGATATTTTTATGCGTCGTGTGGATGCAAATGAGTCATGGACCCTCTTTGATCCACATGAGGTCAAGATGATCTATGGTATCTCTCTCGAGGACCACTTTGGAGCGGAGTTCGATGCATTCTATGAGAAGCTCGAGAAGGATGATCGTATCACCCTCAAGAAAGAAATATTAGCCAAAGATCTCTTTAAGAAATTCCTCAAGACTGCAGTTGAGACTGGTATGCCGTACGTGTTCTATCGTGATACAGTTAATAAGCACAATGCGAACCGTCATGCAGGGAATATCTACTCGACACAACTTTGTACGGAGATCTGTCAGAATTCATCCCCATCAAAATTCATCGATGAAACTCTTGAATGAGATGAACTCTCGATCAAGTATCAACCAGGTGATCTCGTCACGTGTAATCTCGCATCGATTAATATTGCTAAGGTGCATGACCGAGAGACGATTGCACGGGTTATCCCACTCGTGATGCGAGCACTCGATAATGTTATATCACTCAATCTCTATCCGATCAGGGAGGCAGAGCGCACAGCTCACCGATATCGTCCAGTAGCACTTGGATATCTTGGTTTTGCTGAGTACCTTGCAACGAATGGATATGCCTACGATAGCGAGAAAGCACGTCTTCATGCAGATGACCTCTTTGAGATATTTGCTCTTGAGACATTCAAGTCAAGCATTGCGATAGCAGGGGAGAGGGGAGCGTATCCACTCTATGAATGATCTGAATACTCAAAAGGCAAGATCCTCTCTCATGATCGCGCTCACTATATGGCAAACTCAGCCTACAGTGCTGAGTGGAGCGAAGTGTTCGATGCTCTCGAGAAGAATGGTATTCGATTTGGCTATCTCTTTGGTCCAGCACCGAATACGTCAACAGCAGGACTTGTTGGTACGACAGCAGCACTCTTACCGATTTATAAGAAGTACTTCGTCGAGACCAATCTTACGACCTCAATCCGTGTAGCACCGAAGCTCTCTGCTGAGAATTTCTGGCTCTACAAGGAATATACGAATATGGATATGAACGATGTGATTGATATGATCTCCGTTATCTATAAGTGGATCGACCAATCCATCTCATTCGAATGGATGATCGACCCAGCTCGTGTATCCCCAGCAGAACTCTACAGTTACTATTTTAAGGCATGGAGACAAGGAGTGAAGACCGTCTACTACGTCCGATCTCTCTCAGCAGAGGTCGAGGGATGTGTAAGTTGTAGTGGGTAGTTATTTTTAAAAAATATGAAAAAGTTTTTTGTATTTCTAGGAAAACTCTTATGAGCTAGTTTTCTTTGGTTCTTGGGTGCCACTATTTCAATGATAGTAATTGCAATCTTAGATCCATTATCAGGTCTTTTTATAATAATGCCTGAGTTGGGCTCAGAGATAAGTCCATTTGCTTTAGCACATATAACAGTATTAGCACAGGTGTGTATTTACTATACGTTCTTTTATTCTAGCGAAAGCACGAGAAGGTTTTCTAAGAAATATGGTTTATTTATACTAGCAGCTTACATTGCTTCATTTAGTATCTACTTTATTGATACTTGAGTAAGTTTCTATTTTGTATTATGGCCTTGATGCATTTTTATTCTCACTATTTATTTCCTTTATTTTTTATGGAAAGAAATATCTCCAAAGATTCGTGAAAGCGAGTCATACAAGCTCCATGAGAATCAGTTATATAAAAATAAATTACTAGGATTTATATGGTCTTCTATTCTTCAGTTTGATCTACTGTGGTTTTGGAAGACTAACAAACCAATAAAGCAAAAATTGGTTCAATTTCTTGAGATATTTTTGTATTCTATACCTGCATCTTTTGTATTGCTTCTGCCAATATTACTGTTTGATATTGATTGATATTTATTTGATTTGTTAGCCTTAAAAATCCAACTTGATATAAATGGATCATTTATATCACTTCATGATGCTTTCTTATGGATGTATGAACAGCAGCAGTTATGAATAGGTTGGCGAGATGAATATAGAGAAATTTACAAATGGGAAAATATGATCTACGACTTTATAGCAATATTTCTTTTTGGATTTGCAGGAATATTGGCGTTTCTCTTAGGGGTTATCTTGAAGAATAGAAAACGAAGACTTCTTTCATTAATTTTTCTTTCATGAGTTACAGTTATTTTTGGAATCATCATATGAATATATGTTCTATACATCGAGGCATACTCTTATGAATCTAACAAAGAATGCATCGAATATAATCACTGTGGTAAAGGTCCGAGTTGAAAATATAGATCTGAGATCGTTAAGTCTAGTTAACCTTGGTTAAGATATACTAAAAATAAAGAGCTAGCCTGAATATCATTATGTCCCTCAAATACACCATCCATATAACTCGCCTCAGGGCTTGGCTCAATCGGCTCTCACTTCCGTCACTGATTCAGTTAGAGGTAGTGTTACTCCTGACACTTATTTGTATCGGAGCATATGCATTTCATCTCATCGAGTGATGGACTTTGCTTGATAGTCTCTATTTTACCGTGATTACGGTAGCGAGTGTTGGGTATGGTGATTTTGCTCCGCATACGGATATAGGTAAGGTACTCGCGATGTGTTATGCGATCGTAGCACTTCCGATATTTGCCTATACGGGAGCACTCTTCATCGAGAGGCGTATGTCCAAAGGTAAGGATGTACGGAAGATGCAGGTGGAAATGTATGAGAACTTTGAAAAAGCGCTCCATGATCTTCAAGAGATTCAAACACATCAAAATCTCGAAACCAAACAAATTGAGAGACTCTCAGCCCTGGAAGAGAGTCTCGTTCGCCAGATTAACTTGTTACGCAAATAATATATCTCTATGCAAAAGAATAAGCTCTTTAACCCTCAAGGTGACGACGTTCATCTGAGTATCATTCATGGTAACACAACATGACTCTTCAATCTCAATAACACACGTTATGCTTGGGCAAAATCACTCTATCAAGTGATGGTGGGGAATTTTTGGCTTCCTGAGAAGGTCTCTGGACTGAATGCAGACAAGTCACAATTTCCAACTTTAAGCAAAGAGGAACAGCGTGCATACAAGGGGATTATATCATTTCTCATCTTTCTTGACTCAATCCAAACAGCGAATCTCCCGAATTTTGCTGACTATATCACAGCACCTGAGGTGAAGCTCCTCCTCTCAATACAAGCATACCAGGAGGCTATTCATTCACAGAGCTATGCAACCATTCTTGAGAGCGTAGTCGAGAGTGCTGAGCGAGAAGAGATCTACAATTTCTGGCGAGATGACAAGATTCTTCTCGAGCGCAACCAGTATATTGGATCGATTTATGAGGATTTTCGAGATGATCCTACGGATGCGAATTTCTTTCGTGCTATGATCGCGAATTTTCTCCTTGAATCACTCTATTTCTACAATGGATTTGCATTCTTTGATACCCTCGCAGACAATGGTCGCATGGCGGCAACGGGTCGTATGATTGCCTATATTCGTCGCGATGAGCTCACTCATGTAACACTCTTTGCAAATGTTATTCGTGAGATCAGACGTGAATTTCCCGAGATATATAGTGAGGCAGTGATCCGAGAGATGATGGCACAAGCAGTGGAACAAGAGATCAAGTGGAGTAATCATATCCTCACAGATCGCATACCCGGTATCAATACGGAGACTACTGATCAATATACCAAATGGCTTGCTAATAGTCGTATGACTATGCTCGGAATCGAAACACTCTATCCAAATACGACGAATCCATACAAACATCTTGAACGCCTCCAAGATCCCAATGGCGACAAATCAAACTTCTTCGAAACCACCGTGATCAACTACACACAATCAACGAGTATGAAGGGGAGTTGGGATTTCTAAAAACACAGAGCATATGCTCTGTTTTTTTTATTTCAAAAATACTTGCTATATTCTACCAAAATCGTTATTAACTCTTCAACCATTTTGAATTTTTTCAAAACTTGCATATTCATAAATAATATATATTATACAAATGCTCCTATCGCAAGATAGGATTGTTCATTCACATTTTTTGCTATAATCGGAGGTGTCCATTATGGATCACTATACGATACTTGGTCTCCAGGCGAATGCTTCGCAAGAAGAAATTCGCCTGGCATACCGCCGTAAAGCACAACTCTATCACCCAGATAAAAATCAGGGTGATGCGAATGCTGTAGCGAAGTTCAGCACTGTAAAAGAGGCATACGAATGTCTCTCTCATCCGGAAAGTCGAGCCACATATGATTCCCAACGGAATACTATATTGCTCGATGATCCACTCCAAACGGCCAGAGAAATCTGGCAAATCTATGTTGAAGGGGTTTTATTATGCAAGTAAGCAACTATTTTCATGGCGCGCTGAATGCTTATGCTGCTGAGATTGATGATCTTAGCAGCAATGGTGGCAAAGCTTCTCTCGAGAAGTGTATTGCCGATAAAATCAAGGCTTTATCAGTGCTAATGAAATTGGCTGATGAATTCCCCATAATGGTCGCTCCGATTTTTCATGGAGCTATCAAGTTCACTGAGATAACCAATGTAAAAATGTTGGTTGCACAAGATCTTGATGATTTCCCAACTTGGGATAGTCTGAAGACAGGTGTGATCTTCGCAGATCAAGAGCTTGTTGAAAAGGTTCTTGCTTATAAACATGGTGAATTCCTCCTTATTTTCTCTATAGCAATGGAGTTTCTGTTCATGCAGAAACCTGCTACCAAGAAAAAGGTTCCCAAAAACAACGCCAGCCCCGATGTGGATGGTGACTGGGACGAGAATGAAGCCCCAGACTTAACTGGCCTCGATACTATTGGTTCTTCGGAGTAATATGATCATGAGTAAAGATCTTGTAATTTTGCAAGCTACGACACTTGTCGTAGCTGGTGCCCCATTCGAGGCTGAAAAAGCCCTTGTGGCATTTGCCAATGAACATGGTGACCAACAGTTGCGTGTTATCCTGGATGAAATCGAACCGAAATATTTGAGTGCGATCGTGCGTGAGTTCGATTGTTCCAAATCTTCTCCCATCAATTCGCTCGTGAATGTTGAACAATTCATGAGTATCCTCTTCCTCGAGCGCCACTATAATGAATTAAGCAAGCTGGAAAGCTTGATTAATTCTATCGTGATGGCTCGCGATGAGCCGGAACGCTATGAATTTCTGGCTGCTATTGCTGAGACTGATTGCGAAGATATTCTCGCAACCTACCTTCTCGGTAGTGATGGACAGAACTATGACGCATTGAGTCACTTCGATCGCTACGATACCTTTAATCTTGGCTGGGATGGTCCTGATAGCCATGCGGAAGCCTTAGACGGCGAATGGAAACAATTTGCCTTTGAGCTACGGGAAGGCTTTCCCGAATACTGGAATGCGGTATACGAATGTGTGAAATACACATATACCAAGACTGTTCAAGCAAATGAAGCGAAGCAAAATGCAGCACTCAATAGCTTGATCGCCGAATGTGATGAATTTGAACACAAAAACCAAGGACCGATTATTGCCGAACAAGCAGATGAAAATTCTGCTTTGTAAAGCAAAAAAACATAACTCAACCTGGATGCAAAGGAACTCCAGGTTGATCTTTTCTTCGGATGATAGAATTATGTATCACCAGCAGAAGAGATTGAATTTCTATTTATTTTTAGCCGTCTATGACGAATACTACGCAACAACTTACCACACAGACAGATCAACCATTCTTTGAACAAGCATTGCGACATGGTGTCACATCTGGTATCATTACTCACGAACGAGTCAAAGAAATTATCGCCGAAACTCCAGAAGGAATTGTTCAGATTGCAGGGGTATTTGGCAATAAATACTTACGCCCAAGCATAGAAGAGGCACGAATACGAATCGTCCATCTGGTGAGTCTCTATCTACAAGCAACTTGCTATAATGATCTTGATAGGGCAGCCCTCTCGCTACAAAACCAATCAATTATCGCTCATTCACGATGATGATCAAATATGCTCAAAGAATTTGATGCAGGTCGCGTCGATAACTCATTTCATTCCAGCAAAAATTCCTCTGATCTGTGAAACCTCTACAAGCAGTTTTCTCTCGATGGCGCATGATATCCAAAATACCTTGCTCTTCAGGAAGAAAATAAGAAAAATAAAGCAATACTTGATGCGTCTCTCTGGTGTATAAGGCAAAATCATGTAAATGAGAGGGATTTTAAAACGGTATATCAAGAATATCAAGAAAATTTTGTCACGACAGAACATGTGTTATGTACCTTTCTTCTTTCTTATTTTCACCCATCCAAAAAGCCAACAGACCAAATTAGCACTTCTGATTTGCGAGATATCATCACTCATATTCGCCAAAAACAACTCTGGCAAGATCAGCAGAGGGAACCAATATTTGCAACGATTCTCTCAAAAGTGCCACCAGAACAACGTCATGTATTTGAGAAAATACTCAATGAAAATATAGTTGCTACACTTACGGATATGGGAAAGAAAAAAGTGTCTGTAAACGAAATTATCCCATACTTCAATATTTCTGATACAAGCGTACTTGCTATGAGTTATGGAGAATCAGAGATTATGAGCGCGTGGCATGAAATTACAGAATGAAAAAATAGAGTTGATTCGTTCTCAGCATGCACGCTTCTTATGTCAGCTCTTGCTGGCAAAACCCTCAAAACAACTATTAGTCGCAAAGAACTTCAAGATATTATTAAAACGATCAAATCACAGGATGCTGATACATGCTCAAAACATTTCCATAATTTTCTCACTACTCATGTACCATTTGAGGATCAAGAAATATTCAAAGATCTCTGGGGGGAAATAGAATTTAATATCCATGATATTACCACAGGAGAAATGGATGAAGTAGAGGCAATTGAATTGTTTAGCTATCATTGTTCTCTCAAGAAACCCACGAAGGCTCAACAAAAAAATAGCAACTATCGTTAGTAGTTGCTATTTTTTAAATTGAAAATACATAAGACAAAACCCCACCGAAGTGGGGTTTTTATATTGAGCTTAAGCTTATATGCAGATATTATCTGCTATTTTTAGGTTAAGGCCAGTTCATTG